>ULUC01002628.1_pt1 | contig 14203 bp, 15 predicted proteins | sample 1958151 | NCBI WGS metagenome assembly ULUC01 (sample SAMEA4835750, study PRJEB28245) | human gut metagenome | biome: gut microbiome; material: fecal sample | place: Denmark | collected 2008
TCATCACCTTGATGTATTCGTTCTCAATCCATACGGCGTCATACTCTACGTCGGTTTTCGTATCGGAAATCGACTCGATGACGGGGTAGGGGTAGACTACGCCCGATGAACCCTGATAGACACGTTTTTCCAGGAAAATAGGATTTTTTTCGGGAGCACCCGGTTGGTAGGTGGGTATCACCACCTTCTCTTTCCATGCTTTTACCATTGCTATTGTGTTTTAATCGGTTTGTAAGTTAAAAAAAAGCATGCCGGATTTATACCTTTTTCTCTCTTTTCTACCTTATTCCGGCACGCCCGTTGATCTCGTGTTTTATGTGATTTGTGAATCAGGAAGTCATTGTCGGTTCTGACGCTGTACGGCTTTGTCAGAAAGTTTATCCTCGTCCTCTTCTTTTACAAGCTCTTTTTCAAGCTGCTCGAGCGATTTTCCCTTGGTCTCGGGAAGACGGCGGCTGAGATAGACGAATCCGGCGAGGCAGATTGCGGCGTAGAGCCAGAATGTGCCGTATGAGCCGAGTCCGGCATTGAGCAGCGGGAATGTGTAGGTCAGCGTGAAGCAGCCTGTCCACAGTGCGAAAGTGCACACGCCCATGGCGGCGGCTCTGATTTTGTTGGGGAACAGTTCGGCGAGCAGCACCCAGGTAATCGGGCCGAGCGACATGGCGTAGCATGCGATGGCGGCAACCACACAGATTACCATCAGTATGCCGCTCACGTGGAAATAGTAGCACGTGCCGAGTATGATGTAGATGGCCGCGAGCCCTATCGCGCCGAAAAGCATCAGCTTGCGTCGTCCCCAGCGGTCGACCGTATAGATTGCCACGATGGTGAATATTACGTTGGCCACACCCGTAATCACGATATTTAGGAACATTCCGTCGATCGGGAAGCCGGCGCCCTGGAAAATCTCCTGCGCGTAGTTGAATATTACGTTGGTGCCGCACCACTGCTGGAACACGGCGATGATGATGCCGAGCACGAGGATTGAGGCGTATTTGTGGCTGAAAAGCATGCGCAGTCCCACTTTCTTGCGGTCGTCTTTTTCAGCGTTTTCAATCTGTCGGATATTTTCGGCCGCATACTCTTTGCCGCCTATTCTCGAGAATATCGAGTCGGCACGTGATATGCGTCCCACGCGGGTAAGCCAGCGCGGACTTTCGGGTATGAAGCAAGCCAGCAGCAGGAACACGGCGGCGGGGAAAGCGCCCGACCAGAACATCCATCTCCATCCCCACTGGGCGTTCCATGAGTCGACGGCGACAACATCGCCGGGCACCTTCTCGGCAATCAGCATGTTGACTATCTGCGCCGCAAGTATGCCGAGAACGATTGTCATCTGGTTGAGTGTCACGAGTTTGCCGCGTATCTGTGTGGGCGCTACCTCTGCGATGTACATGGGCGACAGCGCCGAGGCCAGACCGATGGCGATACCGCCTATGAAACGTGCGGCAAGGAAGCCGGCATACACGTTGAATGCACCTGTGGCGTATGCCGATACAAGGAAAATCGTAGCTGAAATGAGAAGCAGCGGTTTGCGACCGTAGCGGTCGGCCATCATGCCGGCTGTGGTAGCGCCGAGGAGGCATCCCAATATTGCGGCCGACATGGCGAACGCCTGTTGCGTGGTGTCGTCGGAGATGCCGAAAAATACTTCATAGAACGGTTTCGCGCCCCCTATGACCACCCAGTCATAGCCGAATAGCAGACCGCCCATTGCCGATACGAGGCAGATGAAGAATACGAATGATTTGTTGTAAGAATTCATGATAATGTTAAGTTGTTTGTTTTTTCAGGAAGACTCAGGCCGATATTTCTGTCGGGCCACGTGCGGCGTCCCTTGCGGGAATCTTATTTGCCGGCATTCCGTAGCGCGGACATAGATAATGATTTCGATGCAAAATTACAACCGTGCGCCCCCTCCCGCAATGGATAAAATATTTCAATTGATGGACAATATTACGATTTTGTCTCTGTGTTAAACAAAAGGACAAGAGCCTTAGCAAAAGTACACAACGTCATCTCCTGTACTCCTGCCCAATCATTTGTTCCCTTGTGCTCCTGTTCAAAAAAATAAAAAACAAAAGAACAAGAGCACAAAAGCTCAAATAAAAGCACAAGATATTTCCCTCTTGTCCTCCTGCCAAAGCTTTTGTTCTCTTGTTAAAAATACACGGGAACTCAAAATTCCCTATTCAAAATTAACCTTGTCTATTGTTTTTCCGACCGGCGACGCTCGGTTGTGCGGATAACGCGGATACTCACCTCGTACATCATGTAGAGCGGGACAGCCACGAGTATAAGCGTCATTATATCGGGAGGCGTGATTATCGCCGCCACAACGCAGATAATCAGGAACGCATACCGCCGGTATCTGACGAGATACCCCGACTCCACCATGCCCATTTTGCCGAGCACGAATGCCACCACCGGCAACTGGAACACAAGCCCCATCATCAGCGTCAGCGTAACGAAAGTGGAGATATAGCTGTCGAGCGTGATTGTGCTGTGCACACTCTCTGCCACCGAATATGTCCCTAAAAAACGGAACGAAATCGGGAACAGTATGAAATAACTCATCATCACGCCGGCGATAAACAGCAGGTAGACAATACCCACAATCCGCACCGAATATTTCCGCTCGCTCTCCAGCAATGCCGGCGAAACGAACTTAAACAGCTCGTACACTATGAACGGCGACGCGCAAAGCAGCCCCAAATAAATCGACGTGGTGATATGCGTCATAAACTGGCTCGACAGCTCCGTCGCTATAAGGTCGACATGAAACTCCTCGAACCGGAATCCCGCGTCAAAAATCCCGACAATCCGTTCCAGCCACCGGTAAGTGCAGAAATCCCATTGCCCCGGCGCCAAAAGCACCGAAAACGTGACATCTTTCAAAGCAAAGACAATACAGGCAAACACCAGCGTCACCGCCAGCACCCGTCTCAACATCTTGCGGAGGACACCGAGATGCCCTCCGAACGTCAGCATCTGTTCATCCGCCGACATACGCGTCACTCCTTTGCGTCTGATTGTTTCTCAGCGTCACCGTCAGCCGTACGCTCTTTGGCGCCGTCAGTCGCGTCGGCAGCAGAAGGAGCATCGTCAGTAGCTCCCTCTTTCATTCCGTCCTTGAACTCGCGGACGCCTTTGCCAAGTCCGCGCATCATCTCGGGAAGTTTCTTCCCGCCGACCAGGAGGAGAGCCAATCCGCCTATGAGCAGCAACTCCGTAGTCCCAATAAAAGCTGTTATCATAATTGTATATTATTCAGGTGTCACCAATACGATTTCGCACGTATCGAAATTTATCTCCCAATGGCCGCCTTCGGCACTCTCCCACTGATACTTCTGAGCCATCGAGTCCCACCAGTTCTGGAATTTCGTGCCCGTCTCGCCCATATCCTTTACGAGACGTTCATACAGCTCGGCATTGTCCGACGTCAGTATCTTCGCCAACTCATTGAGTCCGTTGCGGCGCTCAAAAAGCGCCTGTATTTCATTGCGCTCCTGTTCCGTTACTTTTCCTATTGCTTTTTTCATTGTTTTATTATATCAAATGGATCAAGATAATCTATTTCTTTAATCTCTTTTTCCGGAAGAAATTCGCCTAAAGTTCTGATTTCTTCGAGAAGTTTACGTGATGCATTTCGCTCTATATGGGCTACGACACACTGTTCATGGCTCGGGGTATTGACTTCAAGCGTTGTCTTGCAGTTTAACCATACGCAGCGGCGGCATTGCCACGCATCGCATTTGCGGCAAATCGGAGCGTGGTCGAGGCGATAGAGCTGTTGATTTTTTATATCGAGTCCGTTTCCCAAGTCGCCGACAGGTTTGCACCCGTCGAGATAGAATGCCGGACAGATATAAAATTTGCCGTCGGGAGCGAGTGTGATGCTTTCATCGCCGGCATTGCAGTTATTCATCTTGTCTAACAGCATTCTGTCAGTCAAAAGATTGAAATGTAGCGAATGTCCTTTGCCATACTCCTCTTTGACTATGGGTATCATCGCGCTCAAAAACGTTTCATATTTTTGGAAATCCGACTCTTGAAATTTGTCTATATCGGTGATGACAACAACAAGTCTGTCAAGTTTAGGAAACAACGATTTAATTACGTCGGCATTCTCGAAGAGGTCTGATTTGTCGGTACGTATCACGTAGCTTTTCCCCGACTGGTATTTGAAAGTATCAAGACCTTCCCAACCGTCAAAAACTACAATATCCGCCTCATCAGTCAGCACTTTATCCTCGCAATGCGAACCGACAATCTTGGCATGGTCTATTGTGTCAATAACCGCCTTGTATTCCGACGGAATTTCCCAATTAGGATATACAAACTGCACATTCACGTTTTCAGTCATTGCCCAAAAGATTGCCTTTTTGAGCATTCCCAACTCAATCAGTCCGTCAGATTTGTTTCCTCTTTCATAATGGCAGAAAGACACAGCGTCATTCGCCAACGGTATTATCAGGTATTTCAGCATGGCTTTTCGGTCTGTTTCTTATGGGTAGCGTTATATTCTTCACGGCGTCCTTCCAATTTCAGTTTACGGAAAAGCTTGTTCCAATAATAGTTATTGGCGCGGACTCGCGCCTTATGCATCTTGCATATCGCAGTAGAACGCTGATATATAGTATCAGTATCGGCAGCATCATAATTCTCTCCCTGACACCACGCACAACCGCTCGCAACTTCGCAGTCCATGCATTTCTGCGGCGACTGCGTAGTGCGGTCAAGCGTTAGGAACGGCCGGAGTTTATTCTTATCAACCCCGTCGTGTATATTGCCGATTATTATCGGCTTCTTCTCACGTAAGGAATATGCGGCAAAACGTGTACATGGATAAAAATTGCCGGCAGCATCAATAGAAAGCATCATACCTGCCCCGCACCAGTTCTGATTGTCTATTTCCACATCTAAAGGTTTTCCTATACTTTCTGAGAAAAACGAGCATGCGTACTCTTTGTAGTATTCGCCTTCAATGATGGCATCAGCAAGGTCAATCAGCTGTTTCTCAAACAGTTTGTCATCGCCATCTTCCCATACATCTTCAAAGACCACATTTATATTGACTTCATGGATGCCAATTGAATACAGATGCAGCACACTCTCCGTTATGTACGGAATATCGGCGGAACTGATTGTTACCTTAGTCCCGGCATTAGCAAATTGAGACAGCCATAGCGGAATATTCTTTACCACATCGATATAGCTTCCACGTTCCGGGCCGTTTCCCTTCCAAATACGGTTCATGTCATGCTTGCGCTGCGTGCCGTCGATTGTAATACCGATAGAAATATGACTGCGGTTCTTGAATATAAATGACTGAACTTTCTCGCTGTCGTAATTAATGCCATTGGTTGAGAAACTGAAACGATAGGAATTAAACCAATGGTGGTTTCTTCTGAACAGTTCCAGTTTTATATAGTCACAAATTTTATCAATAAGGTCAATCTCAAGAAACGGCTCTCCTCCGATAAAATCCCATATTACCGACTCCTCCCGGAACTCGGCCTCATGGTCAAGTATATAATCGATTGCCCCCTTGGCGACTTCCCAACTCATGCGCTCCTTTTCGTTCTTACCGACAAGATAGCAATATTTACATGCAAGCTGACAATCTTTTGTTACAATAAACGTAATGTTTTTTGTCTGGCCGGATTTCCATGAAAGAGACTGTTTTTTTATATCAATCATATCTCTCTTAGAAATACATTAAACCTATGCATGTAGCCGAGCATGAGTTAAAACAAGTGTACATACAGCCGCCGGTACAGCTTCCCATGCATGTGCCGCTACACCCCATACAAGTAGTATTACACGAAGTATAACAGCTCGCATCGCAAGACCCGAGGCAAGTAGTACTGCATGTACCCGTACAGGTCGTTGAACATCCCCCTTTGCAGCCGCCCTTGCATGACGAACCGCAACCGCCCGAGCACGAACCTTTACAGCCACTTCTACAAGAGTCCTTACACCCGCCGCTGCAATCCGAACAACTGCCGCCGCCATTTCCGCCGCCATTTCCGCCACCTCCGTAATTAACTCCGGTATTGGAAGCATAGCATGATTGATTGCATGTCCCGTAACAATCTCCTGTACAGGAACCGGAGCACGAACCTGAACACCTGTCCGTACAATTGCCTTTACATGTATCCTGACAACTGCCCTTACAAGTATAGCTACAGTAACTACACCCCGACGAAGTGTTGACGGCTCTTGCTATTGGTGTGGACAACAGTGCAGCACCAAGAATCGGCAATACCTTTTTGACGCCCTTTTTAAAGAAATCACGACGGGATTGCAGTTCTTCGTTTTTGTCTTCTTTCATTATAGTATTACCGTGTCCTGCAGGCCTCCCGGATTGGACTGACTGGTTTATAAAAAAGAAGCGTGAAAGCCTGTATCGTTACTCTTCCCACCGATAGAGGCTCTCGCATTGCCCGTCTGTGTAGAAAGAGCAACGCCGAAGCCTCACGCTGTATGATATGACAATGCCGGCGCATCACTGAGCCGTCACTATAAATCATACCCGAAAAGGCATCTACCGTTGCTTCATTCCTGACTCCAATGTTGAATTTGCGAGATTCCTATCGGCCAAGAATGAGCGCTGATAAACGCTCCTGTATAATGTCTGCACCCGCCCCCTGGCCCATATCGGGCTTCGGAAAGCGATATGCACCGTAAAGTTAATAACAATTATTTAATTTACACAACATAAATTTTTATTTTTTTCATTGTAAACCAAAGTTTTCGTAACTGTTCAGCGGACAACCTTAGAGCTTGTCTAAAATTTATATTACTTTGCTTTGGAGGGCCTTATCAGCGCCTTTTTGCTCGCTCTTCAGTCACGTAGCTACGGCTACGCTCCCTCATCGCAAGCAAAAATCCATCTGACAATTCCTCTCAAAATCTGCATCATATAAATTTAGACAAGCTCTTAGTGGGTACGAGCGTATTGTAGGACTGTGCCTCGGTACAGCCCAATGCAGTTTACTTAAGGGGCAATAGGGGCGAGGGCGTCTCGCCCTCGGGGTATTATTCTTACACGCTGAAAGTTACCACGGGGGCGAGACGCCCCCGCCCCTATCAACTCTGCTTAAGTAAACAGCACAGACCGTATTATCCCCGAATCAGTTGACTTTTACAAGTTTGATTTCAAAAATGAGGGTTGAGTTTCCGGGGATGCCGTGGACGCCGCGCGGTCCGTAGCCGTAGGCCGCGGGAATATAGACTGTCCATTTGTCACCCTCCTTCATGTTTTTCAATGCTATCTGCCAGCCGACAATCAGTTCGCGGAGACGGAATGCATCGGGCACTTTCCCCGACATATTGCTGTCAAACACCTTGCCGTTGATGAGCGAACCTTTATAGAACACCGACACGATGCTCCCCGCATTGGGCGATTTGCCCGTGCCGCTCGACACGACACGGTAAAGTATGCCGTTATACAGCTCCTTGACTCCCGGCTGCCCGGCAATCTCTTTCAAAAACTGCTCATTCTCAATCTTATAAGCCTCTTTACTATTCTTAGCCATAACATAATATCATTTATCTACAGACAAATTTATAAAAAACATCTGCTCGTAGAAATTTTAGTAAAACAGAAGGACAAATTTAGAGATTGTCTAAATTTATATAATGCAGATTTTGAGGCGGATTGTCAGATGGATTTTTGCTTGCGATGAACGAGCGTAGCCGTAGCTACGTGACTGAAGAGCGCGCAAAAAGACGCTGGCAAGACACTCAAAAGCAAAGTAATATAAATTTTAGACACTCTCTTATTATTTATCGAAATTAAGCAGAAATTTCCAAACCGGGATAACCTCTATCCTCACGCCCCCTTTTTCAATTATGCTTTCTTCTCCGTATGTGACAATAATATTATTACGGCATGAAAGGCGGGATTGCACTTTTACCAATGCGTTAACCTCCCTTTCAAATGTGCCTTCAGCATCATTTATCGAATAACTGACCTGAATGGCGGTTTCAATATGAGGGATATAGAAATCTATTTCAATCCCGTGATTATAAAAATAGACAGCCTCCTTCGTTCCATAATTCGCTAACAGTTTCAATGCCACTATATTTTCAAGAAGCGATGTCCTGTTATCAATGGTCAGTAGCGAAATTATGCCATTATCTATGAAATAATACTTCGGATTGGATACTCTTTCCGTAAGGCAGTCCGCGATATTGGTCACAGGGAGCACAAGATATGCATCAGCAGCATATCCCAGATAATTAATGACAGTACTTTTGCCTATTTTCGTGCCTGTAGATGCTACTATATTTGTAGCGCGAGTGAATGATATAGGTTGATTGACACTCTCTGCCAGTTTCCGCAAAAGAGTTCTCAATGCGAAAATATTCTCAGTTCTATGACGGGCGGCGATATCACCAAGGAATATTTTCTGATACAGACTCATGATATAATCCCTTTTTACCGGTAGCGTCGAACATTCAGGGAAACCACCGAATTGGAAATATTCTTCAAACAACTTCATTAGCCTGCCCCGTGAAACTGTTGTGGCAGTCAGCAGTTCATCTCCGGAGTTTACACCGTTTGACATAAGGTATTCATCAAACTGCATCGGGAATACTTCCCGTGTCATATATCTGCCACCCAGTGCCGCACTTACGTCAACCGACAGCATTTTTGCATTGCTCCCGGTGATAAATACCGTAAGTTTACTGTCGGCTACACGACGTGCAAAATGCTCCCACCCATCAATATTCTGTATCTCGTCAAGAAACAGCATCGGACGCTCTCCGCCCAAACCGGCATGTACCTCAAATATTTTATTAAGGTCGTTCAGCTCCATGCCGGCAAGACGTTCATCTTCAAAATTCAGATAAACGATTTCATCCCAGGAATGTCCCTGCGCGAGCAATTCCTGAATTTTTCCGTACATTAGATATGATTTGCCGGCGCGACGTGCGCCGACCAGTACCTGGCGTTCAAATCCATCGAGCGATATGCTTCGTTTGATAACTTCGCGACGCATTACCTCTTCTCGATTTTCAAGCATCACCTCACGCAAAATTTCAGGATTTACCATAATCTATTTTGATTTTGTCTTATATACAAGACAAAATTATGCATTTTTTGTCTTATATGCAAGACATTATCGGCGTTTCATAACATTTAAATATAATGGAGGACAGTACCCATCTGCACTGGAGACACGCAAGGAAATATGAAATCGGCAGCCGGAGCTTGCCGATTTCCACCTATTTACATGGATTTACAAAATATTCATGCTTAAAAACATGCATATATGTAGCCCTACCGATAGCATTTTTTATTACATTTGCATATAATTGCCGATTTGTCATAGAGATGTCTACGGCAATCAATACATTTTGATAAAAGGTGTTATTGAAATTTTATCTTCGTCATTCAAACTTGGCGGTTTATATGCAGTGAAGATGAGATTGGCAGTAGCACCTGCATCGGATGCTTATACCCTGCCATAACCGGCAGCTTATATGGCATATCGGTGTGGGGCTATTGTTTTATCCACTGCATAGGTACGCCAAGACCTGAATGACGGATAGAACAAGATACAATCCTCACACCTTTTTTATGTCTAATAACCAAGCCGTTTCGATGGAGGATGAGAGACATAACCGTATCGTATGGACACGTCCCATGAAGAACCACTTGCAACCGTCTCTTATGAATGGACGGAAGAATACTTCTCTCAATTTACCTCTATTATGAGAGGGTCTATGGCTAGATGGTTTCCAGTTGTATGGAATCTAATCGTTACACTTTTTATGTTCCTGATAGGTACAATTCTCTTCGTAATATTTGGAATTTTCATGTGTGGAATAACCTTGTACTCTGGATGGAATGAATACAAAGGTTTTTCGACCTCTGCGATTTTCAAATCATATAAGATGTACCAAGGATTGAACGTGCAATTCGATTTTTACGATTCATATGTTGTTATAGCTGATAAATACGGCTCTAACAAATTGCCCTATGAACTGTTCTACGCTATTAAATCATCAAAATATGGTTATGTGCTGTGCGTCTCAAAAGTAGGAGGCTTCTTTGTCCCAAAGAGTAAATGTAGCGAAAAACTGACACTATTGATTGGTCAGATTAGTACGACAGTGTCTAACTGTTGAAATAATAAGGAGAACAATACAAATGAGACAAATATATTTGTTGATAATGCTCACACCTTCAGCTCTTTCGTGGATTGGTACGTATATTAATTATCCATGGAAGATTTAATTAAAGCTGAGATTGAATTAAGGCAAGGATAAGCAGTCCTCGGAAATTTATTTAATCAACTGGGCCCCGTTGGTAGAGGAGTGATTGAAGACCTTGGACACTGGCGCACCACTCGGCCCGTAAGTCAGTGACCGGTCGCATCTTAGGCCATACCTTGGCTCGCGGTATTCTCTCATTACATACATCAACGGCTACGGTTTATACATTTCTGAATTGTTTGTTTACCTTTTTCATATCCCGGTATTTATATTTGTATTGTAAAAGCATAATTCTAACCAATAAAATCATGTTGTCATGAAAACCATCATATCAACTCCGGAAGTTGTTACTGCGGAACAAATCGTTGCCCGACTTAATGAAGCGGGTATTGATGCTCAGATGCTTGAAGATAAAAGTACATTTATCTCGGCTTCCGGCGATATTTTCAATTATAGTATCATCGTTAACGACTGCGATGTGGATGCAGCCAATAAAATAGTCAGCGGCTATCAGGCTGAAAGCAAAGAATGCGCTGTTAAGCCATGGTGTCCTGAATGCGGCAGTGAAGATGTGTCGGAAACAATCATACGGCGCAAGCGCGGCTCATTATTCTTTCTAATTCTTGCTCCTTTTATGTTAGCCATAGGATTTTTTTCTCCGAACTTTTTCTGTTGGCTTTTCTCGGTTGGGGCATTCTTATTCATAATCCAATATTTCATAGGGTACAGCATACATCGTTATAAATGCAATAAATGCCACCATGTGTTCAAGAGGTATTAATGACTCCAAAACAAGAAAGAGGATACTGCTCTTTGTCGGAATGCCTGTCGCCGTGGTGCTGGTAGTGGTTTTTGCATGTAACGTCATGGTCTCATGCAATGCTTCGGGGCGCACATACGATGATGTGAACGAGATACCGCACAACCGCTATGGCTTGCTGCTTGGTACTTCACCTTTTACTGCCAACGGTGCACGCAACTTTTATTTTGAGAACCGCATCAGAGCGGCCGAACAATTATATAACGCCGGCAAAGTCAACATGCTGATTGCCAGTGGCGGCGATTATACTCGCGGGCATGAACCCGGATACGACGAGCCTGTAGCGATGCGCGACTCTCTTATGGCCCACGGCGTGCCTGAAGACTCCATTATCCTTGATTATGGAGGCACACGTACCATTCTCTCTATTGTGAAAGCAAAAAAGGAATATCATCTTGACAGTGTGACAATAATATCGCAGGAAGACCATAACAAGCGTGCGATATACATCGCCGACCACATCGGACTCCATGCAATAGGTTACAATGCGGCACCCTCCCACATATTCCGCAACCGCTTAAAGAATACCATACGCGAATATTTCGCCCGCGTCAAGATGTTCATTGATATTTTGAATTTAAAATAAGCGCGATTTTATCGTATTAAATTAACTAAATAAGAGTATGAATTTTTCTATGTTAAAACAGCCTTTGTTCTCACAAAAAAACGGCAAAAAAAATATTGCGGCTGCTAAATTAGTAATTATGGGTGCTGTATGCGGCGATATTATCGGTTCATGGTATGAGTTCGCTCAAACAAAAGACTATAATTTCGAACTATTTACTCACAGGAGTAGATTTACTGACGATACAGTATGTACTATTGGTATCGCAGACGCATTGGTACACCAGGAGCCATTTGAAATACGGCTTCAGTATTGGTGTCGTAAATATCCGGGGGCAGGTTATGGAGGCATGTTCCGAAAATGGATATATTCTGACACAATGGAGCCATATAACAGCTGGGGTAATGGTTCGGCTATGCGTGTAAGTGCAGTGGGAGCTTATGCAAATACTTTCGATGAAACAATGGAGTTGGCAAAAAAATCTGCTGAGATTACACATAATGATCCGGAGGGCATAAAAGGAGCACAAGCGACGGCTCTCGCAATATATCTCGCTCTCACCGGAAAAAGCAAGGATGAAATCAAGAATGCGGTAGAGGAGAAATTTGATTATAATCTCAGTCGCAGATATAATGACATACAGCCGGGCTATGGTTTTGATGTCAGCTGTCAGGAATCAGTCCCCGAATCAATTATTGCGTTTCTCGAAAGTGATGATTATGAGTCGGCAATAAGAAAAGCAATTGCCTTCGGGGGCGATGCCGATACTATGGGTGCAATTACAGGTGGTATTGCCGCCGCTTTTTATGGAGAAATCCCGCCATATATTCTAAACGAATGTCTGAATCGTCTTCCGGATGAAATGAAAGAAGTAATTAGTAAATTTAATGACACTATAGGTTAAAATATGCATCTTTAGAAAATTAAAGACTACATGAGCCACACGGAATTTTGTGCTCCTGCCCGAACTCCTGTACTTTTGTTAAAAAAACAAGAGCACAAAAGTTTTGGCAGGAGCACAATTTATATGATAATCATGATGTTTTTTTCAGTACATCGGGGTGAATGGTGGGACGGGTTGCAGCATTGAGGTCTGGTCGCCGCAGGCGTTGAGCATGTCGGCGGTGACGATTTTCATTACCGATGCTCCGGGACGGAAGTCGCATTTGTTGAGGTCGACGTAGTAGAGGCCGCTGGCTACGGCAAGGTCGAAATAATAACGGAGGTCGCGCAGGTTGGAGAACGAGCGCCACTGCGTCGACGATACGTTGGGTTCACCCTCTACAGTATATGTATAAGGCACGCAGCAATTGAACAATACCGTGCGGGCGATTGTGGCGCCCAGGTCGGCGTCACCGGTCTTTTCGACATGCGTCACGAAGTAATTCGCACGCACGCAACGGTCGGGACTCGACACGGTGCCGGGTAGCGAGTGGCTCCCGCCCATCTTTTCCCAGTAATTCACGATAGCCTGCATCTGCGGCCACGACGGATCGTTGGTCATCGCGTGCATGTCGGTGGTACCCTCATATATCCTGATGGCTCCGTGGTCGAATTCAACTACCGCCGAGTGGCCCGACGCATCGGTAATGCCCCAGTGGAGCGCCGATACGGTGCCGTCGTCGAATGTCGCGCCCGAAAGAGAGAAATTATGTTCCTCAAGCACTTTGATTACCTCGTCGGTGGTGGCGTTCATGTCGAGCAGCCAAGCCGGGAACATCGCCAGCGACATAGGCGGACGTCCCACGGTCGAATCATTGTCGTAGACCGTACCCTTGCAGAACAGGCCGTTGACCGACAGCCCCTTTTCGTTCATACCCTCGGTGACGCCACCGTCGTAGCCCACGGCATAGACAGCGCCGTATTTCGATTTCCACGTCACGGCACCCGGTTTGTCCGAACCCTGTTTCTCCATGCCGCGCGGATAGACATAGATGTTGGTCGGAATAGGCGTCTTCCAGTCAAGCGACCGCCCTATGATGATCAGGTTGTCGTTGCCCTGATATATGATACGCGTGCAGGCATCGCCCTGCTGAAAAGAAACTCCCGTAAGAACGGCGGCTGAAAGTAATCCCTTGGTCATAAAATTAGATAAACGAGTCATATTTGTAGAATATTGATTGCAAAACAGATGGTTGAAAGAGTTGATTACCCGGCGTCATCTGATTCCCTCGGCCGGTAATAAATCAACATTTCGCGGCTGATGAATGTTCAGTATCTCCGCACGGCATGTCGCATCTGTTTATTGCTGAAAGTCAGATGCTAAACCGCTATGACGCCTTCCGGCGCTGTAATCTGGCCGACAATTACTCCGATATTTTGCGAATATTTTACAAAAGAACACTAAAAAACAAGTCAAAAAATTTGTCACCCTCGCCAAAACTCCTTAACTTTGCACAACCCGAAAAAGGAAAGATGCCGGAGTGGTCGATCGGGACGGTCTCGAAAACCGTTGTACCCTTACGGGTACCCAGGGTTCGAATCCCTGTCTTTCCGCCAACGACAAAAAAGGCTGCGAGTCAATCGACGCGCAGCCTTTTGTCGGTTCGCCCAGCATGTATTCAGTCTAACAGGTGAAAGTC
>ULUC01033964.1_pt1 | contig 14089 bp, 8 predicted proteins | sample 1958151 | NCBI WGS metagenome assembly ULUC01 (sample SAMEA4835750, study PRJEB28245) | human gut metagenome | biome: gut microbiome; material: fecal sample | place: Denmark | collected 2008
AACCTTCTAGTACTATTACTTCTTTACAAGGTTATTATAAAGGAATAAGTGCTGATCCCTTAGTAAGTACTGATACATTAAATCAAGCATTATCTAAACTTGAAAATCAAGTAGAAGCAGTTGCAGATGGATCTGGTTCTTTACCTGTAATCAAAATGGGTGAAAGTACTACACCTACTGATAGCTATATTTATACTGCCGGTAAAGTAAAACAAGACTACGTATTTAAAAGTGGGGATACTGTACCTGGAAGAATAATATATACTACAGGTATACAGGGAGGGCAAACATTCCGTTCTGGTTGGGATGGAGTTGGAGCTAGTTTGTATCCATCAAATTCTAAATGGAATCTAGAATTAGATAACCTATTTGTTAGAGGTAATATGACAGTTAATGAATTAACTGTAAATGAAATAAAAGCAGTAGGTGGAGATATTTTGGTTACTTTAGGTGATATGAAATGTATCAAAGTAGAGGAAAAAGCCAATGGATATAAATGCTATTTTGATACAGAAGATGGTACCAAGTATAATCAATTTATTGTAAACGACCAAGCAATATGTCAAAAATTTGATGGGCACAATGTAAAAAGATATTGGAGAGCTGTAACCGAAGTAGGTAGTGATTATATATTACTATCTAAGGATGTGTGTGAGCCTGGTAGTAGTACACCTTCTGCGGATGATGAAATATTATTATTAGGTCATAGAGTAGAAGGAGATGCTGAATATGACAAGCAAATGGAAGATAGACGTAATGCTATTTTCATTTCTGCAAAAGGATCAAATGCTCCAAGGATTGCCTTTTACTCAGGAATTAATGATTTTACTTTGGAAGGCAAAGATAAAACAGTAATTGGAAAAGATAGTAAATTTGTTGGTACAATCACAGTAGTATCTAAAGATGGAACTGAAACTGGTATCCCTATTTATAGAGGTACGTGGTCAGTGGATAAACAATATTATTATTATGACTGTGTAACATATAATGGTAGTACTTGGATAGCCACTCAGGATAATATTGGCAAAGAACCGAAAGAAGGAAGCCCTTACTGGACAATTTATATTGCAAAAGGAGAAAATGGGCAAGCTGGTGATGATGTTGCAAAATGGGTAGAAATTGTTGGAAATAGAATGTTTCTATATGATTCCCCAGATTTTTCTGGTACTCCTACCCCAAATAATTTAGGATTAAATGCAAATGTATATGGAATTGTGCAACCATCATATCAGTGGACAAATGTAACGAATAATAGTGAAATTGTTGGCTATGGTAATTCTTTAATAGTTACACCAGAAATGGTAGCTGACAGAACTGCAATTTTTAGATGTACAGTGACCGATAGTGATACTCAAGCGACATATTATGACGAAATACAGGTTGTTAAATTAGCAAATGGTGCTGAAGGTCTGGATGCATATTATATAGATTTAACAAATTATTCTGCATCCGTCCCATTTGATAGTTCTGGTACTATACTAATAGACCCATCTACAATATATACTGATGTATTTGCATATCATGGAATTACTCAGATACCAATTATTTCTATGACTGCCAAGTTTACTGAGGGTTCTGGTACATGTGAAGTTAAAGATAATAGAGTATCTTTGAAAACATTAACTTCTACTAGTGCAAGAATAACTCTTACAATTGAAGTAGACGAAGGTGTAACAGTAACTAAAGATTGGTATATTAACCAAAGTAAGAACGGACTGGATGGGTTTAATGGTGAAGATGCAATTAGAACTTATTTAACTGGTGAACAATTTTTTCATTATGCAGAATATGCAAAAATACCAACACCACAATCAATAACATTAAAAATGGATACTACATTAATGGATGTAGCTTCATATAAATGGTATTGGAAAGTATCTGGTACTTCTGAATGGACTCTATTAGAAGGAGAAACAAAATCTGAATTAGTTGTAGTCTATAATGGAATCTATTTTCAAACTGGTGAAGATGAGATTACGTTTAGATGTGTTGTAACTAGTGTTAGTGGAATGTCCTTTGAAGATATAATTACAATAAATAATGTTCGAGATGGAGAAAGTGCGTACAGAGGAGCGTTAGACAATGAAAGTATGACTGTTCCTGCAAACTACGAAGGTGTTGTTAGCGATTGGTCTCAAGCTACTACTTATGCTAATTTAAGAAGGGGTGGTACAAAATTTGCTAATACTGAATATACTTTAACTTCTTCTCAACTAAGTGGGGTAGGTACATTAAGTATAAATCAGGAAAAGAAACAAATTACTGTTAATAGCTCCAGTATTCCAGAGAATTATATTACTGTACAATGGCAAATAAATTTTGTGTACGAAGGACAAGTTGTAGATACAGTGGTGTTATCTTTAGTAAAAAATGTTACAGGTAAAAATGGAGATATCGGTAATTCTTCTATACAAATCTATTGTAATACCAATAGCACTCCAACACGTCCTACTTTTACAGAAATGATTTCTTCCAGTGGTGGTACATCTGGATCTTTTGCTTGGTTTCCAGATCCTACTAATAGTACTACTACTCTTACTTGGACAAGTACAGGTTATCTTAATCCAAATACAAATAAGATAGATTTATTACCTGATAAATCAGGGTATAGATGGACACAACCTGTAATTTTTTCTCCATTAAATGGAAAGAATGGTTCAAACGGTATAGGTATAAGCAGTGTTACTATGCAATATTACAAATCTACTTCACCAACAGCATTGTCAGGTGGAAGTTGGAGTTCAACTGCACCAAAAGCAGAGAATGGATATTGGATATGGACTAGATTGTATATAGTGTTTGATGATGAAAGCTATTCATATACAAATGCAGTCTGTACTACAGGTGCAACCGGAAGTACTGGAGATTATGGTCCTGGTTTAAGTTATCGTGGTGAATACTCTTCTTCTACTAGTTATTCTTGGACAACAAACTCTCAAGGAAATGTGAGAGATATAGTAAAATACAGTGATTCATTTTATGCAGTAAACAGATCTAAAAAAGGTGCTGGTACGTTTAGTGGAAAAACTCCAAGTTTAAATGCAGGTACAGATGGTGGTGACTATTACTGGGTTAAATTTAATTCTTTTGATAATGTAGCTACAGATTTATTATTTGCAGATAAAGCAACCATTGCTGGATGGGATTTTTATAACACTAATATTCAATCTCAATCTGGTACAATGCGATTGGATGGTAGAACAACTGCTGCAGTTACAAGTAAGATTCATTTGGCAATAGGATCTAATGCGGCATCTGCACCTGGATCTGCACCATTTAGAGTAAATACTGATGGTGAGTGTTACACATCAAAATTAAATGCTGTAGGAGGTACTATAGGAGGGTTCACAATCGAAAGCTCACAAATGGTTGGAACTAATACTGATAGTTATGGAAATAAATTTCTATTGTCCCCCAGTATTATAAAATATGGTTCACCAGCAAAAAAATCTACTTATGTTGCATTTGGACCTACTTCTGTTTCAGCTTCTACAGGAATAGTTTGCCCTGCATATATTTTAAATACAATAAATGATAGAGGATACAGTGGTAATGGTTCTGCTATGATTATACAAGTAGGTTCTTCAGCATATAAAAGTGCTCCACAAAGATGGATAGACTGTAATCATTATAGAATAAATTCTCAAGATTATGGTTGGGGTTCTGGATTTTTTGTAGAAAGTAGGTATCTAGGAGATTCAAATAATATGGAAAGAACCATACTAAACGTAGGATCTATTCCGACATTTCAAGCACTTGTGAATGCTGGTTTAGTTACATCCGCAACCGGTTCATATGAAATGCGAGTAACTACCAATGGATATGTATATGCTCAATAAAACACCAATACAAAATATAATATGAAACTAAATTTAAAAGAACGGGGTATCATCATTTATACATTACTTTGGAAATATGATTCTTTTAAAAATTTACAATTGAAAGAATCAATAGAAAGTAAAATTAAATTTTCTACAGAAGAAGAAAACAATATAAGGCAATATGACGATGGAACTGGAGCAACAATAACAGAATTTAATTCAAATCTTGATTTAGAAACAGAAACAGAATATCCTCTAACAGAAGAGGAAATAATTTATTTAGCTGGAAAAATAATGTTTATAAATCAAAATAACAGATTGGATGCCAATGGTATGAGTTTGTATACAAAAATTGAAAACGTCTACGCACAAATTTTAGCTGAGCAAGATTGTGTAAGAATAGGACCTTGGGAATATTTACCAAGAGAACAATATGAAAAAACACATAATATAGACAACAATGGTTAAGAATAATGTATATTATGAGTGGTTTGCAAGTATAACCGTACCCAATCCAGATCAGGTTGGGTACTGGGTTGACTTGGGAGCAGATTCAAAAGGTAGAATAATTAAAGTTTACAATCGTGATATAGAAAAATGGGTTGTACTCTTTGATGTAAGTAAAGATGACTATGTACCACCATTTATTGGTTCTAATGGCAACTGGTGGGTAGACAATAGAGATACTGGAGTAAAAGCTACTGCAGAGACTCCATATATAGGTGAGAATGATCATTGGTTTACTTATGATCCTATCAACAAAGTATATGTAGATACAGGTATAGAAGCTCGTGGTCTTAGTGCTTACGATATTGCAGTTAAATTAGGATTTAAAGGTAGTGAACAAGATTGGATTGATAGTTTAAGCAAAGCATCTGAAGATGCAGCTATTGCTGCACTAGACGCAGCTAATAAAGCAAATGAAGCTGCAGATAAGGCTAATCAAGCTGTAGTTGAAATTGAAGGTATAGTTGACGATGCTATAGCTGCTACTGATAAAGCTGAAGAGATTGCTAGTAATCCACCTAAGATCGTAGATAACGATTGGTGGATCTATGACTATGAAACTAAACAATATGTAAATACTGGTATAGCTGCTATTGGTGATGCTTTTACTTATAAGAAGGAATATCCTTCAGTTGAAGCAATGGAAGCTGATTGGGGTACTGCAGATGTAAAGTTAGGTGAGTACGTACTTATCAATACTAATGATGTAGAAGACCCTGATGATGCTAAGGTTTACTTAAAGACTCAAGAAGGTTGGAAGTTCATTGTTGACTTATCTGGTATGCAAGGTATTCAAGGTTGGTCAGCATATGAAGTTGCAGTAAAACATGGTTTTGTAGGTACTGAAGCAGAATGGGTTCAATCATTAAAACAACCTGCATTAGATGCAGCAGCAGAAGCATTAGAAGCTAAAGCTCAAGTAGAAGCTACTGAAAAAGCTGTTAAAGAAGCAGAAGCATTACGTGTTACTGCGGAACAAGGTAGAGTTAATGCTGAGAATACCAGAGTAAGCAAAGAGTCAGATCGTGTAGAAGCGGAAGGTGCAAGAGCAGCAGCAGAGCAATTAAGGGCAAATTCTGAAAGTGAACGTAACACTAAGGAAAAAGAACGTATAGCTAATGAAGCAATTAGAGTTGCATCTGAAAGTGAAAGAGTAACTGCTGAGACTTCTAGAAAGGAGGAAGAAGCTAAGCGTGTAGAAGCAGAAACAGCTCGTGATACAGCAGAACAGGAAAGGATATCAAATGAAGCCACTAGACAGGCAAATGAGGCTGTTAGAGAGACTCAAGAGGCTGCAAGGGAAAAGAATACAGCTGACGCTATAACTGCCGTAAATGAGGCTAAAACAGCTGCACAACAGGCTACTACAAATGCTACTACTGCTGCTAACAATGCTAATACTCAAGCAGCAAGAGCCAAAGAATATGCAGACAATCCACCCAAAGTAGGAGAAGATGGTTATTGGTATCTTTGGGATGAAGTTGACGATGTATATGTAAATACAGGTTGGCCATCTTCAGGCATCATCTTAAAAGGTAGACTCAATAGCCCAGATGAGTTAGGTAATATAGTAGATCCTCAGCTCAGTGATTCTTATATTGTTGGTACAGACTTATACTTTTGGAATGGTACAGAATGGGTTAACATGGGTAGATTCCAAGGACCTCAAGGAGAACCCGGTAAAGATGCTGAACTTAGTAAAGCAGCCATTGAAGCTGTATTAATAGGTGAAGTAACTACTCATACTCATGATACTAGGTACTATACTAAGGATCAAACTGATGCTAGCATAAAGGTAGTAGCAGATGATCTTGCTAACAACTACTATAATAAATCCCAAGTAGATAGTAAATTTACTTCTGTGTACATCTTTAAGGGATCTGTAGATAGTGTAGAAGATTTACCTACTGAAGGTAATGTGATTGGTGATGTATGGAATGTTCGTAAGAACGATATTAACTATGCATGGACAAGTGAAGGTTGGGATGCATTAGGAGGTACTGCTGAATTATCTTCATTAACTGCTAATGGTTTGATGTCTAAAGAAGACTTTGCAAAGTTACAAGGTATTGAAGCAGGTGCACAAGTTAATAAGATTGAGACTATTACTAAAAGAGTAGAACTCAATGTTGTTAATAAGAATGTAACTATTCCAGAGGATGTTGCAATTGGTCCAAATGAACCTACTAATGATGAAATAATCTGGATGGATACTGATGAGGATTATGACTTTACATTTGATGGTTATAGTAAAGTAGATGCTGATGCAAGATTTGTTCATCAAGTAGAGGGTAAAGATTTATCTACTAATGACTACAGTAATGCTGATAAGAATAAAGTAAACAATCTTAATAGTTATGTAACTAGTGGTAGTTTTGCACAAGATGCAAATAATGCTGCTATTACGTTGAATATTAAAGATCCTGTTACAGATAATAATTCCAATCAAGTACTCACTATTAACAAAGCTACCAGTACTACTGCAGGTGTAATGTCTGCTGCTGATAAGACTAAGCTTGATGGGTTGAGTAATTACGATGATTCTACAATTACTCAGGACATTACCAACCTAAAAGCAAATAAACTTGAAACAGTTGAAGTAACTGGTACAGGTAATGTAATTACTACAGCTACTAAGAATGGTACTAAGATTGCATTTGCTAAAGGTATTACTGCAATGACTCAAGATGCTAGCGATGCCAGATATGTCAAAAAGGCAGGAGATACCATGACAGGTGCTCTTAATATAACGGCTGCTGGATACAATGCTGAAGTTTCTTTAGATGGATTAAAATTAGAGACTTCTAAAACCAGTGCTAATGCAAGAGGTTTATTTTTTAGAAACTTTGATAAAACCGGTTATATTGGTGGAATTGGAATGTTTTCTACTGGAAACGGATCTATATATAGAGCTTATAATGCTTATGTAGGATGGGATAATAGTCCTTGGGATAGTGCTAATAATCTTACTGTATCTAAAGATGCATTTACTTATAAGAATAATAAAGTATGGCATGCTGGTAATGATGGTAGCGGTAGTGGACTAGATGCTGATACTTTAGATGGATACCATGGACCTGGATTAGAATTAAATTCTATTAAAAGATATTGTAAGGTAGGAAGTGTAAGTAGTAGTTTGTCTTCTTATAATGTAAAATTTGCATCTTGTACCTTACCTAATGGAGCTGTTGATTCTAATATAACATTTTATGTTGAAGATTGTTACTCTGAACTTAATAAAAATCTCTTTGTCAGGAGTGGTATACTTCAGGTGCGGATTAGGCAAAATACGAACAGTAATGAAACAATTACTGCATCTCACCCATCACTTAAGTGGTTATTAAATAACGGAGTTAATACATCTGACTTTAAGATGTATATTGATGATAATAATAAATGTGTAGAATTGTGGTGTAATGTATTAGGACCTTGGAACGTTGTTAAATTTACAGTATTATCTGAAGGAGATAGGAATAGTTCAAAAGATAAAGGATTGTGGGTGCTATATAATAATTTAGGATTTACTGAGAATCAGACTACTACTCTAGTAGAGTATATTGAGTCTACTAATGCTCTAATCTACAATGTACAAAATGAGGATTCATTAGCATACTGGTATGAAAACAATGAGAATGCTTCATCCACAACGTGTTTGACAGGTGGTAATAGAAACGTAATTGAATCATTAAGAAGTAAGTTTAAGAGATGCATTGCTATGCCTAGTGGTGATGATGCTGCATTAATTAGTTATTGTAACGAAGAGAATAGTGCTAATTGGCCAGATGGCACAAATATTACAATTATGAATAATCATCAGAATAGAATGGTTTATTTTCCAAAGTACTATCACAAAACTATAGAAAGAAGCCCTGGCATTTGGAGAACTTACATATCTGAACAGCAAATAGATGGTAATTATATTGAAGAACCTGAAATGTTATTAGGTTCATTTGAAGGAGCAATAAACGTAGAAGGTATGCTGATAAGTACAGCTTCACAGACAAGTACAGCTTCAAAAACAATGGCTGAGTTTGTTACAGCAGCTAAAACACATGGGCCTTTATGGGGTATTGGAGATTATAGATCACACGCCACTATAGCTAGAATGTTCTGTGCTTACTACAAGACTACTAACATTAGTACTTCTAATTCATCAATACCTTGTTCTGGCGGTACTAAACTGTATAATGCTGGTAAAACAGGTGGTACTATATCTTTAGGTAATAAGGATGGTAGACTAGCAACTTTAGAAGATTCTACACATTACTCAACTAGCTTCTTAGGACTTGAAGACTGCTATTACAGTAAGTGGGAGTTTGTACAAGGAATAAACATTTTGAAAGGTAAATACGTTGTATATGACGGAGGTTCATTCCCAGATAAGGATGTAGCAGAGCTTGAAGCAGCAGGTGCTACTAATATCAGAGTTGTAGGATATGAACCTAATCCAGCTGCAACTGATGGATATAATGGATGGACTAAAGCCGTAGCTCAAGGTAAATATGGTGATGTAGTTCCTACAGCACATGGTGGATCTGAAACTACTTACTATTCCGACTATAGTTGGTTTAATCCAACAGGAAATAGAATCTTTCTACGGTCGGGTGGTTCGGGTAATGGTTCTCGATGCGGGGTCTTCGTGGCTTATGCTAATGATGGCTCCTCGGTTTCGTGGTCGGATCTCGGTGCAAGATTAGCCTTTTATGGTAAGATCGTTGTAGTTGATTCAGATACATTTAAGAAAATGCAGGCATAATTATGATAGAGTTAAGAAAAGTACATGGAGATAATATTCCTGAAGTAATAGAATACTTGGGGATGAATGAATGGGCAGTTAGATGGGATATTGAAGAAGTTAATTCTGAAGATATACATGGTTATGCTTATTATGAATTAAAATTCAATGAAGAACCAACCTACGATTCTTTTGTAAGTAAAATCATTAGAACAAAGTATAGTGCAGATGAGGAAGCAGCATTAAAATCTAATATGGTTGAACAATTCATGAATGGAGAAATAATGCGTAGTCGTTTTGAAGAATGGCAAGCATTCCAAAATTGTAGAGACAATGCCAAATCTGTTGGTAGACAAATATTTAATATCTAATTATGGTAATTAAAGTAAAAAATAATGGGGAATGGGTTAAGATACCATACCTGAGCTCGGATAACAATCCAATAATTCCAGAAGCTCCATTAGACGGTAAACAATATGCTAGACAAAGTGGTGAGTGGACAGTAGTCAACATACCAGAAGTAGATTTTACTGAAATAAATCAAAAGATATCTCAAAACACTGCTGCTATTGCTGCTAATACTACAGCTATCCAAAGTAAAGTAGATAAGGTAGATGGATTAGGACTTAGTTCTAATGACTACACCTCTCAGGAGAAAAATAAGTTAGCAGGTTTAAACAATTACACGTTGCCTACAGCTTCAGATACAGTTAAAGGTGGTATTAAAGTTGGTACAGGTTTAACCATGAATGGGGAAGTACTTAGTGCAACTGGTGGTGGTATGGCAGATTCAGTTGAATGGGATAATGTATTAAGTAAACCAAAATTTGCTACAGTTGCTACAAGTGGTGCATATAATGACTTAACTGGTAGACCAAGTTTAGCTACAGTTGCCACTTCTGGTAGTTATGCAGACCTTAGTAATAAACCAACTATACCTACTGTGGATGTAACAAAGTCTTATGTAGATACACAATTAGCTACTAAAGCTAATGCAAGTAATGTATATACAAAAGCTGAAGTAGATAGTAAAGTTAGTAGTGTTTATAGAGTAAAAGGATCTGTTGCTAGTTACGCTAACTTACCTACTGTGGATGTAACAATAGGCGATGTTTATAATGTTAATGATACTGGTGCAAACTATGTAGCTACATCTACTACACCAACATGGGATAAACTTAGTGAGACTGTAGATTTATCTGGTTATGCAACTACTGCTGCAATGAACTCAGCATTAGGTAACAAGGTTGATAAAGTATCAGGGAAATCCCTTAGTACAAATGATTATACTACAGCTGAAAAAAATAAGTTAGCTGGTATTGCAGCTAGTGCAAATAATTACAGTTTGCCTGCAGCTACCTCATCTGTGTTAGGAGGTGTTAAAACTAGTACTGGTATTACTAACTCATCTGGTACGATTAGTGTAACATATGGTACTGCAGCTGGAACTGCTTGTCAAGGAAATGACTCAAGACTAAGTAATTCTCGTCCAGCATCCGATGTTAGTGCTTGGGCTAAAGCTAGTACAAAACCAACTTATACTTGGACTGAAATTACAAGTAAACCTAGTTGGATTGGATCATCTAAGCCTACCTATACCGCATCTGAAGTTGGGGCATTAGCAAGTGGAGGTACTGCAGTAAATGCATCGAAAGTTGCTAATTCGTTTATATTTAAAGTAGCAGGAGGAAGCACAGAGGGTACAAATTTATATACATTTAATGGATCTGCAGCTAAAACAATTAATGTAGTAGCCGGTAGTAATGTAACCCTTACTCCTACTTCAGGGCAATTAAGTATATCTGCTAAAGATACTACGTATAGCGTTGCAACTACATCTGCTAATGGTTTAATGAGTTCTGCAATGGTAACTAAATTAAATGGTATAGCTACTAATGCCAATAATTATTCATTACCAACAGCAACCGGTTCTGTATTAGGTGGAGTAAAAACCGGGAGTAACATTACAAATTCTTCTGGAACTATTTCTTTAAGTAGTAGTAATGTAACCAGTGCATTGGGTTATACTCCTGTTAAAAATGAGTCTGGTGTGGCTAGTATTAGAGTTATGACTCAGTCTGCCTATGATTCGTTATCATCAAAATCAGCAACAACATTATATATAATTACAGGTTAATATGATAAAGTTAGGAAGTACAGATATAACAAATGTAATGTTAGGAACAACTAAGGTTGATGCAATATTTCTTGGTAATACTAAAGTGTATCCAAGTCTACCTGTAGTAGAAGGAGTATATGTATATCACGTGGATAAGAAATTTTATACTTTTCCTGAATTTCAAAAATTATCCAATACTGCTATATCACAAGTTCTTGGATTTGCTATTATAGATAATCAAGGTTCGTTTTTATTGCCACCTAGAGTAAATCTATCTAATGGCTACAGGTGGTGTCCTGAAAATTTTGATACTTTCATAGTACCAGATGTTGGAATTGGTGTTGATGATCTTAATGGTAGACAAAATACAGAAACATTACATAATATTTTTCAGAATGTCGCTGGATCGAATGAGTATGCTGCTGGATATGCATATAGGTTTACTCCTGTACCGATTGGTACTAATTGGTATTTACCATCTATTGGTGAACTTCTTATAATTTATAAGTATGGATCAGAATTACAAGATTGGGTAATTGATACATTTGGTTTTTCTTATTTTAGTTATAAAGCCTTTTGGTCTTCTACTCAACAAGATGCTACTACAGCTTGGTTCCTAGATGCTAATGCTGCTTCATATACCACCGCACCAAAAAGAGAACTTAACATAGCACTTCCAGTAATTAAATTAGGTTAACAATAACCGCTATTACTTAGGATAGTGTCAATTTATAAATAAAGAACTTTTAAACCTTATTGACGTTTACTAAATAAACTGTCAAAAGATATCAGAACGCTAGCTAATCTTGTATTGGTTAGCGTTTTGTTTTTCAATCATCCTCTTTCAAATTATTGTAATGTTACAAAGACTAAATAATATTATATTAACGGCTCAAAGTGTAGCTACAGTGAATTACTTTAAAGAATTAGTTAATGACGGACCGATTAAATTTGTTGCCTGTTTACTATCTGGTGCAATGGGTTGGTTATCTACATTCTTTGCTCCAATATGGACAGTAATAGTTGTAGTGTGTGTATTTATACTTATAGATGCAATTCTTGGCACCAAAGTATCAATTACTCATGGTGGTAAGTTTGAATCTAGAAGATTATGGTCTACTTTAAAGAAATTCGGAAACTGTGCAATGATAATTTCTTGTTGTCATCTTATGGACACAGAAATAGTAAAGTCAATTGACATGCATTTAGTAGAAGCATTTTCTGGTATTGTTTGTGGAGTTGAGTTGTGGTCAATGATCGAAAATCTCCAAGCAATTGACCCTACTGGACCATGGAAGATCTTCAGTAAGTTCATACGTAGCAAAGGAGAAAAGTATTTGGATATTACAATAGAAAAAGATGATTTACCAAAGATAAAGAAACTTGTAAAAAAGATAAAATGATATTTTCCAAAGTAAAGATAGCTATTGCTGTTATTTTTAGTTTACTATTGTTTAATAATGTCAGACTTGCTAAGAAAGTAAATGACTTAGATAAACAAGTAGGGATTGCAATGAATAATGCTCAAGTATGGGAAAATATTGCAAATCAAAATAGAAATGAAGCAAGGTTATTGGAATTGACAGTAAATGATTTTAAAAATTCTAACGATAGTCTAATAAAGGTCGCCAGGGATCAACAAAAGAAGCTAAAGATCAAAGATAAGCAACTACGTCAAGTAGCATCCACTGAGACCGTAATTAGAGACACCACAGTAAGAATAATCCCTTCAAAAGAAAAGGATTTCTGTGTAGAGCTAAAACCAAATCAATTGACAACCATCACGGTGGCTAGAAAAGATAGCGTGTTCACACATACTATGGAAATACTAAATCATCAAGATTTATTTGTATACGAAGATAAAGTCTATAGAAGACGTTATAAGAATTGGTTTCAAAGATTAATTCACTTCGATTTTAAAAAAGATAAAATCAGTAAATATCAAATTATAAACTCTAATGATTTAATTCAAGTATTAGATACTAGAGTAATACATATATCAGAATAATTGCAATACATTTCAATTTAGTGTTAATCAATAAATAAATTGAAACTATGCATTTGAACAAATTATTAGAACAAATTAAACGCCATCAATCCCCTACAGAAGCTATAGATAAGTTGGCAACAGCTTTAGAAAAGCATGAAGGTAGCCTGTTGGAGAAAGGCTTCACTATTTTAAAGTCAGAATTGGCTGCAAATATGTATGAAGCTATTAATGGCCCTCATTTTGATGAGGAACATGCTCGCTACGCTGTAGAGGGTATGGAAAATGAGGATGGTACAAAAGGTCCTCACTGGACGGTTGAAGAGACAACGTCCGTTGCCAATCAAATGGGCATAAACTTAAAATCAGAGAAACATAATAAGTGGGACTGGTTTGTTGCTATGAATATGATATATTCAGACTTTTATAAAGCAGTAGTAGCAATGACTGGTAGCGCAAATACCAAATATTTCGCAGAATTAGCTAAAGCTTGGCTTTGTGACAAAGACATTTCAGAAGGCAAGATGTGGCACTACTATGTGTACATTATGTGTGACGACGAAGAAAACGATTATAAAGCATACGAACGTATGCACAGAGATCGTGAAGAAGAATATGGTCGTTATGCAAGACGTTCTGGTAGAATGGAATACGCAAATAAAGAAAACGATTACCGATATCCTTACTCTAAATATTATGACGAGTATGAAAGACCTGGTCGTAATAGATATTATGAGTTAGATTATGATCGTGAAGATCGTGAAAAAGAAATGCGTGACCGTGATAAAGAATCCAGAGATAGACGTAACACATCTGTTAGATATTTCTAATTATCAAATTATATATAAATCAATTAAATTATAAATCATTATGTTAGAAAACGAAAGAATTATTGTACAAGACCGTGGTGGTATTGATGC
>ULUC01020224.1_pt1 | contig 14009 bp, 11 predicted proteins | sample 1958151 | NCBI WGS metagenome assembly ULUC01 (sample SAMEA4835750, study PRJEB28245) | human gut metagenome | biome: gut microbiome; material: fecal sample | place: Denmark | collected 2008
GATGTGATACAATCCATTAGTATGTACTTTGTACGATAGAAAAAGAGACTTCATATATATTTTAAGGAGGATTTATAAACAATGAGTTTTAAGGTTGAAAACATGGAAGAGAAGAATATGGTTAAGCTCGTAATCGAGGCTACTGCTGAAGAATTCGAAGCAGGTCTTAATACAGCTTTTAATAAGAATAAGAATAAAATCAGCGTTCCTGGCTTCAGAAAAGGTAAGGCTCCAAGAAAGATGGTAGAAAAGCTTTACGGTGCAGAGATTTTCTATGAAGATGCAGCTAATGCCATCATTCCTGATGCTTATGCTAAGGCAGCAGATGAAAGTGAATTAGAAATCGTTTCACAGCCTAAGATCGATGTAGTTCAGATTGAAGCTGGCAAGCCATTTATCTTTGAAGCAACAGTTGCTGTTAAGCCAGAGGTTGAACTTGGACAGTACAAGGGTGTTGAGGTAGCTAAGTGTGATACAGATGTTACTGATGCAGATGTTGAAGAAGAGTTAAAGAAGGCTCAGGATAAGAATTCAAGAATCGTTACTGTAGAAGACAGAGCTGTTAAAGATGGCGATATGACAACAATTGATTTTGAAGGCTTTGTAGATGGCGAAGCATTTGAAGGTGGAAAGGGTGAAGATTATCCACTTACAATCGGTTCTCATTCATTTATTGATAACTTTGAAGAACAGATTATCGGTATGAATATCGGTGATGAGAAGGAAATCAATGTAACATTCCCAGAAGAATACCATGCTGAGGAATTAAAGGGTAAGCCAGCTATGTTCAAGGTTAAGGTTAAGGAAATCAAGGAAAAGGTTCTTCCAGAGCTTGATGATGATTTCGCTCAGGACGTTTCTGATTTTGATACACTTGCTGAATATAAGGAAGATCTTAAGAAGAACATAACAGTGCGCAAGGAAAATGAAGCTAAGGCTAAGAAGGAAGATGAAGCAATCGCTAAGATTATTGAAACTTCTAAGATGGACATTCCAGAAGCTATGATTAATACACAGGTTAACAGAATGTTAGAAGACTTCGCACAGAGATTACAGTCACAGGGCTTATCAGTTGAGCAGTACTTCCAGTACACAGGTGTTACAGCTGAAAAGATTATTGAAGATATGAAGCCACAGGCTGTTAAGAATATCCAGTCAAGACTTGTTCTTGAAGCAATCGTAAAGGCTGAGAATATCGAAGTTTCTGATGAAGAATTCGAAGCAGAGCTTAACAAGATGGCTGAACAGTACAAGATGGAAATCGAAAAGATTAAAGAGTTCATGGGTGAATATGAATCTAAGCAGATCAGAGAAGATATTGCTATCCAGAAGGCTGTTGATGTTATTGTAAATTCAGTAGTTGAGAAGTAATAGATATTATATAAGACAGGGAGGCAATAATATGAGTTTTGTACCTTATGTCATAGAACAGAATAGTCGTGGAGAGAGATCATATGATATCTATTCACGTCTTCTTAAAGACAGGATTATATTTTTAGGTGAAGAGGTAACAGATGTTTCTGCTAACCTTGTTGTAGCACAGATGTTATTCCTTGAGGCAGAAGATCCAGGCAAGGATATACATTTTTATATCAACAGCCCAGGTGGTTCAGTATCAGCTGGTTTCGCGATATATGATACTATGCAGTATATTAAGTGTGATGTTTCAACAATATGTATAGGTATGGCAGCCAGTATGGGAGCATTTCTTCTTTCTGGCGGTACTAAGGGTAAGAGACTTGCACTTCCTAATGCTGAGATTATGATTCATCAGCCTTCAGGCGGAGCCAGAGGTCAGGAAACAGAAATCAGGATAGTTGCAGAGAATATCTTAAAGACAAGAAACAAGTTAAATGAAATACTCGCAGCTAACACGGGTAAATCAGTAGAAGAAATCTCTCGGGATACAGAACGTGATAACTATATGACAGCTAAAGAGGCTGTAGCATATGGTCTTATTGACAGCGTGGTTGAAAAGAGATAGTTACTTAAAGGGGACTGTTGCTTTTCGCACAGTCCCTTGTTGTTTATGAATATATAAGCTGAAAGAGCATTACGGATATTCAGAGCGAAGCAATATATTATTATGTATTATTTGTTAATATGTAGCAGACCGGAGGAATTATGGCAGGCAAGATTAAAGATGGAGAGTTAAGATGCTCGTTTTGTGGTAAGACACAGGATAAGGTTAAAAAACTTATCCAGGGACAGAATGGAGTATTTATATGTGATGAATGTATAGGAATATGTTCAGATATACTTGATGAGGAGTTTGAGGCGGAAGATGAGCAGGCAGTAGATGGACTTGATATTAATCTTTTAAAGCCTAAGGAAATCAAAGAGTTTCTTGATGATTATGTTATAGGACAGGATGAAGCTAAGAAGGTTTTATCAGTAGCTGTATATAATCATTATAAAAGAATATTATCGGCACAGGATGTTGATGTTGAACTTCAGAAGAGTAACATACTTATGTTAGGACCTACAGGTTCTGGCAAGACATTTCTTGCACAGAATCTTGCAAGACTTCTGAATGTGCCATTTGCAATAGCTGATGCAACAACTCTTACAGAAGCTGGATATGTAGGTGAGGATGTTGAAAATATACTTCTTAAGCTTATTCAGGCAGCTGATTATGATATAGAAAAAGCACAATATGGAATTATATATATTGATGAGATAGATAAGATAACTAAGAAGTCAGAAAATGTTTCCATAACTAGAGATGTTTCAGGTGAAGGCGTACAGCAGGCACTTCTTAAGATACTTGAAGGAACGGTTGCATCAGTTCCACCTCAGGGTGGCAGAAAGCATCCACAGCAGGAGCTTATTCCTATAGATACAACTAATATACTGTTTATATGTGGTGGAGCTTTTGATGGACTTGAAAAGATTATCGAATCAAGAATGGATCAGAGTACAATCGGATTTAATTCGCAGATAAAGGAAAAGACTGCTACAGAGGACGTTGGAGAAATGTTCCATAAGGCACTTCCACAGGATCTTATTAAGTTCGGACTTATACCTGAATTCGTAGGACGTGTTCCGGTTGTTGTAGCATTAGATTCACTTGATGAGGAAGCACTTGTACGTATTCTTCGTGAACCTAAGAATGCTATACTTAAGCAGTATAAGGCACTTTTAAGCCTTGATGAGGTTGAACTTGAGTTTGAAGATGATGCAGTTAAGGAAATAGCCCATAAGAGCTTTGAAAGAAAGACAGGAGCAAGAGGACTTCGTTCTATACTTGAGTCAGTCATGAATGAGGTTATGTATGAGGTTCCATCTGATGAAACTATTGCAAGATGTATTATAACAAAGGATGCTGTTCTTGGAACAGGAAAGCCGGTTATTGAATACAGAACGCAGAAAGTAGGAAATAATAACGAGGGAAGTATCGCTATGAATAGTGCATCAGGCACACAAGGCGATGAAGTTAAGAAAGCACAATAATTATGAATATGATTACATTACCAGTAATTGCGTTAAGAAGTATGACCGTGTTGCCTGACATGGTCATACATTTTGATATAAGCAGAAAAAAATCAATACAGGCGGTAGAGGAGGCACTTGCTTTAGATGAGAAGGTACTTCTTCTTACACAAAAAGATACACAGATAGAAAATCCTGCGCCTGGGGATATATATAAAACAGGAACAGTTGCAGTTATAAAGCAGGTTATTAAGCTGCCTAATAAGCTTGTGCGTATTCAGGTGGAAGGTCTTAACAAAGCACATGCAGTTGAAATAACTGATTCTGGTAACTGCTTAATGGCAGCTGCAGATATAGAAGAGATGTTTATAAACAAGCCGGATGAGGTTACAAACAGGGCTATTATTCTTGGCATGAGAGAGCTTATAAAGCAGTATGGTGCAGCTAATTCAAGAAGCAGCAAAGAGATGCTTAAGTACTGGCTTGAGCTTGATGATGCAAGAGAGCTGCTTCTTAAAATATGCGCGGATTTTCCTATGGATTATACAGACAGACAGGCTCTTCTTGAGATGGATGATATAATAGAAATCTATGAATATATAGCGGGAATGTTCATAGAACTGACTAATGCATATAAGATAAAAGAAGAGCTCGCTATAAAGGTTAAAGAAAAAGTAGATAAAAACCAGAAAGAGTATATTATACGTGAACAGCTTAATGTGCTTAACCAGGAGCTTGGTGAAGATCAATATTCTGAGTCGGAAGAGCTTGATAAGCAGATAGAAGAGCTTGATGCCTGTGATGACATAAAAGCAAAGCTCCATAAAGAAGTAAAAAGGTTAAAGAGCCTTTCTAAAGGTTCATCAGAGGTTAATGTTGAGAGAACATACATAGAGAATTGTCTTGCACTTCCATGGAATAAGAAATCACAGGATAACAATGACATTATTAATGCAAGAGCTGTTCTGGATGCAGACCACTATGGGATGAAGGATGTTAAGGACAGGATTATAGAATATCTGGCAGTCAGAAATATAACATCGGTATCAGATGCACCTATACTATGTCTTGTTGGACCTCCGGGAACAGGTAAGACGTCAATAGCGCGTTCTGTTGCTGCGGCACTTAATAAAAAATATATAAGAGTATGTCTTGGCGGCGTAAGAGATGAAGCTGAAATAAGAGGACATAGAAAAACATATGTAGGTGCTATGCCAGGAAGAATCATAGAAGGACTTAAGCAGGCAAAAACCTCTAATCCACTTATGCTTCTTGATGAGATAGATAAAATAAGCAACGATTACAGGTCGGATACAGCATCTGCACTTCTTGAGGTGCTTGATGGTGAACAGAATCAACATTTTGTTGACCATTATATAGAACTTCCAGTTGACCTTTCAGATGTATTATTTATAGCAACTGCCAATGACCTTTCAACAGTAAGCAGACCATTGCTTGACAGAATGGAAATAATAGAGGTTCAAGGATATACATTGAATGAAAAAATGCATATTGCAAAGGAACATCTTGTGAAAAAGCAGATAGCTAAAAACGGACTTATGACATCTATGCTTAAAATATCGGACGGCGCGTTAAAACGTATTATATATGCATATACAAAGGAAGCGGGAGTCCGTGAACTGGAAAGACAGATAGCAAAGATATGCCGAAAGGCTGTAACCAGGCTTTATGAGGAAGGTGTGTATACACCAGATGGAAGCAGAAATACAGAAGTAAAGAAATGCATAAGGGTTACAGATAAGAATCTTTTTGAATATCTTGGGAAAGAAAAGTACAGACCGGATAAGGCTAATAAGCATCCTGAGGTGGGTGTTGTCAGAGGACTGGCATGGACAAGTGTTGGTGGAGAAACTCTTGAGATAGAGGTTAATGTCATGGCGGGCAGTTCAGAGCTTAAGCTTACAGGAAATATGGGAGATGTTATGAAGGAATCAGCTATGATTGCTTATTCTCTTGTCAGGTCACTTACTATGAATGGTAAGTATAAGGTTGACAGCGAATTCTATGATAAGCATAATATTCATCTTCATATACCTGAAGGTGCAGTTCCAAAAGATGGACCATCTGCAGGTATTACAATGACAACTGCAATGCTTTCAGCTGTTACACAAATACCAGTTAGGGCAGATGTTGCTATGACTGGTGAGGTGACACTGCGTGGCAGGGTGCTTCCGATAGGAGGACTTAAGGAGAAGCTTTTAGCTGCAAGGATGGCAGGCATGAAGGTTGTGCTTGTGCCAGAGGAAAACAGGTCAGATGTGGAAGAACTTGACGAAGAGATAACACAGGGCGTTACTATAAAGTATGTAGAAAATATTAAACAGGTGTTAAAGGAAGCACTTGTTTTGCAGGAAAACTGATATATTTTACATAGATTAAGCACTTATCTTAAAAGAAAGAGAGGAGAAAAAGCAGATGGTTATAAAAAAGGTTAATCTTGATATAGTTATTGGAGTTACCAGTGCTATACCAGATACACAATATCCAGAGGTCGCATTTGCAGGCAAGTCAAATGTTGGTAAGTCGTCGCTTATTAATTCACTTATGAATAGAAAATCATATGCAAGAACATCTTCACAGCCAGGTAAGACACAGACAATTAATTTTTATAATATTAATGACTGCATGTATCTTGTGGATCTTCCTGGATATGGATATGCGAATGCAAGTCCGGCTGTTAAGGCTAAATGGGGAAAGATGATAGAAAAATACTTAAGAAAATCAGCTAAACTTAAGCAGGTATTTCTGCTTGTTGATATAAGACATGATCCATCAGAAAATGATAAGATGATGTATGACTGGATAGTTGATAATGGATTCAGACCGGTTATTATAGCAACGAAGCTAGATAAACTTAAAAGAAGCCAGGTTGCCAAGCATGTAAAAGCAGTAAGAATGGGGCTTGGATTAAGAGAAGATGATATTCTTATACCATTTTCTTCAGAAACAAAACAGGGCCTTGAGGAATTATGGGAAACGGTTGAGTCATATGTTATGCCTGAAAATGTATAAGCATAGATATCATATGAAATATATTACCCGAAATGTCGGATTATGTTGTTTTTAGTAAGGAAAAGTAGTATAGTTGTTGATGTTGTCGGGCTTTATTATAAAAGGATTAGGACTTGATGGGAGGATATACATATGTTAACAGTTTCAATTTTACTTGATTCAGTAGAGAAAGTTCAGAGGTTTGTTAGTAAGATAAGCAGATATTCATGCAGCTTTGATGTCGAAAGCGGCAATAGCTTTGTGGATGGAAAATCTCTTGTAGGATTGTTTAGTCTTGATATCAGCAGACCGCTTCAGCTTACTATTAATGGTGGAGAAAGCGAAATTGAGGATGTTTTAAGGGATATCAATGAATTTATGCAATATTAATATTGCTGTTCTAAGATAGTTTCCTACAGTGTGTGAACGTTATGAAAAGAATATCAATAATACTATTAGCTGTTGTTATGACATTTTCACTTTATGCATGTGGAACCAGTAAAAGTGGCAATGCATCAGATGGACAGCAGAATGATCAGGAGAACCAGCTTACAGGAAAGCACCATGTTGTTATATCAGTTAAGGGTTATGGTGATATAAAGATTGAACTTGATGCAGATGTGGCACCTGTAACTGTTACTAATTTCGTGAAGCTTGCAAAAGATGGTTTTTATGATGGACTTACATTTCATAGAATAATAAGCGGCTTTATGATACAGGGCGGAGATCCTAAAGGAGATGGAACAGGCGGTTCTGATACAAAGATAAAAGGTGAGTTTGCAGATAATGGTGTGACAAATAATCTGTCACATACAAGGGGTGCTATATCTATGGCACGTTCAAGCAGTAACAACAGTGCAAGTTCACAGTTTTTTATAGTTCATAAGGATAGTACATATCTTGATGGAAAGTATGCTTGCTTTGGTTATGTGACAGAAGGCATGGATGTGGTTGATAAGATATGTAAAGAAGTCAAGCCGGTAGATGATAACGGAAAAGTTAATAAGAATGAACAGCCGGTTATAGAGAAGGTAACTGTTATTGATTAGCGGTAGCAGCGGTTGTTGTAAAATGTTTAAAATAGGCAGATATATGTTAGCACATATATCTGCCTGATTTTTTTAGAGAATAAAAAAACTGGTGTAACAAAAGATAACACCAGTTCATAAAATATAATGCGGAAAATGGGACTTGAACCCACACGTGGTAACCCACACAAGAATCTGAATCTTGCTCGTCTGCCATTCCGACATTTCCGCTAACTTGTTAAAAAAGAAGCTTATAAATAAGCTTCTTTAATATAGTGCAGTCGGCGGGACTTGAACCCGCACCCAAGCAATATGGACTAGATCCTTAGTCTAGCGCGTATGCCAATTCCGCCACGACTGCTTATTTAGTTGTTGCTGTTTCCCAGCGACTTGATTATATTATCATGTGATATATTGTTTGTCAACAGAAAAAACAAAAAAATTAAAATTTTTATGAGAAACAAAAAATTAAAAATATGATTAAAAAATATGATTAAAAATGTGATGAAAAATTTGGCTAAAAATTGTGATTATAAGACTTTACATTTTATGTGATGAATAGTACTATATAAAAGGTATGCTACTATGGCTCAGTCGGTAGAGCAACTGATTCGTAATCAGTAGGTCGCCGGTTCGATTCCGGCTAGTAGCTTGCAACGTTAGCTTTGCCAGAGGTAATGGCATATCTGGATATCAGATGAGATATCCAGATATTTTTATGTTCTTTTTTGAGTGCATATGTACATAAGATTAGAGAAACAAACAGCCTTAAGGCGCATGTTTTAGGGGTAAGATAGAAGTTATACTTCATAATTCCGGCATAAAAATAGGAAGCTGGGTATTCTTGACAAGTAAACTTAGCGTACGTATAATCAATCAAGATACAGTTAATTTAATAAAGAAAATTGTATTTTGAAGTTATGAGTAAGAATTTAAAAATAGGAGAAGAAATGGAAACTAATATTAGACAGGATAATAATGAAGAAGTAGAAATTGATATAATGCAGATATTAATGATGCTGTTATCAAAAATATGGATATTAATAGTATCTGGTATCGCAGTAGCAATTATAGCATTTTCTATTACAGAGCTTGCAATCACACCGTTGTATCAGTCATCAATAAAGTTATACATAATCAACAGACAGAATGGCTCAACAACAACACTTAGTGATATTCAGTCATCTACACAGCTTGTTCAGGATTACAAGGTACTTGTAACAAGTCTTCCGGTAGTAGAGCAGGTTATAAGAAATCTTGACCTTGATATGGAAGCAGATGACCTTGTATCCAAGATTAAATGTGAAATAGAATCAGATTCCAGAGTGCTTCAGGTAACAGTTACAGATCCTGACCCTGAAAGAGCAAAGGAAATCGTAGATGCAGTTGCAGATATATCTGCCAAGCAGATAACATCGGTAATGCAGATAGAGGGAGTTAATGTTATAGAATATGGTAGAGTTGCAACATCTCCATCAAGCCCTAATGTAAAGAAAAATACAGTGCTTGGTGCAGCTGTCGGAGTTGTACTCGCTATAGCCGTACTTGTAGTTAAGTTTTTACTTGATGATACTATTAAGTCATCTGAGGATGTTGAGAGATATCTTGGAATAACTAACCTTTCACTTATTCCACTTACAGAAGAGGAATATAATGGACATTCAAGCAGTAAGAAGAAAAAGAAGAGAAAGTAATTATAGAAAGGTTGGAGGGAATTATAATGCAGAAGATCAATTTAGAGAATACCCAGCAGGATAATTATCAGGTAAGAGAAAGCTATAGAAACTTACGTACTAATATATTCCTTAGTGGAAAAGATACTAAAGTAGTTATGTTTACAAGCTGTGGACCTAATGAAGGAAAATCTACAGTTACTATGAATCTTGCTTCATCTATAGCAGATGGTGGGAAAAGAGTTTTGTTTATTGACTGCGATTTAAGAAAATCAGTTCTTGTCGGACGTTATAAGGTTAAAAAGGGGATTAAGGGATTAACACATTTCTTATCAGGACAGAGTAGTCTTGAAGAAGTTATATATTCAACAAATGTTGAGAATCTGGATGTTATACTTGCTGGTCCTGTACCACCTAATCCAGCAGAACTTCTTGATAGTCCGTTATATAAGGAAACAGTCAGGGAAATGCGTGAAAAATATGATTATGTAATCATAGATACACCACCACTTGGTTCGGTTATAGATGCAGCTATCGTAGCTACAGTAAGTGATGGAGCTGTGCTTGTAATAGCAGCTAATCAGGTCAGCTATAAGTTTGCACAGAATGTCATGGATCAGTTAAGAAAAACAAAGGTAAAAATCATAGGAAGTGTTCTTAATAAGGTTGATTTATCAGAAAATGGATACTATGGAAAGTACTATGGTAAATATTACGGTAAATACTACGGAAGCTACTATGGAAACTATCATAGTGATGAATCACCAGATAAGTCATTCGAAAAAGCTAAGGCAGAAACAGCAAAAAAGAATACAGCATCAAAATCAGTAACAACTGCTTCAGCTAAAAATACAATAAAACCTGCTGCGGGAAGTGTTGGTTCAGTGGCTTCAAGAAAGAATGCACATTCACAGAATCAGGTCATGGCAGCTAAGAATAAAGCAGCTTCAGCTAATAAAGCTGGTAGTGTAAATGGTGTTCCTCTTAAGAAGAGAAACGGCAGAACAGAAGAATATGAAGGAGATTTCCTTCTGGATATGGACTTTGATGATGATAACAAATAGTTGTTTGGCATAACAGTTTATCAGAATATTGGGAAATACATTAATAAAATAAACAGTAGAGGATGTGACAATGTTGAACAATTCAAACAGTACAAGAGATAGTGTGCAGAATATAATGTTGTTTTTTGTGGATGTTATAGGTGTGCTTATAGCATATTATGCTTCTGGTATAATATGGCTGATGGTATACAGACATATGAATGTTAATTCTACAGTTGTTCAGTTAAGTACTAATCTGGATACAATTATAGTTTCGGCACTTATAAGTATGCTGTTTGTTAACGAAAAAGGTGACTGCTTAAAAAGAGGCAGATTCGAAGAACTTAGGACTGTTATATGTAAAGTTGCAGTTTTTGCAGCTATGGCAGCTGTCTATGAACTTGTGACAAGAAGAAGCCAGATACCAAGAGGTGTATATATATGTACTGTATTTATCAGCCTTGTTTTTATATATACAGGGCGTGAGCTTATAAAAAGGTATCTAAAGAGTCTTGGAAAGAACGAAGAAAAGGCGGCAAGAGTGATTGCAATCACTATGAAGGACAGAGCCGCACATCTTGTTCATAATCTTGACAGGGAAGAAGACTGGGTGAGAACGCTCAGTGGTTTCATCGTGATGGATGAGGACATGGTTTCACAGGAGATAGATGGTGTGAAGGTAGTGGCTAATGCCCATACCATGATGACTTACATAAAGAATGAAATTGTTGATGAAGTGTATATTGATGTCAATGAAAATATAAGAAAACACCTTAAGCCATTAGTTATGAATCTTGAAGATATGGGTATAACTGTTCATATCAGAATAGAGGTTCTTGATGGCTTTGACGGATATTCAACATCTCTTGGTACTATAGGAAATATCCCTGTAGTGACATTTGCAAATCGAGAGTTTGATTATAAAGAGCTTGCAGTAAAAAGACTTATGGATATAGTAGGTTCTCTAGTTGGTATGCTTATTATGCTTGTGGCAATGATATTTGTCGTTCCAGCTATTAAGCTTGAGTCTAAGGGACCGGTGTTCTTTAAGCAAAAGAGAGTAGGGAAAAATGGACGTTATTTCTATATATATAAGTTCCGTTCAATGTATCAGGATGCTGAGGAAAGAAAGAAGGAGCTTATGTCGCAGAATGAAATGAGCGGCCTTATGTTTAAGATGAAAGATGACCCACGTATAACAAAGGTTGGTAAGTTCATAAGAAAAACAAGCATAGATGAGCTTCCACAGTTTATTAATGTTTTCTTGGGAGATATGAGCCTTGTTGGGACAAGACCACCAACGGTTAACGAGTTTATGCAATACGAAGGACATCATAAGAGAAGACTTTCCATGAAGCCGGGTATTACAGGAATGTGGCAGGCTTATGGAAGAAAAACAGTTACCGATTTCGAGGATATTGTAAAGATGGATCTTGAATATATAGATAACTGGAGTATAGGACTTGATATAAAAATATTATTTAAAACAATCGCCTCAGTAGTTACAACAGGTGGACAGTAACTTATAAGGATACTGGGTGAAAATGCAAGCTGTTACAGAGAGTAACAGCTTTTTTTAAAATCTGCACGCTGCAGGTATGTTATAAATTGCATTATTATTGCTTGATTATAGTATAATTGTTGCATTATTATTGCTTGATTATGGTATTGTTGTTGCATTATTATTATTTGTTATAGTATAATTGTTGCATTATTATTGCTTCGTTATTGTAGTATTATGTATTATTGTGTCTTTATTGTATTATTATCGTATTATTATTAAATAAAGGTTTGCTAATTACTGTCAATATAGAGTATAATATATTAAAGACCATATGTTATGTGATACTTTAATGTAAAAATATGATGTGGGATTCGTAACATTTTATTCCGGTTTCAGTGTTTAACGTGTCGCAGGTAAAAACCTTTTCTGCAGGCAGAAATGACTTTTTACACTTTTAACACTTACATCACAATATTAAAATGTTGAAACACAATAAACACAATAAACACAATAAACACAATAAACACAATAAACATTATAAGCATTGTATGATTATGGCATTTACATTTTTGTTAATGGAGGATAATGTTATGTCTTATATGGACGAGTACAAGCGTTGGGTAGAAAACGTTAAGGATGAAGAACTTTCAGAAGCATTAAAAAAAATGGACGAGACACAGGCAGAGGATGCTTTCTATCGTGATCTTGCGTTTGGTACAGGTGGTTTAAGAGGGACTATAGGTGCTGGTACTAACAGAATGAATATATATACTGTAGCTAAGGCATCACAGGGACTTTCAGATTATCTTGTTAAATCATTTACTGAACCATCAGTAGCTATAGGTTATGATTCACGTATTAAATCAGATGTATTTGCAAAGACAGCAGCATCAGTATTTGCAGCTAACGGAATTAAGGTTAATTTATGGCCTAGACTTAACCCTGTTCCAACAGTATCATTTGCAACAAGATATCTCCATGCATCAGCAGGTGTTATGGTAACAGCATCACATAACCCATCTAAGTATAATGGTTATAAGGTATATGGTGCTGATGGATGCCAGATTACAACAGAAGCAGCAGCAGCAGTTCTTGCTGAAATAGAAAAGCTTGACATATTTGCTGATGTTAAGAAGATGGATTTTGATGAGGCTGTTAAGGAAGGAAAGATTGAATACATATCAGATGATGTTCTTACTGCATTTATAGAAAAGGTTAAGAGCCAGTCAGTATTGTTTGGTGAAGAGGTTAATAAGAATGTATCTATTGTATACAGTCCTCTGAATGGTACAGGCTATATTCCAGTCACAAGAACTCTTGAAGAGATGGGATATACGAACATAACTATAGTAGAAGAACAAAGACTCCCAGATGGAAACTTCCCAACATGCCCATATCCAAACCCAGAGATAAAAGAGGCTATGGCACTCGGTATGGATTATGCAAAGCGTAACAATGCAGATCTTCTTTTAGCTACTGACCCTGACTGTGACCGTGTTGGTATAGCTGTTAAGGACAAGAACGGAGATTATCAGTTGTTAACAGGTAACCAGACAGGAATGCTGCTTTTTGATTACATCTGTTCACAGAGAACAAAGCATAACAGAATGCCAGCTGATCCAGTTATGGTTAAAACTATTGTTTCTATGGATATGGCAGAGCAGATTGCAAAGAATTATGGCGTAAAGGTTATTAATGTTCTTACAGGCTTTAAGTTTATAGGAGAGCAGATTGGATTCCTTGAAAAGCAGGGTAAGGAAGATTCATATATCTTTGGTTTTGAGGAATCATATGGATATCTTTCAGGAAGCTATGTAAGAGATAAGGATGCTGTTAACGGTGCATTCCTTATATGTGAAATGTTCAGCTACTATGCTACTCAGGGTATTTCTTTACTTGATAAGCTTAATGAGCTTTTTGATAAGTATGGATATTGCCTGAATACACTTCATTCTTATGAGTTTGATGGTTCAGCTGGATTTGAAAAGATGCAGCAGATTATGGAAACATTCCATGAAGAAGTAGGCGAGGGTAAGAAGATAGAGAGCTTTGCAGGTAAGAAGATTAATACAGTTCTTGACTACAGCAAGGGTCTTGATGGACTTCCAAAGTCAGATGTTCTTAAGTATCTTCTTGATGGCAACTGCTCAGTAGTAGTAAGACCAAGTGGTACAGAACCTAAGCTTAAGACATATATAAGTGTAAGTGCAAAGAGTAGGGAAGATGCAGAAGTTATAGAAAAGAAGATTGCAGATGAACTTAGTGGATTCTTTGCATAATATTGTTGTTTAATTGAATATTAGTTGGTGACGAACGG
>ULUC01017831.1_pt1 | contig 13983 bp, 8 predicted proteins | sample 1958151 | NCBI WGS metagenome assembly ULUC01 (sample SAMEA4835750, study PRJEB28245) | human gut metagenome | biome: gut microbiome; material: fecal sample | place: Denmark | collected 2008
ATTAGAGAAATTGGGTAAGATTGCCGACATCACCGGAACCCAACCCTTGGAATCTACAGAATTTGTTGAAAAATATGTGGCTTATTTCACACAGCCGTTAGATCATCGTCATCCGGAGAAGGGTTCTTTCAGTCAGCGTGTTATTGTTTCTCATGTCGGATTTGATCGTCCTACTGTGATGGTTACCGAAGGCTATGGCGCTTCTTACGCCTTGGGAGCCAATTACCGGGAGGAATTATCGAAACTATTTAATACTAATATGATATTCGTGGAATACCGCTATTTCCTTGAATCGACTCCTACTCCTAAAGATTGGCAATATCTGACAGCCGAGAATTCTGCCGAAGATTTACATGCCGTACGGGAGGCTTTCCGTTCCATCTATCCCGGTAAGTGGATTGCCACCGGCATCAGTAAAGGAGGACAGACGGCAATGCTTTATCGTACTTTCTTTCCCGAGGATGTGGATATCTCTGTTCCATATGTGGCTCCGCTTTGCTATGGAGTTGAAGACGGGCGTCATGAACCTTTTTTAAAGATGGTATCTACTCCCGAAGCTCGTAAGAAAATTGAAGATTTTCAGTTGGAGGTGTTGAAACGTAAACCTACTTTGTTACCTCGTTTCGAGAAGTATTGTGCCGGAAAGAAATATAAGTTCCGTGCTCCTGTAGAGGAGATTTATGATTATTCGGTGCTCGAATATTCGTTTTCTATCTGGCAATGGGGAACTCCGGTCGATCAGATTCCTGCCGTTACAGCTTCGGATGACGAACTCTTTAAACATTTACTCGCTATCAGCGAACCGTCTTATTTTGAGGAAGAGGGTGCCAATACTTCTTTCTTTGTACAAGCTGCCCGCGAGTTGGGATATTATGGGTATGATATCCGTCCATTCAAAAAATACCTTACCATTAAAACCAGTAAAGATTACTTGAAGCGTTTGATGCTTCCCGAAGAACTCGGTGATATGAAGTTTGATAAGACTCTGAGTCGGAAAATAATTCATTTCCTGAAGAACAATGATCCGAAAATGATCTTTATTTATGGGCAGAACGATCCATGGACGGCAGCAGGTGTCACCTGGCTGAAAGGGAAAAAGAATATTCATGTCTTTGTGGAACCCAACGGAAGTCATTTGGCCCGTATCGGCACTTTGCCTCAAAAAGAGAAAGAAGAAGCCATCGGGTTGATAAAGAAGTGGTTGGAAGAGTGACCCCATTCTTGCCCCTTTGTAGATGAATAGAAAAGTTACAGAGGTGTTTTCACCACAGATTACACAAACCTGTACAGATGAAGGTCAAATGGATGACTGTCTGTATGGGTGATCTGTGATAATCCGTGTAACCTGTGGTGACCTCTGATGTTACAAACTTATATCAGTGGTTTTAACATTTCCGGTATCTCTACTTTGTCCAGATCCAGTTCGTTTAAACGCTTCTTGCCTGCCTCTGTGAGGCTGAAGTACATCTGGCGTTTGTCTACTTCACCCAATGCCCGTCGGATGAGTCCTTTATCTTCTACCGCACGGATGACTTTCGACGTATGCGACGGAGCCATTTCCGTTCGTTCGGCTATAGCAGTCGAGGTAATTTCCTTTCCGGCTTCGCGCAACGCACATAGCACCATTGCTTCGTTCAGCGATATTCCATACACCTCTTCAAATGCCGTTTCGAAAATGGAGAGTGCTTTGTAGATATCGCGCATCTTACATATTGTATTCATACTTCCTTATTAAATAAACAGATTGATGTTAGCATTATCGGCACGTTCCATATAAGTGGCTACTCCGCCTACTGTAACTTCATCAAGCAACTCTTCACGTTTTACTCCCATCACATCCATCGACATTTGGCAAGCAATAAACTCCACCCCGTTCTCCAGAGCCTGCTGCCGCAGGGATTCCAGTGAGTCGATGCCTTTCCGGTGCATGATGTATCGCATCATCTTTCCACCCATACCTCCCATGCTCATTTTAGAAAGTTTCAGTTTCAGCGAACTGGATGGGAGCATTGTACCAAACATCTTGCCGAAAATGTCTTTCTCTACTTTGGGCTTATGCAATTTCTTAATCACATTCAGCCCCCAGAAAGTAAAGAAGATAGTTACTTTTTGTCCGGTGGCAGCTGCGCCGTTGGCCAGGACGAAAGTGGCAAGTGCCTTGTCCAAGTCGTCACTGAACATAATCAGAGTTTTACCTTTGCTGTCACATGTCGTAGTCAGGTTACAAGCCTGGGGTTCGCCTTTCTCAATGACTACTACCGATTTCCCTCCGGTACTATCCTTGGAGATAAATTTATTTCCGGTAGAGTTGCACCATGCGGCAGCATCCCGCGAGAATCCCGGGTCTGTAGCCACAATTTCAACTCTCTCGCCCGGAACAAGCGTATCCATTGTTTTCTTCATCTTTAGGACCGGGCCCGGACATTGTAATCCGCAGGCATCCACCCGGATTGTCTTAGGATTTGCAGCCGTTGTAGTTTGGGGTGCCTCAGCTGTCACAGAAGGTTTCGCCGGGCTGTCTTGCGCAGAAGGCGTGTCGTCTGTTTCTTCATTTTCGTGCAAGATGATGGGAGCGGTAGCAGCACGATAGGTCTTCAATCCGCCGGAGAGGTTATATACTTCTTTGAAACCGTGCTGGATCAGGATGCGGTAAGCAAGATATCCTCTCAGCCCTACGGCGCAGAAGGTGTAGATTGGCTTGTTCGAAGGAAGTTCAGCAATACGGTCACGTATTTCATCCAATGGTATATTTACTGCTCCGGGCAGTGAACCCAATGCAAATTCGTCCGGTGTACGCACATCCAGCAGGAACACATCTTTCAGTTCGATATCTCTCAGGTCGCGCCAGTATACGGGTTTTACTCTGCCGAGGATGATGTTTTCGGCTACATAACCGGCGATGGCTACGGGGTCCTTTGCCGAAGAGAAAGGAGGCGCATACGCCTGCTCCACTTTCATCAGGTCATAGATCGTTCCCTCGTGTTTGATGACAAGAGAAAGTTCGTCAATTCGTTTGTCCACGCCATCATACCCCACAATTTGGCCGCCATACAACTTGCCTGTTTGGGGATCGAAGGTTATTTTGATACTCATCGGCATAGCGTCCGGATAGTATCCTGCATGCGAGGCCGGATGAGTGGTTGAAGATGCATATACAATGCCCGCCTGCTTTAACCGCTTTCCCGGAAGTCCGGTTGAGGCTACTGTCATGTCAAATACTTTTGCGATGGAGGTACCGATGGCTCCTTCATAAGGAATCTGTGCACCCAGCAGGTTGTCGGCAACAATACGTCCCTGTCGGTTGGCGGGTCCGGCAAGATAGTTCAGCCAAGGTTTGCCCGTAATGGGATGGCGGAATTCAATGGCATCACCGATGGCATAGATCGACTCGTCGGAAGTCTGCAAATAATCATTTACTGCGATACCTCCCGCTTCACCGATCGTAAGTTCGGCAGCTCTTGCCAGCGTTGTCTCCGGGCGCACGCCGATAGATAGAATCACGATATCCGCCAGGATGGATTGTCCGTTCTTGAAGACTACCTTCACTTCTTTGCCTGCTTGCTCAAACGATGCGACAGCTTGCTCCAGGTATAAGTTGACACCCTTCTCCATCAAATGTTGATGAACCAGTGCTGCCATTGAAAAGTCAATAGGTGCCATCACCTGGTTGCCCATCTCGACAATAGATACTTGCGCTCCCAGTGCGTGCAGGTTTTCTGCCATTTCCAGTCCGATGAATCCGGCCCCGATCACGACAGCCCGACGGGGAGGCCGATTGTTGACATATGCTTTAATGCGGTCAGTGTCTGCTACATTCCGCAAAGTAAAGATGCCGGTTGAGTCAATGCCCGGTAATGGTGGGCGTACAGGAGATGCACCGGTGGATATTAACAGTTTGTCATAACTCTCCTCGTAAGTGTCTTCACTTTTAAGGCGGACGGTTACTGTCTTTTTCTTCCGGTCGATAAAAATAACTTCATTCTCGGTACGCACGTCTACCCTGAAACGTACTCCGAAAGCTTCGGGAGTCTGTACAAATAGTTTCTCACGCTCTTCGATAACGTCCCCTATATAATAGGGCAGTCCGCAGTTGGCATAAGATATGTACTTTCCTTTTTCCAACAAGATGATTTCCGCTGTTTCGTCCGAACGTCTGATACGGGCTGCAGTAGTAGCTCCTCCTGCTACGCCTCCAATAATAATAATCTTCATTTGAATATATTTTCGTTTTAAAATAGTTTCCTGTGGAAATAAACGTTTGCCGACTTAAAAAGGTTCATGGAAAAGCTTAAAAAATTAACAAGTATGGGTTATCTTACTTACGGAAGTGCAGTTACACCAAAAGATATACTACTATCTCCTTATCGTTTGTGGAGTGATACAGGTATGTTAGATATTAAAACATGGGGATGTTGTGTGTGATAACATGGGGATGTTCTTATATACAACATGGGGATGTTTTGCACCAAAACATCCCCATGTTGTTCAATCTCCCATTAAAGGGAAAGACTGCCGGCCCGTAGTGTTTTGCTAACTGTGTTTTAATGTCGGAACATGTATCTGAAAAGGATTTGCATGGCAGGGAGCGAACAGCGTGTCGTTCAGTCGTTGCAATGCTTCTCTCTTATCTTCTGCCCTGATGACAAGTGAAACATTGTTGTTATTACTGCCATAAGAGATCATTCGGATCGGGATGGTGGCCAAAGCATTTATGATTCGGGCTTCAAATCCGGCGCATTGCCACTGCATGTTACCTATGGCCGAAAGGATGCACATGTGGTCTTTTACCACCGTGACTGCATATCGTGAGAGTTCGTGGAGTATATGCGATAAACGCTCTTTGTCGTTGATGGCAACAGATACATCAGAACCGGACGAGGCGAACAGGCACAGGGAAGTGTGGTATTTGGCAAAAGTATCGAATATTTTGCTGATGAACAGATAGGGGCGTAACGTCCGGTTCGATTGGAATTTAATGTAATAAATATTGTCTCTGGCGGTAATGGCCTTTATGTTTTCTCCGCTTTGTGAATTTGAAATCAAAGTTCCTCCTTCTGCAGGCTCCATCGAACATAGCAAACGTATCGGTATGTTGTTTTCTCTTGCGGGCAGGATGCAGTGAGGGTTGAATCCCGTCCAGCCGCAATAGGCCAGTTGCTCGGCTTCGTCGAAACTGAGCTGCTTCACCATTGCCGGATGCTTCACAAAGCGCGGGTCACAACTGTGCAACTCTTTGCTGTCTGTCCACAGACATACTTCTTGTGCCTGAAGAGCGGCTCCGATCAGTGTGGCTGAAACATCATCTCCGCCTTGTTTCAAGTAACAGGTTTCGTTGTAAGCATTCCGGCAAAGATGTCCTTGAGTAAGAAATACATTGGTCGACTTATGCTCTGCCAAGAGCAAGTGTAGCTTTGTACCGATGTATTCCATGTCCGGTTCTTCTTCCGGAGCCAGTCGCATGAAGTCGAGGCTGTTGAGTAGTCGGTTGTTGATTCCCTGCTCTTTCAGATAGAGGCTGACTAGCATACTGCTGATAAATTCTCCCTGCGCCAGTATGTCTTTCTCGTCGACAGATGTAAAACGTTGGCGGGTAAAGTTCCATAGAGTCCGGAAACGATCGATGATGGAATCGACCGCCTGTTGCTTGATCGATTCGTCATTGAATAGTTCGTTGGCGAAATCGATAAACCTGAATTCAAGCCTGCTTATCTCGTCATGCGCCTGTTCTGTATCTCTGTTGAAAAGATGGGCAGCTATTCCGACCAGACGTTCCGTAGTCTCTGTAGTGGCGGACAGAACGATTATTTGGGGGATACTGTTGTCAATCAGGCGGAGCATTCCTTTCATTTCCTGTACTGAGCCTGTGGGAATCTTACCGAATTTGTAGATTTTCATTTCTCTATTTTTTTTAGTTATACGATTCTTTTTTCTTATCTGTCTCCTTTTCATTTTAGTTTGTTTTATCAAAATGAAAAGGTGGCATTTGCCCGTTCAGATGATTCCTTACCCGTTAAAAACCGCTTCTGAGCGATCAGAAAAGGGGTAGGGAAGATTATCGGGCGCTGAGTCATGAATAAAAGTTCAAAAGACATGCCATTCGGAATTTTATTTTTCAGCAGTCCGATCATTTGCGTTGTAGCAGAAAACCATTATATTTGCACACCCTGTTTTTTACCATTCACATTTTAACTTATCAGATATGAGTAAAATTCTGATTATTGATGACGAAGTGCAGATTCGTGGTCTGCTGGCACGTATGATGGAACTTGAAGGTTACGAAGTGTGTCAGGCCGGCGATTGTAAGACAGCACTCAGACAATTGGAACTTCAAATGCCCGACGTGGCTTTGTGTGATGTATTTCTGCCGGATGGAAACGGGGTGGATCTGGTGACGGAGATGAAGAAAAAATCTCCGGGAGTAGAGATTATTCTGCTGACGGCACATGGAAACATACCTGATGGTGTGCAGGCAATCAAGAACGGAGCTTTCGATTACATAACGAAAGGGGATGATAACAATAAAATTATTCCCCTGATCAGTCGCGCTGTAGAAAAGGCACGGATGAATATCCGCCTGGACAAACTGGAGAAGAAGATGGGACTGATGTATTCGTTCGATTCCATACTCGGTGAATCGAAAGCATTGAAAGAAGCGGTTTCGTTAGCCCGTAAGGTATCGGTGACTGATGTACCTGTATTGCTGACGGGTGAGACGGGAACCGGAAAAGAGGTGTTTGCCCAGTCCATACATTATAGTAGTAAGCGTGCCCGGCAAAACTTTGTGGCAGTTAACTGCTCTTCGTTTAGTAAAGAGTTGCTGGAGAGCGAGATGTTCGGGCATAAGGCGGGTTCCTTTACCGGTGCGTTGAAAGATAAGAAGGGACTTTTTGAAGAAGCCAATAACGGAACAATCTTTTTGGATGAAATCGGTGAAATGGCTTTTGAGTTGCAAGCCAAGCTGTTGCGTATCCTCGAAACCGGCGAATACATCAAGATAGGTGACACGAAGCCGACCCACATTGATGTGCGTATCATTGCTGCTACAAACCGTAATTTACCTGCCGAGATAGCTGCGGGACGTTTTCGTGAAGATCTGTTCTATCGGCTCTCCGTGTTTCAGGTACATCTTCCGCCTTTGCGTGAACGTACGGGAGATATTAAGATACTGGCTGAATCGTTTGTCCGTTCCTTCTCCGAAAAACTTTCACATCCGGTCAATAGGATTGCTCCCGCTTATCTGGAGGCCCTATGCCAACAACCCTGGAAAGGAAATATCCGCGAATTACGTAATGTAATCGAACGCAGCCTGATCGTTTGTGAGGGCGACCGTCTGGATGTAGACGATCTTCCGTTGGAAATACAGAACAGCCACTACGAGAAATCCGACGAAGGAATGCCGGGCAGTTTTGAACTTTCGGCTATGGAACGCAGGCATATAGCGAGGGTATTGGAGTATACTAAAGGCAATAAAACAGAAGCAGCACGTTTACTGAAAATCGGATTGACTACTTTATACCGAAAAATAGAAGAATATAAGCTCTGAGTCGCGCGTGAATATCGTTGCCTGAGTTTTATGCTTCTTTCCTTTTCAAAATAAAACGAACCTTTTCATAATGATAGGGTATCTTCGTACAAGGCGAAGATACCCTATTTGTTTTATATCTCTGTATGATAGTGACTTATCTTATCCTTGACTGTTTCTGGCACGCATTTGGCATGAAGAGTTACAGGTAAAAAACATAAGTATAAACATTTTAATTAAAAGGTAAAAAACATGGGAATAACAGTTTCATTTATTTTCTGCCTGTTGAGCGGGTTTGCCTGCTTCTGGCTATTTTGGAAATGCGTTGACTGGTTTGAAACAATTTAGAGAGGAGAATTTATTTTATGTACACAACACTATTTGTAGTAGGTATCATACTTTTCAGTTATTTGACGTATGTGCTCATTCGTCCAGAGAAGTTTTAATTTGAAAATAAAGCAATGAATACAGAAATTTTAGGAGTGGCGGTGCAGATTGTCCTGATGGTGGTATTAGCTTATCCGTTGGGACGTTACATAGCCCGGGTTTATAAGGGAGAGAAGACTTGGTCGGACTTCATGGCGCCTATAGAGCGAGTGATTTATAAGATATGTGGTATTAATCCGCAGGAGGAGATGAACTGGAAACAGTTCCTCAAGGCGTTACTGATCCTGAATGCATTTTGGTTTGTATGGGGAATGGTGTTACTGGTATCGCAAGGTTGGCTTCCGCTCAATCCCGACGGAAACGGGGCTCAAACACCTGACCAAGCATTTAATACTTGCATCAGTTTTATGGTAAACTGTAATTTGCAACACTACAGCGGTGAGAGTGGTCTGACTTATTTCACTCAATTGTTTGTCATCATGTTGTTCCAGTTTATTACTGCTGCCACAGGAATGGCTGCCATGGCCGGAGTTATGAAAAGTATGGCTGCCAAGAGCACTCAAACGATTGGTAACTTTTGGCACTTTCTGGTGATCAGTTGCACACGTATTCTGTTACCGCTTTCATTGGTGGTAGGTTTCATTCTGATTTTGCAGGGAACACCGATGGGCTTTGACGGTCGGATGCAACTGACTACACTCGAAGGACAGGAGCAGATGGTATCCCAGGGACCTACGGCTGCGATTGTTCCCATTAAACAATTAGGAACCAATGGTGGTGGTTATTTTGGTGTCAATTCTTCGCATCCGTTGGAGAATCCTACCTATCTGACTAATATGGTAGAGTGTTGGTCGATCCTGATCATTCCGATGGCGATGGTATTGGCCTTGGGCTTTTATACCAATCGCAGGAAGTTGGGATATAGTATCTTTGGAGTGATGCTGTTTGCTTATCTGGCAGGTGTCTTTATCAATGTCGGTCAGGAGATGGGAGGTAATCCGCGTATCAGCGAAATGGGAATTGCCCAGGATCATGGTGCGATGGAAGGAAAAGAGGTACGGCTTGGAGCCGGAGCCACAGCCCTATGGAGTGTCACCACAACGGTTACTTCCAATGGTTCGGTCAATGGGATGCACGATTCGACTATGCCGCTCAGTGGAATGGTCGAGATGCTGAATATGCAGATCAATACTTGGTTTGGCGGTGTTGGTGTAGGATGGCTGAACTATTATACCTTTATTATCATGGCCGTTTTTATCAGCGGACTGATGGTGGGGCGTACGCCGGAATTTCTAGGTAAGAAGGTAGAAGCCCGGGAAATGAAAATAGCAACCTTCGTCGCTTTGTTGCATCCGTTTGTAATTCTGGTATTTACTGCCATCTCAAGTTACGTCTATACACATCACCCCGATTTTGTGGAGAGTGAGGGCGGATGGCTGAACAATCTCGGATTTCATGGTCTCAGCGAGCAGCTTTACGAATACACCTCATCGGCTGCCAACAATGGTTCGGGTTTCGAGGGACTGGGTGATAATACATATTTCTGGAACTGGACATGTGGCATTGTACTTATCCTGAGTCGGTTTATTCCGATTGTCGGACAGGTAGCCATTGCAGGACTATTGGCTCAAAAAAAGTTTATTCCCGAGAGTGCCGGTACCTTGAAAACGGATACTGTGACTTTTGCAGTAATGACTTTTGCCGTCATTTTCATTGTTGCAGCTTTGTCTTTCTTCCCTGTACATGCGTTGAGTACAATCGCCGAACATTTAAGTTTATAAGAATAGCAGGATAATAAAGTTATGAAAAATAAGATGTCAGCTTCTATGTTTCAAAAGGAGCAAGTAATAGAAAGTATCAGGCAGTCGTTTGTGAAGTTGAATCCGCGAATGATGATAAAGAACCCGATTATGTTTACGGTAGAAGTGGTTACCGTTATTATGCTGGTGGTAACGTTACTCTCTCTCTTCACTCCGGAATATGGTACTTTCGGATATAATTTGTGTGTGTTCTTAATTTTGTTTGTGACCTTGTTGTTTGCCAATTTTGCTGAAGCGATAGCCGAAGCCCGTGGTAAAGCACAAGCCGACAGCTTACGCAAAACGCGTGAAGAGACTCCTGCTAAACTGGTAATAGGAGACAAGGTTCAGACCGTAAGTAGTTCTAAACTGAAGAAGGGGGATGTTTTTGTTTGTGAAGCCGGTGATACGATCCCTGCCGATGGAGAGATTATTGAAGGATTGGCTTCCATTGACGAAAGTGCCATTACCGGTGAATCTGCTCCGGTGATCCGTGAGGCGGGGGGAGATAAAAGGTCTGTGACCGGTGGTACCAAAGTGCTTTCAGATCATATCAAGGTATTGGTCACACAGCAACCGGGCGAAAGCTTTCTTGACAAAATGATTGCGTTGGTCGAAGGCGCAAGCAGGCAGAAGACGCCGAACGAGATAGCCCTGACCATTTTGTTGGCAGGCTTTACACTGGTCTTTGTCATCGTATGTGTTACTCTGATCCCGTTTGCTGACTATACCAGTCTTGAACATCCGGGAACAGCTATCTCGATTGCAGCCATCCTCTCTCTGTTTGTCTGTTTGATTCCGACTACTATCGGAGGATTACTTTCTGCCATCGGTATTGCCGGTATGGATCGTGCATTGCGTGCCAATGTGATTACAAAGTCGGGTAAAGCGGTGGAGACGGCAGGAGATATCGATACACTGTTGCTTGATAAAACCGGTACTATTACGATTGGTAACCGCAGGGCAACGAAATTCCATTCGGCACCGGGAGTCGGTCCGCGGGAGTTTGTAACAACCTGTCTGTTGGCTTCGCTTTCGGACGAGACGCCCGAGGGTAAATCTATTGTAGAGTTAGGACGTGAATCGGGGGTACGGATGCGGAGTCTTCAGACGGCCGGTGCCCGGATGATTCAGTTTACGGCTGAAACCAAATGTTCGGGTGTTGATCTGGCCGATGGCACACAGATACGTAAAGGAGCGTTCGATGCGATCCGTAAGATTACGGAAGCAGCTGGGAATAAATTCCCGAAAGAAATAGAAGAAGTGATCAGTGAGATCTCTGGTAATGGAGGTACACCGCTGGTAGTGTGTGTCGACCGGAAGGTGACCGGGGTTATCGAGTTGCAGGATATTATAAAACCGGGCATTCAGGAACGTTTTGAACGTCTGCGCAAGATGGGAGTGAAGACAGTGATGGTAACCGGTGACAATCCTTTGACCGCCAAGTACATTGCCGAAAAGGCGGGGGTGGACGACTTTATAGCTGAGGCAAAGCCTGAAGACAAGATGGAATACATCCGTAAAGAACAACAGTCCGGTAAGTTGGTGGCGATGATGGGAGACGGAACGAATGATGCTCCTGCATTGGCGCAGGCAAATGTCGGTGTGGCAATGAATAGCGGTACGCAGGCAGCCAAGGAGGCCGGCAATATGGTCGACCTCGATAATGACCCGACTAAATTGATAGAGATTGTGGAAATCGGAAAGCAGTTGCTGATGACTCGTGGAACCCTGACTACTTTCTCTATTGCCAACGATGTGGCAAAATACTTTGCCATTGTACCTGCTTTGTTTATGGTGGCCATTCCAGAGTTGGGTGCACTCAATATTATGAATCTGCATAGTCCGGAAAGTGCTATACTCTCTGCTGTCATATTCAATGCCATCATTATCCCGATCCTGATACCATTGGCGCTGAAAGGAGTACAATATAAACCGATCGGTGCATCGGCTTTGCTCCGTCGGAACCTTTTAATCTATGGGTTAGGAGGAGTGATCGTTCCCTTTGTCGGAATCAAGTTAATCGATTTGGTTGTCAGTTTATTCTTTTAAATATTCAAGCAATGAAAACATTATTAAAATCTATCAAGATAACTCTCGTCTTTTGTGTATTCTTCTCTGTATTTTATATCCTCGTGCTGTGGCTGTTTGCACAGGTAGCCGGTCCTAACCGGGGAAATGCAGAAGTAGTTACCTTAAACGGAAAAGTGGTAGGGGCTGCCAATGTAGGACAGACTTTTACGGAAGAAAAATATTTTTGGGGACGCCCCTCATGTGCCGGTGATGGCTATGATGCAACCAGTTCGGCAGGTAGCAATAAAGGGCCGACCAATCCTGAATATCTGGCAGAGGTGGAGGCACGCATCGATACTTTCCTTATTCATCATCCGTATCTGGCACGCAAGGATGTACCTGCCGAGATGGTGACAGCCAGTGCCTCGGGACTGGATCCGGACATCACTCCACAGAGTGCTTATGTACAAGTGAAAAGAGTGGCGCAGGCACGTGGCATGGATGTGGAAGAGGTGAGAAGAGTCGTAGATAAAGCTGTAGAGAAGCCGTTGCTGGGGATATTCGGAACCGAGAAAGTAAATGTATTAAAGTTGAATATAGCTCTGGAAGAGTTAAAAAACAGATAGAAAGTAAAGATGAAAAATGTCATAAATAAAAACACGATTTTAGCCTTGATGGTGATTGGAATGATGTGCTTCTGGGGAAGTATGAACGCGAATGCCCAACAGCTTAATGTTCAGGGAGATCTCGTAAGTTCATATGTCTGGCGCGGAATGTATCAGACAGGAGCGAGTATCCAGCCGACTTTGGGATTTAGTGTCGGAAACTTTTCATTGACCGCATGGGGCTCCACCGATTTTGACGGAACTTCTGCTTCGGCAGGAGCTGCCGCCAAGGAGATCGATCTGACGGCTGCATACACATTAGGTCGTTCCGGTCTGACCGTATCGGTTGCCGACTTGTGGTGGGCAGGACAGGGAGCACGTAAATACTTTAATTTTAAGAGTCATGAAACGGCTCACCACTTTGAGGCAGGAGTGGCTTATACTGTGCAGTCCGAAACATTTCCTTTGTCTATTGCATGGTATACCATGTTTGCAGGGCAAGATAAGAATGCGGAGGGAGGCCAGAATTATTCGTCTTATGTTGAATTCAACTATCCCTTCAGAGTGAGAATGGTGGATTTAAACGTAACGTGTGGAATGGTTCCTTATGCCGCTCCCCAATACAATTGTGATGGGTTTGCCGTAACCAATGTTGCTTTGAAAGGAACTACTCAGATCAGGTTCACTGATAAGTTTGCTTTGCCTGTATTTGCACAGGCTGTTTGGAATCCCCGTATGGAAGATGCGCATTTAGTGTTTGGTATTACTTTAAAGCCATGAAATCAGATATAACTTAGGAATTTAAAAAGTGGTTAGTCAACCCGTGGCAGTAGCGATACTGTTACGGGTTATGCAGTATAAAAATTGAAGAAAAGATGGATAGAGAAGAAAGTGTACAGCATTTCCTCGACTTGATAAAAAAATCCCGTCGTGGCAAGTTTAAGGTTTATATCGGTATGATTGCCGGTGTAGGCAAATCGTACCGGATGCTCCAGGAAGCACATGATCTGATTGATAACGGGGTGGATGTCCGGATCGGATATATTGAGACACATGGTCGTGCCGGGACGGAAGCCCTGTTGAAAGGTTTACCTGTTATCCGGCGCAGGAAACTGTTTTATAAGGGGAAAGAGCTCGAGGAGATGGATCTGGAAGCGATTATCCGTATTCATCCCGAAATTGTAATTGTAGACGAACTGGCACATACCAATGTGGAAGGAAGCTTGAATGAGAAACGTTGGCAAGATGTGATGACACTGCTTGATGAAGGGATTAACGTGATTTCGGCAGTCAACATTCAGCACATCGAGAGTGTGAATGAAGAGGTGCAAGATATCGCAGGTATTGAAGTGAAGGAGCGTATTCCCGATAGCGTTCTTCAAGAGGCTGATGAGGTCGTAAATATTGATCTTACGGCCGAAGAACTGATAACCAGACTTAAAGCTGGAAAGATATATAAGCCGGAAAAAATACAGACTGCACTCAATAATTTCTTTAAGACCGAGAATATCCTGCAACTCCGTGAACTTGCACTGAAGGAGGTTGCCTTGCGAGTGGAAAAGAAAGTAGAGAATGAGGTTGTGATGGGTATTGGTTTGGGAGTTCGTCATGAAAAGTTTATGGCGTGCATCAGTAGCCAAGAGAAGACGCCCCGCCG
>ULUC01046644.1_pt1 | contig 13978 bp, 15 predicted proteins | sample 1958151 | NCBI WGS metagenome assembly ULUC01 (sample SAMEA4835750, study PRJEB28245) | human gut metagenome | biome: gut microbiome; material: fecal sample | place: Denmark | collected 2008
CTACTTCTTTGGCAATCTGGATGTCTATATCAATATCGTGGGCGGCATTGCACTGCGGGATACAGCCTGTGATCTTTCGGTCTGCCTGAGCATGGTCTCATCGCTGCTGGACAGGCCTGTCAGCGATAAGCTGATCGCCATTGGCGAGGTCGGCCTTGGCGGTGAAGTACGCAGCGTTCCCAATTTGGAACAGCGCCTGCACGAGGCAGAACGTATTGGCTTTGAACGCGCGGTGATCCCGAAGCACAGCCTGAATCATCTGAACCCGGCAGATTACCCGGGAATGCAACTGGTCGGTGCAGCCTATATCACGGATGCCATCAACGCGCTGAAATCGGACCGTTTATAAAATTATAAGAGGGAACTATGTCGATCTATCTGGATGAAAAAAATCCTGGCAAGCATAAGCCATTCGATGATGCTTCACAGGATATCGTAGAATATGTCCGCTATCTGGAAGTGATCGCGGGCAAAAGCGCCAATACGGCATTCAGTTATTACTGTGATCTGCGCGGCTTCAGCCGTTTCATGAAGCGTCGCCGCGGCCTTGTTCCGGATGACAGCGAAATGAAGGACATCGACCCGAAAGGTCTGGATACCGCATTCTGGGCAACGGTCACAAAAGAAGATATTTATGAATATTTGTATTTTTTGAGCCGTGAATGCGGCAACAAAAAATCTTCGACCGCCCGGCGGCTGGCCAGTCTGCACGGCTTTTACGATTATCTGGTCAATCAGGTCAACCGGCTGGATGCGGACCCCACAGCCGCCATCCATCCACCCAAGCAGGATAAAGTTCTGCCCAAATACCTGACAGCGGAACAGTCCATTGAACTTTTGGAAAGCACGCAGACACAAAGCGATTTTCCAGAACGAGATTACTGCATGGTCGTGCTGTTCCTAAACTGTGGGATGCGTCTGGCCGAGTTGGTAGGAATGAATCTTGACGATATCGATCTGGAAAACCGCCAGATCCGGCTGTTCGGCAAAGGCCATAAGGAGCGCATGGTCTATCTGAATGACGCATGCATTGAGGCACTGCAGCTCTATTTAAGCAAGCGCAACACGATGGAAGGCCTTTTGCCGCAGGAAAAAGCCGTATTCATCACCCGGCGGCGCAAGGAACGCATCTCAAACCGCAGGGTAGAGCAGCTTGTTACCGGTGCCATGAAGGCTGCCGGACTGAAGGGCTTTTCAACCCATAAGCTGCGACACACTGCAGCCACGCTGATGTATCAGACTGGTAATGTGGACATTCTGACTTTAAAGCAACTGCTGGGTCACAGCAGCGTTTCTACCACCCAAATTTACACGCATCTGCAAGAATTTCAGGTGCGTGCCGCTATTGAGGAAAACCCTCTGGGTAAACTCAAAAAGCCAAAGTCCGCGCCCAAAGCCTTGGATACAACAGAACAAGAAACAGGGGAGAGCAGCGAGAAAATAATGCCGGAGCAAGAGCCTGTGCCGATGGAAGCGTTTGACGGCGCAGCCAAGGATGGCATTGGTCTGGACGCTGCTGCGCTTGCCATGGCGCAGAATGCTGACGTTGAAAACCGGAACGACTGATTTTTACTTATAAGCAAGAAACACCTCGTTATGTAAAATGAATCTGCACCGTCTATGACAGGTCTAGGACTCGGATCTGTCATAGACATTTTTTATAGGTTATCATGGAATCATAGGCCGGAATCCAGCCAACGAATTAAAATAACACGAGCGAATGGTCATGCACAGAAAAATAAAATGATCAGAATGGTTCTAACACGGATACCATAATGAAAGATGCGTGCCTGAAAAAGAATACTGTACGCAGAAAGCGAATGTATGTGTGTCCGGTAAAGCCCGTTATAGAAAATGATTCGAAAAAGGAATTACAACCGCAAAACGCAAATGAAATGCATCAAACGATGAAAAACTGCAAAAAGCCGATAAAACAGCATCGCGGTCAACGAAAGGTCCACAGACTGCCGAAAAAGCCGAATCTGAGAAAAGAGGCTTTTTTCACTCCCCTGTATTTCACATAACGTGCATTATACGAAATATATGCAATCAAAAAAACAGGTCTCCTCTCTCTTCCACTTTCGAGTTCGGAGACCCGTTTGTGAGTGCATCGTCTGGAACGGGATCGTTCTGCCGGTACATCTCTTTTTGTTCAATTCAGGGAAAGTCCGGCCAGCTGTTCAGACTGCGGCTGTGTGCCAAAGTATTCACAGATTGCCTCATAATAAATGCGTGCCGCTTTTTTACAGCCTTCTTCGCTGCCGAACCGTGTTGCATCGGCTTCATTCGTTACAAAGCACTGTTCTGCCAATACAGCCGGACAGTTCACGTCTTCTAACAATGTAAAGCTGCGTTCTTCCCGTATTTCGGTATGGGTGCTCTCCACCAGTTGTTTCTGATCGTTTTCCAGATAATAGATGTACCGGACTCCCCCGTGCCCGCGCAATGCTGCGCCTGAGGCCTGCATCCCTTCCGCAAGCAGCTGTGCAAAATAAAAGCTTTCCTGATGCCAGGTGCGGCCCGGTACGGACGGATAGCATTCAAAGCCGGATGCCGTGGAACCATTTGCAGCAGAGTTGCCATGGATAGAGAGCAGCAGCTGCGGCGACTGCTCCGAAGCCCGGGCCGCACGCTGTGCAGGCGTTGCGGTCTCATCGAAGCTGTTACGGGTCTGCAGCGGGATAAAATTTGCATCCTGCTGTAACAATCGGATCAGTTCTGCTGCTGTGGCAGCCGTCATATTTTTTTCTTCAACAACTCCCCTTGCGCCCGGGTCTACACCACCATGTCCGGCATCGATCACCACCCGGTATGGCGGCTCGCCTCCCTGTGGCCGAAACTCTTCACCGGCAATGCTTTCAGCGGGGTGAGCCGTCTGCAGCGTCCGTGCTGCGTACCAAAGTGAACAGCCAAACCAGATAGCCGCCCCGCAAAAAATCAGGATGATGACGTTTTTGATTTTGTGAGAAGTTTGTTTGTGTCTTTTTGCATGTGCGGCTTTGGAATATCGTTTTGCCATGTTGGCCTACTTCCTTCTAATATCAGTATTCCTTATAGAATACGATCTTGCGCAGCAAATTCCTGCAGATCAAGAGAAAAAAGCTATCCAGATCATACTCCGGATAGCTTTTTGTTATTTCAGTTCTACCACGGTCACGCCGCTTTCACCTTCGCCGTAGCGTCCCAGACGAAAACTTTTGACCATGCGGTTTCCGCGCAGATGCTTATGAATGGCTGTGCGCAACGCACCGGTTCCATTGCCGTGGATCAGGTAGACCACCGTCTGCCCGTTCAGAATCGCATGGTCAATAAAGGAATCCACCTCCGGCAACGCTTCGTCCACGGTCAGACCGAGCAGATTGCATTCCATTTTAGCAGAACGCTGCACGCGCTCTACCCTGCCGTTTGGACGGTTGGCATCACCGGTCAGACGGGAGTAGCGCTGCTGCGCCTTGGTCTGCGGTTTCTTTTCCTTGACCAGTTTTTCCGGCTGCTTCAATCCCTTGAGCGGGACCTTGGTCTTGATGATACCGGCACGCACCAGCACATCACCGTTTTTATCTGGCAGAGCCAGCACGGTGGCCAGCTGGTTCAGCTCTGCAATGCAGACCTCCTGCCCTACTTTGACCTCTTTCAGCGGCACAAACTCCTTGACGGGATTGTGCACCACTTCTGTGCCGATGAAGAGTTTTTCGGATTCTTTCTTTGCAATCTCACGTGCGCGCTGTGCCTTCTGCTGGGTGCTCATGCGTTCATCTTTCTGCAGCTGGCGCAGCTCATCGGTCAGAGCGTAGGCCTGACTTTCCACCTGCTGAGCCAGTGCGCGGGCCTTGGCACGGGCGGCTTCCAGCTCATTTTCGCCTTGCTGGATCAGCTCATCGCGTTTTTTCTGGGCGGCTTCCAGCTGATGAGAGGCCTCATTTTTCAGCTCTTCCACCTCGTTCTGGCTTTCCTTCAGCTGTAATTTCAAATCGTCCAGCTGCCCCAGAACAGCATCCAGCCGCTTATCCTCTGCGGACAGGTGCTGCTGCGCCGCTTCAATGACACGCTCCGGGATGCCAAGTTTTTCACTGATGAGGAATGCATTGGATTTGCCCGGTACGCCGACACTCAGTTTGTAGGTGGGGCGCAGTGTTTCCAGATCGAACTCACAGCTGGCATTGACCACGCCTTTTGTTTCCAGTGCAAACACCTTGAGCTCTGCGTAATGGGTGGTGGCCATCAGCAAAACGCCGCGGCGGCGCAGTTCCTCAATAATGGCAACAGCCAATGCAGCGCCCTCAGCGGGGTCGGTGCCGGCACCCAACTCGTCCAGCAGCACCAGCGTATGCGGCATGGCAAGCTCCAGGATTCCGGTGATCTTTTTCATGTGGCCGGAGAAGGTGGAAAGGCTCTGCTCAATGCTCTGCTCGTCGCCGATGTCTACCAGAAATTCGTCAAATACGCAGATCTCGCTGCGCTCATCAGCCGGGATCAAAAAGCCGCACTGCGCCATAGCGCACAGCAGACCGGCGGTTTTCAAGGTGACGGTCTTACCGCCGGTGTTCGGGCCGGTGATAATAAGCGAATCGTATTCCCTGCCCAATGCAATATCTACCGGCACGCACTTTTTAGGATCGATCAGCGGATGCCGCGCACGGATCAGAGAGAAAGAATTGTCTGTACGCACAGCAGGCTTAAAGGCCTTGAGATCCAGCGCCAGACGCGCTTTTGCCAGCAGAATGTCAATTTCCAGCATGGCCTTATAGCTGTACTGGAACTGTGGTTCGATGGCGGCCACCTGTGCAGTGAACGCCACCAATATGCGTTCGATCTCCTGGGCTTCCTGTGCGCGATACTGCAAAATGCGGGCATTTGCTTCCACAACGGCCTGCGGCTCCACAAAAACAGTAGCTCCGGTGGAGGATACGTCGTGGATGATGCCGCTCACTTCGCTGCGATATTCGCTCTTGACCGGCACAACATACCGGCCGTTGCGCATGGATACCACACTCTCCTGCAGATATTTGGAGGTGTCCATGTTGCGCACCATGCTTTCCAAGCGGTCTCGGATGCTGTTTTCGGTGGCGCGGATCTTCTTGCGCAGGTCATTCAGCGTATGGGAAGCCGTGTCTGCCATGGCATCCGGTGCCAGAATGGCGCTGGAGATCTGCTGTTCCAGACTTGGCTGCGGTGCCAGTGCATAGAACAGATCATCTGTCGGCAGAGCATCGTGCTCCGATGCTCCATACCAGCTTGAAAGATTCTGAAAATTGCGCAGCGCACCGGCTACCATCAGCAGCTCACCCATTGAGAGCACACCGCCCTTGACCGCGCGTGCCGCCAGCTGGCTGACATTTTCTACACCGCCAAAACGAGGCGAGCCATTCTTGATCAGCAGGGTATTGATCGCATCGGTCTGCTCCAGCGCATAGCGCACTTCATCCGGGTCGCACTGCGGCTGAAGGGCAAGCAGCATCTCATGCGCTTCCTTGCACACACAGCCTTCTGCTGCACGGGCGATGATCTTATCCAGTTCCAGTGTTTTTAAGTAACTTGTTTCCATAGGGTTTCCTTTATGCTCAGGGCAGCAGTGATTTTAAAAAGTCATAGCTTTTCAAGGGCTTATCCAGATGGACCAGAGCATACCGCTCTGCCACCGCAGCAAGCTTTTCCAGACTGCCCACAGATATTTTAAATGCAAATATTTTTTTGTCGTCTACAAGACAGATATGCCGCAATGCATACAAAGCGCCCTGATCCAGATTGCAGGTATTACCCTGCTTTGCGGCACAATCCGCACAAAGCAGATGCCCCTCCTGCACATCCAGATAAAAGGCGGCTCCATCGTACACACCGCAGTCACGGCAGCATACGATCTGCGGCATAAAGCCGCATTCACTCATTGTGCGCAGCTCAAAAACGGCTTTGACCACCCGCAGATCTGTTTTGCTCTCACTGACCATATAAAAGCAGTTTAACAAAAGCCGGAGTTCCCGCTGTGCTTCCTGCCCGGTGGGCGAAAGAGTCATTGCCATCTCAGCCATATACATCGCAAGGCTCATGCCTTCAATGCTGGCCGAAATGCCGTGAAAGACGTTTTTCACTTCGGCTTCCCGCACGGTATACATGTTGCGGCCCGGCACCAGCGTAAACTCTGAATAGCAGAACAGCCCGCAGGCGCTGAACAATTTGCTTTTCAGCCGCAGGCTGCTCTGTGCAGAGGCTGAGATCACACCCAGCTCCGGCGTCAGGATCGTCAGGATCCGATCCGATTCCTTATAGCGGGTCTCCTTCAGTACCAGACCCGTGGTTACAAAGGCTTCCATTTTCCCTGTCCTCTGCTGTGGCTTCTTCCGGCTGCTTTTGCTTATAATCGAGATAGCGAAGGATATTGCCCGTGCAGGCAAACGCCTGCCAGCTTGTCTGCGCATCCATCTTACAGCACCTCTTCCCTTTTGCGGATAGTTTCAGTTTTATTCTGCTCCTTCATCCAAGGGAAATCTGTCCTGATCTGGAAAGTGTCAGCGATTGTTATTGTTCTGCTTAAAACCAAAGTTGTTCAGCAAGAACTCGTTATCCCGCCAATCTGACTTTACCTTGACCCAGCACTGCAGATTGACCCGGCAGCCAAGAAACTCCTCGCAGTCTGCACGGGCTGCACTGGCGATCTTTTTCAGCATTGTACCGCCCTTGCCAATAACCATGCCCTTGTGGCTTTCACGCTCACAGTAAATGTTCACATCAATATCGATCAGGTCTGTGTCCGGGCGCTCTTTGAAACGTTCCACCACAACGGCGATGCCGTGCGGGATCTCATCCCGCATGAACAGAAGTGCCTTCTCACGAATGACTTCTGCCACCAGCTCTTTTTCCGGCATGTCGGTGTAGGCGTCATCATCAAAGTAATGTGGGCCCTCCACGGCATAACGGCTCAGTGCATCGAACAGCATCTCGCAACCGTCGTTATCCCGTACACTGACTGTGTAGATATCATCGAACACGCCCAGCGCTTTCAGCTCTTCCCTGCGGGCCTCCAGATCGGCAGGCTCCTTGACAAGATCCGTCTTGTTGATGACGGCAATAGCCGGGCCACCACTGCTGCGCAGCATATCCACCAGCACCATTTCGGATTCGTTCAATGCGCCATAGGGCTCAAACAGCATCATGGAAACGTCCACATCTGCAATGGAGTCGCTGGCCGTCTTGTCCATCCGCTTACCCAGTTTGTTTCGTGCCTTGTGCACACCGGGCGTATCCAGCAGAACATACTGCAGCGGCCCGCGGGTAATGACACCCGTGATGCGGGTACGGGTGGTTTGAGGCTTGGAGGTGACGATCGCCACCTTTTCGCCGACCAGAAGGTTGGTCAGGCTGGATTTGCCTACATTGGGACGGCCAATGACCGCTACAAAAACGGACGACGTATCATAATGCCCCTGAATGGGTGTTGCGTTACTCAAAATTTAGCTCCTGTCTGTTTTGTGCGGCAGCCGCACAGTGATAAGTGAATTACTCGGTATAGCTGACGGTGCGCGGCAGACCCAGCTGCAGCAGAACGGCCTCTTCTTTTTCCCGCATATGCATCGCTTCCAGACCGCCATTCTCGTGGTCATAGCCCAGCAGATGCAGCATGGAATGCACGGTCAGGAAAGCCACCTCACGCTGCAGCGGATGGCCGTAAAGGTTGGCCTGCTCCTGTGCACGCTCCATGCTGATGACGATATCTCCCAGCATCTTGCAGCCGTTGTTCTCGTCCACATCGTATTTGCCATCCACCCCCAGAGGGAAACTCAGCACATCAGTGGGCATGGGCTTGTTGCGGTACTGGTTGTTCAGCTCTGCAATGGCAGCGTTATCCACAAAGGTAACGCTGATCTCTGCGGGTGCTTCAAAGTGTTCATATTCCAGTACAGCATTGCAGGCACGGCGGATAAGGATACGCAGACCAGAAGGAACCTTGACGGCCTTCTGTGAATTGGTGATCAAAACTTTATTGGACATAAATCAGTCCACTCCTTTCTGCTTTTGATAATCTTTTATCTCAACTCTGAGGATCTTATTTTTCAGGGTGTGCAGCTTTTTCATAGGCCTTGATGATCTCCTGCACAAGGCGATGACGCACAACGTCCTTTTCCGTGAAGTAGCACTGCGCAATGCCGTTCACATTCTTGAGCACATGCAGTGCGTCTACAAGGCCGCTGCGTGTTCGCTCCGGCAGGTCGATCTGGGTCACATCACCGGTGACCACGACCTTGGAACCCACTCCCATGCGGGTCAGAAACATTTTCATCTGCTCGGGCGTGGTGTTCTGCGCCTCGTCCAGAATAATAAAGGAATCGTCCAGCGTGCGGCCTCGCATATAGGCAAGAGGCGCCACCTCAATGATCTGTTTTTCCACAAGACGCTCATAGGTCTCGGCACCCAGCATATCAAACAGGCCGTCATACAGTGGGCGCAGATAGGGGTCTACCTTCTGCTGCAGGTCACCGGGCAGGAAGCCCAGCTTCTCGCCTGCTTCCACTGCCGGGCGGGTCAGCACAATGCGGGATATTTCCTTGGCCTTGAACGCTTTCACTGCCATGGCCACAGCCAGATAGGTCTTGCCTGTGCCCGCCGGGCCAACGCCAAAGGTGATGGCATTGCTGCGGATCGCATTCAGGTATTCTTTCTGTCCCAAGGTCTTAGGCCGGATAGGACGGCCCTTGACCGTCACCGTTACAAAGTCCTCGGTCAGTTCCTTGACCCGCTTTTCCGCACCGTCGTGAGCCAGACTGATGCAGTAACGCACCGTCTGATCCTCCAGCGGCGTATGGTTTTCCATCAGAAGCAGCATCCCTTCCACGGCACGGTTCGCAGCGGCAACGTTAGCAGGCTCGCCCGAGAGCCGCAGCTGCGTGCCTCGGCAGACTGCCGTAACCGAAAATTCGTGTTCCAGCAGACGGATGTTGCGGTCACAATTGCCAAAGACCGCCGCAGCCACCTCTACGCTATCCAGTTCAATGTTCTTTTCTGCCATGTGCTCCTCCTGAAAAGACCTATTTTAATGCTTCTATTGTACCACCAAAACATCATTTAGAAAACTATGAAAATTGCACAAAATATTTTTATTGTATCCAGCGTTTTTCCATGGAGCCTCTCGCAGCACAGCCAGATGATGTGCCGGTTCTCTTTATTTGCAGCCCAAAACAGTGACCGCCGGCCGCACGGATATGCAGTCGGTGGTTCGTGTGTCGGCAAACTGCGTTCCTACGTTGTCAAGTGCCATCCGGGAGAAAAAAGCAGCGAATCTTTGGGCAAAACGGCAATGGCATATTCTCTCCTGCCGTGCTACAATAGCAAGCGTTGTGTGCTTACCGCTGATCGCTGCAAAAAAGGAGAATGGACTATGGAACAACTTTTTCTGATGCCCGGACAGGAACGCTGTGAACGCTTTAAGGATGCCAATGGCACTCCCCGTGTCCATTATTCTTACTGCTCGATGCGCGGTGCTTTCTTTGATTGTGAAAGTCGCAGTCTGGAAGAAGCGCAGCGCCTGTGCGAGGACTGGCTGGTCGGTCAGGATCGCTGTTATCGCAATTGAATTTCGGAATTTTTGATAGCGTCTGTAAACAAAGAAAAGCCTCTGCTTCCCTGCTGGTGACACCGCCGGGAAGCGGAGGTTTTTCTCTTTTCAGTTATTTCCACAGCTGGGCACAAACCAGTTCCAGCACGCTGCCCGCAATGCAGCGAGCTTTATCTGAGATCAAAAAGCAATTAGAAAGTTCCTCCTTGCGCGGGTCTACGTCTGCTACTTTGAAGCCGGGCGTTACCGGGTAGCCGCTGCGCAGCAGTCCGCGAAGAATGCCTGTGATCTGTGTGGTCACAGGAGTGATGGTTCCATCTGCCGTTCTGATCTGAGCGATGGTCTCTCCTTCTGCTACAATATCGCCGATCCTGCGTACATCCTCAAACACACCCGCTGCAGCGGCATGGATCACGCGCTCTTTGCCATAGCCTCCGATGATCCCCGGGATGCCGGTGTTGGCAATGGCTGAACCCTCCCAGATGATACGTCCCAGCCGATGACCGCGTTTTGTTTCCACCACTGCATCCACATCCTGCCCGGCAATGAAGCCCGGGCCAAGCGCAATGGTAAGGGGTGCCATGTCCCGGGCAGTGCCGAGATTTTTCTTTGCAAGGATTGCATCCACCAGAACATCCGGTCTTGCCTGTGCGATACTCTCGCCTTTCGGGTCTACTAAAACAGGAGCCGCATTCTGGTTCCAGACCTCTTCTGCCTGCGCCAGCGCTTCAATGCGCACAGCACGCAGACCTTCCACGGTTGCTTCACCTTCATAGACTGCCTCACACAGCGAGACCTGCCGCCGGATCGCCGCCGGGTGCTCTGCTTCCAGTACAAGGACACGCAGACCGGCAGACCACAAGCGGTGGATCGTACCAGTGGCAAGATCGCCGCCGCCGCGCACAAGGATCAATGCATCCTGTTTCATTTAAGCTCCTCTCCTGCCTGCAGAATGGCCAACCATATTTCCATCGAACCGCCGCAGGCAGCGGCTGCAGCGTCTTCGTCTTTTCCATCTGCCGAAAAATGCATCAGCTGCTGTGCCGGAGTATTTCCCGCCAGCATTTCCTGCGCAGCCAGAATCGTGCGGTGCTCCATAATACCGCCGCCCACGCTGCCAACGACCGTGCCGTCCGCGAGGACCAGCATTTTTGCCCCCGCTTCTCTGGGAGTGGAACCATGCCGTGCCGTGATCACCGCCAGCACAGCACGCTGCCCCGTGTGGTCTGCCTGAGCCATTGCATCCAGAATTGCGGAAGAAAATCCCTCGGTCTGTGAGCGGGCGTTCTTGATCGAAACGACCTGTGCCAGAATAGACAGTGCGATCTCCTCTGCCGTCTGAGACCCGATGGACAGCCCAATGGGCGCATACAAGGCTTCCACCCGCTTTTCCTCAAGCCCCTTTTCCAGCAGCTGACGGCGCACCAGTGCAGAACGTCCCCGGCTGCCCATCATCCCAACATAGGCCGCAGGCTTTCGCAGGATCTGCTCAAGGCAGATCACGTCAAAAGCATGTGCGCGTGTAACGACAATAAAATAAGTTTCCGCGCTGCCGGGCACCTGCTTCAACGCCTGTTCAAACGGCAGGCAGAGCACATTATCTGCTCCGGCATCCCGCAACTGCTGTGCGTATTCTTCGCGGTCGTCTATGGCAAGGACCGGCAGACCCAGCAGCCTGGCAAGCCGTACCGTTGCAGTTGCCACATGACCACCGCCGCAGACGACCAGCTGAGGCACTGCACCAAAACGCTCCACAAATACATGATGTCCCTCGATCAGCTGTACACCCGTGGCGGTGCAGCTCTGCAATCCGGACAGCTCTCTGCGCATAAAGTCAGCCGGGCCTGCCTGCCATACCGGTTTACCCGCCTGCAAAAGCAGCTGACTGCCGGAAACGCTGCCGTCCAACAGGGTCGCCAGTGTCCAGCCGCCTGAGGACGGAACGTCCTGAAGCATCTTATAAAGCGGTGTTTTGCTCATGTGTCATTCTCCTGTTTTGCTCTTATTGTTCCACCGCTGCTGCACGGTCATACCCAGCTGCATCCAGCCTGTGCTGCCATTGCTCAAACTCTTCCGGCAGCATCCGCCATGCAAGACCGCAGCCCGCGGATATTTCGCGCGGCAGTGGGATCAGTCTGCCCGGAACGCCTGCTGCAAGGCACTGCTTCTCCCATTCCATTGCCTGCAGCGTAGTGCGGAACGAGAGCACGATATAAGTCTTTCTTACACGCATGTCATAACTCCTGCGCAAGCTCGCGTACCGCACCTGCAGCCAAAAGCACCTCTGCCTCGGTATTGAAGTGCGAAAAGCTGAATCGTACCACGCCCTGCCGGACGGTGCCAAGAGCTTTATGCATCAGCGGCGCACAATGCGCACCAGCACGTACGCAGATGCCGTAGTCCTCCCACAGGATGTCCGCAATGCGGGCTGAATCCTCGTTCCCGATATTGAGTGCAACAATGGGGGCGCGCAGTGCCATTTCCGGGTCGCCGTAAAGCGTTACATTCGGCAGATCACGGATGCGCTCATAAAAAAGTGCTGCCAACGCAGATTCCTGCGCACACAGCGTTTCCACGCCCTGAGCCAGGATCCACTCCACACCGGAACACAGGCCCGCCAGACCCGGAACATTGAGGGTGCCAGCTTCCAGCGCAGTGGGCATCTGTGCCGGATGACGCTCATCGAAGCTGTGCACACCGCTTCCACCCACTACCAGCGGACGGACAGAAAGTCCCGGCCGCACATACAGGCCGCCTGTTCCCTGCGGGCCAAGCAGTGCCTTGTGACCGGTAAAGCATAGCACGTCAATGTCCAGTGCCTGCACATCTACAGGCTGAGCCCCGGCTGTCTGAGCAGCATCCACGATCAGAAGCAGGCCGTTCCGGTGTGCAAACTCTGAGACCCGGATAAGGTCGGTGCCATTGCCCGTCACATTGGAAGCGCACGTAACAACGACCGCCTTCGTATTAGGCTGGATCAACCCTTGCCAGCCGTCATATTGCAGGCGTCCTTTCTCGTCCACCCCGGCAAAACTGAGCTGAACCCCCTCCTGATCCCGCAAACGGTAGAGCGCCCGCAGAACGGAGTTATGCTCACAAACTGTCGTGATGATGTGGTCTCCCGGTGCGAACAGCCCGCCCAGCGCCGTATTCAGCGCCTGAGTGGCGTTCGCCGTAAACGCGACGCAGGATGGGTCCGGTGCGTTCAAAAGCCTTGATATTGCGCACCGTGCTGCATAGACAAGGCGGCTTGCGTGCAGGGTGGGTTCGTGGGCACCTCTGCCCGGGTTGCCTGCTGTGCGCAGAGCATCCAGCATGGCTTGTTCCACCTGCGGCGGTTTGTTCAGGGTGGTAGCAGCATTATCCAGATAGATCACGGCTTCACCACATTGCCTGCCTGCGTCAGCTTTTCCACGATTGCATACATGTTGGTCACGCTGCCAACAGCCAGCTTTTCCGTCAGACCATAGAAATTCAGGCAGGTCCCGCAGGTCATGATCTCCACGCCCTGTGCCTCCAGTGCCTTCAGATCTTCCAACATGGGCGAGCCCTCACAGGTAAGGGCTGCGCCGCCATTGTAAAACAGGATCGTTTTGGGCAGCTTGTCCTGCTGAGTGAGCGCAAACACAAAGGCCTTGAGCAGGGCCCTGCCCAGCTCTTCCGATCCTGCGCCCATTTTATCTGAGCTGACAGCCACCACTGTATCGGTGCGGAGATCCGGTACACAGACAGGCACTTCCTCGGTCGGTGCTGCCGCAGCGTTCCCCACCGTGAACAGCACACGGTATTCCTGCTCCGCCAGCTTTTCAGCACTGTACTGATAGCCCTTCTGCTGGGCCATCTTGGTCAGGTTCTGCACGGCGATCTCGTTATCCACCAGCACTTCCACCTCACCGGCACCTTTCAGCTCAGCGATCGCTTTTTTTGCCTTTACAACAGGCAGCGGGCAGGCATCACCGCGGGCATCTACTTTCAGCATCATTTTTTTGTCCTCCACTGATATTTTTAATATTTTACGGTAATTTCGTGTTCCGCGTTAGGAACGATCTCCCCCACGATCTTTGCAGGCAGACCGGCCGCTTGCAGCTCTGCTTCCAGCGCAGATGCATCTTCCGATGCAGCAGCCAGCAGCAGGCCGCCGGAGGTCTGAGGGTCAAACAACACTTCCTCCATGGCAAAGGGCAGATCTTCAAATGTGACATAGGGCCCGGTGTGGTTGCGGTTGCGCTGCCCGGCGGCAGTGTACAGAAACTCGTCTGCCGCCTTTTCAGCCCCCGGAAGGACAGGAATCGACCGTGCATCAATGACGCAGGAAAGCTTTCCTCCCATCATTTCATGCAGATGGCCCAGAAAGCTGAATCCTGTCACATCAGTAGCAGCGTGAACAGAATAGCGGCGGCTGATCTCAGCAGCTGTTTTGTTCAGCGTCGTCAT
>ULUC01016609.1_pt1 | contig 13722 bp, 9 predicted proteins | sample 1958151 | NCBI WGS metagenome assembly ULUC01 (sample SAMEA4835750, study PRJEB28245) | human gut metagenome | biome: gut microbiome; material: fecal sample | place: Denmark | collected 2008
TTTGTCGTCCGTTCGTCACCAACTAATATTCAATTAAACAAACATACTACTTCTCATTCACAACCGCATTATCCATAACTATATTCTGTGCTTTCTTTACAAGCATTGCCTTTACTATTGTATTCTTGTCAAACTTATCTGTGAATGTTGTTACCTGTGAATAACCACTGTCCTTTGCAAACTGTTCAAGGTCATCTTTATATTCATATTCTGTTATAGCAAGTCCTTCTTTTTCTGCTATTGCCTGATATATAAGCTGCTGGCCTGCTGATGCCTTTACGAATTCATCAAATGTTTTACCATAAAGATTCTGGCAGTATTCATCATTAGTCTTTCCCTGAAGAGTACTATAAAAACTGATTGATTCTTCAAGCTTTGATGTCTGCTGTGCAAGGAATTCTTCAGGGTATCCTGTTACCTTACATACATCAAGAAGCTGTGTAAGAATAGCCTCATTCTTTGCTTCACTCACCTTTGTATCTATAGTTGATTTAACATCGTTCTTAACATATTCCTTATATGAATCTACTGATTCAAGACCAAAGTTCTCTTTTACAAACGAATCTGTGAGCATAGGAACATTTGGCTGCTGTACGTAGCTCATGGAAAGTTCAAACACTACTCTCTTACCTGCATAATCAGTATACTTAGAGTTATCTGGCATAGTTACTGTTATAACCTTTGTCTGACCTGCTACCATACCATATAATTCATCTGCAAGACTCGTTCCTGCAACTGGAAAAGCTTCCTTTCCAAGAACCATACTATAATCAGAACCTGTGAAATCATCTATTGCAAGTCCGCCTGATGTTCCTGAATAACTAAATGTTACTTTATCTGACTTCTGTGCCCCACGGTTAACATCTGTATATGTAGTTACATCATTCATCTGCTCAGATATCTTGTCATCTATAACCTTATTAGTTATAGATGTGACATCAACATCTGCTACTATTCCCTTGTAGTTTCCAAGTTCAACATAATCTGTAGGACTATATCCATAATCAACCTTTATTTTACTATTACATGCTGTAGTCATAAGCATAGAAACAACCATAGCTGCTGCTACTGCATATTTAACGCACTTTCCTTTTAATACTTTTCTCATAACCTGTCTCCATAAATATATATTATGCCGGATTGCCGACTTATAAACTATACCATAATACAGCCTCTAAAGCCAGTATTACATAAATGTTTCACAATATTATCACAAAAGCCGCCATACAGGATATGAAGAGTTATCTCATCCTATATAGCGGCTTAAATGCTACTAATCAGAAGATATCCAGAATCTGACAGATATAAATCTGATATATAACATTATATTTATCTTTACACTAATTAATCTAATGATTAAGCAAGCTTAGACTTAGCTACTTCTGCTAACTTAGCAAATCCTTCTGCATCATTAACAGCCATCTCAGCTAATACCTTTCTGTTAAGGTCGATGTTAGCTAACTTTAAACCATACATGAACTTGCTGTATGAAAGACCGTTCATTCTTGCAGCAGCATTGATTCTTGCGATCCATAACTGTCTGAACTGTCTCTTCTTCTGCTTTCTACCCTTGTAGCTCTCTGTAAGAGCTCTCATTACAGACTGCTTAGCAACTCTGTACTGCTTAGATCTAGCTCCTCTATAACCCTTAGCGAGCTTTAATACTCTATTATGCTTCTTCTTTGCGTTCATACCGCCTTTAATTCTTGCCATTTCTTAATTTCCTCCTAAAATAATCAATCACAGACACCCATATCTTATAAATATGGCATAATCTTCTTCATTGTCTTTACATTAGTTGCATCTGTCATAGCTGCATGTCTAAGATTTCTCTTTCTCTTAGTAGTCTTCTTTGTAAGAATATGGCTCTTGTAAGCTTTCATTCTCTTTAATTTACCTGTTCCAGTTACTTTAAAACGCTTTGCAGCTGCTCTTTTTGTCTTTACCTTTGGCATAATAATCCTCCTAATTTAATTCTCATATGGAATAATATTTTAACGTTTTTCAGTTAAAAACATAGTCATGCTCCTGCCTTCTAACTTTGGAGCCTTATCTACTACTGCTATATCACTTAACTTCTCTGCAAAATCTTCAAGTATATGCTTGCTTGAATCAACATGAGCCATCTCACGTCCTCTGAATCTGAGTGATACTTTAACCTTATCGCCTTTCTCTATGAACTTCCTTGCTGCGTTACACTTAGTGTTAAGGTCATTCACATCTATGTTAGGTGATAAACGAACTTCTTTGACTTCTATTGTTCTCTGTTTTTTCTTAGCTTCCTTTTCTTTTCTGACAAGCTCATACTTATACTTGCCATAATCCACAAGCTTACATACAGGTGGCTTTGCGGATGGAGCTATCTTTACAAGATCAACCTCTGCCTCTCTTGCTAACTTCATAGCATCCTTAGGAGACATAACTCCAAGCTGCTGTCCTTCTTGTCCAATAACACGAACTTCCTTATCGCGGATCTGCTCGTTAATCATTAATTCGCTAATAGTAGTGCACCTCCAAAATCAAAAAAAGTGGATAGTCAGACTATCCACTTTTTAATCATAATGCATCTTAATTGCTGTTTATCATGCATATTCTTAAAAATATAAACCCGAGTCGCCTTCATGCGCTAAGGTGAGAGTGGATACTCTGCTTCGTTTAACAACTATTAGAGTTTAACACTAATAGTTATAGCTGTCAACTATATTTTTAAACATTTCAAACAAACATTTCAAATATTTCAAATTTCTGCAATACAAAAATGATACATTATTTTATTTTTTATCTTACAACTGACTTTCTTCTTAATACTACGAATGCAAGACCTGCACATGATACAACTGCGAATAATACATAGAGTGCTATATTATACACATCACCTGTATTTATTGTGTTATCTGATGCCTGTCCGTTTCCTGTAGCTGCTACATCTTCATAGCATATAGCGTATGTAGAGAATTTATCTGTTGTAAATGTAATAACTCCGTTTTCGCAGCTTGTTTCAAGTGCCTCTGCTACACCATCATGAATTCTTACAACTGTATATTTTCTTTCTACAGATGAATCTGTATTCTTAAGACTTTCAGGAATATCAAGCTTAACAACAACTCCAGCAGCTGTTTCTGTTACTGATACTTCTTTGAGACTTCCAACTTTCTTTAATAATGTAAGATCAAGATATGCTCCAACTACACCATTGTTAAGAACTTCCTTAACTTTATCCTCCACAAGCTTCTTATCGCTTTCTGATACTGTAGCTGTTACATCTTTGACCTCCATAGATACCGAAACTGTACTTCCGTTTTCTATTTCTTTCTTTTCCTCTTCTGTGAATGTGATTCCGCTCACTGGTACTTCGGCCTTTATATTGATGCCATCATCAGCCTTAATTACCGCATTTACCTTATCTGAATCTGATGTGCTTGGTGTATCACTTGGTGTGCTTGGTGTGTCGCTTGGTGTGTTATCTCCTGGCTTATTATCATCTGGTGTGTCACTTGGTGTGCTATCTCCTGGCTTATTATCATCTGGTGTGTCACTTGGTGTGCTATCTCCTGGCTTGCTATCATCTGGTGTATCACCTGGCTTAACATCAGAACCAGTTATCACATTACCATCTACAACAAGTTTTATATCTGAGAATGTTACATCTGCCTGTCTTGCTACAAATAAACCTACATATACATAATCCGCATCTATTGATGTAAGCTTGAAATCAAAACCACCTGATATAGCAGCATTATCGCCAAATGTACATGCGTATCCATCACTGTTGCTCTCAATCTTAAGTGCATATGTCTTACCAGCCTCTACTGGATTCTCTAATTTACCACCATAGCCTAATGCGCCATCTTTTCTCTTAAAGCAGTTAGCTGTTCCCTGCTGGATACTTCCTGCTGCAACATAATCTCCAAGAGCTGACTTATCATTAACATCAATATACATAGCATCTCTTGCCATAAGACCAAATGCCACCTGATTGTGTTTATTAATGCTGTTTACTGTTGCATTAGCTGTTATTACAAAGTTACTACCTGCAGGTACTTTATAATAATACATTGCAATTCCATCTGTTGTTGATGATATCTTTCCCTTACCATTAACAGCAATGTGAATGCTTCCATCTTCATTGCCCTCAAGTATGAACTTATCTTTAATAAGATTTGGGTCTCCACCTATATCTCCAAATATTGAACCCTTGAAAACTCCTGCATCTTTCCATAATTCACTCTGCTTAAGTTCTCCTGAATATTCAGCTTCCTTATAATCAGGATTAGACTTAAGTATATCAGCCTTAACAGGTGCTTCCTTAGCTGTTATATGTTCTGATATTCCAGCCACTCCAAGTTCCTTAATTGTCTTAGTTACAAGATAAGCATTATATGTTCCACCATAAATGTTTGTATGTGTATTATCAACACTTGTAGCCTTAGATGATGTCCATGCATGAAGATTGACTGTCTCATCTGGTCCTAATGTATCATATAACTCTTTTGTCATCTTAGTCATATCAACAACTGGTATGTTAAGTTCATTACCAAGATTCCTTATAGACTGGGCATAATCTCCACCCTTGAAATCACCACTATCCTTTGTGATATGAAGATTGCTGTCAGACCATTCTGCTGTAGCAGTTCTTCTTACTATAGGTGTACAGAGGATAACTGTTGTACCAGCTGCCTGCGCAGGCTTAATATAGTTTTCATATAATGAGTTAGCAAATGAGCCAGCTGTCTTATAATCACCATTAGGATCTGTATATCTGTCTGCTTCTGCCTTTTCATCATTATGTCCGAAGCCTATAAGAAGATAATCACCCTGCTTCATACCGGATGTAAGTTCATTATACTCCTTATCATTAACATAGCTCTTAGAACTTCTTCCTGATAAAGCTATATTCTTCACTTCATATGTTCCATCAAGATACTTATCAATCTGTGTACCCCATCCATATCTTGGATAATAATAATTATCAGCAAAAGAACTTACTGTAGAATCACCTATTATCCATACTGTAGGCTTGCTGCTGTCTTTATTAACCGCATCATCAGCCATAGCCATAACGCTCCAGCCTATGCTCATAACAAGCAAAAGCAAAGCGCTAAGCAGACAACTTATACGTTTTCTGTTTCTTTTCTTCATCATAAATAACCTTCCCTTTCTTTTCTGGACAATCCGTCCCTTTTTATGGAATTATAAAGTATGAACCAGTGTCAAGGTCAATATCTTTTTACACATTTAATAATGCATTGTACATAAATCCATACATTATTATATTTCAAAAAATATTCAGGCAAATAATATTCAAGCAAATAATATTCGAACGAATAATATTCAAGCATTCAAAAACCAGACACACAACAACCTAAGTCATTGTGTATCTGGCTTTATTCAATGCCAATCAATACTAATCAATTCTAATCATCACTAAAACTAGTATCTATAACTATTATATTATTTATTAATCAGCCTTTTCTTTTTTCTATCTTCATACACAAGAAGTACTATTCCAGCTAATGCCATTGTAAATGCCACACTATATCCTATCACGTGATATACATCTGCTGTTTTTACATCATCTTTAGAAGCATCTGGATTTTTATCGTCAGATGATATAGCATTGTCATCTTTATTACTGTCACTACCTGACGTAGCTCCTTCATCTTTCTTATCGCTGCCACCCTGTTCTGGCGCTGGTGTTGGGTTTGGTGCTGGTGTTGGATCCGGTGCCGGCGTTGGGTCTGGCGCTGGCGTTGGATCCGGTGCTGGCGTTGGATTCTCGCTCTTATTAAGTTCTTCACTCTTAGCACTTATTGCACTTAAAAGGCTCTGGCCTTTTGTTGTCCAGTACACTGCATCTTCTGTGAATCTGCCATTTGCATCTGCTGCTTTAGCAGTAAGCACTCCATTCTTATCAACAACAAACACCTGCTGTCCATCCGGATTAACACCTGCTACTCTGGATGGTGATTTAACAGCCTTTGAGAGTGATATATTCATATTCTGGATCTGCTGTGCAAAGAGTTCTGCTGTTATGAAACCACCAAGCTTATTGCTATGTGTACTGTCTCCTGCTGACATAACCTGTGTACCATTAACAGACTTGCCATTAGCTGCCTTTTCGTCTGCTTTGTATGCTTCCTCATACATATTCTTTGTTATCTCAAAACCATCAATAAGTAATACATCCTGTTCCTTTGCAAGCTGTTTAACTGCTTCAACATATGCATTATTTTCAGTTACAAGTGTTCCTGTTTCTTTATCTGTTGAATCATGATGTGGTTTGATAGTACCCTCACTAGTATAATAAAGTCTTGATACTGGTGTTACAAGAACCGGTATTGCCCCTGCTTCCTTTGCCGCATCAATATATTGTTTAAGATACCATTTATAAGTACCACCACAATCATATGAATAGAATGTATCTCCATACTTTGAAGTAAGTGATGATGGTGTTGCCACTTTAGTTCCTGCTGTTACAGGATATATTCCGTCAGCATCTGGCTGTCCAAGTGGTACATATCTATCTTCAATGTATCCTTTTCCATTGGCACAGTCATTGTGTCCAAACTGTATAAACAGATAATCGCCTGCTTTGATATTGGCTTTTATCTTATCTAATGAGCCCTCATTGATAAAGTTTCGGCTGCTTCGTCCTCCATTGGCATAGTTCTGCACCTTAACCTTTGAAGAATCAAAGAACGCCTGTAAATATTCGCCCCATGAGCCTTCAGCCTGAGCCTTACCGCTCATATACATACCTGATGCTGAATAATCCTTAACAGTTGAATCACCTGCTAAAAATACATTTACTCCATCACCAAGTTCTATATCTGTTGAACCTGTAGGATCTTCATATCCATCTCTTACATATGCCTCTGCCTTATATTTTACTGCTCCTGACTTAACACCACTTAAGTTCTCAGGTACAACTTCAACTTCAATATGCTTTCCAATAGCATCCTTAGAAATCTTATATGTATTATCAGCATTGGCAGTTGACGATTTTGCAAGTGTTCTGCTGCCATCCTCATTAACAATATACCAGCGGATCACTGATGCATCATTTTTATCATTCTTCTCTCCAAGAGAGTATATAACAGTAAGAGTATGTCCTGGATATGGTGCATTGATATCTCCATTATCCACAAGATATGGTTTCTTTACAAATGCTACTGTACCCTCATCAGCCACATAAGCATTAGGTGTCCAGCCTGAAAGATAATCATTTACAACATCTTTCTTTGCAACACTTTCATCTGTTGTAACTCCTGTTACTCTCTTAGAAACATCTACTGCTGTTCCATCTGTATAAACCGAATTATATTCTGTATAACCAGCCTTCTCCGGCTTATTGCCAGACATTTCAAACCAGCCTTCATCCTTAATGTAACTACCATTTATCTTAGTATTAAGGAATGTTACTTTTGCATCCTGACCCCAAGGTCTTCCAAGATATCCTGCACTTACCTCAAGTTTATCACTGCCTGTTATTGTACAGTTTCTAAATACATAGCCAATCTTAGTTGTTGCAGCAGAGGCTGGCTTATGTGCTGTAATATAACCACCTGCAGAGCCAGCACTGTAACCTGCGAATCTAAGCTCACATCCATCAAACACCGCGTTTCCATCACCAAATATGTAATCTGTATTACCCTCTATATGGCAGTTCTTAAAGTACATATTAGTTGCTGAATTACCAGTATATAATGTATCCTGGCTTCCAAGAAATGCACAGTCTGTGAATTCAACCTTATCAGCTTCTATAGCCATGGCTGTTGCTCTTTCTGTTGCTGCCTTTGATGTAACATCTGTTGCATAGTTTCTGTCTGGATTCTTATTTTCTGTAGGTGTCACACCATCTTCTATTTCTTCATCTGTTAAATAACGGTTAAACGAAGCTTCAAATGTGATTCCATCAGCACTAAATCCTGTTGCTGTATTTTTAAGCAGTACTGAACAGCCCCATTTTGCTGCAGCTGCCTTCTCGTACTTATCATATGCATTTTCAGCATTATAATAGCCTTTAGAATCTATGCTGTAATACTTATATCCTATTCCATAATACCATGTAAGAAGCACTTCTTTGCCTGATGATTTTTCATCATTAACAAGTCTTACATATGGAGTTGATATAATAACCTGTTCTCTATATGTACCAGGAGCAATATGAATAGTAACTCCATTATTCTCATCAGGAGCAGGTGTCATTAATGATACTGCTGATACTGCTTCTTTTACTGTATTATAGTTTGCATTTCCTTTTTCTTTATATCCGACATATATATCAGATACTCTTTCAATCTGTTCCTTATCTTTAGTTGACACCATTAAGATGTCTTTAGTTACATCCGCATCATTGACTACTATATGTGTTGTTGTTCTATATCCATCAACTGCTGCTTCAACTTCATATGAACCATTTCTTAAAGAAACTTCATATCCATCTGATGTAACCTTTCCTGTATACACATACTTGTCGTCAACATTGATAAACTTAATATCTGTAACTGCTGCTTTAGCATCAATATCTGTAAATCTACCTGTTACCTTATATAACTTCTTAGCAGAAACACTTATATCTTTAGAGTAATCTGTCTGGCCTGTAACCTCTTTGCCATCAGCTACTTCATAATCATTAACTCCACTAAGCTCAACTGTATACTTAACATCAGGCTCAAGTGTTGCTTTGAAAGCTTTGTTATCATCAAGCTTAAGAACCACATCATCTGCTAATGAAGATGGGTCAGCTACGAGCTTAACTGATAATCCCGATGTATCATAATCTGCTGCAAAGCCTGTAACCTTTCCTATATATGTATATACTTTCTTTTCTTCTACCTTTAATGTAACTCCTGTCTTGCCTGTCAGAGCTTCATCTACAGTTGTTGTAACATTCTTTGTATCAACGGAAAATCCATATCCTGCTACTCCGGATAAAACTGCTGTATAATCACAACCTGCTGCAAGTGTAGCTGTAAATGTATTGCCCTTTACATCTGCATCATATGTGATATCGTTAACATCATCCTTAAATAAAACCTTCAGACCGCTTACCTGTACGCCTTCTATTGTTCCACTGACTTTTACTCCCGGAATTCTTACCACCCTGTTATATATAGGTTTTCCTGCTGCTGCATCTGTATACACCTTATATGAACCACTATACTTAGCTACGAATTCATACTTAGCTCCCTTGTTAGTAAAGCTTGCTTTTTCTACCTGTTCATTATCTTCACCAAGATACTTAAAAAGAAGTGTTCCATTAGCAGCATTGCTTGATGCCATGTATACAACTATCTTATCTCCGGCTTCTACATTGTTAATAGCAATGTATCTTCTTCCTTCTCCTCCTGTACCATTACAGTAGTACATACCGGATGCTGTATATCCATCATCATATGCTGTTGTTGCTAACGCATTGCTTCCATAGTTTTTGCCTGATGCCGAGAACAATCTGTCATTGGCATTATGATTGATTGTAAGATCACCAAATGTTGTTTCTCCGACAACGAATTTACCATCCTTTGAAACATTGTCACAATTCTCCCAGTCAGCAGCAGTAATATGATTATTATACTTATCTGTATCTGCTTCCTGTACTGTGCCCATGTCCCATACGTCAATCTTTCTTGTTGACGCTTTTGATTCTGCTGCAAATGCAGTTACGTCTATGCTTGTAACAAGCATAAGTACTGCACACAAAAGACTGCTAAGACGTCTTTTAGTTGTTTTGCGCATATTGACCTCCCTTTCTGCCTTTAAAGGCATTATAACATTATATATCTGCATGGATACTGTCAGGGTCTGTTTATAAAACCTTTTTGATATCCATAATACAAACTATAAAGTATGAACCAATGTCAAGGTCAATATCTTTTACATACTTAACAAAGAATTGTTTTTATATGTGAACATAACATATCATAATTCACTCTTTGTCTTCCCGTACACTCACGAACCCGCGCTATGCGCTATCCCGCCCTGCTTCGCATGGCTGTTCGTTCGTTAATGGCGCAAGAAAAGTAAATGTCTGCTTCGCAGCCGCTTCCTTTTCTTTTGCGCTCATTATCTCATAATTCACTGTTTTTCATGCCGTACAGGAACACTCATAAGGATATACATCACATGATCATCACTATCATCATCCTTAACCTTTGTTATAACTATACCCGTTATATCACCATCAAGGACAAGATTATGCTCTTTCATATAAGCAAGGTGACGCCCTATCATAATCTCCTTAATCTCATCCTGTGAGTGATCATATATATTGCTTAACTTTGCCGGCACCTTTGATATACCCATAACTGATGGCTTAGGAATATACTTCTGTGCATATTGGTTAATATGAAGATGATACTTTTCAAGATGCTCTTCCTTAATCGAATAACCACAGCTTATAGTAAAACGTCCTGCTTTCATCTCACTCTCAGGAATTATGTATATATGCTGTATTTCTGGTGAATTGTATAAAAACTCGCTTAGCTGCTCCAGTCTTTCTGGCTCCTGAAGCAGCTTTCCGCCATTCTTATATAAGACATAATACATAGGAAGACTTTGTTTTTCATATATATCTGTATTAGATGCCGCCTTATTCATAAGCAAACAGTCATCCTTAAGTCTGTGTCTTAAATACGTCATATAGGCTATCTGCTTATCCAACTGCTGCATACGTTCCTGACATGCCTCTATAGTTTCATCAAGCGTATAATTCTGCATTTTACTTATCTGCTCATGCGTAAAACCATACTTTATATGCATTTTAGCATTGAGCACACCAAACACTCCATCATCATCGTAATACCTGTATCCGCTGTTCTCATCCCTTACAGCAGATATATAACCCATATCCTCATATCTTCTCACCGTATTTGTAGATACGCCAAGAAGCTTTGCAAGATCACTTATCTTATACCTCATATATCTTTCGCCTCTTTCATTTGTACACATTACTTTATATCATCATAATATCAGTACAATAATACTATTTCAATACTGTTTAAAGACAACATTTCCATAATCCAGACTATATCATGCCCGCTTACATAAGCTCAGCTATGCCTGACAGTCTCACATATCTGTCTGATATACGGTACCATGTCGGAAAATCAACGACTCCTGTCTGTGGCATATTGTTAATCCTCTGAAACTGTCTTACCGCTTCTGCTGTCTGCTCTCCATATATCCCATCAACTGACAATGGTGGTATAGCCTTGTAATAATCTCCTATGAGATTCAGCTGCTCCTGAAGCTGTCTTACTTTCTGACCCGATGACCCTATATCAAGATTGGCACCAGGCCATGATGAAGGAATACCCTGTATCTGCTCTGCTGTATTTATATACATATCATCGCCATAATAATATCTTAATATATCGATTGATGAATATCCCTGGTCACCAAGATACTTACTTCCCCACTGTGTCATCCAGTTCGGACAGCTTGATTTTTTTCCATCACAGTACTGTGTAAGTATTGGCTGCTTAACATTTGGACGTGAAAGATAATTATCAAATATTTCATCTACTACATTTGATATACTCTCAAATATATTTCTGCCATTCACCCATTTATGATCAAATGCTGTTGAAGATGTTATAGTAAAATTATAACTCTGGTTTCTATACCATTCTGTATACACCCTGTTCAATGTAAATGACATGATTGCAAGTATATTAGCCTCTAACGTCTGCCTTGGCCATGTTGAATATATCTCGCTGCTTGCAACATTTTTAATATAATCCTTATACCCGACATAATAATCAAGCGCCGTTGAATCAGTAGGAACACCATCATGCACAACTATAGTTTCAGGAATAACAACACGGCTTAGTACTATCTCACCAGACTGGTTAAGTGGCTTTATCTCACTCTCTGGTATCTTGGCTGGATAGTTTCCATACAGGGTATTAACCGGAATAACTATATTATCTTCCGCAACTGCATACTCATTTTCATTAAGATATACATCCTGTATACTCGTTTCTCCTGAAAAGACATCTATTCCGGATATGTTAGTCTCCTCATATCCGTTGGCACTGACATCAATCGTATATTCTGCAAATGGCTGTTTTTCCCCTGGCTCCATGCTGTACTCTATCGGTGGTGCTAAAAGTTCATCAAGATTAACAGCCCCCTCTGAATCCGTTACAAGTTCATTTATTATCGAATCCGGATTACCTGTGTATGACAGAGTGATTCTTGCATTTGCAAGCGGTGCTCCCTGCTGTTTATCATATACATTTATGTGCATCTTCCCTTTATCTATCATATCCTGTGGTGTTTCCATAGTATGAACATACACCATTATACCCCCATTCTGTATACACCTATATACAAAAATCAATATTTTTTCATTATTATATGTATCTTTATATATTTTTATGAATAAAATAAAATGATAATTCCCTTAGGAGCGGATATGTCAAAATATAAAGTAGCTCTTGATGCAGGTCATGGTGGCAGCGATCCTGGTGCTGTTTATAATGGCAGACAGGAAAAAGATGATACCCTCGACCTTACTCTGGCCGTCGGCGATATTCTTAAAAAAAATGGAATTGATGTTTTCTATACAAGAACTAACGACGAATATGAGACACCTTTTAAAAAGGCAACTGATGCTAACAACTCAGGCGCTGATCTTTTCGTGTCAATACATCGAAACTCTTCTGAAAAGCCCAACCAGTATTCTGGTGTTGAAACTCTTGTATACAATGATTCAGGACTTAAGTCAGAGGTTGCAAGAAACATAAACAACCAGCTTGAGAATGTTGGATTTAAGAATCTGGGAGTTGATACCCGGAAAAATCTTGTGGTACTTAAGAGAACTAAAATGCCAGCTGTCCTTGTTGAAGCAGGCTTTATAAATAATGAAAAAGATAACTATATATTTGACCAGGAATTCGATAAGGTTGCAAATGCTATAGCTGATGGAATATTAGAAAGCCTCCCTATTGGTTCACGCAACTCTAATACTCACCATTCAAACAGCAGCTACAACAAAGCTAACAACTCCAATAATACCAGCAGTTCCAATAATACCAATAGTTCCAACAATACCAACAGCTCCAACAATACCAACAGCTCCAACAATACCAATAATTCCAGCAACGCCAGCAATATCAACAGTTCCAGCAATGCCAGCAATTTAGGAGCTTCTAGTACTTTCTATGATTCTAGTAGTTTCGGAAATTCCGACCATTCCGGTAATTTCGGCAACTCCGGCAATTCTTATAATTCCGACAGTTCCTATAATTCCGGTAATTTCATCGGCACAAGCAGTTCTATTAATAGTGATAATGCCTCTTATAGATATGATATAACTCCAAAAGCAGAGACAGAAAGTATTACAGAAGGTATTAACAACTCTGATAATTATACTGCTGACACCGGATATAATCTCTGCAATGATAACTCATGCAACAGCCTACACAATAACTCCTGCAGCAACACCTGCAATAATTCATATATACATCAGCCTCTCTACCGGGTTCAGACTGGTGCATACCACAATAAAGATAATGCAGACCGCTTATTAAACTCTCTACTTATAGATGGCTTCCCAGCCTTTATAATATATGAAGATGGTTACTACAAGGTACAGGTAGGTGCATTTGCCGAACTATCCAATGCAATCAAAATGGAACGACGGCTAAGAAGATTTCATTATAGTACCTATATCGTTGTTTAATTGAATATTAGTTGGTGACGAACGGACGACAA
>ULUC01009989.1_pt1 | contig 13655 bp, 10 predicted proteins | sample 1958151 | NCBI WGS metagenome assembly ULUC01 (sample SAMEA4835750, study PRJEB28245) | human gut metagenome | biome: gut microbiome; material: fecal sample | place: Denmark | collected 2008
ATCGCCGTTGCCAATAGCACACTACCCAGCAAATAGAAAATCCATGCCGAACAATGATGCAGGAATACTACAAACCACTTTATCAGCCACACAGCAAGGATCAGTGGCAAGGTCATAATCACCAGCACCAATTTTAACAGCCATCGAATTGCTTTCATAATGTCCTCTTTCCGGCTGTTTTGTTGCCCATATTATAACATACTCTTTGATGTTACAACATGGGCAACGCAGCCTTTTTTGAAATTCAGTCTGTGTGTAGTGCTTTTACAGCATTCTGGATGCTCTGCTCATATTTGAACCGTACCACAATGCGCCCGCCATCATATACAAAGACATTTTCAATGAACGCCGACACCATACTTGCCGTAAGCCTAGTGCCATTCAAAAAGTTTTCTGCCTGCTCTGCCGCTGCGCGCACAGTTCCCGGCACAACGCTCTTAGTGGATTCTTCCGCTTTGGACTGTTCAATTTGCTCTTGCACCTCTGAAATTCGTCTATCACATTCCTGCTTTTTCTGCTTATAAGTATCCAGTGAGAGCGTTCCTGCTGCATATTCCTCATACATCCGCATTTTCTCTCCTTTTAGATTTTTTAGTTTCTGCTCCATCAGAGTTTTGCGGCGGCTTGCCTTTTTGTGAGCTTCCTTCAATCCCTGTTCTTCTTTTTGAATATCGCCATAGAGGGAATCCAGCAGGGAGAGTTCCTTTTTCAGTGCTTGAAGAACCGCATTTTCAATATCACTGACCTGAAAGACTTCGGATGTACACTGAGTTTGTCCCACAAGTTCCAGTCCTTCTCTGCACCAGAATGTTGGAACAGCCTGTTTGAAATTGTGCGCCATCACTCGCCTGCAATTTCCGCAGCGGACTTTTCCTTTCAGCGGGAAGTCCACGCCGCCCATCAGCACTTTATGGCTGTTGCTTTTTATGACAAGCTGCGCCTTTTCAAATTCTTCCCGGCTGACGATTGCTTCATGGGTTCCCTCTGTAATAAACTGCTGTCCTTTGGGGACTGTTCGGACAATGCTTTTGCCAGAAATCAGCGTTTTGGTTTTGCCCAAAACCATCGCCCCGGTGTACACATACGCCGTGAGGATTTTCCAAACGCGAGAACTGTCCCACAGAATCACTGGGGCAATGGTATAGGTCGTTTCTTTGCCATACGCCTTATTTTCTTTGTTATATACGCTCGGCACAGGAACATTTTCGTCATTGAGCATCATCGCTATCTCTCGCGTTCCCAATCCTAAAATCGCAAGATCAAAAATGCGCCGCACGATTTTTGCTGCTGGCGGGTCAACGATAAATGCACCCTTTTTGTTCGGGTCAAACTGATAGCCAAACGGTGCAGCAGATGCCGTTGTAATGCCTTTATGCCACTTGACCTGATTGGCTGTCCGAAGTTTCTTTCCGGCATCTCGGCAGTACATCGTGTTCACCAGATTGCTGACTACCACATCCATGCCCAGCGTCGCACCCTTATAATTATCGCTGTCATAGTTATCGTTGATGGCAATAAGCCGAACGCCCAGCAGAGGAAAAATCTGCTCCATGTACTCACCCACACCGATATAGTCGCGGCCAAAGCGAGAGAGGTCTTTTACTATAATGGTATCGATCTTACCACTGCGCACACCATCCATCATCTGTTGGAAACCCGGTCTGTCAAAATTGCTGCCTGTGTAACCGTCATCCACAAAATCCATCACAGGCACATTTTGCAGACTTTCTTTGCAGGAGATATACCGTTGGATCAGTTCTTTCTGGTTCTCAATGCTGTTGCTCTTATCCTTGCCATCTTTGCCCAAATCGCCATCAGCCCTTGAAATGCGCTGATACGCTGCAATCATTTTTCTGCACTCTCCTTTCCCAGTTCTGCAAACACATCCCGGAATCCAAAGACAATCCGAATCCGTTTGTCCGCGCCTACTTCGATTCTCTGCACAAGGGATTTTACCAACTGAATATCAAATCCAAAGCTGTCCAGATGTTCTTCCAGATGTGCGGTCATATCCAGATATTCTTCAATCTGCCGTTCCACTTTCACTTTTTTATTTTCCGCTTCCTTCAGCGCGGCCCGCAGGCCATCATATTGTCTGGAATAATCTTCCCGAATCAGTTGGTAATCTTCGGAATCCACCACACCAGCCACATAGTCCGCATAAAGCTGTTCCCGTTTCTTTGCCATCTGACTGACTTTATCGGTCAGGCTCATTATTTCGCCCTTTGCGCGGTAGACAGGATTTTGCACATCTTCAATTTTTCGCAGTTCTTCTACCACCTTGCGCCTATCACTAAGTTGTGTAATAAACAGGTGCAACTGATCCATTATCAAGGCTTTCAGCAACTTTTCTGTAATCTGATGGCCGATGCACTTATCGTCGGCCTGCCGCGCCTTGCAGATGTAATAGCAGACCTTTTTACTTTCTTCCGCTCCATGCGGCAGTCGTTCAAACTCCATCGGTCTGCCACAGTCTGCACAAAACACCATTCCTGCAAGGTCATTCTGATATTCTGTCCGAATCTGCTCCGACTTTGCTCTTACGGTATGGAATACCGCTCGATTCTTGTCCAAGATTTTTTGCACCTTTTCAAAATCATCCCTTGCGATGATAGCCGGATGTGTGTCCTTTGCTACATACCACTGTTCTTTCGGAAGGTCGCGCTTGTCCTGTCCTGCGAATAACTTCTGTGTACTTTTATTGTTGATGGTATCTCCCACATAGGTTTGATTTTCCAGAATGTGCCGAATCGTGGTTACGCCCCACTTTTTACAGGTAAGCACTTCTTTCTCCTCAACAATTTTTCTATGCCACTCCCGTGGAGTCGGAACCTGCAGCAATGTCATTCGTCGAGCGATTTCAAAAATTGGTACGCCCATCAGTTCCCACTGGAAAATCAACTGCACATAAAATGCAGCTTCCGGGTCAATTTCATTACGCTTTGTCACGGGGTTCCGAATATAGCCATACGGAGCATCGTTTCCGACTGCATAGCCTGCTTCTTTTTTGCGTTGCAAGGAAGTCCATATCTTTTTGGATATGTCTTTCGCATACATCGCATTGACCATATTCCGAATCGGAAGGGCCAGACTTTCCATGTCCTCTTTGCGCGTACTGTCAAAATTATCTGTAACGGCAATCAGTCGAACGCCCAAAAATGGGAACACTGTTTCGATATAGTATCCTGCTTCCAGATAGTTACGGCCAAAACGCGAGAGGTCTTTCACCACGATGCACTTGATTTTCTTCTGCCGTACATCGTTCATCAGACGGGTAAATGCAGGCCGCTTGAAATTTGTTCCCGTAAAGCCATTATCAAAGTAAGTATCCACATAGTTCAGTTCGCTGCTGCGGTTGATATAATCCTGCACAAGCGCGATCTGCGTTTCCATGCTTTCTTTTTTTTCATCGTCCTCAACGGAAAGCCGTCCATAGATTGCCGCTGGCATCCTCGCTTCGTCCAATTCTGGGAGCAGCACAGAAACCGCTGTCTGCTCCGGCTGCGGAAGATTCTTTCTACTCTTTCGTGCCATTGTCTGTGTCCTCCATCTCTATCCGACCAAGCATCTGTTTCCATTCATACGTTTTCATTGTCAGGCTGATTTCTGCCTGTCCATTGCCCAGTAATGTAACTGTGACCTGCTCGATATACTTTTTTACAAAGTTGCGTTCAAGTTTCTCTGGGGTCTTATACTGTGCCATCTGCTGAATCCACGGATTGCGCAGGCTCAACGCCCGTTCCCATACCAGTGTATCTTCCATAATCGCTGTAAGCTGCTCATTCAGTTTCCGATGCGCTTCTTCATAGTCCAACAGTTCGGCATGATACTGTTCTTCAGTGATTTCGTTTGCCATGTAACTTTCATACAGCGGCACACGACGAAACTGTTCCATATTCAGTTCAGCCAGAACAGACTTCATCTGCACCGACCTTTCAGCCCGGATGACCTCAATCGCTTTTCTGCCAGCTCCCTGCTGAATTGCAGCAGCCATCTTTTCCTCTTCCAGATGTTCCAATTCCAGAGCATCCATCACCTTTTTATAAATAGTAGCTGCTGGAACTTTCAGATTTTTTCCATTTTCCTTGCGCGCGCGGCAGTAGCGGCAATAGAAAAGTTCTTCCCCTGTTTTCTTATCCTTGTGCCAGCAGAGCGCACAGCCACAGGTGCAGACAATATGCTTCGCCAACGGATTCGGTTTTTTGTAGCTTTTCCGAATAGAGATTTTGTTTTCGCCCTCGCGCATATTGCACGGGAACTCATAAAACTGTTCTTTTGTTATGTACGGCTCCTGGCAGTTTTCCGCCATGATCTGGCGGCTTCCATTTGCCGCTGCGCCCGTATAAGTTGGATTTCGGAATAAGCATCGCAGCATATCCGTTGTCCATTGGTCTGGTTCTGCATCATAAGGCTTCCCCAGAATTCTCTTTTTGTGCTTCATGGGAGGTTCCACGCCTTGCTCGTTCAACCACTTTGCAATGTTACGCATTTTCTGGCCGGACGCATATCTGGAAAAAGCCTCGCTCAAATATGGAGCAACTTCTTCATCCTTTACCATATTGCTTTCGCCATTTCTGCGGATGTAACCGAACGGAACAGAGTTTGTCAGCCGGAATCCTGCGCCCTGTTTCTTTCTCCACGCAAACATGATTTCCGCGTGCATCTCACAGCGTTTTGCTTCAAAATAGTCCTCGACTTCTTTTCGGCTGACGGCTCTGGTATCCAAACCCTCCTCCAGCACGATTAGGTCGATGCCCGTTGCATAGAGCGTTTCCTTGATTGCCTGCCGTACCGTCGGGAAATCCGGCCCACAGTAATACATGGATGCCACAATAATGCAATCAAATTTTCGCTCTACGCCATCATTGGTCATTTGGTCGAACGCGGTGCGCGCCTTTTCATCGTTCTTGCGGTCAGAATACTTTTTCTGCAAATCCAGCTCTTTATGTTCCGCCAGATATGCCGCAATGCGCTGATTCTGCTCGGCAATCGTCAGTTTACTTTGATGGTTCTTCCAAGGAAGTGTCCGGGTATAGCTTACACACTTCATACTGCACCTTCCTCCGTTTCTGCTGCCGGAACACTACTGCAATATTCCAGCACATTGCGAATTTCCTGATCGAACCGATACTGGATATGAATGTGTTCCTTATCATAGACGGTGATGCTCTCTACCAGTTCCACCAGAACGCGGCGGTTCAGACTTGTCAGGTTTTGGTAGGACTTGAAATCTTCGATCCACGGCAGATGTTCCACATCCAGATTGTTCAGACAATCCCTCTGGCGGTTCATTTCTGCTTTGGCCTTACGGATAGCTTCAACCTTTTCATTAAAGGAATGGCTGAACTCCTTATACTCTTCCTTGCTGACAATACCGCTGCTCATATCCTCATAAAGCTGGCGGCGCAAGGTCTGGTATTTCTGTTCTTCCTGCTCCAGCATTTTCAGATGTTCTTCCACAGATTTCAGTCTGCGTTCATTCTTGGGAATCTCATTGATTTCATCGAGCCGATGTTCCAGTCCTCTAATCTGCTGGACTTTCCCCTGCAATGCGGCCAGCACCACTTCGGCCAGCTTACTTTCGCTGATAAGATGTGAGGAACAGCCTAAGCCGTTGTGGTTTGTGACGCAGTGCAGATAAATATATTTCTTTCCGTTTTTCGACACCGTGCGCCGCACCATGTTCTGCCCACAACCACCGCAGCGAACGATGCCCGAAAAGAGATTGACAGCCTGCTGTCCTTTCGATGCACAGGTGTCCAGTTTCAAAACTTCCTGCACAGTGTCAAACAGTTTTTGCGGAATGATTGCTTCGTGCATATTGGGAACTCTGATCCAGCCGGATTCTTCCACATCCCGAATCTTTTTGATTTTGTAATTGATTTTCTGCCGCCTGCCCTGCACCATCGTCCCGGTGTAGACTTCATTTTTCAGAATCCGAAGTACCTGAATTGCCTGCCACTTCGCATGAGTGCCAGCTTTGAAGCCACTGTGGTAGTTCAGACCGCACAGCCGTTTGTACTCGCTGGGGGCCAGCACATTCTCGCTGTTCAGCTGTTCGGCAATCGCCTGTGCGCTCATTCCTTCCAGTTTTCTGCGGTAGATAGAACGAACAATATCCGCTGCATAATCGTCTATTATCAATCGATTCTTATTTCGTTCATCTTTGCAATAACCATAGATTGCATAGCCGCCGATGAACTCTCCTTTGCGCCGTTTCATGTCCAACTGGCTGCGCACCTTGATGGAAATATCCCGGCAGTAGGAGTCGTTCAGCAGATTCTTAAACGGAACCACAATGTTGTCCGAATCGTTGCTCTCGGCGTTGGCGTTATCATAGTTGTCATTGATGGCGATAAACCGAATCCCCATCATCGGGAAAATCTGTTCCAGATACTTTCCCATCTCAATGTAGTTACGGCCAAGTCGGGATAAGTCCTTGACGATGATGCAGTTGATTTTGCCGGATTTAATATCCTCCATCATCCGATTAAAACCCGGACGCTCAAAATTCGTTCCCGTGTAGCCATCATCGGCGTATTCTTCTGTCAGGTGCAGTTCAGGGTGTTCTGCTGCAAAATCCCGAATCAGTTCTCTTTGATTGCCGATGCTGTTGCTTTCGGCCTTGTCACCATCCTCGATGGACAATCTCAGATAGGCCGCTGCCCGTATGTCTTTATACTTTTCCTTATAAAAAAACAAAGCCATTAAACCTCCTGTCTCCACGCAATTTGCATGGTAAAATCCAGAAAGTTAATGGCTTGTGATTGCACTTATTTACTTAACCCGTCTGTATTCTACCAAGCTGCGACACAAAAATCAAGCTGCTGCGCATATTTTTCTGAAATTTCTTTTTCAGTGCTTTCCCATACTCTGCAACAGGCAATCCCACAGTTCGCTGCCCTCTGGCCGGAACGATTCATATACAGTGATGCCCTTGATGATGGCTTTTCTGTGATGCACAGGTTCCGTATGCTCCTGCTTTACTTTTTCGTCCAATCGCTCTTTCTGCTTCATAGGATCACTCCCCCTTTACTAATAGGAATCCAGAAGGGCATTTTGGAATACAATTTTTGAAAAAATTTCAAAAAAATCTGAAAAGTGTATTCCAAATCGGGGCTGCGGATTCCTATTTATAGAAGCACTTCTTTTGATAAAGACTGGGGCTATACTGCAAACACTGGGGTTTTCCTATCTTAGAGCAAGATTCGCCTATGGTAACTCAAAACTCACTTTCGTGATTTTCCGTTCCCGGCAATCTTGATGGGGATTCCGTTCCCCATTCCCACGGTACGCACAAAATCTCAGATTTTGGCTATCTGGCTCCACATGAATGTGTTCGCAGCCGAACGCCTACGGCTTATCGGGAGTTGCTTCGCAACTATAAAATGCAGGAGGATTATACTGTGGCTCGACCAAAAAAGGACGAAAGTATCAGGCGGACTAACAATGTAATGGTTCGCTTTACCGATGTAGAGTATGCACTGGTTTCGTGTTCTGCTGAACAGGCTGGCTATCCCGTTGCCGTTTATGTAAGGAAACAGGCCATAACCGAGAAACTTCACGTTCATTACAACATCGTTGCCGACATTGCAGAACTGCGAGATTTTGCAAGACAGCTTTCCCATATCGGAAATAACCTGAACCAAATTGCAGCCTTTTTCAACAGCGGCGGCATCCAATCTCGTGCCATTCTGGAAGAAATCAATCGTTGCATGACCGACCTTCGCGCTATGCGGAAAGAAATTGCAGGACTGGCAGGTGATTATCGTGGCAATCTTAAAACACGTCGCGGGTAAAAGTGCAGACTATGGTGCTGCACTCGACTATTTGAAATATGAGCATGATGAAGTTCTGAAGAAACCCCTGCTGGATGCAAACGGGAACTGGGTACTCCGCCGAGATATTCTTCTGGAGGGCATAAACTGTGAGCCGGAACTTTTTGATGTGGAGTGCGAAATGCTTAATGCGCAGTACCACAAGAATCAAAATTACAATGAAATCAAGACGCACCACTACCTCATCAGCTTCGATCCTGCCGACAAAGACGAGTGTGAACTGACAGGTGAACAGGCGCAGGCCATCGGCATGGAATATGTAAAAGCCAACTTTCCGGGGCATCAGGCGTTGGTCTGCACCCACATGGACGGTCACAACGGCAGCGGCAATATCCATGTGCATATCGTAATCAACAGTCTGCGAAAGCTGGATGTTCCGCAGCAGCCCTTTATGGAACGGCCCATCGACTGTAAGGCGGGCTACAAACACCATCTGACGAAAGATTACCTAAAGCATTTACAGCAATCTCTTATGAATATCTGCTTGAGGGAAAATCTCAATCAGGTCGATTTGCTTTCCCCGTCTGTCAACAAAATTACGCAGCAGGAGTATTATGCTAAACAGCGCGGGCAGATCAATCTGGACAAGTTGAACGCTGAGCTTATTGCAGAGGGTTTCACTCCCATGAAAACCAAATTTCAAACGGAGAAAGATAAGCTGCGCGATGCCATTACTGCTGCGGCGAAGAAAGCAAAATCTTTTGAAGAATTCTGCCGCCTGCTCCAAACCGAATCCAACATTTTGGTAAAAGACCACCGTGGTCGATTTAGTTACCTTCTCCCGGACAGAGAAAAACGCATCTCTGCCAGAACGCTGGGAACCAGTTTTGACCGTGAACATCTTCTGACGCTTTTTGAAAGTAACGCTATCACCGCTGCAAAAGAAAAACAGCAATGGAGTGTTGCTGACCCCATTACCGTTCTCTATATCAAGTCCAATCTTCGTCTGGTAGTGAATTTGCAGGACTGCGTAAAAGCCCAGCAAAGTCGCGCCTATGCTCAGAAAGTCAAAATTTCCAATTTGCAGCAGATGGCAAATACCATCGTCTATGTACAGCAGCATGGTTATAATAGCTATGAAGATTTGAAAAAAGCGCGCGATGAACTGTCCGTCAAAATGTCCGATGCCCGCAACACCGCCAAATCTACCGATGCCGACTTAAAGCGGCTGAACGAGAAGATTCACTATCTGGGGCAGTATCTTTCCACAAAGGCTACATACAAAGAATTTTTGCGGGCAGGTAATAAGAAATTGTACCGTTCTGAGCATCAGGACGAAATCGCCAGATATGAAGAAGCAGTTCAATTCTTAAAGCGCAATTCCACGGATGGCACAATTCCCACGATGAAAGATTTACGAGCAGAAAAGGAAAAGTTGCTTTCTGCTCAAACCGCACAATACGAAAGCTACACCTATTTCAAAGATTACTACCACGAACTGCAAACCGCTTGCAGGAATGTTGATATGATTCTTGAAACGGAACACACGCAGCAACACAGCCGTACCCAGCCAAAGCGCAGCTACGAACAATCTATTTGATACAAACGGAAAAGCAGGTACAAGACCTTTCTTCCATGAAGTCTTGTACCTGCTCTCTTTTGTTTCTATACTTTCAATGGCTCAATTTGATTGGTTTTACGGTTGAAAAAGTATTCTTCTTTTTGGCATTGCTTGTAACCAGTTCTCAGATAATACAGTGTAAACCTTGCCTCAGTTCTATTTATTTTATACAGGTCAATCCCAAAATGGTAGTTTATATGGCGTACAAGTCTTTTTACTTTGCGCGCATCGCCCTGTCCCGGTTTAGATGCTTTCTTCATCTCACAGCAAAAAATGTTATAGTTGATACTTCTTCTTTTATGTAAAACAATATCTGGTGCCGTCCATCTTTTCTTTTTATCTTCACTTCCCGGATATTTAGGTTTTATGCCAGTGTCCATGCGATTATATTCAATATCAATCACCAATTCTGGCATCGGGAAGATTTCTCGATAGATTTTATCCATGTGCATTGCGATTTTGCCGGCAATCGTTCGTTCCTGCGCCCCCGTAACAAACAATTCTGTATCGTTCTCATAAAACAGCGTTAATGCCCGTTCCCATAGCAGAAGAACTTTTTCTTTTTCTTTGCAGCCCTGCACCTTGGTTTCCCCCATTTCCTTATTTTTTCTATTATGTACAACCATTTTACAAATAGCAAGACCTTTCAATAAAAAAAGAGTGGCAGTTCCTTTTAGGGGAACCACCACTCTACATCATAACGGATTTTTAATTTCTACGACTTCGCTCCTGCTGTTGCTGCTGAGTCTGCTCTTTCTGTTTCCGCTCTGCTTGCTTGATATGCAGCCGATCCAGCACCGACCATCTGCCACCAATGCGCCGTGGCTTATTCGGCACATTATTCACGCAACCATCTATCATGTCGTAATTCTGCTCTGTGCCGGATTCCCGCGCACGTTCATACGTTCCATTTGTCAAGCATTTCTCATGTTCGGTCATATCCTGCTGCTTTTTTTCAGCACGATAAACATATTCCGCAAGAACCGCACGAACATTTTCAAAGCCGTTCGGTGCATCCGTCACAAATACACCTTTGCTGTCTACCACGATTGGCGAAACAGTATCTTTGCGCTGCTCATTACGCATCATAAAAAAGCAAACGCCCTCGACAACTTCGCTATCATACGGAAGCCATGTCCCAGTCTTTCCATAAATCTGATAATTGGGAACCATGTAGACAACAGTATTTCCGGCTGCATCAGCATCCATAAAGCCACCAAACTCTATCAGTTCCTCTTTATCGACGTAGAAAAACTTACGTTCCTTTTCTTCATCCCATACGATCACATCGCCAACACCAAAGGAACGACCAATAAATGTATTTGGCCGCTTTTCTTCCAGCCGCTTCCGGGCTGTCATCGGCGTATCGCTGGGGGCAGGCTTTCCTTTATATGCACTCTGGTAATTCTGATGATGAATCAAAAAGCCGTCCTCTACCTGCTGTGCATAGGATTTTGCCCAATGCTGATGATGTACCTCTTTGATTTGGAAAACTCTATGTGCCCGCTCAACGGTGCGTTTGCTGCATCCCGTTTCGTCCATTACCAGCTTTTTCAGATCCATGCCAGCCATCGGTCCCTGCTCTTTCAGAAGGGCCATAATGGACTCCTTGGCATCCTGCTGTGACGGTTCCAGCGGCATCGGCTTGTCGGCCATCAACTCCTTATAATGCTTCTCCGTGGTCGCCGCCAGCACTGCCCGGACGGTTTCCACCTCTGCGCCCGCCTTGTTTTTCACGCTTACCGTCTGGGTACGGAAGAGGATGCTGCGTGCCTTAGTGCCAACGTTCAGCTTTTCCTGCGTTACATAGGTAATGCTTTCGTCCTTCGGCAGCCGCCCCAGAATGGTCACACTACGAGCGGCATTCCACAGCTCACCAGAACCGGCCAGCAACATCCGTGCGTCATCGCCTGCCTTCTTTACCATGTGAGATACAATAACCACACTAAACTGGTCTGTCGATGCTTTTTCCTGCAGCATATCAAGCGCCCCGCGCATCACATCACCATTTGCCGCTGCATTCCCCTCCAGAAAGCTTCTGAGCGGGTCGATGATAACCAGTGCCGGATGTAGCTCATCAATAAGCTCAAACAGGCTTGCCCCAATAACAAGCTTTTTCTTCTTCTGCTGCCAGTACCAGCTGGGAGTGACGTAAAACACCCTGCGCGTATCCACCCCTGCAGCAATCATGCGCGGAGCCAGAGACATACCGGGGTCATCCTCGCTCGTAAGCACCAAAACGTTCCCCTGTGTAACCGCAGCGTCAGGGAAGAGCATTGTGGGGCGTCCGGTCGTCACGGCAGCCGCCACATCCGCCATGAATACGCCCTTGCCCACACCGCCGGGGCCTGCTACGACCGACACGGCACCCATCGGGAAGTATCCTTTAACAAGCCACTGGGTGTTTACCGGCTCCACATCTCCCAGACACGGGATCATACCTCCATGGTAGGCCGGCGCAGCTGAAGCAGTGGTCGTGGCAGGGATTAGAGGAAAGTAACTTAAAGAGTTCATAGTTTTCTCCTTTGTATTCGTTTGTGATTATGGAATGCTTTTATAATTTTTTACGCTACATCGTGCACCTCCTAAAAAAGGCAACAAAAAAGACGCACAAACTGGCAGAACAACCAAACCGTACACCCGAAAGCATTTTTCAGGCATGCAGTTTAAAATTAATTCTGTCAGTCCGTGCGTCTTGGTCATCCAGGACGTCCGTTATTACACTCAGAGCCGGTCAAGAAAATTACGTGAATCACTTCATCTATTCACGTACTAGAACCAAGTGCTTGACTATAAACGGAATATCAGCCACCCTTCGAACAGCAGATCCGCAAAGGAGTTGCCTTCACGAGCCATGCCCTCTCACGGTGGATTACATCATAAACAGGCTTTAACCGCTGCGGCCGACATCAGGCAGCTAACCCTTGCGCCGATCGTGCGATCCTCAACCGAATCACCCGTCTATGAGCCCCCTCCGGACTCTGCAGCCTTTGGGCTGTATACTCCTTTAGGAGAAGCTAATTATACCATAATATTCTGTTTTTATTAAGAGAATATCGTTAGAATTTTTGACGCGATTTTTGTGCGTTTTGTACACCGTCACCAAAAAGAGCAGCCCCACCACCCGGCGGGGCCACTCTTGAAGTGTACGATTCAGTTTTTACAGGTTCATCAGGGGGCTGGTCTGGGTGCCGCGATCCACGATGTCCTTGTCCTTGATGCCCAACAGGTAGCGCTGGGTGATCATGATATTGACGTGCCCCATCAGGCGGGAGACACTGTACAGGTCCAGACCGTTCTTCAATTGCATCTGTGCGAAGGTGTGGTGGCAGGTATGAGGGCTGACACGCACCGAGGACGAGACCCCCACCTCTTTTGCGGCGTGCTTCAATATCCGTGCCACGGCTTCATCGGTCATAGGCTTGCCGTTTTTACTGGGGAAGAGATTCTTGTAGCGGGTAGGGTGCTCCTTCAGGTAGCCATCCCGGAGCGTACAATACTTGACAAGCTGCTTGGAGAGTGCGGGCGATTTTGGCACGACCCGTTCCTTGCTGCCCTTGCCGTGCTTGACCAGAATATAGTCCTGCTTGATATCCTCCGGCTCCATCAGGATCATTTCGTTGCAGCGCATCCCGGTATCGAACAGCAGCATGATGATGGTCTTGTTCCGCACCTCCAGAAAATCCTTGCCGTCGTAGAACTGGATCATCCGCTTCATCTCAGCCACTGTAAAGGTATCGATGATCGTCCGGGGCTGGCGGAGGCACTTTACCTTTTTGGCCGGATTGTCCCGCTCCTCAAGATAGCCCTCATTGACCAGATAGTTGAACCATGTGCGCCACACCTTGAGCAAGTCGTTGATATAGCGGGGCGTGCTGCCCGCGTCCTGCTTCTCCTTCATCAGGTCCCGGATGTGGCGGGGACGGACGTCTTCCAACTCGGTGATCTGCTTCAGTTCCAGATATTCCAGCAAAAACCGGGTCGCAGCCTTATAATTGCGCAGGGAGCCTTTAGCCAGATGGCGGCATTCACAATCATAGATAAATTCATCGCGGAGATCTTTCAAGCACATAAAAAAACACCCTTTCCTTCATGGCGGACCACAAAAGAAAGGGTGAAAAATTGCTAGATAAGCTTATCGTACCAAATCAAGCTTGTTCGTAGTTGAGCAAGACAAACTCCGGCCGACAAATCATCCAATTTTTAACGCAGCTGCGCGATTAGCAGTTCTCAGCGAAGTACTTAATGGTACGGAC
>ULUC01036520.1_pt1 | contig 13637 bp, 15 predicted proteins | sample 1958151 | NCBI WGS metagenome assembly ULUC01 (sample SAMEA4835750, study PRJEB28245) | human gut metagenome | biome: gut microbiome; material: fecal sample | place: Denmark | collected 2008
GGATATGGATTGGATAAAGGATAATGTCTACACAAAAAATATTGTCAGCATATTCATAGTTGATGATTCCACGGTATTTCTGGACGATTCGTTCAACATTGCTCAAACCGATACCATGTAGCATGGGATCTTTTTTGGTAGTTAAAAAATTATGATTACGTTTTTTAAGTTGTCCAGAAAAAGAATTATGAACACTAATATAAAATGCGGACTTTATATATTTTAGTTCAATACTTAAATATTTATCACTGTTGATTTCAAAGCTTCTGCGGCGTTATCTAATAAATTGCCTAATAAAATATTTAAGTCAAAATCGGATATAAATGATTGATTTGGAACATTTACTACGATCAATGGTACACAGTTCAGCTCTCTTTGGATGTGTTCCAATTTGTAATTTAATATACTATCAATTTCCAAGTTGCCTGTTTTTACATATTCAGAAGAGGCATTGAGCTGTTCTAGAAAATGCTGCGTATAATTTGTTGCCTTTTCATAATCGTTGTTACTTAAATAAGCAGAAATTAAGGAAAGGTGATTTCTCATATCATGGCGTAGAGATTTTAAATTTCCTTGAGAAGTATTGATTACTTCAAATTGCTTTTCATACATGTCGACTTGTTGTTGCATAGCTGTTTGTTCGATTTTATTCTGATATGATTCTGCATTTTTTTCATATATATAATAAGTGCTGACAACGGATAAACATAGTAAGGTCATGGCAAATAAAATAAGATTATCTGAACGTTCTGGTAACACAATAATTTCTGATAACACAATACTGCCAATAGATAGGAACATCAAATGTAAATAACTGGCTGGAGATAGTTTTGCATAGCGATCGAGTCGAAGTAAACGTTCAATTAAAAGAACAATTATAAATTCCAGAATGACGGCTAAGTAGCCATATGTAATTTCTGATTGAAGAGGTAATAAATGACGTTCATAAATTTCCCATACAAGATTTTCAGCAATGATACCGGATGAAACGGAAATAACTACTGCAAGTAATTTTTGTATAATTGTACCTTGAAAAATGAAACAGGTTGCGGCAAATAGACCAATAAACATAGAAAAAGTTGTAAGATTTTTAATGTCAAAGCAGTAGTATTACAGTATAACACTAAGAAGTTAAAAATCGGCTATTCAACTCAAAAGGTAGCGAATGGATGCATTCATCTCCTCGTTTCATAAGATTAAAAAGTTTAAAGCTGATCAAGTCAGGCGCAGTATTCAAACGGTGACACGCTTCAAAATAGTCCATCTCTTCTTCCTTAAGCAACGACCTAATTTCCGCGTCAGAAATTAGAAGATCTGCAGCGAAAGAATTAGCTTGGTATTCAAGCTTGCCGGTCATATCATACAGAATGGAGTCCTTCATAGGAGCCAGCTTGAGGTGATCCTTATGAAGGACGATATGACCGAGTTCATGAGCGGCAACAATTCTTTTTTCAGAATCGGTTAAGTTTCCATTGATAACGACATAGGTCGTTCGGCAATTCAAAAAGCAGAACCCTTTTAAATTGCTGAACGCAAAAGATTCTGTAACAATAACATTCATGCCGTTAAGCAGTTCAAAAGGATCTCGCGTTTTATATTTCTTACAAAGTTTTTCCACAGTATCATAGATATAGTTACTCATAGGATATACCCCCGGTGACAAAATTAGGATAACATATTCGCTGTCCTAAAATCAGGACTCCGTAGATTCCGATGCGGAGCGACGGTATTTGGCGGGGGTATATTTTTTTGCCCGTTTCTTGGAATCAAAATATAAGGTTGTGATTTCATTGATAAAAGCCAATTGGTCCTCTTCTGTGAGTTCTCCTCCAGCGAACAATGCAGCGGTTTGATCGAGGATTGCCTGAGCCTGTTTGGCGCCTCGTGCGCCATATTGCGCAGAGGCATCCAGAATAAAGGATTCATTGCTGGTCAAGAGATAGTCAAGGTTGCAGCCAAATAATTCGGCAAGTTTTTGGTAGACTTCCTGTTTGTGTGGGTAGGAGTTACCTGTTTCATAGTTTTGTAAGGTCCGGAGAGAAACGCCGAGCGCTGCTGCAAGATCTGGCTGTGTCATTTTATGTTGTTTTCTTAAAGTTCTGATTTTTTCACCGAATTCCATATGAGTTCTCCTTAAATCAATCGTGTCGAAATAATAAATCTGTACATTTTTATCATAGTTGTGACAGATAAAAAAGTCAATGAAAAGATGCAAAATGATGCGCTTTATAAAATTGAAAACATGCAATAGTTTGCATGTTTTTCTTGACAGAGGATAATGCTGAGAATATAATGACGGTAAAGAGAACAGCTGACAGCGCCTTTGGGCGCGACGGAACTTGTCAGGTGCAGCATATTTTCCGGTTCCTTTCCCTTGTCCGGAGATATGGGGAATCTCTATTGGATAAAAGTAAACACGTTATAGGTTTACAGATAAAAACAGGAAGGGGAATTATACGATGCAATTATATGATGGATGTGAACGATGTGGAGAAGAGGTGCAGCAGGATTCGGATATGGTACAGATAGGGGGATGGCATCCATATACCTGTTATTGTCCTAACTGTGGGAATTTATTATTAGGATATCAGGATAGAAATGGGACAGTAAAAATGACTTGTAAAAGCTGCCAGGCAGCGATTGTCAGAAGAATGATGGGACGCAGGCATCATCGATTGGATGTTTACGCGCCGGAATGAGTAGATTTATAAAATTTCAGTATGCCGACGGAATGGTTGAGGTGCAACAGACTGCGTAAATCCATTTCCAGGTCACATAGGATAGAATTGATCCGATTGGTTAAACCAGATATACATGAGAGGCCATCGGTAAGATGATTTTGTTGAAAGCAGCAAAATCGCCTTGCCGGTGGCTTTTTTGTTGGAATCGGGATTTGAAAAATGGATGTCTCGGTTCCGTTATAAAAGGAGATGGAGAACGTGTTGTATTTTGATCAGAATGCTTTTGGAAAGCGGCTTCAGGAGGCAAGAAGAGGAAAACAGATGACGCAGGAAGAACTGGCGGACATCCTGCATGTTGGAAAATTGCATATCAGCCGGATGGAACGTGGTGTTGCAGCTTGCTCGTTGGATTTGCTTGTAAATATTTCAGAAGTGTTGGAAGTGAATACGGACAAACTGATAAAGGGAGCAGAAGGGAAAAAGACATCCGAATCGGACGAACTACTGGAAATAGCAGACCGACTGACAGAAATTGCCAGGGAATTATATCGACATAAAGGAACAGCCGAGAACCAGAAATCCGTTTCAGAAACCAGAAATTCTTCCATCTGGTCTATTCCGTAGACCTACAAAGATCAGAAGTAGACTTACAAAGCCCACGGCAAACAGGGAAGTATCTTTTACACTAAAGTCAGTTCCGCAGGAAACGGAAACTGAACTGGAAAAGAAGGTTCTTTGGAGTTTCCGAGAAAAAAGAAAAGACAGGGAATGTTTTAAGGGCTTATGGATGAGGAGAGAAACGGATGAAAAGGAAATGCAGGAGTCCTACTGAAGCTGAAACAGAGAATCCAATTTACACAGATAAAAAGAGGAGAGGAAAGAACATGGAATTAAAGAATCGAAAGAAAAAGGAGCAGCTGCCGAGTTCGGAGAAGAACATGGCTGGATTGAAGAAAAGAGTTGTGCTGCTGACCGGAATGGGAGTTTTAGCGGTTTGTCTGATGACCGCCGGTTTGGTAAAAGGATGTGGAAGCAAAACTGCTGCTTCAGCTCCGAGCATGGAGGAAGTATTCGAACAGTATCTGGACGAAAAAGGAAACGCATTTGATGCGTTGGACAGCTTAAGTAAAGCAGAGCAGGAAAAAGTGATCAGCACCGCAATTGAAGAACTGAATAAGCTGATCGGGGATGGCAGCGCAGGCCATGATAAAAATGCCGTGATTTCTCGGCTGGAACAGGTTCTGGCAGATCTGGATCTTGGACTGTCCACAGAAACGAATCATACAATCGCGGAAAAGATGGTAGAGCTTTACACGAACAATTTTAACTCTGTTTACTCCGATGTGGAGAAAACCAACAACACAGTAAAGCAGCTGGGGGATACTGTAACAAAGCAGCTGCAGGAAAATCTCTATTCGATGATAGAGTATCTGACGCAGTTGGATACACAGATTACCACAAACCAGAGTACGCTGGAACAGATTTCCGGATCGACAAAGGAAATGGAGAACTCTGTCACGCAGCTGAACGAAAAAACAGACCGTCTGAGCAGGGAGCTGACCAACCGCCTGACAGAAGTGAAAAGTTCATTTGAAAAGGTCAATTCCTTTTTAACAGATCAGCAGGCGAAGCTGGATGCATATTATGGGCAGTATGGTAAGGATCAGGAAACATTGCGTTCTGAAGTGAAGGAAATTCAGAATGGTATTACAGAAACAAAAAACCAGATCATTTACACAGAGCAGAAACTGACGGAAAGCGTAAATGCGCTGGAAAACAAAAACCAGCTGCGTCAGGAAGAGGTAACAAAGAGTCTGGAAGCAGTAAAAACTGAAATTGAAAAAACGCAGAAGCAGATGGAAACGCTGGAGGGGAACGTAGCCAAGGATCTTGCGGCAATGGAATCGGAATTAAAAGATACGATGGCGGTAAACCAGAAGGAAAATAAGTCTATTGCAAATGCGAACCAGGCAGAGTTGAAAAATATTTTATCTGAGCTGGAAAGCGGACTGAAGGATCAGGCAGACCAGAACCTGACGCAGATTGTAAATCAGTTTTCGGGCTTAGAGGCTTTGACAAAACAGAATTTTGCAGAGCTGAACGAAAATCTGGATCTTTCCGTTGCGGATTTGAAAAATCAGATGGACAACCTGCATGAACAGATCTCAAAAACGCAGGGCGAAATTACAGAGATTCTGACCGCTATGGATAAAAAACAGGACATCCACTATCAGGAAACTCTGGATGCAGTACAGCAGGCTGTAGCAGATATTTCTTCCAAGCTCAATGAGAGCTATGAAGATTTGGAAAATCTGATTCTGCAGCTGTCAAAGGACAACAAGACAGATCATGCGGAGACATTACAGAAACTGGAAGAAATGAAGTCCGGTTTAAACAGTTCGATCGATGCGAACCTGAATCAGATTACCGTATCTTTTGGAAATCTGAATACTGCGCTGGACAACTATTTTAAGCAGCTGCAGGAAAGTCAGGGTGCCAGTCAGGATCAGATCGGAGATGCGATTGGTAATCTGGGAAACGACGTAAAGAAAAACCAGCAGGTAATTCTGGACAGTCTGACCACGCATGACGCAGCAAATAAGGAGGGACAGCAAGCGATTAAAGATGCGATTGCCCAGCACAATACAAATGTGATGGCGGAGCAGGAAAGACTTGCTAATGCTATTACCGGCAATCAGTCCAATGTACAGGAATATCTGGAGCAGCTGAAAAATGCGCTGAACGAAAAGCTTGATGCGGTTTTTACGCGTGTGAGTAATGGTAAGAAAGGTCTGGCATCCGCATTACTCACAAAAGGAGTATCTGTGTCTGAGGATGCCACATTCGCAGAGATCAGGGAAGCGATTTTAAATGTACCGCAGAAAATGGTGATCGGTGTGGATCAGGTGCCCGGAGAAATCGAATATGATTACCATTATCATACGGATGCAGCGGGAAATCGTGTTGGGGAGGTCGCACATCAGGATACACAGGGTGGATGTTACACAAAGCCGGTGTATCATACGCATACGGATTCTTGCTACCAGATGACGCATGAGCACAACGAACACTGTAAAGGACATCCGGTCTGGGTTGACTGGGCAGGCGTAGAGCCATACTGGGGGTATATTTACGATTGTGGAGATTATCCCTTAAATAAAAGAGGCGATTTGATTTGTACGCTGCCGACATCAACGGATTCCCCCATTTACTATGAGCTTGGCTGTGGTCTGGCAGATGGACAGATTGTTGGTGCAAGGATCGTATATAACAATGCAGCCGGAATGGATACCACGGTGCTGACGCTGGAACCTCAGATTGATAAAAGCCTGATTTGCAGGTCAGAAAAAAGCGATCTGCCGGTTCGAATGGAAGATGTAAAGATGGATACAGAAACGGTGAAATCTGAACTGGGGAAAGAAAGCGAAACGGAGACAGAAGAAACAGAGGTTTCCAGGACAGAAAGTAAGGAAAAAGAAGAAACTGCGGATGAAACTGTATCTGAGGGTTCTGCGTCGGCAACGGAACCGGAACAGACGTCAGAGAAAGAAGCAGAGACAGATATGGAGCAGACAACTACGAAAGAAAGCGGAGAAACGGATAAAAGCGGAAAGGAGTAGGAATGAGACAGTACACAGAAGCGGATTGTATGGAATAGGCAGGAAAGCCTTATACAATTCATAGGAAAATTGTCGTGCTGTCTGGAAAGGCTGCGTTGATGGAAAAGTCAGGGCAGCTTTTCTATTGTCAGGGCGGTATTGGATCGGATCTGCTGCATCGGTCAGGACCGATCGTTGGAATCAGTTTACGGACAGGTCGAAAAGAAATTGTGGATCGGAGTAAGGTTCTTGGAATCTTGCGTCCGGGGCATTTGCCTTGGATGGAACGTAAGATATTGGCATCCATTTCCCCGCAGGAATTCGGTATCGGAGAACCTTTCAAAGGCTATTTGTGCTATTGCCTGTTGGAGGATGGTTCCCTGGCAGGCGGGGTGTGGGTAGAAAGCTGGGAGGACGTAGTTGCTTATACCAGGATACAGAAAGCGTATCAGGACCATATTGTAGTTTGTGATAAAGAGGAACGGGTTCTTTTGGAAATCCACAGAGGATGTGTAATCAATCGGACGAAATTGTGGATGATGGAAGCAAACGGAGTTGATCGTGTGGATAAAGAAACGGAGATTTTTATTCGGGCAGAAGGTGGACGATTTTATGGGAAACGGAAACTTAGACTTAATCCGGATATATGTGAGCGCAGACTCTGAAAAGCGGGTAGATCTTATTATCCGAAATTATCCGAACTTTCTTGGAATGGTAGATGGATATACGGAGGGACTTTGCTACATGATTGAAAATGAAAAGGAAAGCAATTCCAGGCATGAGTCAGGAGCGCTGGGAGTCCGGATACAGGGTGGAAATGGAATGAGTGACCCTACTGCAAGGAAGGCAATTCGGAATGTAATGCTTTTTGATGCATTGGTCAACTGTGATTTTTCCGGGGACATAATGGAAGGCGTGGACTGCGCGGAGACATATATGGAAGATGCGTATGTGCTGCGGGATATGAGAAAAGATTATGCGCTGTTTAACAGTCAACTGTCTATTTTGGGGACACAGCAGGATTTTTTTACAAAATATCTCCGTAAAGAAATATCGCTTACAGATGTCGCGGAAGATCAGGGAATCACTTATGAGGCAGCAAGGCAGAAAATTTATAAGATCAGGCAACGGCTGAAGCGGCAGGTGATCAGCTTTATGGATCGGAAAATAGGAGGGATGCCATAATGGAGGAAAAGCGCTGCTACACGGTAAAGGAGCTGCAGCAGATCCTGGGGATCAGCAGACCTACGGTGTATGAACTGTTAAAAAGAAAAGAATTCCGCTGGATTCAGGCTGGAACAAAATACCGGATTTCAAAGAAAAGTTTTGATGCGTGGCTGGATCAGCAGACCGGAAATTTATGAATTTACCTTCTAAAGCATTGGAATGAGCGCGTGGTATATTGGGTGCACAGGAGGAAAATAATTATGGATCATGGTCATGAAAATGAAGTGCAGAAACTCCGGGAAGCGAAAATCTTTTGTACGGAAAGAGGAAGTAGTGTACGGGAAAACAGTATGTCTGTACCAAAGCGAACAATGTCCGTGCCGGAAATGAGAAGGCTGCTTGGGGTGAAAAAGACGGAAAGCTACTGGCTGGTTCACCGGAATTTTTTCAAAACAGAGTTGGTTGGCGGACGGATGCGGGTTGACGTGGAAAGCTTTGAGAAATGGTACGCAAATCAGGTAAAACACAAAAAAGTAAATGGGGAAGCACCGGGAAAGGAGCTGGTTGGAAATTCGTATTCGTTCCGGGAGGCTGCCAATCTGTTAGGAGTGAACAGCTCGAACCTGTATGAGATTTGGAAGAAGAATGGGCTGAAAACAATCCTGGTTGATTTTGTGATGCGGATTCCGATGGAAGAATTTGAGCAGTGGTATGGGCAACAAAGCGTGTATCGGAAAGCAGAGAAGATGCCGACGCTGGAAGAGCTGGAAGCAGAATATATTGAGCTGCAGGAAGCGGCAGCGTTATTGGAAATTCCCAAAGCGGAGTTGAACCGCATGATTGCAGCCGGCGCTTATAAATATATTTTTGAAGTAAGGACATTTGATGACAGGAAATGGATTTCCAGAAAGAGTTTTCAGCAATTCCTGAATACACAGTCTGTCTATCGAGTTGCGAAAAGAACAGCTGCCTCGGGGAAAGGGCTGGAAACAAGGAATTACCTTTCCAGACAGGAAGCGGCAGAGCTGGCGGGGGTAGCCCCTTCTACCGTGACAAAGTGGCTGCAGTCAGGGAAATTTTCCGGGATCGGGGCAGGAAAAGTCCTGCGCATCCACCGGGAGGAATTTTTGCAATGGGTCGGTTCCTACCAGTGCCGGGAAGGCGGTGTATGAGATGGCATTTATCCGAAAACGCGGAAGTTCCATTGCTGTTGTATATAAATATAAAGACGAGGAGGGAAAAGAACATCAGAAATCCGAGACATTTGACACCATGGAAGAAGCTGAAATCCGCCGGAAGGAAATTGAGTATAAGATGGCGGTAGGTAATTTTCAGGTTCCAAAATGTACGCGGGTGGAAGAACTGATCAAAGAATATGTGGAATTATATGGGCATGATGCGTGGGGCGTTTCGACTTATGAAGGAAATCTTTCTCTGATTGAAAATTATATCCTGCCCACCATCGGGAAAACGGAACTTTCCAAAATCAACGTGCATTTCATGGAAAAGTATTATAAGGAGCTGCTGAAAATGCCGGCGGTCATCAGTACCCGGAATCCCCGTGGAACGGAAATGATAACAGAGTCAACGGTAAATGATATCCATAAAATTCTGAGAAGCTGCTTCCGGCAGGCGGTGAAATGGGACCTGATGAAAAAGAACCCTACAACAGATGCAACCGTGCCAAAAGCAAAGAAGCAGGAACGGGAGATATGGACGGCGGAGATGCTGATGCAGGCAATCGAAGCCTGTGACAATAAGATGCTGAAAATCGCATTCCACCTGGCATTTACCGCGACGCTGCGGATGGGGGAGATCCTGGGACTGACCTGGGACTGTGTGGAAATTTCGGAGGAAGCGGTTGCAGAGAACCGAGCGTATGTCCTTGTGAATAAGGAAGTGGAACGGGTATCGAGACGGGCACTGGAAGCATTGGATTCGAAAGATATCCTCTTGATTTTCCCCAGCCAGAGGAAAAATAATAAAACTGTCCGGGTCTTAAAAACCCCGAAAACAGAGACGAGTAACCGGAAAGTGTTCATCCCGAGGTCAGTTGCCCAGTGCCTGGCAGAAATCAAGCAAGAGCAGGAGGAGATCACAGAAGCGCTGGGAAACGAATACCAGAATTATAACCTTGTCATGGCAACAACGTTTGGTCTTCCGATTGGCGGCAGTTATCTCCGGGAGAAGATGCAGGAGATCATAGACCGGCTGGGCTTGCCGGATGTGGTTTTTCACAGCCTGCGACATACGAGCGTGACCTATAAGCTGAAGTTGAGTGGCGGGGACATCAAAGCGGTCCAGGGAGATTCCGGACATGCACAGGCGGATATGGTAACGGAAGTGTATGGGCATATCATAGATGAAGATCGGCGGAAAAATGCGGAACTGATGGAAAATGCTTTTTATAAAAAAGAGAACCTCAACCCGCAGATGCGCGGACAAGATGGGGACAGCAAGACAGTTGCAGTGCCGGATGGCGTGGACGCAGAGCTGCTGAGAAAAGTGCTGACAAACCCGGAGATGGCAGCCCTGCTGGCATCGCTGGCGAAGACGATGAAGTGACGGGAGCAGAGAACTCAATTTAGAGAAATTTCAGGAATTTATTTTCTGAAATAAATAACTCGTTTTAACTCGTAAATATGAATTAGAAAAAAATTTTAACTCGACAAATGAGTTAGAAATGAGTTGGAATTGAATTAAACAAAGGTTTTGTAGGAAACTGTGAAAAATTGGTAGAAGGGTGACGATGAAGTTATCCTTCTATTTTACCATATGGAGGTGCTTATAGATGCTCAGTATTATTTATGGGGATGTGGAAAACAGTATTTATAATACAAAGGTTTATTTTAACAATAGTTACGATCCAGAATGGCTTGTAACGGACCTGGCGAAGAAAATGATCAAAGATGTTGATGAATCGGATGTTTTAAGTGGAGAATGTATTAACAGTCCTGTGTTGGGACAGATTCTACCGGAGCGGTTATCTGGTGGAGTAAAAACGCTGCTGTTGATTTTGAATGAGCCGGATCGAATTTTTAACGCATCGATGTGCGGCGATAATTGCGCAAAATGGATCTTGGAAATCAGTAAAATGAAGGATGTTACGATAAACCTCAGACACATGATGAGCTTTGGTAAGGATACGAAATTTGAAATAAAAATCCTGAACGGAGGCGAAGTTGTTCATTCGATGAAAGAACTGATTCCGATAGCCAGTGAGTATTTGCGTCAAATGGGGTAGGAGTGAGCCTGTCAGCTGAAGCTTAGCGGCAGGAGTATTCAGAAAGTTGCTGCGCCGAACCGAATGTTATAGATGCAAAAGGTGCTGGCACACTCGAAAAGGACAGAGCTGCTGGCGAAGATGCTGACGGGAGATATCATAATAAGAAAGGAATAGCGCTACTGTGTAGCAAAAAATGTTATGCGGTATCACGTTGTTAGATGAAAATGTAGGTGAAAAGAGAGTTAATGTATATTAAAAGCGTTGAAAACGTTAAAGGTAATTATATTTGTGATTTATATAACGAAAATAATATAAAAATAATTAGAACTTTCAAAAAATTGATTGAAAAAGTGAAATTCATCACATATACTATTGATATGGAAATCAGGAGGTGTAAGCAATGTTGATTAGATTTGCGGTTGAAAACTATAATTCATTTAAAGGACAGCAGATATTTAGTATGGCTGCAGGAAAACAGACAAGACATGCCGCACATTGTTTTACTGTGAATGGAAAACGATTACTAAAGAGTAGTTTTTTCTTTGGGGCGAATGCTTCTGGAAAATCAAATTTTGTACGCGCATTGGATTTTATGCGGCGAATCACTTTAATGGGAACAGAGGCAATACGGTATAATGATCGCTTTTTTCGCATTGATTCAGCATATAAAGAAAAACCAGGTGTTTTTCAAATTGACTTTATTGTGAAAAAGACCGTTTTTTCATATGGTTTTGCTATTGACTATTTGACCCATGAAATTCATGCCGAGTGGCTTTATCGTTTAGATTCTTCGGAAACAGAAACCTGCATTTTTGGGCGGGAACAAGGACTGCCGATTAGAACAGACTTGCGATTGGATAAAAATTCCAGACTTCGATTCGAAGTTTATTGTGAGGATTTAAAGCCGAATGAACTATTTTTAAATGAAGTTGGCAATAAGAAAATTGATGAAAATTCCGCTTTGCATGATTTTATTGCTGCATATGAATGGTTTAAAAATATTATTGTTGTGTATCCAGGTTCCCATGCTCGCAACAAAAATGATTTTTTCTTAAATCCGGCATCAAATACGGATTCTATGATTGAGATGCTTAGAGCCTTTGACACAGGGATAGAAGAAATCAAAAAAGGAAAACAATTAGCGGAAAAAGCCTTTTCTTTTTTACCTGATGAAGTCAAAAAGGATGTTTTAAATGATTTAGAAAAAAATATGAGGGAGAGGTCTCAAGATAAGACACGTTGCACGCTTGAAATTGGCGGTTATCAATTTGAAATTTCTCTTGAAGAGGGAGAGATTTATGCCGAAAAAATTATGCTGGATCATGGAAACCCAGCAGAATTATTTGAACTTTCTGATGAATCAGATGGTACAAAGCGCTTGTTTGATTTAATTCCATTATATGAACTTGGTCAAAAAGGCAAGATAATTGTGATTGACGAACTTGACAGAAGTTTTCATTCAAAACTCACTGAAGAATATATTAAGCGCTTTTTCGAAATTACAAAAGGAAAAGATTGTCAATTAATTTGTACAACTCATGATTTAAACTTAATGGACTTAAAGATACTTCGTCAAGATGAGATTTGGTTTATCGAGCGTGAAAAAGATCATAGTTCAAGAGTATACTCATTGAGTGATTATAAACAGAGATTTGACAAAAATATATTAAATGATTATTTGATTGGAAGATATGGTGCTATACCGTGTTTTGAAGACAACGAATGGAAGGTGGATAGTGAATGAGCTTAATATCTTATCGCCTGGGGAGTAGTTCTCTGTTTGTTCGTGCTAATGAGGATTCTGTAGAGCCAAAGCGCGTCGTTTTTCTTTCGGTGGAGGGAAACAAAACAGAAGTACAATATTTGCGTTTTATCGAAGAATATAGAGAACAACTTAAAATTAATGCAATTGTGCATATTGAGGTGCTGAGAAGATACGATACCAAAAGCGATCCAATAAATGTACTGGAATTATTGGAAGAGTACATTCAATTCAGAGAAAATAAGATGTTTGAGAAAATTATTGATTCGCTTTATTTAAAAAAATATTCAACAGAGTTGATAAAATCATATTTAGAGAATCCATCTGACCTAACTTCAAAAGAGCGCAATAGATTTGAAGCAGCTTTGCGGAAAGAACGGATTGACCTTCTATATCTTGACTTTCTTAGTAAGTATCAAGGAAAAGATGACAAATTTGGCATTGTTATAGACAGGGATTGTGATAATCATTCGGAAACACAAATGAAAAAGGTTGTGGAGAAGTGCAAGGAGAAAAATTATTTATGCTATATTACAAATCCTTGTATAGAATTTTGGCAATTGCTACATGTTTCAGATGTTGCATCCGAGTATGCTGAAGTGCTAGAAGATATCCTTCGAAATGAAACAGATGAAAAGAAAAACACTTTTGTTAGCAATTTGTTATTTGCAAAGACAGGAGAGAGAAAAGCGATTCAAAAAAAAGCGTTTGAAAAGTATTATTTGCCAAATGTAGACCTGGCAATAGAACGAGCAAAGAAGTTTGCTCCAAATGATCAGTTATTAGATAAGATTGGATCAAATTTGGGCGAATTGATTGAACTTTTGCGAAAGAATTAACAAAGAATTATGGTCCAATTACTATCGACATGCGACCATAAACACGCTATAATAAAAACAGCCTAGTAAGAAAATAGAGAAAATTGTGTTATCATAACCGCGCAGCTTAGTGGGGCGGTAGCCATTTCTCTCAAATTCATAGGAACACAATAGTTAACCCCTCAGGGTGGCAGCTGCTCAGATTTGTCAGCGAAATGTGTTTTACTGAAACGATTTTAAGTTTTCTTACTTTGACATGAAAGGGCTCAAAGGTTGAGAAATACAATACTTTTCTTGACAGAGATTATATATAGCGAACTCATATTCGCCTTACGGACGTGTGCTCCTAAGCGAGGGGTCGGAGGTTCAAATCCTCTTGGCGAC
>ULUC01017025.1_pt1 | contig 13634 bp, 10 predicted proteins | sample 1958151 | NCBI WGS metagenome assembly ULUC01 (sample SAMEA4835750, study PRJEB28245) | human gut metagenome | biome: gut microbiome; material: fecal sample | place: Denmark | collected 2008
CATGCACCAGCAGGCGTGTGTGAGAAGCTTCGGTCCCCCGCTGAAAAGTAGCGTCCGTCAATGCGATCCAGTTACTGCGTGTGTATCCTCCCGCCCCTCCTTCGTCTTTCATTGTTGTCTTTACCAGCACAATCTCTTTCGGAAATGGAATCCGATAGCCGTATTTACGAATCGTATCATTCAGGTTCTTCCTGATCTGCTCGATCTGCTGCGCTTCTTCCGCTGTCCATTCACGCACTTCACGAACGGCCAGGCTGACGAGGTCTTCTCTTTTGCCTTCAGGATTTTCAAGTCGGGCAGCGATGTCAAACGGACTCCAATTAGCCGTATAAGAATCTTTGGCCGCTATCAGGCGTTTTGCTTCTCCGGCAGAAGCCAACCGAAAATTGATTGTATCTGCCCTGGCTGCCGATTCCTCCGATACGTATCTCTCGGGAAACATGGCTTGAGCTTTCTCCACAAACAGGGAAGCTGACAAAAGTAGCATCCCACAAAATAGGTTCATCTTGTGCTTAGTCATCATATTAGTTTTTTAGTTGGTGATAGTAGTCTTTCAATATCCGTGCATCTTTATTTTTATTGGTGAAAACCTCCATAATGACAGGTTGAGTCGGTAACTCGGGTTGAGTGAAAGTTTTCATGGCTTCGTCCAACTGTTTTTCATCCTGCACTTCCTGATAGAGGAATCCCCGTTCTTCGGCCCATCCCTTGGCAGACGTCTTATGCACGGCAGTCACAAAGCGATGGGAAGTACCGGACATTTCAAGTCCCGGCAAAGTATGAAAAATCTCCCCTCCCCCATTATTCAAAAGCAGAATACGGAGGTTACTTCCAAAATGATTGTTCCACAGGGCATTCATATCATAGAAAAAGCTCAGATCACCAATGACCACAAAGTTCAACTTCTTCGAAGCGGCAGCATAACCGATCGCTGTGGAAAGGGAACCTTCAATGCCGCTCGTACCCCGGTTGCAACAAACCTCTACCGTATCGGGAAGCGAATAAAGCTGGGCATAACGCACGGCGGAACTATTGGCCAGATGCAAAGCACACGAAGCAGGCAACGCCTGAATGAGTGATCCGATAGCAGACATTTCGGAATAAGGCAACTCCGGTCGGGGAAGCTCCTTGCAGAAGTTCTCCCATTGCCGGGGATATTCCGGTGTACGGTTATCCAGCAGAAAAGCTATCTTCTCCATAAATTCAAATGGGTCCATCTCGATAATCGTAGTCAATGCCCCTTGGAACAGATCGATCACTTCACCATCCGGCGACACATGCCAATGCTCTTTGGGCGGATGCTGGCGAAGATACTTTTTCATTCGTTTAGAGACGATATGCCCCCCGTAAGTGATCACCAATTCGGGAATCATCTTCTCTTGCATCTCGGGTGACATGGCATAGAGGGCTGCATCGAAGTTCCGGATCGGGATGCCCGGAACGGTCTGATTGCCTAAATGCTCCGTGAACCAGGCAAACTGCTTGTAGAGCATCTTTGAATATTTCTTTTCGAACAGATAAATCAGGTTCATCTGGCCGACGATCATCATACGGCGGTTGTATTTATTGAGGCGGTCGATCAAGCCGTCATAGTCGCGATCATAAACATTCAGTCCTTGATAACGTGTGATGACACGTACTTCGGGAAGTGACTCTGCCGTAAACTGGAACAGGGGTTCGGAAACCGGCACGTTGATGTGCACAGGGCCTTTACCATGATGATTCAGTTCAAGCAATGCTTCGTTCAGCAAGCGGTTGCAGTACCATTCATCCTCGTCCGTATGTATTTCGGGCAGATCGACAGACTTCTTCACCAATGACCGGAAAACACCCGGCTGAGGTAAAGTCTGTCCGTCCATCTGGTTGATCCAGGCGGCAGGACGATCGGCGGAAATAACTACTAAAGATACTTTCTGGTAGTAGGCCTCTGCTATGGCAGGATGCAAATTCAACAAAGCCGTGCCCGATGTGCAACAAACAGCGGCAGGAGTTCCGCCCTGCAAAGCAAGCCCGATAGCAAAAAAGCCGGCACTCCGCTCGTCTGTTACCGAGTAACAAGTGAAGTCGGGATGTCCGGCAAGTGTATGTACAATCGGTGCATTCCGGCTTCCGGGACATAAAACGACTTTCGTCACCCCATGTGCACGGAGCAACGCTACCAACTGCAATATGTTTTTCTTATCTGAATACATCGCTTTATATATTATTTTATTTAGGAGTTCAAGTTCTGCATGGTCTGCATCTTCTTTTCCGTCTCCTGAAACTCATCATCCAACTCGGAAGAGGCCAGCAGGCCGCCTCCGGCATACAATGTCAACGAATCTTCTTTCACATTCATACAGCGTAAGTTGACATACAGGTCCGTTCTCCCTTCCGGCCTCAACCAGCCTATAAATCCGGAATAATAGCTGCGGTCATAGCCTTCATTGTCAAGGATAAACCGGTAAGCTTCTTCTTTTGGCAATCCGCATACGGCGGGAGTGGGATGCAACAGCTTCAATAAATCTCCCAACCTCTGACTGTCGTTCAGCGAGAAGTGGAAATCCGTTTTCAGGTGAGACAATGCCCCGGCAAAAGCCGGATAAGGTCCTTTCTCCGTCGGAGAAATCCCCAACGAGCGGAGTTGTTTACGAATATATGCCGCCACATACTCCTGCTCCTCCCGGTTCTTTTCATCCCATTGTTGCGGAAGCTCACCATTCTGTAAAGACTGGGTTCCTGCCAACGCTACCGTATTCCATTCTCCTTTCTCACCCGATAAAATGATTTCCGGAGTACTGCCCATCCACACCCCGGTTTGCGGAGTATAGCAAAGATAGACATACGAATAGATGTAACGCCTGCAAGCCCGGTAGAAAGCCGCTGCGGGAGAGAATCCCGGCTCTCTCCTCACCGTCATTCTGCGGGATAGTACCAACTTATCAAAAGTACGTTCCCTCAAAGCCCTGATAAAGACATCGAAACAAGCCTCATAGGCTTTCTTCGCTCCGAGTGACCGGTCGCTTCGGAGCTGTTGCCCGTACGATGCCGCATCGTCCCCCTGTGCAGGGGTATGCAAGTTTCCGGCGCAGGAAGGAATCTCGTGACAATCCGGCCGGATCAATATGATAGGACATTGCGGAGTGACCCGGAAAGGGGCGATGACAAAGCCTGTCCGACCATTCAAATCTTCCATTTTCCGGATAAGGTGTACTTCTCCGCAAGTCTGCATCAGAAAGTGAGGTTCCTCTTCGCCCGGATTACGATACATTGCGAAGCTCCTTCCCTGACGGATCAATTCATCTATAATCTCACAATTATTTGTTTCTTCTAACGTCATCTCTTCTTTAATATACTATTCACTACCCGTATGGAAGACACCAACTTGTCCGTCGACGTAAATACGTCCACATTCCAGACATGTGATGAACGTCCTTTGTGGATAATGGTACCGACGGCACGTACGGTATCTCCCTCGTGAGCAGATGACATGTGGTTACCGCTGACCTGCATACCAACCACAATCTCGTCGGGCTGGCAGAGAATCATCGAACCCAGTCCGGCAACAGTCTCGGCCAGTGCCAACGTGGCACCTCCATGCAGAATGCCGAAAGGCTGACGGGTCCGCTCGTCTACCGGCATAGTAGCCTCTACCCGGTCTTCGGAAGCATAGGTATATTGAATGCCCAGATTTCCCATCAAGGCATGACGTGCACGCTCGTTCAATTGGTCGAGAGGAATCTCTGCCGGACGAATCTCAGAAAGAATCGCTTTTTCTACGGCAAGAGCAACTCCGTCTTCTTCATTCGAAGCCGTCACCACATCGGCACATACCTTTACCGAATCCTGAGCATTGCCCATGGCGATACCCAATCCGGCAAACTGGATCATGGAAACATCGCAAACGCCATCACCGATAACAATGATTTCTTCCGGAGTGATATCCAAATGGGAAAGCAAGGCTCCCAACGAAGTTGATTTGTCAATGCCACATGGCAGGACTTCCAGGAAATAGGGTTCCGACCGGAATACATCGAGCGCTCCGTTCAAACGTTTTTTCCAATGTTCTTCCAATCCGATAAGCGCCTCTTCGTCATCACTGACCAACATACATTTGGAAGGAGCAAAATCAACGGCAACCGAAAATTCGGGTTCTTCAATCAACTCCATCCGATTGAGGAATGCTTCCTGAAGAATGTGTTCATTATCTGCCTGATCAGCAATCATTCGGTCTTCGGTGTAAGTAAAGATTGCAAATCCGTTTTTACGGGCTTTCTTCTCCAGATAAGGCAACATTTCGGGGTTAATACGCCGTTCGAGCAATACTTCCCCATTTTTGGCATTAATGACCTGTGCGCCGTTATAGGACAGGATGTATCCGCCATAGTTACCCAGCTCCAGTTTCTTTGCCAAAGGCAAAATCCCATAAGTGGGCCGACCGGAGGCCAAAACAATATGTACTCCCATCTGCTGTACTTTTAACAAAGTGGCAAGGGTACGAGGAGTAATCTCCTTCTCATCATTGAGCAATGTCCCGTCTACATCAAGGACTAACAGTTTATACTTCATGACCTCGAGTTTTTTGTTTAGATTACAAAGGTAAAATATTTAAGGCAACATCCCTGTTTCTTTAGGGAAAATTATACCATAAGGTACAGAAAGAAACCTGCGTCCGGACTCACAGAAGATGCGGGAATCATCGTTTCACCCGACAACCGGACAGAATGAAAGCACCACGCTTCAGGTCTGTAAACAAACGTACCGGGCTGTTACTCTTAAGGATAAAAGTCCGGTCAGTACATCCAGCCTTTCGCAACGACTGCCAAGCCGAAATTTTCATTAAGAAGGTGTTTTTGTATGGACAGAAAGATCGATGCCCTCTCTTACCTACCAACCGGAACTAAGCCTTAAAGAAAGGATATCCGACATGGGGGTGTCGACACATCCGACATGGGGGTGTCAGCATGCCCGACATGGGGGTGTCGGACAACGTTGGTTTAAAGGATAAAAGGGTTAGGGTGGAATGTATCGGGGGAAAGCTCGCCGACCCAATGCCATATACGACAAACGGTGGACAAATAGCACTACACTGCAACTCGTCCACCGTCTTGATCCGGTCTTTTTTATGAAGCGAATCAGAATTCGCTTGTAAAGTGGAACCGGATATTTTTGAAATCCATCTGTGCCATCTGAAGCACATAGTTCGAATCGGCCAGGAAAACATCGCGTCCTTCACGATCCTTGGCCATATACTGATATTTACGTTTCTTGAATGCTTCCAACTCTTCCAGGTCATCGCTTTCAATCCAGCATGCTTTGTACAAACTCAACGGCTCCCAACGGCAAGAAGCATTGTATTCGTTCAGCAAACGATATTGAATAACCTCAAACTGCAACTGACCTACCGTACCGATAATCTTGCGACCGTTGAACTGATTGACAAACAACTGGGCCACACCTTCGTCCATCAACTGGTCGATGCCCTTGGCAAGCTGTTTCTGCTTCATCGGATCGGCATTCTCTATGTACTTGAACATCTCCGGTGAGAAGCTCGGCAAACCACGGAAATGAAGTTGTTCTCCTTCGGTAAGCGTATCGCCAATCTTAAATGTTCCGTTATCCGGCAAACCGATAATATCTCCGGCCCAAGCCTCGTCAATAGTCGTCTTACGTTGTGCCATAAACTGGGTGGGTGAGGAGAAACGCATAGTCTTACCATGACGTACATGCAGATAAGGGGCGTTTCGTACAAACTTACCTGAACAGATTTTGCAGAAGGCTACGCACGAACGGTGATTGGGGTCGATGTTAGCCGTAATCTTGAAAATAAAACCGGTAAATTTAGGCTCCTCGGGGATCACCTCACGTTCTTCTGCATGTACGGGACGGGGGGCGGGGGCAATCTCAACAAAACAGTTGAGCAGTTCCTGCACACCAAAATTATTTAAAGCCGAACCGAAAAAGACTGGTGCACACTCTCCCTGCAGATATGTTTCTACATCAAATTCGGGATATACACCTTCTATCAATTCCAAATCACCGCGTAACTTATCTGCCAGCGTATCGCCGATCTGCCGATCCAACTCGTCAGAATGAATATCTATTTCCACTTTCTCCGTCACCACTTGTTTGGAAGGTTGATAGAGGTCCAGTTTCTGTTCGTAGATATTATAAACTCCCTTGAAACGGGGTCCCTGTTCGATAGGCCAAGACAGAGGACGTACCTGAATCATCAGTTCTTCTTCCAATTCATCCAGCAAGTCAAACGGATCTTTACCTTCACGGTCCATTTTGTTCACAAAGATGATTACCGGCGTATTCCGCATCCGGCAGACTTCCATTAGCTTGCGGGTCTGGGTTTCCACACCCTTCGCTCCATCTACCACGATGATGACACTGTCTACCGCCGTCAAGGTACGATAGGTATCTTCGGCAAAGTCCTGGTGCCCCGGAGTATCCAGAATATTAATCTTATAGTCCCGATAGTCAAACTCCATCACCGAAGTTGTCACCGAGATACCACGTTGTTTCTCGATCTCCATCCAGTCGGAAGTTGCCGTCTTTTTGATCTTGTTACTTTTTACTGCTCCTGCCACCTGAATCTGTCCGCCGAACAACAGTAACTTCTCAGTCAACGAAGTTTTACCGGCATCCGGGTGTGCAATAATGGCGAAAGTGCGCCGTCTTAGTATTTCTGTATTATCTGCCATATTTCGAGAATTGAGGATGAAGAATCAAAGTGTCTCCATTCTTAATTGATTAATGCAACGTTTCAGGCTTTCCTCCCAATGCGGGATCTCAATGCCAAATGTATCTTTTATCTTTGTTTTATCGAGTACGGAATAGTGTGGACGGGGTGCCTTTGCCAGATAATCGGCGGTATGCAACGGTTTTACCTTACACGAAGCAATGCCCGCCAGGCGATGGATGGCTACGGTAAAGTCATACCAGGAACAAACACCTTCGTCACTGAAATGGTAAATGCCGCGGACAACGCCTTTATTGATCGCTGCAAAAATAGCCTGGGCCAAATCATTAGCGTAAGTCGGTGTACCGATCTGATCGAAAATGACTCCCAAAGAATCACGCTCCTGCCCGAGACGAATCATTGTCTTTACAAAATTATTGCCATAGATGGAGTACAACCATGCCGTACGAATTACCATAGCTTTCTCGCAATGATCCATCACGTTCTGTTCGCCCGCCAGCTTGGTAGAGCCATAAACCGAAGCCGGACAAGTAGGTTCCTCTTCCGTATAAGGAATATGCGCTGTACCGTCAAACACATAATCGGTAGAAACTTGAATCATTGCAGCGCCATTAGCCTGAGCCGCCCGTGCCAGATATCCCGGTGCTATATTATTCAGTTTGTCGCAAAGTTCGACATTATCCTCAGCCTTGTCTACCGCTGTATAAGCAGCGCAGTTCACGATGATGTCAATCTTATGTTCACTCACATAGGCATAAACAGCCTGTTCATCACAAATGTCCAACTCCTGTACATCCGTAAAAAAATACGTATGCTGCAGGTTTTCTCTGGCAAGTACCTGCATTTCATTGCCAAGTTGCCCGTTGGCTCCGGTGACCAATATATTCATTTCGGTATTTTTTTAGTTGGATTCACCACAGAGTAACACGGAGTCTCACAGAGTTTTAATCTCTTGTTTATAGGATATTAAGAGAAAACCATCTCTATGGAGCCCTGTACTACTCTATGGTGAGTCTGATTCGTTTTATTCCAGTTTTAACTCTCCTTTTCTATCCTTATCATAATAGTTGGCCAACATAGACAAAAAGCTACTGATAGCTTCCATTGCCTTCGTAGTCTCCGGACTGACCGGCTTCTTTTGCAAGCGCAACAGCATCATGCCATACAAAGCTTCGAAACAGGTTTCCAGCTCCGGTTCTTCCTTCTGACCGTTTTTATTTCGTAATTCTACAATAAAGGGTAATGCTTTGAAATAAGCCGAACTATAGAAAGGAAATTTAGGTGATGCCAACAGGGCAGCGTGCAATTCGGTCAGGTTAATGATTACGTTCCGGTTAATCTGGAGATGTCCTTTCTCACGAACTCCCTCTTCCCGCATCATCGAAGCCAGATTGGCATACCATTCTGTCAGTTCACGACGCTCTTCATCGCTCACTTGATAACGGGAAACGATATTCTCCTCAATCCGGTCGACATCACAATCATTGGCACGGATCAAATCCTCTATCTGCCACATATAAATAAGGTATTCGGCAATGTTCTTCTCCTTGAGTTGTTGCGCTATTTTCATCTTCTGTCTTTTCTCCTATCAATAAATAGATTCTCCCAGCAAAGTGAATATGAGTCCGAACACGGATACTGCCATCACGATACTGCCAATCACCCGGTTCAAAATCCAGATACCCCGCAAATTGAATCGCGTCCGCACTTTATTAACAAAGAAAGTTATTCCAAACCACCACGCCAGCGCTCCGAGGGCAATGGCCAGATAGCCCGTAATCTCTTCAAAGACCAATACTCCGGGTTGCACAAAAGCAAAACGGGCAAACAGACCGATGAAAAGAAAAATAATAAGCGGATTGGAAAGTGTAACCGCAAAGGCGGTAATGAAGTTGTGGAAATAAGAACCTTTATTGGCCGATACAGGCCGAATGGATTGCACAGGATTGCTGCGGAATGTATAAATACCAAAAGCCAATAGCATGATACTTCCGAGGAGTTGCAGATAAAAAATATTTTTATTGATATAATCGAATACGAAGCTCATGCCATATCCCGTCAAAAGAGCATAAGCAATATCACTCAACGAAGCCCCCAGTCCGGTGACAAATCCATACCAACGCCCTTTGTTCAAAGTACGCTGAATACAAAGGACACCTACAGGCCCCAGCGGCGCAGAAACCACAATGCCGATAACGAATCCTTTAACCAGTATATCAAGTATAGTCTCTATCTGAATCATTCCGCAAATATCGCATTTTTTTATGATATGCCAGTATCTTGTTAACGTTTTCTATCACAATTTTGTCCTATTAACCGGTACACATCTTCATTCTCACCTACCACCCACACTACATCTCCTTCTTCAAAAGGAACATTCACGTCAGGCGTCATCAAAGCTTCTCCTCCCCGCTCCACGCCGGCAATCAGGCAATGGTATTTATCACGAATGCCCGATTCACGCAGCGTTTTGCCCAGAAAAGCAGAGTCTGTATCGATCAACAATTGCTTCAAAGTCATTTCACTCTTCTCAAACACTCCCGAATCGATCACAGCAACATGCGACATCTCTTCGGCGAAGATATTCAACTGGTCATCAGTACCGATCACTTGTATTTTGTCCATCGGAAACAGACGGATAGAACCACCCGGAATGTTAATCCTACGTTTTCCCCGAAGAATGGAGACTACATGCACTCCATACTTCTTACCCAGATTCAGTTCAAGCAAGGTTTTTCCGGCCCAAGCCGACTCTCCCGGTATTTCAAAATCAGTCAAATGCAGGTCTCTTGAAAGCAAACGTCCGGCATAAGCCGGTTTTTTCTCTCCCAAATACTCAGCGCGTATATCACGTGAACGAAGATTCTGAAAAAATTTACGTTCTATCAAAATGGATTGTTTTTTTAACTGCCTCGAAAGTATCATCAGAATCACTAGTAACAAAGCCACTCCGAACATCAGTCCTACCGAAGCTTTAAACAAACGGGTAATGACAAACATAACAAACAGAACTGACACTGCGACACGAAATACAACCGTAGAAACCAGCGGTCCGCGATTGACACGATTATCATTCCACAAAGTTATAAATTCGACCGAGTGATTCTTCTTCACCATAATGGCCCGCAAAAAAGGGGATATGCACAAGATAGTAAAAACAGCTCCTGCCAATGGGCCCCAGATACCCGGCAAATGTTCGCGTAGCAAAGGTACTACAAAACGGAACGAAAGGGTAATTACCGAAATACTGACAATGGAATACACCACCAGAATACGTGCTAAGGCAAACAATAGCTTCCGCCACAAACTTTCGTGATTGACAGTCCGCGTACCGGTAGTATATCGCATCAGGAAACGTCTCCAGGATTCGGGTAACTTACGATCGACGAAGTTTGAGGCAGGCTCGGCAACACGAATCATATAAGGGGTCAGAAATGTCGTGATCACGGAAACAGCTACTACAATCGGATATAGGAAATCACTTGTCACATGTAATGATAAGCCCAGAGAAGCAATAATAAAAGCAAACTCCCCTATCTGCGTCAGGCTAAAGCCACACTGCATGGCAGTCTTTAAAGGCTGTCCTGCCAACATAACCCCCATTGTTCCGAAAAAGGCCTGTCCCAGAATCACTGCCAACGTAATGACTATGATAGGAACCGCATATTCAATAATCATCGCAGGATCTACCATCATCCCGACCGATACAAAAAAGATAGCACCAAATAAGTCTTTCACAGGCTTTACCAATCGATCGATAGATTCCGCCTCAATTGTCTCGGCCAGGATAGACCCCATAATGAAAGCACCAAAAGCAGCCGAGAAACCGGTATTGGCAGCAATAGCCACCATACCGAAACAAAGAGCCAAAGATACGATTAACAGCGTTTCTTCACTCATCAGTTTCCGACAGCGCTTCAGGAACTCGGGTATGGCATAAATGCCAACGACAAACCAAAGAATAAGGAAAAAAAGTAACTTACCGATACTGCCCAGCATTTCTGTCCCTTCAAAGTTATTGCTGACTGCCATCGTCGAAAGCATGACCATTAAAACAATGGCAAGTATATCTTCAAGAATAAGAATACTGAGTACTAAACCAGTAAACTGTTTCTTCCGCAATCCTAAGTCATCAAATGCCTTATAAATAATTGTAGTAGAAGACATGGCGATCATACCTCCCAAGAACAGGCTATCCATACGTTGCCAGCCGAACCCCATCCCGACGGCAATCCCAAGAAGAATCATACAGAAGATAATGGTACAGGCGGCAATAACAGCCGTACCTCCCACCTTGACTATCTTCTTAAAACTAAATTCCAATCCAAGAGCAAAAAGCAAGAAGATGACTCCAATATCAGCCCAGGTTTTAATATTGGCTACATCCATCACCGAAGGTGTATAGGGCATATGTGGACTGGCAAGAAATCCGGCAACCACATAGCCCAGCACAAGCGGTTGCTTCAACTTCTTGAATAACAGAGTCATTATACCGGCACAAATCAGAATCAGGGCGAGGTCGGCTATTAATGTTGGAAGTTGTGACATTCGAATAGAATTTAAATCGAATGCAAAATTAGTGTTTTCTGTTAACTAACAACAGAAAAACTATAAAATCACACTTTATAATCTACTCATCTCCCCTTCCACCTGTCGGGCTTTCGAACCGGCAAGTGAATGTCCCAGTTGTGCAGCATGTTCAAAACATTCTTTTGCTTTGTTCAGAATATAGTATCTGGTATTTTTAATATTCCGCTTATCTTTTCTTCCTTTTACTTTTGGTAATTCTTCTACGACAGAGTGTAGCTCAGTACCTAATTTATACCACATTTCCTGTTGTTTATTCATTAACTCCTGACTCTGAGCATCGATCGTCACCTGTTGGCTCGCAATTGTATTTTTCTGATTAGCTATTGTCTGTTGTTGGTTCGCAATCTCCTGTTTGAGATTGTTGATTTCAATCTCTTTTTGCTCAATAATACTTTTCAATTTATCCATCGTTGCCAACAGGTTCTTACTGCTGTCACTACGCTTACCTTCAACTGCACTTAAGCGCTTTTTCAGAGTCTGAAGTTTCTGATTGATCTCTTCTGCTTGACTCAATTCCCCCACTCCATGCTCTACATTCACACGCAAAGAATGTGTATTGCCGGCTATCTGATTTAATTCCGTCACCACATTATTAATAATTTTACTTTTCTCTAAATTATCTTCAATAACAGCCGCTTGCTGTTCGTTCAACTCCTTATACTCGGCAATCTTAGCATCATACTTACTTTTAGCAACCATCTCAGTTGATGAGTTGCTGCAGGACACGATAATAAAAAACAAAAATGGAATCGAATAAATCACTTTGAAATTGTCCATGTCGTTTGTTCATTTATATTAAATACTATTTTAATTTTATCCAAATCTTTATCATAGTGGATTGCTCCATTACCCAGTTCTCCTGAAACAAATATCATTTTATCAGAATTAAAATCCAACTTATACACTTTAGGAGAAGATTTACCGGTTATCAAAAGTTGAAACGTTCCATCTTTCACCTTTTTTATAATACCACTGGATACTTGGATCTGCCCCACAATAGATTTACTAACAGTATAATTTCCTTCCAGTCTATCCGGAGCAATCAATTCCATCTTTATTTCATTCCGATCAATTTCTTTTTTATCCGGCATGGGATTAAAAAACAGTCCTATCAGAACAGTTATAAAAGCTATTGCAAAAATGATAAGTAAATTGGTTATTAATGCCCTTCTTCTATCTCCCTTTATTTGTGCCGGAAGCGTATGATTACTCACCACATGATAAATCTTCACACATTGCCCGACCAGCGGGTAAATGGTTAAAGCAATACCCATTATAATCAAAGGCCGCGGAATCAAAAATAAAGCCGCTATTGCCAATGAAACAATAGTCACGGTTTCCTGTTTAGATACACGCGAAGTGAACAATTCGGAATATGGTTCGGAACTTGTTTCAACTTCATTGAGATCCGCTTCGTGTCCTATAACCAAAGCAGTCTTTTGAACATCGCTCAAACTACGATAAACTTCCTGCTGCTTGGCTGGTTCCAAAAGACTCATTAAAAAGATATCTGATACGATATTTCGTTTCAATGCATACATTAAAACAAAAAAGAAAGCGGCAACAAACGATGTTTTCAAAACATAATCTGCAGCGGCAATCTGAAAATTCTCCATAAAAGGAATTCCAATAGCCTGCAACGCTATCGCATCTTCCATTCGTCCACTGGACAAAATAATAGCCGAAGCTGCTGCAGAAATTGAAAATAATAAACCAAGTCCCCAATTAATGATCTTTTGAGTCCACATAAGGGCTATAACATTCTCTCCCAATAAACGCTTCACTAGCAGAAACATCATCCAACGGCATAAAAGCATTATCAGACATACAAACATGAAGGTCAACAACCATGATTTAAAAATATAATACCCAAATGATGTTATTTTTAAAATGGGGGTTAAAACACACTTTCCGTAAAAGTTCTCCGAAGGAGTTCCTATGTATTCCAAACAAGTAGAAATTACTGAAATTGCAGAGTTGATTCGATATTTTTTATATGAAGGTAATTCATTCAACTCCTGAATACGAACTGAAGTGTTTTGCAGAAACAATGGAAGAGTTTCTTCTACACCTCTCTCCTGTATTTGCTTTTGCAAATCTAAATAATCCAGTCCGGAAGTTGCTCCTGTCATATTGCAATAAACCCGATATCGATTACCCAAACGTATTTGAATGAGTTTCGGATTTTTCGAAACAAGCACCAACATCCCTCTATGCTTAAAATCTCTTGACTCGGATATCGAATCTACAAGATCATTAAAACATTCATCAGCATAAGCCCCCATTTGGATGGGCTCGATACTATCTACGGCAAAAAGAATTGGAACAATCCCGGCAGGATAATCAAAATTAAGAA
>ULUC01023075.1_pt1 | contig 13466 bp, 9 predicted proteins | sample 1958151 | NCBI WGS metagenome assembly ULUC01 (sample SAMEA4835750, study PRJEB28245) | human gut metagenome | biome: gut microbiome; material: fecal sample | place: Denmark | collected 2008
AGGATTTACAGCAACTCTACCGAGCGGCGGATGAAGTCGCTGAGCTGAGCGCCTTTGAGAAGACCGTTGCCGAGGAGCGCAAGGTCGATGAGCTGTTTTACGAGCGGTTGCGTGGCAGCGTATTCGCTTATCTGCTTCGACATGTTGTCGCGTATTGCACCTACCTCTTTTTCGAGTTCGAGAGTCTTGTCCTTGTCGGCCTCTTCCTTGCTTTCGCGGAGCTTGGTGATTTCGGCGTTTTTGGCGTCGATGTCATTCTGCATCGGGAGCACTTTGGCGGCGAGAGCCTCGTCGGCAGCATCTTTGACGCGTTTCACGAGCGGCTGCTCGGTGTTGACTATGAGGTTGTAGCTGTCGGGAAGTTCGCCGTAGAAATTCATGCCGGGCTGCATTGCGGCCATCTCCTTCATGCGTCGCATGTATTCGTTCTGCGTAATCACGACGGGGCTGTCCTGATAGTTGAGCGCCTCGAAAGTGACTATGAAGTTGGCGCCTTCGACTGCGGGTATCTGCGACTGGAAGAGAGTCGAGAGAATATTACGTTGCAGGGGTGTGAGGTCGGCTTCTTTCTTGTCGTCCTTGCGGATAAGATTGTCGATGATGTCGGAGTCGACACGCACGAAATGGCTCTTCTCAATCTTCTGCTCAAGCAGTCCGATAAAGTGGCTGTCGAGCTGGCCGTCCATCAGCAGCACGGAGTATCCGCGGTCCTGTGCCGAACGTATGTAGTCGTACTGCGCGGTTTTGTCGGTAGCGTAGAGATAGATGACAGTACCTTCCTTGTCGGTCTGCTGCGGCTCTATGAGCGTGCGGTATTCCTCGAGGGTGAAATATTTGCCGTCGACATCTTTCAGAAGCGTGAATTTCATGGCGGCGTCGCAGAATTTTTCGTCGGTCAGCATGCCGTATTCGATGAAAATCTTGATGTCGTCCCATTTTGCCTCGAAGTCGCTGCGGTCGTTCTTGAATATATCTTCAAGACGCGAGGCGACTTTCTTGGTGATATAGCCCGAAATCTTCTTGACGGCGGAGTCGCTTTGCAGATAGGAGCGGGATACGTTCAACGGAATATCGGGAGAGTCGATGACGCCCTGAAGCAGCATCATGAATTCGGGTACTACGCCCTCCACCGAGTCGGTCACGTATACCTGATTGCAGTAAAGCTGGATGCGGTTTTTGGTGACTTCGATATTGTTCTTGATTTTCGGGAAATAGAGGATACCTGTGAGGGTGAACGGGTAGTCTACGTTGAGGTGTATCCAGAACAACGGATCGTCCTGACCGGGGTAGAGGTCGTGGTAGAATTTGAGATAGTCCTCGTCGGTAAGGTCGGCCGGTTTCTTGAGCCAAAGCGGTTCGGTTGAGTTGATGACACGGTCGCGGTCGGTATCGACATATTTGCCGTCCTTCCACTCCTGCTCCTTGCCTGAGATTACTGGGACGGGGAGGAAGCGGCAATATTTCTTCAGCAACGAATCGATTTCCGACTGCTCGAGATAGTTTTTGTTGTCATCGTCGATATAGAGGATGATGTCGGTGCCGCGTTCGGCTTTCTCGATTTCCTCCATTGAGAACTCGGGTGAACCGTCGCATTCCCATTGCACGGCTTTAGCGCCCTCTTTATACGACAGCGAACGGATTACAACCTTCTTTGCTACCATGAAGGCTGAGTAGAAACCAAGACCGAAATGGCCGATGATGGCGTTGGCGGTATCTTTGTATTTTTTGAGGAACTCTTCGGCTCCGGAGAATGCTATCTGGTTGATATATTTCTCGATGTCTTCGGCGGTCATGCCGATACCGTGGTCGCTGACGGTAAGTGTGCCGGCGGCCTTGTCGACGGTCACACGCACGTTCATGTCGCCGAGCTCGCCTTTGTATTCGCCGAACGATGACAGCGTCTTCAGTTTCTGCGTGGCATCAATTGCGTTTGATACAAGTTCGCGAAGAAATATCTCGTGGTCACTGTAAAGAAATTTTTTGATGACGGGGAAAATATTCTCGGTAGTTACCCCAATTGTTCCTTTTTGCATAGTGGTATATAGTTTTAGTATTTGACATTTCAGAAGTGCGGGACACACACGTACTCACTTACAACAAATACAAAAAAAATGCCATACTTAAAAGCATGACATTTTTTCTGAAACTTTGTTAAATCTACTGCCAAATTTGCAGTCGGTCACTTTCCTTAAAGAATAATATTACAATTCGTTCGGGATTTTTTATGTTTTTATTACGGCATGGACCATTAATCGCGTGAAAATGCCTAAATTTGTCATCAGGAAATAAGATTACATGTATCAAGCCATTCAAAGACAATACCGAACCGAGCAACAATCCAGGCCGCGAATAAAATATATCGACACCGCAAAGGGTATCTGTATATTTCTGGTCGTACTCGGCCACTGCCATATACCCCAATTAGGATTGCTGAGCATGTTGCGAATGCCTCTTTATTTCACTTTATCCGGGCTGTTTTTCAAAGATTACGGCGGCCTGCTGCCTACTTTTATCAAGAAATGCAATAAGATTCTTATCCCGTTCATTTTCTTCTACACGGCCGCGTATGTAATTATAATGGCCAAGGTCTGGGCCGGCGCCGGCGTCGACCACTCTTACTTCGCATTCTTTATATCTAAAGATGCCTTGACGATACATGGCGTTTTATGGTTTCTGTTGGCTCTGTTTTGGTCAAATATGCTGTTTCTGGTAATGCGCCGCATTTCTTCCAATATAATATTTTTGGGAGTAGGTTCATTGCTGCTAATGGCGTTGTCGCTGATTTTCTTTTCAGGTGAAAATTATCTGCCGGCTTACATTGACTCAGGCCTTACGGCAATGCCGTTTTTCTACCTCGGATATTGTCTGCGCAACACGGATATACTTATCCCTAATAAATATGACCGTTACAAGCACTTTACTATTCCGGCACTTTATACCATAGCTATTGTTTGCTTTCTGATTGGTGACTCTCCGAATATCACTATATCATGCAATGAAATCAAGGGGTGCGTTCCATTATTTATGCTTGGCTCTCCGGCTTTGGTCGTGGCGACATTGCTTCTTTGCAAGGTCATAGGCACAATCCCGTTCATTACCTATATAGGACGATACTCGCTGATTATCCTCTGCACTCACATGCCTATAATTGAGACGGTATCACATACACTACTGCTTTGTGGTGTGGACATCTATTCGTTCCCGGTAAATATAGGCATATTCATTGTTACACTTACCACTGCCACGCTGCTGATAAAACCATTAGTCACATGGTTCCCTAAACTTACCGCTCAAGAGGATTTAATCGTCCTTAAGCCCAGACATAAATAACGGAATAATATTTTCTCTGAAATTAAGCATATCGCTAAAGAAAATGCAATGCTTATTTCTGCCATAGACAAGCATTGGGATTTCTTGAATGAACAGATTACGCGTACATTCAATGGTGAAAAGACAAGAGTAAAGAATATAGAAAAATAAAATAGCTTATGTGCAAGATGTCAGACATAAATGTGGGTATAAAGAGGCTAAATTTTACCGGATTCCGAGGCAAGATGGCGGCTTTTCTGACAGATGGCCGTGAAATCATAGTGCCGTTGTCTTTCTTTCCGGATATTAAGCAACTGTCTGTGAAAGAGCGTGAAAAATGGATAATATTGGATGACCAGTTTTTTTCATTTGAACGTTTGAGTAAGGTCTATTCAATAAAAGACCTTATGAAATTATCGTAGTTATTTACTAGGGGGTGTATTTCATCCTCAAAAAGATGGAATATCTATTTTCTTCTATATGGGAAATAGTACTGCTACAGATAATAAATTTGCAGTTAAAAACGCGGCTATTATGCACTTTGTCATCAGTGATGATGCATAATAGCCGCGTTTTTTTTACTATGTAAAACTGGATTCTGTCCTTTTAGGATTTTATTCGGCTGGGGAGGCGGGGACGATGCGGGTGACAATGTCGGTGCCGTCTTCGTTGAGGTCGACGGTGATTGTGTCGCCGGCATGGACGGTGGCGTCGATTATCAGTTCGGCGAGGGCGTCTTCCAGGTATTTCTGGATGGCACGTTTCAGCGGACGTGCGCCGTATTCGCGGTCGTAGCCCTTGTCGGCGATGAAGCTCTTTGCGCGTTCCGATATGTCGAGTTTGTAGCCGAGGGTGTCGATGCGCTTGTAGAAACCTGCAAGCTCGATGTCGATAATCTTGTAGATGGCTTCTTTGTCGAGAGAGTCAAACATGACGATGTCGTCTACGCGGTTGAGGAATTCGGGAGCGAATGCCTTGTTGAGCGCTTTCTGGATGACGCTCTGCTCGTAGTCCTTGTTGTCGGTGCGTGTGGCGAAACCAACGCCCGAACCGAAGTCCTTGAGCTGACGTGTGCCGATGTTCGACGTCATGATTATAAGGGTATTCTTGAAGTCGATTTTTCGTCCGAGAGAGTCGGTCAGACGGCCTTCGTCGAGCACCTGAAGCAAGAGGTTGAACACATCGGGGTGCGCCTTTTCGATTTCGTCGAGAAGCACCACGGAGTAGGGGCGACGGCGCACTTTTTCGGTCAGCTGTCCACCCTCTTCGTAGCCAACATATCCCGGAGGCGCTCCGACGAGACGCGACACGGTGAATTTTTCCATGTACTCACTCATGTCGATGCGTATAAGCGTGTCGGCCGAGTCAAACAGGTATTCAGCCAGTTTTTTTGCAAGGTGGGTCTTGCCGACGCCTGTCGGGCCGAGGAACATGAACGTGCCTATGGGCTTGTTGGGATCTTTCAGGCCGACGCGGTTACGCTGTATGGCTTTGACGATTTTGTCAATCGCCTTGTCCTGGCCGATAATGGCGTTTTTGAGCTGCGGGGCCATAGCCTTGAGACGAGCGCCTTCGGCCTGCGCCACGCGCTGCACGGGCACGCCTGTCATCATCGCAACGACTTCGGCCACCTTGTCCTCGTCGACCGTCTCGCGGTGCTGTTCGAGATGCTCCTGCCAGCGTTGTTTGGCAGTCTCGAGCTGCTTGCGGAGCTGCTGCTCGGTATCGCGGTAGGCGGCGGCTTTCTCAAAGTTCTGCGATTGTGCGGCTTTGATTTTAGCCTGTCCCGCCTCGACAATCTGTTTCTCGATATTCTCGATTTCCTCCGGCACGGCGATATTGGTGACATGCACGCGTGAACCGGCCTCGTCGAGCGCGTCGATAGCCTTGTCGGGGAAGTTGCGGTCGGATACGTAGCGTTCGGTCAGCGACACACATGCCTCGATTGCCTCGGGGGTATAGGTCACGTTATGGTGGTCCTCATACTTGTCCTTTATGCTGCGGAGTATGGTGAGAGTCTCTTCGGCGCTCGTAGGCTCGACGGTCACCTTCTGGAAGCGGCGTTCGAGCGCACCGTCCTTTTCGATATTCTTACGGTATTCGTCGAGTGTCGTGGCGCCGATGCACTGTATCTCGCCGCGGGCAAGTGCGGGCTTGAGCAGATTGGCGGCGTCCATTGAACCGGCCGCGTTGCCGGCGCCGACGATGGTGTGAAGCTCGTCGATGAACAGGATGATATTGTCATTCTTGGCAAGCTCGTTGAGCACTGATTTGAGGCGTTCCTCAAACTGTCCGCGGTATTTGGTACCCGCTACGAGCGAGGCCATGTCGAGCGATATGACGCGTTTGTCGAACAGGATGCGTGACACCTTGCGCTGTACGATACGCAGTGCGAGCCCTTCCACGATGGCCGATTTACCTACTCCGGGTTCGCCGATTAGCACCGGGTTGTTCTTCTTGCGGCGCGAAAGAATTTGTGCCAGACGTTCTATCTCGACGTCGCGTCCGATGACAGGGTCGAGTTTGCCGGCTTCGGCGAGTTTGGTCATGTCGTTGCCGAACTTGTCGAGCGCCGGTGTGTCGCCTGTGTTCGATTTCGACTGCGTGCGTGCGCCGCCAGCGGGACGCTGCGAACCTGAGTCGGGTGCGTAGTCATCATCGTCGTCATCATCATCGTCGTCCGATGTGCCGGCACCGGCCTGCGGCGCGTCGGCCTTGTTGGAGAGTGCCTTGTAAAGCGCCTCGTAGGTGACGCCCGCACGAAGGAACGGTTTGATGAAATCCTGCTGCTGCACCTCGGAGTTGTGGAAGATGGCCATAAGGATATGCTCCACGTCGACGATGGCGCTCTTTAGGTTGCGGGCCTCGAGCACCGAAAGTTTTACAAGCCGGTTGGCAAGATCGGAGATGGTTATGTCGTCACTGTCATGGACGGCAGTCTCAAAAAGGGTGTTGTCAAGCTCCTGCGACAGCTGGTAGACCGACACGTCGTGGGCGAGCCGCTCTATGAGAGCGCTTACCCTTGACGTAGGGTCGGAAATCAGTGCAAGCAGCAGGTGCGACGGCATCACCATCGAACTGTTGTGTCTCACCGCTTCGTTGCGCGAATTGTCAAGAGCTGTCTTGAAATCGTTGGAGAAATTAATTTCCATATATTGAATGTATGTTTGTCGTTTTACAGTCGGTTATTTATTATAATTATAATGTATGGCACATATTGTAATCCAATAGCAATAATTGTGCCAAAAAACACTATTAACTCATGCAGGCTGTTAAAAATAATGGCTGACGAGCAAAAAACAGTTAAATTATAGTCTCTTTATGAAATTAACATTTATTTAGTCGGGCAGTTCAAATTCCGCAGTTCAAAATTACAATTTTATCGCCAAAAATCATTATCTTTGTATGATATTTTACAGACTATTAAGAATATTAAACGGCATTCAATTAATATGATTTCAATAGCGGCTTAATTGTCACGATGTTATTCGGGACGGTAAGCCGGTGCTTGCAATGCATGCCGTATGGCAATGGAAATAAAAAAACATTAATCATTATATAAAATGTTAGAAGAAGATAGGATTTTAAAGATTAATATTGAAAACGAGATGAAGACGGCCTATATCGACTATTCGATGTCGGTAATAGTGTCGCGAGCCCTTCCCGATGTCAGAGACGGTCTGAAGCCGGTGCACCGCCGCGTGCTGTTCGGTATGAACGAGATGGGCAACACCTCCAATCACCCCTATAAGAAATCGGCCAACTGTGTCGGTGAAGTGATGGGTAAATATCACCCGCACGGCGACTCCTCTATATATGGAACCGTAGTGCGCCTGGCGCAGCCGTGGGCGCTCCGCTATCTCCTTGTCGACGGTCAGGGTAACTTCGGCTCGGTCGACGGCGACTCGGCGGCAGCGATGCGTTACACTGAGGTCCGTCTTAAGAAAATAGGCGAGGAGATGCTCGCCGACATCGACAAGGATACGGTCGATTTCCAGCCCAACTACGACAACTCACGCAAGGAGCCGGTCGTGCTTCCCACGCGTTTCCCCAACCTTCTTGTCAACGGAGCTTCAGGTATCGCCGTCGGTATGGCCACCAATATGCCCCCCCACAACCTTACCGAGTCAATCAACGCCTGCGTGGCTCTCATTGACAACCCCGAGCTAACGATACCCGAGCTCATGCGGTATATCTCCGCTCCCGATTTCCCCACCGGCGGTATCATCTACGGCTACAGCGGGGTCAAGGACGCATTCGAGACAGGTCGCGGCCGGATCATTATCCGCTCCAAAGTCGAAATCGAGGCTGAGGCTGAGCATGAGAATATAATCGTGACCGAGATACCTTACGGTGTCAACAAGGCCGAGCTTGTAAAATATATCGCCGAACTTGTCAACGAAAAGAAAATTGACGGCATCGCCGACCTCTCCGACGAGAGCAGCATCGAGGGTATGCGTATCGTCATCAAGCTCAAGAGCGACGCCAACTCCAACGTGGTGCTCAACAAACTCTACAAGATGTCGCAGCTGCAGGCTTCGTTCTCGGTCAACAACGTGGCTCTCGTAGGCGGACGCCCGAAGCTCCTCAATCTTAAGGATTTGCTTCAGGCATTCATTGACCACCGTCATGAAGTGGTGATACGACGCACCAAATTCGACCTCGCCGAGGCACAGCGTCAGGCCCACATACTCGAGGGACTGATTATCGCGTCGCAGAATATCGACGAAGTCATCCGCATAATCCGCGCGTCGGCCACGGTTGAGGATGCCAAGGCGACACTCGCGCAAAGATTCGACCTTACCGAAGTGCAGACTTCGGCAATCGTCGAGATGCGACTCAAACAGCTCTCCGGACTCGAACAGGATAAACTGCGCGAACGTTTCAACGAGCTTCAGAAGACTATCGCCGAACTCGAGCTTATACTCAACGACGACCATGTGTGCCGCGAACTGATTAAGTCGGAACTTATCGAGGTGCGCGACCAGTATGGCGACGAACGACGCACCGAAATCGACTATACCGCCGGCGAATTCAACGCCGAGGATTTCTATGCCGACGACGACATGATTATCACCATCTCGCATCTCGGCTATATCAAGCGCACTCCGCTGAGCGAATTCCGTGCCCAGAACCGCGGAGGTGTCGGCTCCCGCGGCAGCAAAGCCCGCGAGGAGGACTTCATAGAATATATCTATCTCGCTTCGATGCATTCCAATATGCTTTTCTTCACCCAGAAGGGTCTCGTATACAAACTCAAGGTCTACGAGCTTCCTGAAGGTGCCAAGAATACCAAGGGACGCGCCATCCAGAACCTGCTCAACATCGAGCCCGGCGATGCCGTCAACGCGTTCATCAGCTGCAAGCAGCTTGACGACAAGGAATTCACCGACAGCCACTATCTCGTGTTCGCTACCCGCAACGGCGTCATCAAGAAGACTTCGCTTGCCGAGTACGCGCGCATCAATGTCAAGGGCAAGAAGGCTATCATCATACGCGAAGGCGATCAGGTGATAGGCGTAGACCTCACCGACGGCAATTCGGAAATTCTGATGGCCAACCGCAACGGACGCGCTATCCGTTTCCATGAGTCAAAGGTAAGATGCATGGGACGTGTCAGCACCGGTGTGCGCGGCATGACTCTCGACGCCGACCCCTCCGACGAAATCGTAGGAATGGTATGTATGAGCGCCGACACTACCAACAATGTCATGGTCGTATCGGAAAAAGGTTACGGCAAGCGTTCGCTGCTCGATGACTATCGTGTCACCAACCGCGGCGGCAAGGGCGTGAAGACCATTAACGTCACCGAAAAGACCGGCCATCTCGTCACGCTCAAGAGCGTCAACGACGAGAATGACCTCGTCATCATCAACAAGTCGGGCATAACGCTGCGCCTGCATGTCACCGACATACGTGTGATGGGACGCGCCACTCAGGGTGTCCGCCTTATCAACCTCGACAAACGCGGCGACGAAATCGCTTCCGTATGCTGTGTCGATGCTGACCCCGATGAAGAGGTAGAGGAAATCGACGCCAATGCCGAAGTGCTCGAAGCCGACGAATCTGTCAACGATATCGCCGATGACGATGTCGTAGATGAAATCGAGGATGACACCACCGAGGTATCCGATGATGATATTTAATAACTCAGAACATTGAACATGTCGGCATCAGTCTGTCTTTGCCATGACGCGAAGCGACTGATGTCGGCCTATTTTCGAAAAAATTGTCCTTCCCGACGGAACAAATAAGCAGTTTCGAATATTTTTTGTTATTAATTTTGTAATTAAACTTTTGTTGGTTAACTTTATCAAAATTATCGGGAAATGGTATAACGGACAGTTTTACGATAAAAAAATATTACTTACATACATATAACTTAAGTCATGAAAAAATTAAGCGTTTTGGGCATTTGCCTTTTTGCCGGTCTGACGGCCGTAGCACAGAACTCCTTAGTGAAAGAGGTCGAGCGCGAGATGAAATCGTCGGTCGAGAAGTATCCCGAAAAACTTGACAAGCTGAAACCTGCTTTTACCAATGAGGAAACCGCCGGACAGCCATACGTATGGTTCGTAGCCGGTAAAGGCGGTATGGACTTCTATGACAACCAGGAAGTGATGAAAAAGATGGGTAAGGGCGTAGATGACAAAGTGATCGGAAACGTGCTTATGAACTCTTTCGACTACTTGCTGAAGGCACTTCCGCTTGACTCTATTCCAAATGAAAAGGGTAAAATCAAGCCCAAATATTCGAAAGACGCTATAAATCTTATAAAGAGCCACCACAAAGACCTTAATATCGCGGCTGTCAATCTGTGGCAGGTAGCCGACTATCCCAGCGCATACAAGGCATGGGACATGTATATCCAGCTCCCCTCTAATCCGGTGCTCGGCGCAAATGCTCCCGCCGCTTTGCCCGACTCTACCGCAAGCGACATCTATTACAATATGGGTCTCGCAGCATGGCAGGCCAATCAGTTTGACGATGCTCTCAATGCATTCGACAACGCTATCGCCAAAGGATACAACAAAAAGAATATCTATGACTACGCTATCGCCGTGGCCTACAACAACAATCACGACGCTGCCAAAATGGCATACTATGCAGAGCAGGCCTATCCTCTCTACGGTGCTGAGGACAACAGCTATATCGGCTACATGATTAATAATAAGATTGCCAACAAGGAGTTTACCGAAGCTCAGGCAATGCTTGAAAAATACATTCAGGCCGACCCGAACAACGGTCAGCTTTACTATGTGCTCGGTGTGCTCTACGACTCGCAGGAAAATGTAGACAAGGCTGTCGAGAACTACAAGCGTGCCATCGAACTCAATCCCGAGAACGCTCAGGCCCAACTCCAGTACGGACGTCAGCTTTGCAACAAGGCATTCCGCATAGACGATGAGATATCAAGTCTTCCCGCAGCACAGTACAACGAGCGTCGTGTCAACGAGGTCAATCCTCTCTTCCGCGAAGCTACCCAGTATCTTGAGAAAGCTTACTCGCTTGACCCCGACAACATGAGCGACGCCCTTTCACTTCTGCGTAACTGCTACTATAATCTTCAGGACGAGGAGAACCTCAAACGCGTAGAGTCATTGTATTAATCAAAGACAGCGGCAAACCATCGCGGTATACACCGTAAGCCGTACGGCTATAAATGTACCGTGTAAAGATAATTTCACAGGCGGAGCATGTTCGGTAACATGTTTCGCCTGTGTTTTTTGCAAGTAGGACGAAAGTATTTGTGCATTTTAAATTAAATAATTATATTTGTCTGTTATAACGACGGTTTAAAATAATAAAAAATGACAACTTGGCTTATATGGCTGATTTCAGCTATCGTTCTTCTTATCATTGAGGTTTTTACCGGAACTGTTGCCGCCATGTGTCTGGCTGTAGGCTGCTTGTTGGCGCTCATCCCGGCTTTGGCGGGGAGCGGCACGGTAGTACAGTTTATCGTGGCGAGCGCAGGCGCGGTGGCATCGTTTCTCATCCTGTTCCCGATAATACGCAGATATAAGCTCAACAAGGCGGCGCACAGCGATCAGCGGAGCAACATGGACGCCATAATAGGGCGTACAGGCACCGTGACCGAGCCGATATATCCCGATGGCAGACGCGGACGCGTGAAGGTGGACGGCGACAACTGGCTTGCTGTGGCCGATGCCGAGTATTGCCCGATACTCAAAGGCGACAGTGTCGAAGTCATATCCTTTGACAGTATAGTCATAAAGGTGCGCCCGAAAAAATAATATAATCCAAACATTCAATATAATATGGAAACATTAATCTTTATAGGAGTTCTTGTCCTGATAGTGATATCGGTCATATCGGCAGGAGTAAAGGTCGTGCCTCAGTCGGAGACACGCGTAATCGAGCGTCTCGGAAAGTACCACAGCACGCTTCCCGCAGGTCTTAATATCATAATACCCTTTATCGACCGTGCGAAGACCATATATACGCGCACCATGGAGCGTATGCCCAACGGGCGCTACGTGGCGCGTCTGAGCTCGACCAAGGTGATTGACCTCCGCGAACAGGTCTATGATTTCCCGTCACAGCAGGTCATCACAAAAGATAACGTGACGACTGAAATCAACGCGCTGCTCTATTTCCAGATTGTCGATGCCAAGAAAAGTGTCTACGAAATTGACAATCTTCCCAACGCGATAGAGAAACTTACGCAGACATCGCTCCGCAATGTCATCGGCGAACTTGAACTCGACGAGACTCTTACATCGCGCGATACCATCAACTCCAAGCTGCAGTCAATACTCGACGATGCAACCAACAAATGGGGCGTGAAGGTCAACCGTGTGGAGCTGCAGGACATTACCCCTCCCGAAAGCGTGCGTGAGGCGATGGAGAAACAGATGCAGGCCGAGCGCAACCGTCGCGCCGAAATCCTTAATGCCGAGGGTGAGAAGAAATCGCTTATCCTGCGTTCGGAGGGTGAGAAAGAATCGCGCATCAACGCAGCCGAGGCCGTCAAGCAGTCGGAAATACTCCGTGCCGAGGGTGAGTCGCGAGCCAAGGTGCTGCAGGCTGAAGCCGAGGCTAAGGCCATAGAGCGTATCGCACAGGCCATATCATCAACAAAGACCGACCCGGCCACATATCTCCTTGCAGTGAAATATATAGAGACTCTCAACCAGATGGTATCCGGCAAGGATAACAAGACAATCTATATTCCATACGAGGCATCGGGCGTGCTGAGTTCGATCGGCTCCATAAAGGAGATGTTTAAAAACAACGGCTGATAAGTAAATCTTAACATAACCAAATCAATAAGATAAATGTCAAATACAGAAGCTCAGTTTGACAATGCAATAGAGCGTTGCCGCAATATTTTTGCCGCCAAGCTCAAGGATTACGGGCCGTCGTGGCGTCTGATGCGCCCGCGCTCCATAACCGACCAGATATATATAAAGGCCAACCGCGTGCGCTCGCTTGAAATGAAAGGGGAGTCGTGGGTAGGTGAAGGCATTCTTCCCGAATTTATCGCTATGGTCAATTATGGAATAATAGGCCTGATACAACTTGAAAAAGGATATGCCGACACAAAGGATATGACTGCCGACGAGGCGCTTGCGCTGTACGACGGATACATGGCACGCACGAAAGCGCTCATGCTCGCCAAAAACCATGATTATGACGAGGCGTGGCGCCTGATGAGGGTGTCATCGTATACCGACCTTATTCTTACAAAACTCATGCGTACCAAGGAGATTGAGGACAACGGCGGCATGACCGAGGTATCGGAGGGTATCGACGCCAACTATATGGACATCATCAACTACGCGGTGTTTGGCATAATCAAACTCACCGAAGGAAATGACTGATGACAAAACTCCGGATACCGACGCTGCGGCAGGTGTTACTGCAGTAATTGCACCGAAAAAGGTAACCGGCCGCTTTGACCGGCTGTATAATCCTTACGCGGTCATGGCGTTGCGCATAATCATAGGCGCGCTGTTTGTCGTGTCAGGCTTTTCAAAGGCTGTAGACCCGTGGGGCTTTATATTCAAAATCGAGGACTACCTCGCAGTATGGAATTTTACCGAGCCGCGCACGATTATTCTCGTGGTGTCGATAGCGATATCCGTCTACGAGTTTGTGCTCGGATTCCTGTTGCTTGCCGGCTGCTTCAA
>ULUC01045420.1_pt1 | contig 13387 bp, 9 predicted proteins | sample 1958151 | NCBI WGS metagenome assembly ULUC01 (sample SAMEA4835750, study PRJEB28245) | human gut metagenome | biome: gut microbiome; material: fecal sample | place: Denmark | collected 2008
CACCTATGAGCAAGCTCGTGTGGGCTTAGACCTTTTGACCCTGGCATCATAAAATAAGGGGATCGATACGAATGAAAAGAAAACAGGTAACAGCAGCATGCCTGATGGCGGCAACGATGCTGTTTTCAGGCTGCACGCCGAATATCAGTGAATATGCAGCGCGAGCGCAGCAAGCCGGAAAGAGCTTTTGGGAAGGGGAAACAACAGACGCTATGGCGCAGGATAGCGATGCTGCGGCAATAGCAGAGGGCGAGACGTCTGAAGCAGGTGAAACACAGAATGTCAGTACAGGAACCGGCACCGCTGCAGCGAACGATGATAAGGTGCAGGATAGCACCGCTGCGACCGATGGTGGGACACAGGACGGCATAACAGCGACCGGCGGCGAAGCGCAGCACGGCGATACCGCGGCAACAGCAGACAGCGAGATGCCTGCGACCGGCGAAACGCAGACCGACACCGCTACAGAATCTGCGGCAGCAACAGCTCCTCAAATTCCGGCCCTGATGACAGAAGTGACCGACTCCGTTTATGAAGCATACGCGCAGAAATCGGATGCGTTTACCGGTAAGCTGGCGGGACACGACCGCTTAAGCCGCGCAGAAAACGCAGCGCTGACGGCAGTCCTTTCGCAGAAGGAGTACGGTGACAAGACGCTTTGCCTGCAGAACATGGCGAAGTATGACAGCAATGCAAATGAAAGCTTTCTGCTGATGTTTGAGAGCACGCCGTTGACAGCGCGCGGGCGGATTTCCGGCGATCTCTGGTATTATGACGGCGAGTCGGCAAGGCTTCTGGAAAAAGGAATCGTCGTAACCGGACTGCAGCAGGTGACGGGAATCGGGAATCCGTTTGTTATTCTGGAAACGGAAGTCTCCGGCAAAAAACAGGCGGCTGTCTGGACGGTAAAAGATCAAAAGTGCGAAAAGCTTCTGGAGGATGCCGAGACGATCGAAGCGACAAAGGACGGCGTTTGTACGTTTTATCCTGCGGAGAAGACTGTGTACGATCCGCTTGTTTCGGAATGGGACAGTGCAGAAGAGACGGTTCCTGTTTATTATGTAAGAACAGCGGATGGATTTGCAGAGCGTTCGTATCGGGAGCTGACAGCGTCGGAATATTTGGCGTATGTGTCTGCAGAGGATTCGGATGAAGAGACACAGGCGTGGAAGGAAAAGCTGGAAGAGCAGTTCTACACGCAGACGGATGAAAATACAGAATATACCTATTGGTTTTATGCAATTGGGGAGGACAAAATTGCCTATCGCTGCAGAGAAGCCGGGCAGTCGGTCGGACAGGAAGAAGGAATCGATCATGCGGTTGCGAAGTACAGCTGGTGCATCAGCAGCCTGGATCAGGGAAAGCTGACCAAAGCATCGGAGACGATCAGCGGGGATGGATTTTTCTTCCCGTCGAGATTGGAGCAGGAAGAAGCACTGGAGAGCCTGGAGGATATTCCAAACGAATTTGCGAAAAACCGGTTGGATAAAGTGCAGAAAACAGCCCGCGCGGCGGTTAATCAGGCGGTTGCACAGATTCTGGAGGTACAGGAGTACCCGGACGATGCGCTGTGTTTTGCAGAGACGGCGGATTACGATGGGGATGGCAAAAAAGAAACGTTTGCGGCGATCGGCAGATACGACGGGACATTCGGCGCGCCGGTATGCGACCTGTGGTTTGTCGGCGCGGACGGCGTAGTTTTGGAAGAAGAGAATTTTGCTTTTAAGGAGCTGGAAAAGCTGGGAAGCGCCTTTGTGCTGTATCGTGGCTACGAAGTGTCCGGCGTCAGCGACATGCTGTTTGGCGTGCAGGAGCAAGGAGCAGTGCGCCTGTTAAAACAGATGGGGCACTTTGAGCTGGATGATGACGGTGATCTGATGGCATGGACTGCCGGGACAGAAGCCGCGCCGGGATATTATGACATCAGTCTGCGCACACTGACAGAGTATCGATTAGAAGAAATCCGTGAAAAAGAGCTGTTACAGTATAAAAACGGCAAAGCAGTGTTAAAGAGTATCCTGCGGCAGGTTGGATCAGATTCCGGGAAAATACAGATTTTATCCGGGGAAAACGATAGGATTCATGTCAACTTTTCGGACGCGGAAGGAAGCTGGTACGAGACATGGAAAGTGGAAAACGACAGACTTGTACTGACAGACAGCGGAGAAGGCAGCGTAAAAGAGGTTAATGAAAGCGGTGATGTGTCCGGACAAAACGCAGTCAGTCAAAACAGTGCTGTATCTGAACGGGAAGCAGACAGCATCAGTGAAAACAATGCGGCAGCATCCGACCGGACAGGCAGCATCGGCACGAAGTCTGTGACAAAGAGCGGGCAAAAGTCAGAAAACGGGACAAAAAGCCCTGCCTTTGACTTCTCTGCGCCCGATGGGACAGCAAAGGAAACTCAGACAGAACAAGAATAGGAAATTACAAAAATATGGCATTTGCACATTTGCACGTCCATACAGAGTACAGCCTGCTGGACGGTTCCAATAAAATCAAAGAATATGTAAAACGGGTCAAGGAGCTGGGCATGACGGCTGCGGCGATTACCGACCATGGCGCAATGTACGGTGTGATCGATTTTTACCGTGCGGCGCGGGCAGAGGGTATCAATCCGATTTTGGGCTGTGAGGTCTATGTTGCGCCCAATTCCCGTTTTGACCGGGAGATTACCGGCGGGGATGACCGGTATTACCATCTGGTGCTTCTGGCGGAAAATAATACTGGTTACGCGAATCTGAGCAAAATCGTTAGCCGCGGTTTTACGGAGGGGTACTATTACAAGCCGCGTGTCGATATGGAGGTTCTGGAGGAATTTCACGAGGGAATTATCGCGCTGTCTGCGTGTTTGGCAGGTGAAGTGCCGCGCTATATCCAGAAAGGACTGCCGGAGGAAGCAAAAAAATGCGCATTAAAGTATCAGTCGATTTTTGGGAAGGATAATTATTTTCTGGAACTGCAGGATCATGGGATCCCGGAGCAGCAGACCGTAAACATGGCGCTTTTACAGATGTCGCGAGAACTGGACATCCCGTTAGTATGCACGAACGACGTGCACTACACCTATGCGGAGGACGCAAAGCCCCACGATATCCTTCTGTGTATCCAGACCGGCAAAAAGCTTTCCGACGAAAACCGGATGCGTTACGAGGGCGGTCAGTATTTCGTCAAAAGCGAAGAAGAGATGAAGGGATTGTTTCCCTATGCGTGGGAGGCAGTGGAAAATACACAGCGGATTGCAGACCGCTGTCATGTGGAAATCGAGTTTGGTAAGACGAAGCTGCCGCATTTTGATGTGCCGGAGGGCTATGATTCCTGGGGATATTTGAACAAGCTGTGCACTGACGGCATGAAAGAGCGCTATCCGGAGGACGACGGCACGCTGCAGAAGCGTCTGGAATACGAGCTGGGTATTATCAAGCGCATGGGATATGTGGACTATTTCCTGATCGTGTGGGATTTTATCAACTATGCCAGAGAAAACGGTATTCCGGTAGGACCTGGACGTGGAAGTGCAGCTGGAAGCATCGTTTCCTACTGCCTGCATATCACGAATATTGATCCGATCCGTTATAGCCTGCTGTTTGAGCGTTTCCTGAACCCGGAACGAGTTTCCATGCCGGATATCGATATCGACTTCTGTTATGAACGCAGACAGGAGGTCATCGATTATGTCGGACGCAAATATGGAAAAGAAAAGGTTGTGCAGATTGTCACATTCGGTACGCTGGCGGCAAAGGGTGTCATCCGCGACGTCGGGCGCGTCATGGATCTGCCGTATTCCTTTGTGGATTCGATTGCAAAAATGATTCCGAACGAGCTGAACATGACGATTGATAAGGCACTGTCAATGAACGCAGAGTTGCGTAAGCTCTACGAGAGCGATGAACAGGTGCACGTGTTGATTGATATGAGTAAACGGCTGGAGGGATTGCCGCGCCACACCTCGATGCACGCAGCAGGGGTTGTGATCTGTCCGGAGGCGGCAGATCATTTTGTACCGCTTTCACGAGGGTCGGATGGTTCGATCACAACGCAGTTTACGATGACGACGCTGGAGGAGCTCGGACTGTTAAAAATGGACTTTCTGGGGCTTCGAACCCTGACAGTAATCGACCACGCGGTCAAGATGATTGAGCATGACACCGGTGTGAAGCTCGATATGGAGCATCTGGATTATAACGATAAAAAAGTGCTGGATTCGCTCTGCACCGGCAGGACGGACGGCGTGTTCCAGCTGGAAAGCGGCGGGATGAAAAGCTTCATGAAGGAGCTAAAGCCCCAGAACCTGGAGGATATCATCGCGGGTATTTCCCTGTACCGTCCCGGGCCGATGGACTTTATTCCAAAATATATTAAAGGAAAAAACAATCATGACGAAATCACCTATTCCTGTCCGGAGCTGGAACCGATCCTGTCTCCGACCTACGGCTGTATCGTGTATCAGGAGCAGGTTATGCAGATTGTGCGCGACCTTGGCGGCTACACGATGGGACGAAGCGACCTGGTTCGTCGTGCGATGAGCAAGAAAAAGCAGTCTGTCATGGAAAAAGAACGGGCGAATTTCGTTTACGGCAATCCCGAAGAGGGCGTGCCCGGCTGTGTGGCCCGGGGCATTCCGGAAAAGGTCGGTCTGGAAATTTACGCGGAAATGATGGATTTTGCAAAATACGCGTTCAACAAGTCCCACGCTGCATGCTACGCGGTTGTCGCTTACCAGACGGCTTACCTGAAATATTATTATCCGGTGGAATTTATGGCGTCCCTAATGACTTCTGTAATCGATAACCCCGGAAAAGTGGCGGAATACATTCTGGTCTGCCGCCAGATGGGAATCGCGATTCTGCCGCCGGATATCAACGAGGGAGAGCCGGGATTTTCGGTATCGGGAAAATCAATCCGGTACGGACTGACTGCGATCAAGGGTGTAGGACATCCGGTTGCGGACGCGGTGATCGCAGAGCGGAAGCAGCGGGGCGTGTTCAAAAACCTGCAGGATTTTCTATCCAGAATGTCCGATACGGAAGTCAATAAGCGCAACGTGGAAAACTTTATCAAAGCGGGTGCATTCGACAGCCTTGAGGGAACACGCAAGCAGTTTATGAGCGTATTTGTGCAGCTGATGGATCAGAATCAGCAGAATCGGAAAAATAATATGGCGGGACAGCTTTCCTTATTCGATCTGGTGGACGAGTCGGAAAAGAAAAACTATGAAATCCGCTTCCCGGATGTCGGGGAATATTCGAAGGAAATTCTTCTGACCTTTGAAAAAGAAGTGCTCGGTGTGTATGTCAGCGGGCATCCGCTGCAGGAATACGAGCAGCTCTGGCGCAGGAATATTTCTAATACAACGGCAGATTTTATGCTGGATGAGGAGACAAACAGCGTCCATATTCAGGACGGAGCAAAGGCGGTCATCGGCGGAATTATTGAGGAAAAGAAGATCAAATATACCAAAAACGATAAGGTGATGGCGTTTTTACAGGTGGAGGATCTGGTTGGAACGATTGAAGTTATCGTTTTCCCGAAAACCTATGAGCAGTACGGCAGCAAGCTGATGGAGGATGAAAAGGTTCTCCTGCGGGGGCGCGTTTCCGCAGAGGAGGACAAAGACGCGAAGCTGATCTGTGAATCCGTGCAGACGTTTGACGAAATCCCCAAAAAGCTCTGGATTAAATTTCCGACGATGGAAGCCTATCAGCAGCAGGAAAAAAAGCTGCTTTCGGCAATCGCAGCTTCCGATGGCAAGGATACCGTGGTGATTTATGTGGAAAATCCGCGCGCGATGAAGCAGCTTGGGGCGAATCAGACCGTTCATGGGGACGAGGCGCTTTTAAAGCAGCTGGAAGAGCTGCTTGGAGAAGAAAACGTAAAGCTGATGTAAGTTTCACAAAACCATTGAAAAGAAAGCCCGTTTCGATTAAAATAAAAAATGGTTTTACGGATTTTGAAATCTTAAGATTGAAGTCCAGCCCGCAGCGGCAGACAGGAGGAACAATGGCAGCTAAGATAAAGACAATTGGAGTTCTTACAAGCGGCGGAGATGCGCCGGGTATGAATGCGGCAATCCGTGCGGTTGTTCGGAAAGCGATTTGCAACGGCGTCAAAGTAAAAGGCATTAAAAAAGGCTATCAGGGCCTGTTAAATGAAGAAATCATAGATATGGATGCCCGCAGCGTTTCGGATACCATCCAGAAGGGCGGCACGATTCTGGGAACCGCACGTTGTCTGGAATTTAAGACCGAAGCCGGACAGAAAAAGGGCGCGGAGATCTGTCGCAGACACGGCATTGACGGTCTGGTTGTTATCGGCGGCGACGGCTCTTACAGAGGTGCGCAGGCGATGTCCAGACTTGGAATCAATACGATCGGTTTACCGGGCACGATCGATCTGGATATTGCATGTACAGAATATACGATCGGTTTCGACACGGCAGTCAATACCGCGATGCAGGCAATCGATAAGGTAAGGGATACATCTTCTTCTCATGAACGCTGCAGTATTATCGAGGTAATGGGCAGAAATGCCGGTTATATCGCACTGTGGTGCGGCGTCGGCACCGGCGCGGAGGATATCCTTCTTCCTGAAAAGTACGACTATGACGAGCAGCAGCTGATTAACAATATTATCAACAACCGTAAAAAGGGCAAAACCCATCATCTGATCATCAATGCAGAAGGTATCGGTCATTCTACTTCCATGGCGAAGAGAATTGAAGCAGCAACGGGTGTGGAAACCAGAGCAACCATCCTGGGGTACATGCAGCGAGGCGGCAGCCCGACCTGTCTGGATCGTTATTATGCTTCTATCATGGGCGCTTATGCGGCAGACATCCTCTGCGCAGGCAGCTCGAACCGTGTTGTGGCTTACAAACACGGCGAATTTGTAGACTATGATATCGAGGAAGCGCTTGCGATGCAGAAAGAGATTCCCGAATATCATTATCAGGTCAGCAAAGCGCTGGCCACCTGACGATACAGGACGCAAAGGGGCGGCTGCACACGAAACGTGTGTGGCCGTTGTGCGTTTTCATAAAGATCAACGGAGGAACCTGCATGATTACTGCAGCATCCAACAGCCGGATCAAAAGGCTGGTACAATTGAATCAAAAGTCGAAGCTGCGCAGAACGGAGGATGTTTTTCTGGCAGAGGGTGTGAAGATGTTTCTGGAAGCACCGAGAGAGCAGCTGCAGGAGGTCTATGTTTCGGAATCCTTTCTGGAAAAATGCAGCTGCAGGGAGCATCTGGAAGAGGTTGGCTACGAAGTTGTTTCCGACAGCGTTTTTTCTAAAATATCGGATACCTGCACGCCACAGGGCGTTTTATGCGTGCTGAAACAGTTTCACTATAATATAGAAGAAATGCTGCGGGACAAAGCACCGCTGTTTCTGCTTCTGGAAAATATACAGGACCCCGGCAACCTCGGTACGATGCTGCGAACCGGTGAGGGCGCAGGCGTTTCCGGGATTATCATGAGCCGGGATACAGTCGATTTGTACAACCCGAAGGTTATCCGTTCGACGATGGGCAGCATCTACCGCGTTCCGTTTTATTATGCGGACGATTTTGCGGCGGCGGTTCATCAGGTACAGCAGGCGGGTGTAAGCGTATACGCGGCGCATCTGCGCGGGAAAAATTCCTATGCTTGTCAGGATTACACAAAGGGGACGGCATTTCTGATCGGTAACGAGGGCAACGGCCTGCGGGAAGAGACTGCAGAGCTTGCGGACTGTTACATCTGGATTCCGATGGAGGGCAAAGTGGAGTCGTTAAATGCAGCGGTGGCGTCTTCGATTCTGATGTATGAAGCGCATCGGCAGAGGGCGATTTGAAAGAAGGTCGAAGCTTGAAAAATAACATTTTTCAAGCTCGAGATTTGTGTCTGCGCGCACTTGACACAAACTCGACATGCGCAAAAAGCGTGCGCAGAAATGAGAGGCACAGATGAAAATCGGTTTTATCGGACTTGGAAATATGGCGCAGGCGATGATTGGAGGAGTTTTGAGAAATCACCTGGCTGTGCCGGAGGAAATTTTCGGTTCTGCAAAAACGGCGGAGACGGAAAGCAAAGTGCATGAAATGTTTGGCATCACGGTGACAGGCGATAACCTGGAAACCGCGCGGCAGGCAGAGCTTTTGATTCTTGCCGTAAAGCCGCAGTTTCTGGAGAAAGTGATCGGACAGATCAGCGACCTTGACCTGACCGGTAAGACGATTCTGAGCATTGCGGCAGGCAAAAGCCTTGCGTGGCTGGAAGAGCAGTTCTGTGCGCCGCTTCCGTTTGTGCGTGCGATGCCAAATACGCCGGCGCTGGTCGGGGAAGGCTGTACCGGAGTCTGCTATGGCAGCAGGGTAACTCCTGAGATGAAAGAAAAAACGGCGGCTGTCCTGGACAGTTTCGGCAAGACGGTTGAGCTTCCGGAACGTCTGATGGATGTGCTGACCGGCGTTAGTGGCTGTGCGCCTGCCTGGATTTTTATGCTGATCGAGGCGATGGCAGACGGTGCAGTTGCGGAAGGCATGCCGCGCAGCCAGGCATATGAATGCGCTGCACAGGCTGTGCTCGGCAGCGCGAAACTGATGCTTGAGACCGGAAAGCATCCGGGAGAGTTAAAGGATATGGTCTGCTCCCCGGCAGGCTCCACGATTCAGGCGGTACGCGTTTTAGAGGAAAAAGGCTTCCGCGGCGCAGTGACCGATGCGGTCATCACTGCGGTGGAAAAGTCCAGAAGCCTGTAAAATAGTTTGTTACAAAAATGTTAAAAACAGGAATAAAGAAAGATCTGATGGAAAAAATAATCCCGTCAGGTCTTCTTTTTTTGATAAAAAATCGAAAAAACCGCAGAAAATGGCTGTCCTTTTTATGAAAAGAGAATTTACTATGTTAAAGCGGCATTTGTTGAAAACTTTGAAAAATAGTAAGAAAAAGGCGATGATTTCGGAGGTTTGTTGTAAAAATATCACAATAGAAGAAAAAACTTTGTGGGGAACTAACGGAAATTTGTGGTTCCGGGCGAACGACTTGACATTTGATTGTAATATTGCTATCATATCATGCGTAACAATTGTTAATAAGTTTGTAACAATTGAAACAGCTCTGTAACAAGGAGCGTCCCACAAAAGCTCCTGAATTTCACCGGCAGAATGGCTGGGGAAGCAGAGTAAGATTTATGGAGGTAAGAATGAACGGAAAAGGCAGAAAGTTGTTTCGTAGTGCAGTCGGCATTTTAACATCTGTTATGATGATGGGTGCATATACGACAACCGCTATGGCAAGTGGTATCGGTGTCATTGATGCGAAAGACATGCTGGACATTCATGCAGAAGCAAATACAGCGTCTGCGGTGGTTGGTCAGGTCATGGAGGACGGTCATGTGGCGATCCTTGCAAAGTACAACGACTGGGTGCAGATCCAGGCGGGAGAAATTGCAGGATGGGTACCGGCTGAAAATCTGGTCGAGACAGAGATTTCCAACGAAGAGGCTGTTGCAGCCAATGAGCAGGTGATCGCTGAACGGACAGGAGCGACAGCATCCGAAGATGAATTCTTTGCAGAGGAAGAAGTACAGCAGGATGAAACAGCAGCTTTACAGGCAGAGGCGAGTAAAGCAGCACAGAATGAGATAGAAGAAGTACAGGCAGCCGAGGAAGCAGCACGGCTCGAAGCGGAAGCGCAGGCAAAGGCAGCCGAGGAAGCAGCGCAGCTCGAAGCGGAAGCGCAGGCAAAGGCAGCAGCCGAGGAAGCAGCACGCATCGCAGCCGAAGCCCAGCAGGCAGCTTTGGCTGCCCAGGCGGCGCAGACCGCAGCGGTATCCGCAGAGGAATTAAAACTGCTCGCAAATATCATTTATTGTGAAGCAGGCAGTGAATCCTACGTTGGTAAGGTTGCGGTAGGCAATGTCATCATGAACCGCGTCAAGAGTGCATCGCAGCCCAATACGATCACCGAGGTTGTTTACGCAAAAGGACAGTTTTCCCCTGTTAGAAACGGTTCGCTGCAGAGGGCACTGAGCAGTGACAAGGCAGATGCAGCCTGCTATCAGGCAGCAATCGAAGCATTAGCCGGTGCACAGCCGGTCGGCGGCAAGCTGTTTTTCAGAAGAAATAACGGTCGTTCCGGACAGGTAATCGGACATCACGTTTTTTACTAAAAAAGTATCATAGCCGGGGCATTTGTCCCAACAGCATTATAAGTGAATCGTCAGAAGAGGATAGGGAAAAAACTGTTGTTTCTGACAGAAAAAGAGCGAAAAAAGGCATGTGGAAAAGGATTGTTTTTCACACGCCTTTTTTGTATTCATGACAATAGAATCCTCGCAGGGCGCACACTTGACAGTAATTGACGGATTTGATATGATGACGCTAATCATGTAATATAATTGTAACATTTGATGAGCCGATTTTGGGAGCGCCAAAGGCGCGGAAAATCAATGGAGGTTCAGCTATCGTTACTGTCTGCGGATATGAGGGGATAGAAAGGATCATCGATTTATGGGCTGGAGCAGAAAATGTGAGAAAAGGGGGAAGCACTGGTTGCGGGCTGCAGCGCTGGGAGTCGTCTTTTTGTGGACGGCCGGAAGCAGTCTGCAGGCAGAGGCAGAATCGAGCAAAAGCGCGCACTGGCACAAGGGCGTTGGCGTGGAGGCGTGGCTGACAGGAGCGGATAAGGAACAGGTCAGTCCGAACGCAGCATCCCAAAATGATGCGGCAGATGCAGCGATCGCCGCAGCCGGCGGGCAGGAAACGGATGTAGCGTCTGACAGTGCGGACAGCAAAACCAAGGCTTCGTCCGGCGATGGAACGAAAATGGACGACCTGACCGGAACGATCGTGATGGCGAGCGTCCAGAATGTATTGAATGTCAGGACGGAACCGGACAGCGAGGCAGAGCTTGCAGGGTATCTGTATGCAGACTGTGGCGGTACAGTGCTGGAACAAAAGGACGGCTGGACAAAGCTTGAGTCCGGCGAACTGACCGGCTGGGCGAACAACGATTATCTGCTGTTTGGGGAAGAAGCGCGGAAAGAGGCAAAAGACGCGGGACGGATTGTGGCAACGACCAAAACAGGCGCTTTGCGGATCCGGAAAGAACCTTCAGCAGATGCTGCGATTTATGATCTGCTGGAAGAAGGTGCAAAGTATGAGGTCGTGGATGAAGAGCAGATCCGTTTCAGCGAGGATCAGGAAATCACGGCGGACTGGGTTGCGGTCAATTACGGCGGAAAGACCGGATATGTGTCTTCGGAATATGTCCAGGTTGATTTTGAAATCGATTACGGAGAGACGGTTGAGCAGGTAAAAGCGCGCGAGGAAGCGGAAACGGCGAGACTGCAGGCGGAAAAAGAAGCTGCCGCACAGAAACAGAAGAAGGAAAAGGCAGCGCAGGCGGAAAAGGAAGCGAACAAGGCTGCTGCACTGGCTGCGGACGACAGCGTGCTTTTGGCGGCGCTCATTCAGTGTGAAGCGGGAGAAGAGCCCTACGAAGGACAGGTAGCTGTCGGCGCAGTCGTGATGAATCGGGTCAGAAGCGGCGCTTATCCGAATACGGTCAAGGGAGTTATCTATGCTTCGGGACAGTTTACACCGGCGGGAAGCGGACAGGTTGGACGCGTTGTCGCAAGTGGAAAGATCAAAGCAAGCTGCCTGCAGGCGGCACAGGAAGCGATGGCGGGAAGCACCCCGGTTGGAACGGCGACGCATTTTAGGCGGGCAGGAAGCAGGGAAGGTATTGTGATCGGACATCATGTATTTTGGTAGACGGGGCATGATTTTTGTAGTATGATAGTCATAAGTCACAGGAAAGGAGGAGTTACATGACGGAAGTATTTGCCTGGCTGGCTCTGTTGATTTTACTTGTGCTGATTGAGCTTGCGACGATGGGGCTGACGACAATCTGGTTTGCAGCCGGAGCTCTTGTTGCGACGATTGCAGCTGCCTGTGGTGCGCCGGTTCTGGTGCAGGTCATCCTGTTTTTGGTAGTGTCCGTGCTGATGCTTGTTTTTACAAGACCGGTTGCCATGCGCTATTTCAATGTTGGAAGGACGAAGACCAATGTGGACAGCATGCTTGGGGAACGCGGTATCGTGACCGGCAGGATTGATAACCTGCACAGCTGCGGACAGGTTACGCTCAAAGGCATGGAGTGGTCAGCAAGATCTCAGGAAACTGAGGGGACGATTGAAGAGGGTACCGTCGTCATTGTAAAAAAGATCGACGGCGTGAAGCTGATCGTTGTTCCGGACGAGATCGAAACAGAAGAACCTGTAACAAACAGCAGAGAGACTGCTGACAACATGCGGTAAGACCGCGGAAAAGAGGGTAATTATGATAGGTGGATTGGTAATACTCATTATTTTAATTCTTGCAATTGCAATTGTAGCGTCCTGCATCAAGATCGTACCGCAGGCGCAGGCTTATGTCGTAGAACGTCTCGGCGCATATCAGGATACCTGGAGCGTTGGCCTTCACTTTAAAGTGCCGATTGTCGATAAGGTTGCAAAGCGCGTACTGTTAAAGGAACAGGTAGCGGATTTCCCGCCTCAGCCCGTTATCACAAAGGATAACGTTACGATGCGGATCGATACCGTTGTCTTTTTCCAGATCACAGATCCCAAGCTGTTTACCTACGGAGTTGAAAATCCGATCATGGCGATTGAAAACCTGACCGCGACAACCCTGCGTAACATCATCGGAGACCTGGAACTGGATCAGACACTGACCTCCCGTGAAACGATCAATGCCAAGATGCGTGCATCCCTGGATATCGCAACTGATCCCTGGGGCATCAAGGTAAACCGTGTCGAATTAAAGAACATTATTCCTCCCGCAGCAATTCAGGATGCGATGGAGAAGCAGATGAAGGCAGAGCGTGAACGCCGTGAAGCGATCCTGCGTGCTGAAGGTGAAAAGAAATCTACCATCCTGGTAGCAGAAGGTAAAAAGGAATCCGCAATTCTGGAAGCAGAGGCAGAAAAACAGTCTGCAATCCTGCGCGCAGAAGCAGAGAAAGAAAAGATGATCCGTGAGGCAGAAGGTGAAGCGGAAGCAATCCTGAAAGTCCAGCAGGCGACTGCAAACGGTCTGCGTTTCATCAAGGATGCAGGAGCGGATGATTCTGTACTTCGTTTAAAGAGTCTGGAGGCTCTGGAAAAGGTTGCGGACGGCAAGTCTACAAAGATCATCATTCCGTCCGAAATTCAGAACATGGCGGGACTGCTGACCAGTGCGAAGGAGCTTTTAAGCGACAAATAAGCTCACACGTACCATCTTCGATGCTATCCGCTGCCTGACAGCGTATTTCATCTTTACAAAAAAGGACCGTACATTCTATAATGGATGTACGGTTTTTTATTTTATGATGCCAGGGTCAAAAGGTCTAAGCCCA
>ULUC01006892.1_pt1 | contig 13377 bp, 16 predicted proteins | sample 1958151 | NCBI WGS metagenome assembly ULUC01 (sample SAMEA4835750, study PRJEB28245) | human gut metagenome | biome: gut microbiome; material: fecal sample | place: Denmark | collected 2008
TTATAAATCCGCTGATGAGTCTTTGAGAATTAAGACGAAACGCCCCCAGGGCGTCCGGATGTCGAACACAGAAACAAAATAGAAAGCGAGGCTTTTATGAAAAATTTTATTATTGTTATTTTACTTATTGTTGTTTCAACGCTAACAATAAATTACAACAAATTAAATGACAATTACCTACATTTATTACAAGCTATAGAGGAGGAAATATTATAAATGTATATTTATAAAGAAATACCCAAGAGGGCCCATGGTTTTAATTTTGCGCAATTGGCAATAATAGCCGATACAATATTAAAAGAGGTAAACAAGGCCGGAGCCGATTTAATGCTTAATAAACAGCATAGGGCGGATATAATAACCTATAGATATTCAAAAGAGTATAAGAGAAATTTTGGATATATCCGCCGCGGTTATGATGATTATGTAAAGCCGTGGGAAACAAAAAAATAGATAGTTTTTTCGGTACGGAAATAATTAAACCAGGAACGATAGAAATACAAATAAATAATTTTAAATTGGAAGTAATAAAATCCGCGTATGCAATTAGAGGATTATTTAAAAAACTAAATATAGAAATATTAGAAGTTTAAAATTATACGCAAAATAGTATAGAGGAGCGACGGCGCCCCCAACGGTCTAAAAAATCGTTAGGGGCGTTTGTATTGTCCCCTCCTATCCGTATTTAAAAAGTTAATTAGTTAAAAAATAAAGGAGTAGGCATTATGGCACAAAAAAACTATACATCGGAACGAAACGACTATAAGACACCACCAAGCGTGTATAACAACATGTTAGCTTTTGCAAATAGAGCCGCGTTTGATATTGATGTTTGTTGTAGCGAGGAAAATATCCCCGCAATTAGACATTATATTGACGGCATAGACGACGGTTTAAAACTCCCCTGGATTGGTAGTTGTTTTCTTAACCCGCCTTTTAAATACGCAGAAAAATGGGTAAGGCGTGCCGTTGATCAAGTTGCAAAATCTAAATCCATAGAAACCGAAATATATGCGGTATTACCAGCAGATAGGTGCGAAACTAAATATTATCAAGAATGTATAATTAAAAATCCGCACTGTTGCTTTGCTTTTTTGCCTAAAAAAATTGGTTTTATAATTCCAGGCCAAGAGCAAGAGGATCTAAAAGCGAGTCAAAAAATTATGATAGCTATATTTTCAAAACGCGCAGCTGAAATCGCTTATACATGGAATTTCTTTGGAGGCGGTCAGTTTAAAACAAATGCGTTTCTAGGTAAAAAGTATGAGGGGAAAGAGTAATGGTTAGATATTATAAAATGCCTAAAAAGTATTTAAGAGGCCGCCGACATAAAGGCAAATGCGAACAATGCGGCCTTAAAACAAATGATTTATATAGCTATGTTGACGAAAGCAACGTAGCTATAACATACCACTCACCATATCTATGTGAAAAATGCTACAGAGAAAAATACGGGAGGTAATTATGGACAATTTTAAAAAATGGGACGCATTGCATACCGCATTACTGTTTGGAAAATATAAGGGCGAAATTATTGAAACTGTATTAACAGAAGATCCCTCATATTTGCAATGGTTATTAGAGGTGTCTACACAAGGGGCGCTATTAGAATCTTTAGAAACAATAAAAGAAGATATAGCGCAAGCTATAGCATTGGAACGAGAAAACGAGCTGGAGGCGTGGGCCGGATTTCCGGATCCGGTTTACGATTAGTAACATACCACTTGAAAAATCAAGTAAAGGAGTAAATAATAGATATATGAAAATCTTTAACATTTTAATTATTTTTTGCTTTATGATTTCACCGATGTATGCAGCTGCGCAATCTCAAAGTGAAATTATACAAGGTTTTATAAGCAATCAGATTAAGAATGAAAAAACACAAAAGGCAGAACAAGACGAACATTTAGAGGTTTTAAAAGAATCTAACAGGCGCCCGTTATGGAGTGCTCAACAAATGGACGAAATGGCAAGGGAACAGGCTAAAAAGTCCCCAGAGCTTAACGGCCCGGATATTCTATATGTAGTCCCTTTAAAACTGTAAATTTTTATTAAAGCTATTGACACGCGTTAATTTTCGTAGATAATAGTTATATGAGGCGATAAGCCTCTTTTGTCGAACACAATTTAATACTTTTCGGAGGACATTATGGCACGAGTTTTTAACGGTGTCCTACATCTCACTTCCGCAGAAATGGCAAAGCAAAAAGGCGGTACGCAAGCTATGTGGAGCCATTATGCAAGGACTGGTAAAGTCCCGGCGGTAAAATGGGTTGATGAAATATGGTATTTCAATCCAGAAGAAGTGGACAAGGTTGGATTAAAATCCAATAAATATGTAGGTCAAGCTGTAAATGAGAGAGTGTGATAGAAACAATTTAATTACGGGGTACGTAGACGCGGGCTATACTTTAACACCGCTTAACGGCAAAATACCTCTTAATAAAAATTGGGTAAAAACTGAATACAATCCCTTTTTAAGTGCGGAGGATATAGAGGAAAATTACGGCGTAGTTTTGCGCGCTGATGATTTAATTGTCGACGTGGATCCTCGACGCTTTCCGGAGGGTGCAAATGTCATTGAACAGTTTGCAAAAGATTTAGGAATTTCCTTTAATAACACTTTTATTGTTAAAACTGGAGGAAATGGGCTGCATATATATTTTAAAAAACCCGCGGACATACCTATTAGAAACGCATTAAAAGAATATCCAGGAATTGAGTTTAAATCTTTTGGTCAACAGGTTGTTGGCGCTGGATGTATTCACCCAGAAACAGGAAAAGAATATAAATTATTAAATAAACCTTTTGCACCGGTCCAGGCCCCGAACGCTTTAATACAAGCAATACGACGGGCTGACATTGAGCTTGATAAAAACCCCATTGCTTTTAATGATAGCGATCAAAACATACTACGCTACATTAAATATTTACAAAGTGCTCCAGCTGCAATAGAGGGACAAGGCGGCGATACCTTAACTTTTAAAACGGCTTGCAGAGGGCGAGATTTTGCATTATCAGCACAAAAGACTTTTGAGCTTATGGCAGAACACTGGAATCCCCGTTGTATACCGGTGTGGGAGTTGGAAGATTTAAAAAAGAAAGTCGATAACGCATATACATATAATATTGATAAAATCGGTAAAAACACAGCTGAAAACGATTTTAAACAATTTAGTATAGATGAGGATACAATTGGCGAACATGAGGAAGAATTACGTTGGGATGTAACCAAAAATGACGAATTAAAACCTACAATAAGAAATGCTGTAAACTATCTTTTATGCAAAGAATACCCGCTATTAGGGATTTTGAAATATAACGATTTTACTAACGATATAACTTTTGTAAAACCGGCACCGTGGCACAACGGGAAAAAATTAGGCGCCTGGACTGATTCCGACGCTGTAAACTTTAAATATTGGTTAAGTCGCGTAAGATGTTTCAACGTTTCTACACAATTATGCCAAGAGGCGGCTATTATTGCGGCTGAAAAATTTAGATTTCACCCGGTTAGGGATTTTCTTAAAACTCTTGAATGGGACGGAACACCCCGCCTCGATACATGGCTTATAGATTACGCCGGAGTAGATGATAATGTCTATACAAGAGCAGTAAGCGCAAAAGTCTTACTAGGTGCGGTGGCCCGTGTAATCAATCCGGGGATTAAGTTTGATACAATGCTTGTTTTAGAGGGCGAGCAAGGTATTGGAAAAAGTACGCTCATAAGCATTTTAGGCGGTGAATGGTACGGCGATATAGGAATTACTGATAACGATAAGGATACAATAGACGCAATGCGCGGAAATTGGATAATTGAAGTGTCAGAAATGGTATGTAGCCGCAAAGTCGATACTGATAAATTAAAATCTTTCTTATCAAAAACAACGGATCGCGTAAGACTTGCTTACCGTCGAAATGCAGAGGACTATCCACGTCAAAGTATTTTTATCGGGACTATTAACCCGGAGGAGGGTAGCGGATATTTAAAAGATACAACAGGTAACAGACGTTTCTGGCCAGTAACTTGTAAAAAAGTTGATTTTGAGGGCTTAAAAGCTGTTCGTAATCAGTTATTGGCGGAGGCGCAAAGCAGATATTTTAGAGGTGAAAAATTGTATTTAGAGGGAAATATTGCGCGTATTGCAAATGAGGAAACAGAACGACGCAGACAAAAAGACGCCTGGATAGAGCCTATACAGGATTGGTTATTGCGTGTAGACATTGAAACAGGCAAGCATAGGGACGTTGTAACCGGTAAAGAGATATTGGAGGAATGTATCGGAATCTCTGTAAGCCGTATGACAAACAGAGAATTAAACCGTGTAGCGCAAATTATGGTTAAAGAATTAGGCTGGGAAAAAGGAAAATTCCACCATAAAAAATACAATAAAACAGTAAACGGATACAAATTTAAAAGCTGCGATTTAGCAGAATTAGGATTATAACAGATGAAACAGTTAAAACAATTTCAAAAAAAAGGCGTAGAATTTATGTTAAACAGGAAAACCGCTTTATTAGCGGATGATATGGGGCTGGGTAAAACAGCACAGGCGGCCGGAGTTATTGACCGTCTTAACCCTAAACGTGCGCTTATTCTTACGCTTGCCTCTTTGAAAATTAACTGGGAACGTGAAATAAAATCATTTGTAAGTAAAAACTTTAAATATCAAATAATTTTTAAAACTACTGATAAAATAGATCCAAGCGCTAATATCATTATAGTAAATTACGATTTAATCATTTATGAGGATATTAAAAAACAATTAAGAAAGCTGGATTATGACGTTATTATTTTAGATGAGGCGCATAATTTATCAAACATGGACGCTAAACGCTCAAAATGCGTTTATAGTAATAATGGCCTTGTAAGAACAGCGCAACGAGTTTATGCGCTAACAGGCACACCGGTACGAAATAGACCGAAAGATTTTTATATTATGCTTAAAGTATTGGCGCCAGATTGCATAGAGCCATATACAGCTTATGAAGATTATGCGGTACATTTTTGCGGAGCATACCGGGAGCAATACGGAAATCTTAACGACAAAGGCGCGTCCAATATTGAGGAATTAGCGGAACGCATTAAACCTTTTATGCTTCGACGTTTAAAAGAGGATGTTTTGGCAGAATTGCCCCCGCTTATTGAAAAAACAATTGAATTAGAACTAACACCAGAAATAAAAAAGGTTTTAGATGAAGAAAACGAGCTAGAGGAAAATATTAACGAATATTCACCTAATAGCGGCCTGGGCGTTCAAGCAACGGTTAGAAGAAAATTAGGCCTTGCAAAATTATCGCAAGTTTATGAATACATTGAAAACCTATTACAAACAGAAAACAAGATTGTAATTTTTGCATATCACACAGACGTTATAAATAGTATACGCAAACATTTTGCCGGTTATGGCGTTCGTTGCGTCCAGGGCGGAATGGGTGCAAAACTTAAACAAATGGAAGTGGATCTATTTGTAAAAGATAAAAACAGCAGAATATTTTTAGGCCAATTTACCGCTGCCGGGTTTGGGGTTGACGGTTTACAAAAAGTATCAAGTAACATAGTTTTTGCAGAAATAGACTGGGTGCCCGGTAATATGGACCAGGCCAGAGATAGAGTGCGCAGAATGGGGCAAAACAAGCCCGTAGTCGCTCATTATCTGGTTACACCGCAAACGCTAGAGGATAATATATTACAAACAGTTATAAAAAAAGGTAAAGTAATTACCCGATTATTGTCGAACACAAGTAAAACAGAAGAAAAGGAGGAAAACGACATGACAATCGAAATCGAACTAAACAGAATCGCAACAGCTTTAGAGGGTATCGCCGGAATTTTGACGGCATCCGGTAAATGCGAGTGCAACTGCTCTAATGCTCCAGAAGTTGCGGAGTCAAAAACACCGGAGGAAGAACCTAAAAAGAAAGCTCCGGCTAAAAAGAAAGCTCCGGCCGCTAAAGCAGGGGCAGTAGAGCCGGTCCCAGTTGTTGAGGCGGAAATTGTGCCGGATGTTGACGTAAGCAACGGGTTAGACGATTTATTGGGCGGCGCCGCTCCACAAGAAGAAACAAAACACACTCTTGAAGATGTACGTGTAGCGTTTCAACAATGCGTAAAGAAATTCCCTACACAAGCCGAGGGCGTTACTAAATGTAAGGAAATACTTACAAAATACGGCTATAATATGGTCCCAGAAGTAGAGGAAAAGAACTTTACCACAATTATCAATGAGTTAAAGGCGGTATAAATGGCACCGAACGGACACAGTACAGTTGGGGCGTCAACATGTGAACGGTGGTGGAATTGTCCGGGGAGCTGCGCATTGTGCGCAAAGCTCCCTCCGGCGGATACTACACGTTACGCAGCAGAGGGCACAGCGGCGCATTGGTTATGTGAACACGTATTAACCAATAAAATCGCTTATAATGCTCAATGGGACGCTACATACATGATAGGGGAGCCAATCGAGGGCGACGATATGCAATTTACTGTAACGGAAGAAATGGCCGACGCGGTAAATCTCTATGTCGATACTATCCTTGAAGATATAAAACGTATCGGCTGCACCCTACGCGGTAGCCTGGAGGTGGAGGGCAAAGACTCATGGCAGCATTGGGATAAGAAAACCCAGGAAAGACCTTACCAAAATTGGGTTAATATTGAAAAAGGGTTTGAGTTAAAAGATGTTGACACAGAGGCCCGTGGGACTAATGACGCCTCTATATACAGACCTGGCGAAACTCTTATTGTGTATGACTTCAAATACGGTCAAGGAATTGCAGTAGAGGCCCAGGAAAATAAACAAATGCTTTATTATGCAATCGGCGCAGCTGGTGATAACTTAATGAAATTTAAAAGCATTGAATTGGTTATTATTCAACCTCGCGCGCAACATCCGCAAGGGCCTGTTAGACGTTGGATAACTACACCGGAATATGTTGCACAATTTAAAAAGGAATTGCGCAAACATATAGCAGAAACGAGAAATCCAAACGCAATCACTAAAACAGGTAAATGGTGCCGATTCTGTAATGCTAAAATGATTTGTCCAGCAATGCGCGATAAATCTTACGAAGTAGCAAAAATTGACTTTGCGCAAGCTCCGGAAAAAAATATTTTAAAAACTCCAGATCAATTAAGTAAAGAAGAATTAAAGCTATTTTTAGATAACGCAGATTTGCTAGAGAACTATATAGCACAGGTCAAAGCGTACGCATTTAAAGTATTGGATAATGGCGGAAATATTGACGGCTATAAACTCGTTCGCAGCGGTAAAGCCCATAGAAAATGGAACGGCACAGACGAAGATGTAGCCCCAATGTTAGAAATGGAATTGGGTTTAACTCACGACGACCTATATACCAGTAGCCTAAAAACCCCGGCACAGGTTGAAAAATTATTTAAAGGTGCCGCGAAAAAATCCGCAATAGAAGTCGTAAGCGTATATAGTTTTAAACCGGAGGGCGAATTAAAACTTGTACGTGAGGACGATTTGCGGGAAAAACAATTACCGAGTGCCATAACGGATTTTCAAAACGTTAATACGTTAGAGTCATTAGGTATTTAATTTGTCGAACACAGTAAAACAGAAAAAAGGAGAAAACAGACATGGCAAATGGAACTGTAAAAGTAGTAACGCCTATATTTAGGGCAAGTTTTGTAAATGTATTCACACCAAGAAAAAACGAACAATCTGGAAAAGATGAATACTCTATTAAAATGATTTTCGATAAAGACGAAGATTTTACCGATTTAAAGAAAATCATACAGGAGGCTATCAGAAATAAATGGGGTACAAACCCGCCAAAAGGTTTAAAAATGCCTCTAAAAAATGGTAACGAAAGCGATCTTGATAAATACCCAGAGGATGAGGATAAAATTATCGCCAATGCTAAAACTTTGCTGGCGCCTCCGGGGGTTGTTGACGCTCAAATACAGCCAATTATTGATCCGAAAGAAGTATATAGCGGTTGTTATATGAGAGCAACATTAACCGCCTACGCCTACGATAAAGGGGGTGGTAAGGGTGTAGCTTTTGGTTTACAAAACCTTATGAAAGTAAAAGACGGCGAGCCACTTACTTCAAGAGCAACAGCAGAGAGTGATTTTGCCGCATTTGCCGGAGCTTCCGAGCAAACTACCGATACTGACGATATTTTAGGAATCGGCGTTTAGCGGAGGTGTTACGTGGTAAAAGTTCATTTAGACTTTGAAACCCGTAGCAAAATAAGTGTAGTTGATGTGGGGCCATGGCGTTATAGCATGGACCCCTCCACTACCGTCCTATGCTTATGTTACCGGGTTATTGATGAGAAAACAAAGGAAACAATTAAAGAGGATATAATTACAAAGGAGGATTTTGAAAACCAGTTTGACTATAATGTCATGACTGAGTATGTTGGCCCATGCAAAATACCGATATTGTCTATAAGTTCTTTGATAAATTTTGCAAAAGATCCGGAAGTTAGATTTGAGGCGCATAATGCAATGTTTGAATATTGCATGTGGAATAATGTTTTAGCCCGTTCTTTTGGATTTCCAGAATTGAAAGACTTTAATCGCTGGGAATGTACAGCGTCAAAAGCAGCAACACACGCGCTGCCGAGAGCGTTGGGAAATTGTGCAATAGCGCTACATTTATCAGTAAATAAAGACGAAACCGGTAAGCGTGTTATGATGAAATTGTCCCGGCCTAAAAAACCAAGTAAAAAAGATCCTACAATATGGTACAATGACGTCGAAGATTTTAAAACTTTGTATGACTATTGCGTCCAGGACGTTGTTGTGGAGTCTGCAATAGATGAGGCATTACCACCGTTAAATCCTATTGAACGTGAAATATGGAAACTTGACCAGACTATCAATTCTCGCGGAATAAGAATAGACACCGCAGCACTTGATATTGCGATAGATTTTGCACAAAGATTTAAAGACGAATTAAATAATGAGTTATGCAACATAACTGGCGGATTGGTAAACAAGGCCAGCGAAGTTAAAAAACTCACCGCATATTTACAGGATTTTGTAGATAAAAAAGAATTACCAAATATTAACGCTGCCGTTGTTAAAGAATATTTAAAAAAATGCACAGATTCAAAAATACGTAGGATATTAGAGATAAGACAACAAGCTGGTAAATCTTCAACCTCAAAACTCGAAACCATTAAAACGTGTATGTGCGAGGATGAAAAAGTCCGCGATATATTGGTCTACCATGGGGCCTCAACAGGTCGCTGGGCCGGTGCAGGTATTCAAGTACAGAATTTCCCACGTGGCAGTAAAGAATATGACGTCGATAATGTTATAGAAACCTTAAAAACAAATAACTATGAGGCTTTTAAGTTAATTTATCCTAATGTCGTTGACGCGATAAGCGCAGCGTTAAGAGGTCTTTTAATAGCGGATGAGGGTAACGACTTAATCGCTGCGGATTTTTCCGCAATTGAGGCGCGCGTTCTTTTTTGGGTCGCGCAATGTAAAGCTGGTCTAAATGCTTTTGTAAACGGTGAGGATATTTATTGTCTTATGGCGTCCGAGATTTATAAAAGAAAAATATCTAAAAAAGATAAAGACGAGCGCCAATTAGGAAAAACGTGCGTCCTAGGCTGTGGTTATCAAATGGGAGCCGCAAGATTTAAAGAACATGTAAAGCTATTAACTGGTATGGAAATATCAGAGGCCATGGCTAAATTAACTGTCGATACATACCGCTCAACATACCCAGAGGTAGTGGCCTTTTGGTATTCCCAGGAACGTGCGGCCATAAAAGCAGTTAGAGAGTCGGGGCGTTTGATTACAGAGGGCTTAATTAAATGGAAAGTCCAAGGGCATTTCCTATATTGTAGATTACCGTCTGGGCGTTGTATAGCTTATTGCGATCCAATCATCAAACCTATTGAAACAAAATGGGGTGAAATTAAAGAGCAATTGACCTTTATGGCTGTTAATTCTCTAACAAAAAAGTGGGAGCGTCAGCATACCTACGGCGGCATGATTGCAGAAAATATCGTACAAGGAACAGCCAGAGATTTAATGGCCTACGGCATGCTTAATTTAGAGAAAAAAGGTTATAAGTCCGCTATGACAGTACATGACGAGGTTGTAGCAAACGTATTAAAAGGCACCGGAAGTGTGCAAGAATTTGAAACGATACTCGCAACAACCCCGGAATGGGCCGACGGCTGCCCGGTAAAAGCAGAGGGCTGGCGTGGAAATAGATACAGAAAATAAATTTGTCGAACACAGTAAAAACAGAAGAAAAGAGGTAAAAATGGAAATTACGGTAAAACAGCGTAAACTAGAAAACATTGCAGCAGATGTAAATGGGTTAATATCGCAAGCATTAGCAATACAGGGCTCTGTAGAGCGTATAACAATAAATGAAAAACGTTATGAAAATGTCGATATTGATTTGCGCGATAATTCTATCGCTTTTGGTTTAGCTGTAAATTTGCAAAAACTTGCAAAACAAGTAAAAAACGATCTTGACGCTTTAATTGAGCGCGGGGGGTAAATGGGGAAATTGGCTGAAAAAATGTGGCGTAGTTGTTTGCGCAAAAAGGCTTATCGCTCAAAGCGCATAGCTGAAAAAGTTGCAGCGGATATAAAACAGGAAAGAGGTGTAACTCTTTATGTATATGGGTGTCCGCTATGTGGCAAGTGGCATTTAACAAAGAAAGAAAGGGGCCAATATGGCAATCAAAGAAATATATAACTCAAAAGACGGCAATAAAATCGAGGCATTAATTTTTGAAAGAATCCAAAGACATATTTTTATGCTTTATTCAATGAAACCTCTACAATGTATATCCATAAGACTTCTGTCTGTTTTAAACTATAAGCATTTTGATGACGGAATCTATTTATATATGGTATCGGAGCATGTTGATTTTATTATGCGTTTTCCGGAATACATCATTACTAAAATGATTGCGCAAGAATTTTACACGCCTTTTCATGAAGAAAATGTTAGCGCGTTTTTGAAATCGTATATTGATGAAGTTGAAAAATATAAAAATCTTAAATCTAACGGCGTAGAAATTAAAAATAACGGTGGTAAAGTTCTTTTACAGGTACATTTTAAACAAGAAAAGAAAAATTGGTTAAAAAGCCTCCTGGAGGGCTTAAAATTATGGTAAGAGTTTTAGGTATTGATCCAGGAGCACATGGCGGGTTTTGTTTCCGAGATACGTCCCACGAACAGTATGTGGATGCCTATGCTTTTAATAAACTTACGCCGCACGATATTGCTGGGATTATACAAAATGAAAAGGAAATATGTAAAATTTGCGGTATGCAAATAAAAGCATATATTGAGGAGGTCCACTCAATGCCTCGCGACGGCAAGGCCTCCGCCTTTTCCTTTGGTAAAAATTTTGGAATGTGGCTAGGGATTTTGACCGCTTTAGGAATACCGTACGAGGAAGTATTGCCGGCAAAGTGGCAAGTCGGGTTAAAATTACGAGTACGAGGTATGGATTACCGCGATAAGAAAAAAGCGCTAAAAGAAATTGCGCAAAAGAAATTTCCGGAATTAAATTTAACTCTGGATACCTGCGACGCTGTATTAATTGCAGAGTACGGATGTCGAACAATTATAGAAAATAATTTTAAAAGATAATCAAGCCGCCGCTTTTTAGCGGCTTGATTTGAACATGTCGAACATAAAAAACAATTGAGCTTAAAATAATGGATAACAAGAGGGATATAATCAAAGTTGACAAAATAGGAAAACTGGATCAAGAATTTATTGCAAGGGCGTTTTTACCTTTAGTAGAGGACTTTTTTAAAAAGCCTGGTGTTAAAGAAGATTACGAAAAATGGCTAAAAAACCATAATAAAATTTCTGTTTGAGGTATATTTGTAATATGGAAACCGCTGTTACCTATAATAGATTTTCACCTGGTCCAGATCAAAGGGAAGAAAGTATAACAGGTCAATTAAGGGAAAATCACCGTTTAGCAAAACAAAAAAATTTAACGGTGATTCATGATTATATTGACCGCTGTATAAGTGGGAAAACGGATAACCGTCCACAATTTTTACAAATGCTAAAAGACGCGGAAAAAGGGCTTTTTAAATATATTATATGCTATCAGACCAATAGATTTGCGCGTAATACCTATGACGCAGTTGTACATAAACATAAGTTAAAAAAATTCGGTGTAAAAGTAATTTACTCAAAAATGAGTATACCACAAGGGCCGGAGGGCGTTATCTTTGAAAGATTTATGGAGGCTTTTGATGAATATTATTCGGAAGAATTAAAGCAAAAGGTATTACGGGGGCAATATGACAACGCATTACAAGGCAAGTTTTTAGGCGGTAGATTACCTTATGGCTATAAGTTGGATGAAAATAACAAGTACATCATAGACGAGGAAAGATCTGTAATTGTTAGAGAAATTTTTACCCGATATGCCGCCGGTGAAAAGGCGCGCGATATATGTAATGATTTAAACAAAAGAGGGATTAGAACATCAACCGGCGGTGAGTTTGGTAAAAACTCTCTACCATGTATATTACATAACCCTAAATATATGGGCGTTTATGATTTTGAAAGCAAGGATCCGGATTTAGAGGCGATACACAGCGAGGATACCGTACCAGCAATAGTAACAAAGGAACTATTTGAAAGAGCACAAAAGAGAATGGAAAGTAACAGACATAAAAAATCTAAAAAGAAACCGGATGATGATGTAATATTTTTATTATCCGGAAAAGCATTTGACGGAAATTGCGGCGGAGCTTTAATTGGCGATAGTGGCACCAGCAGAAACGGTGTAACACATTACTATTACACGTGCACAAACAAAAAGCATAAAAAAGGCTGCAAAACAAAATCCGTTAAAAAGGATTGGTTAGAAAATGCTATTGTTGAGGCTACGCGCGCTATATTAGATAATAGAAACCTTACAGAAAAAATAGGTCAATGGATCGTACAGCTCCAGGAAAAAAATATTGATGATTCCATGCTAAAAGTTGCACAAAGCGAATTAAAAAATACTCAAAAAAGTATTAAAAACATAATGAACGCTATAGAGCAAGGTATAATTACAGATACAACAAGAGAGCGCTTATTGGAGCTGGAAGTAAGACAGGCACAATTAGAAAGCGAAATAAAACTTGAAACCCATAAAATCCATGCCCCAAAGGTTGCAAAAGAACAAGTAATATTCTGGCTTGAACAATTTAAAAATGGCGATAGCCGGACAGACGATTATAAAAAATATATAATTGAAACACTTGTAAACGCTGTTGTACTTCATCAAGATGTTATAACAATAGCCTATAATTACGCTGATAACGAGATTGTAGACTTGCCGATTTCTATTTTAAAAGGCTCATCCGATAGTGTTCGGATAAGCCTTTTAAACTGG
>ULUC01022624.1_pt1 | contig 13188 bp, 10 predicted proteins | sample 1958151 | NCBI WGS metagenome assembly ULUC01 (sample SAMEA4835750, study PRJEB28245) | human gut metagenome | biome: gut microbiome; material: fecal sample | place: Denmark | collected 2008
CCGTTATGTACGATGAAACGGTTCGGATGTGCTCTCTCCCAGCTTGGATTGGTGTTGGTTGAGAATCTGGAGTGTACGGTTGCAATTGCAGATTCATAATCTTTATCCTGAAGGTCTGCAAAGAACTGACGCAGCTGGTCTACTAAAAACATTCCCTTATATACGATGGTTCGGCTGGAAAGGGATACTACATAAGTATCATCATTGGACTGCTCGAATACCCGTCTTGCCACATACAGCCGGCGGTCAAAATCAAGTCCCTTGGCTACTTCAGCTGGACGTCTTACAAATCCCTGCATGATATATGGCATACAGTCTACTGCTTTCTGTCCCAGTTTATCCGGGTCAGTCGGAACTTTTCTCCATCCTAAGAATTTCATTCCTTCCTTTTCCACGATAACCTCAAACATTTTCTTTGCCTGATTCCGTTTCAGCTCATCCTGTGGGAAGAAAAACATTCCGACACCGTAATCTCTTTCTCCACCAAGTTCAATATCTGATTCCTTTGCTACCTTGGAGAAAAATTTGTGTGATACCTGAAGCAGAATACCAACACCGTCACCGGTTTTTCCTTCTGCATCCTTACCAGCTCTGTGCTTTAAGTTCTCTACGATTTTTAAAGCATTTTCTACCGTCGCATGGGATTTGATACCTTTGATGTTTACCACAGCTCCGATACCGCAGTTATCATGTTCAAAATTCGGATTATACATACCCTGTGCTACTGCTGTACTTTCATTCCACTGTTCTGTCATAATCGTTCCCTTTCTGCTTTCTCTTTATTTTCTGTCTTACTTTGTTACCTGCACTCTGCTGCTTTAAAGTGCTTTTATTTTCTGAACTAAGTTTACACCCGGCATAATATACTTTGCAATAGTTTTTTTCTTGATATTGTCTGATTATTAGACAATTCATTTTATATTCTTTTATTGTATTTATATTTATCATTTTTTTGCATATAAAAAAGGCTTATCAAAACAATTCAACGTGTTATTTGTTGAAAATACTTTTTCATAAGCCTTTTGAATTTTCCTGCCATTTTAAATTGTGTCTGAATTGTTTCTCAGTTGTACTGGGATTTCCTGGGAAGGTTTTGAGTGTATCTGCTCTTTACTTCTCTTTTCCACCACGGAAAGCCAGCACCAGTAACACCACTATCAGCACGCTCTCCACCACGGTGCATATGACGCTTCCCGTCATGGATGCATCCATGAAATGAAACAGCTTTGTCTCGCTTCGAAGTACCGATACCAGATTCGTTACCATATGGGCTGCCATGGCTGCGCCAAGTCCTTCCTGTTCCATGATGACTGCCAGCAAGAGTCCTACCGCTGTGGCATACAGGAACTGCACCAGATTAAAATGCATGGCTCCAAATATTACTGCCGATAATACAATTGCCGTCTTCACTCCCAAAAACGCCTTCAAACGCTGGTAAACGATGCCACGGTAAAGAAGTTCCTCTAAGAACGGAATTATGATACAGGTTCCAAGGATTTCTAATGCCAGAGTACTGCCGTAAAAAGCAGCACTTACTTCCTGATAGCTCTGCGATGTTTCTTTTAAGCCGGTATATCCGATAAGATTATTTAACACTACGCCAAATAAGCCTGCGGCTGCTGCAAATAAAATGGTTCGTGGCAGATTTGCCATTTTCCCGCCATCTTCTTTCCGATAGAAAGCATAGATAAAGGGAAATGCTATCACCGTTGCAATAATCTGATAAATCATATAATTTTCATTGGTCATTGTATGCATGAGATTTAACACAAACATCACAACGTTGGTTACTACAAAATAAATACCGATGGGATAAATCACTTCCCAGATGCGAAGTAGCTTATAATCTTTCAATATATTCTGCCGCCTCCTCGATACTGTCACAGATTGCCTTTGCACCAGCCTCCTGCAACTCTTCTTTCGTTCCGAATCCATAAGTGATACCGATGCAGTCCATATGTGCTTCTTTGGCTCCTGACACATCAAATCTGGTATCTCCAATCAATACTGCTTCGGTGGTATCATAAATATGCATCCGCTTTATCGTTTCCTGCAGCACCTCATATTTGCTGTCTATTCTGCCATCCATTGTGGCTCCCACCACTTCATCAAAATAGGAAAGGATATGGAAATGCTCCAAAATACGCCGGCAGGATTCTTCCGGCTTGCTGGATGCCAGTCCGATACGATAGCCTTTTCGCTTAAGAGATTTCAAAGCATCCTCAACGCCATCAAAAAGGCTGCATTCAAAGATACCGGTTGGATGATAGCGTTCCCGGTACTTGGCTACTGCCGCTACTGCGGTCTCTTCATCCATGCCATAATGTTCCATAAAAGTATTTTTAAGTGGCGGTCCGATAAAGAATTCAAGCTTATCTGCATCCGGTTCGTCAATACCATATGCCTTTAGGGCATACTGGGCACACTTTGTTATTCCTTCCTTGGAGTTGGTAATGGTTCCATCCAAATCAAATAAAACAATGTCTTTTCTGCCCTTCAGTTCCTGTTTCATCTGAAGCACCGTCTTTTTTAACACCGGATGCCAGAGATACGGTGCGATTTCACAGAGTGGTTCCAACACAAACAGGCGGTTTGCCATATCAATATGCGGAATCGTAAGTTCCGGGGTAGATATCACTTCATCATCATAAAATAAAATATCAAGGTCTATCGTTCTTGAGCCCCAGCGCATCTTACGCTCCCGGTTGCCATGAGCTTCTATGGTATGAAGCTTCTCCAATAATTCTTCCGGTGTATACAGGGTTCGAAGTTCCAGACATCCATTGAAAAATGCGCCTTCTGCCACGCCTCCATAAGGTTCTGTCTCGAGGATATCAGATACCTTTCCTACCTTGCAGTCTTCTAAGTTCCGCAGTTCTTCAATGGCATCTTCAATATATTTTCTCCGGTCGCCCATATTGGAACCAAAGGCAAGATATACCTTATGCCAGCCCCGTTCTATTTCCACTGCCACATCTGATAAAGGCAGTCCCACCGGTGCCCATGGTTTATGTATGGAAAATTTTAATTTCTGAATCAACGGAAAATGCAATAACACTGCCCGTGCTGTCTGCTCTGCTGCAGCTTCAATCAGCTTATAGGTATGTGTCGTCAGAAATTCTGTTACAAAATGGCTGACTTCTCCATAATTTACCGATTCTATCAAATCATCCGAATATCCTGCTTTTCTGGTTGGTAAATAAAGTTCCATATTGATTAGAAACTTCTGTCCAAGCTTTGTCTCCTCCGGAAACACTCCATGATTTGCAAATAGTTCAAGATTTTCTATGATAATCTTATCCATGTAATCCTCCATCCCTGATTGCTTCTGCCATCTTAATTGCCTCTGCATTGGCACGCACATTGTGTACGCGGACAAATCCGCAATGTGCCCATACGGCGTAAGCACTGGTTACTGCTGTAGCTGTATCACGTTCCTTTGCCGGAACATCCAGTGTCAGACCGATTACCGACTTCCGGGATGTGCCAAGCAGCACCGGATAGCCCAGTTCATTCAGTTCTCCCACGCATCGGATAGCTTCTAAATTATTCTCATAAGTCTTGCCAAATCCTACACCCGGGTCTGTCATAATACCATCTTCACGAATCCCCGCTTCCTTTGCAAGACGTAATGTTTCCCGTAAATCATTTTTCATATCTTCCATAAAGTTCTTATAATCTGCTTCGTTGCGGTTGTGCATCAGACAGCATGCGGCATCATATTTTGCAATCACGCCAGCCATTTTATCATCTGCTTTCAGTCCCCAGATATCATTTAAAAGATGTGCTCCTGCCGCAAGGTTAGCCTCTGCCACCTTACTTTTATAGGTATCTACGGAAACCGGCACATCAAAACGGCTTACAATTGCTTCTACCACCGGAACAGTACGCTCAATTTCTTCTTCATCAGAAATCTTTGTATAACCCGGTCTTGTGGATTCTCCACCCACATCGATGATATCTGCCCCCTGTGCCATCATTTCTTCTACATGCTTTAATGCAAGGTCTAACTGGTTATAACTTCCCCCATCCGAAAAAGAATCCGGTGTTACATTTAAGATTCCCATTACATAAGTATGATTTGCTGTGTCAAATGTCCGATTGCCTATTCTCATTTTTCTTCTCCTTTTATGCTGTCTGTAGAACCTGCTACCTGCAGTTTCTTACGGATGCCTGACAGTTTAAAACCAGGTCTCCGGTTTATTTTTCTCTTCTTCACTCCACTTGCAGCTGTCTGCTGCTTCACAGGCAAAGCACATACGGGATGCCTTATCCGCCCATTTCATAAGCTGTGTAAATGCTGTCTGCCATAATTTCTCCCCGTGCAGCTCACCGCAGGCCTCCCTGCGGTGAGCCAGAATTGCCTGGCAGATGATATCTCCTTTTTCCTTCGGATAGCCTATAGTCGCAAAAATCTCTCCTGCAAATTCGGCAGATGCCGCTGCATGAGAGATTCCCTGTTCATATTCTTTCATACGACCGATATCATGAAGCAGGGCATAAAGATATATCATCTCTTCATCCAAACCAAGCTGCTCCTTTAAATTGCGAATCTGTGCCAGACGTGCCACATCCATAAAATGTTCCATATTATGTCTGCAATAGATTCTGTCCGCTTCCAGACGGGCAATTTTCTTTACGTTTTCCCGGTATTGCTCCTGATGCAAAAGTCTTACTACATATTCCATTTCATCACCATATCTAACGCACCATCTGGAAAAATTTATTTACCAGACGCTCATCCTCATTAAAGATTCCACGGGTCACATAAGTAACCGTCCTGCTGCCCGGCTTCTTAATACCACGCATCGTCATACACATATGCTCTGCTTCCATCATGACCATGACACCCTTCGGCTTTAACTGCTCCATCAGTGCATCTGCCACCTGTGCCGTAAGCTGCTCCTGAATCTGAAGCCGTCTTGCATAGATTTCCACGGTTCTTGCCAGCTTGCTGATGCCGACTACTTCTCCATTTGGAATATAAGCAACGTGGGCTTTTCCATAAAATGGAAGCATATGATGCTCACAGGTAGAATAAAAAGTAATGTCCTTTTCTACTACCATCTCATTATTGCTGGCATGAAATCTTTTCTTTAAAGGCTCTGCGGCATCCATGTCCATTCCGCCAAAGATTTCTTCATACATCCGTGCAATACGATCCGGAGTCTCAAGTAAACCCTCCCGGTTCACATCTTCGCCGATGCCTTCTAATATCAGCCGTACACCTGCTTCCACTTTCTCTTTATCTATCATTCTTCTGTCCTTCCCGATACTGTATGACAGCCTGCTTTGCCTCTGCAAGATATGACAGGGAGCCAAATATCAGCACCACATCTTCTCTCGAGCTCTCAGCAATTGCATGTCTTACCGCATCTTCAATCAAAGGTTCTGTTATTACTGTTTGATAGCCTGCTGCCTTCGCTTCCTCCGCCAGCTTCTCTGCCGGAAGTGCCCTGCCATTATGCGGCGTTACCGCATATACAGTTTCCGAATAAGGACGCATTATCTTTAAAATCTTCTCATGTGCCTTATCAGCAAGCACCCCTATTATATAGGTTATCTTACGATTTGTAAAACAGTTTTCCAGCGTTTTTGCAAGTTGCAGTGCTGCGCCTTCATTATGGGCACCATCCAGAATGCATAATGGTTCCTCTAAAACACGTTCAAAACGCCCATTCCAGCAGACCTTCTGAAAGCCATTTTTTATCACCGATAAGGTAAGCTGCGGAAATGTTTTCTCTTTCAATACTTCTATCACTTTAAGCGCACAGGCTGCATTGGCTGCCTGATAGGCACCGGTCAACGGGAGTCTTATCTTCCACTGTGAATTATCTTCTCTTACATAATCAAACTGCATTCCATTCATATCATACAAAAGATTTCTTATGGCATCCTTCCTCGGCTGGTACAGCTGTGCTTTAAGCCGCTCTGCCTCCTTGACAAGAACCTCTTTCACAGCATCTTCCTGCCAGGCAGATACCACCGGGCAGTTCTCTTTTATGATTCCAGCCTTTGCAGATGCAATCTCTGATAACGTATTTCCCAGGAACTGCATATGATCCATGCTGATAGAAGTAATGACACTGCAAATGGGATGGGTAATCAGATTGGTTGCATCCTCTCTTCCCCCCATGCCGGTTTCCAATAACACCACATCACAGGCTTCTTCTTTAAAATATAAAAACGCTGCTGCAGTCTCTATCTCAAAGGAGGTCGGATGTGGAAGTCCTTTTTCTGTCAGTGTAAGACAGGCTGTCTTTACTTTTTCCATCAAGGCAGCGTATGCTTCTTCGGAAACTGCTTTTCCGTTTATCTGCCAGATTTCCCGATAGGAAAAGACTGCCGGGGAACTATATCTGCCTACCTTTAAGCCGGCTTCTTCCAATACTGCCTGAAGCATTGCTCCAACGGAACCTTTTCCGTTAGTTCCTGCAATGTGAATAATAGATAAGTCTTCCTGCACATCGCCCAATTCTTTCATCAGTGCCCGGATACTGTCCAGTCCTAATATACTGCCATATTTTTTTGTTTCTTCTACAAATGCAAGTGCCTGCTGATATGTCAATTTATTTCTTTACTCCTTTGGTTGCACGGTTTCCAATATGAAGCCGGTTCAATGCAATTTCTTTATCTTTTACCATGACCACTGGCGGTTCTTCCTCACCCAGTGCATAGATGTTGGTCAGTTCATCCCCTGCTGCAAGCTTCATTCCGCAGACTCCGATTGCCCCCTTCTTCTTCTCAGGAATCGTATCTGCTGCAATCCTAAGGAACATGTCCTTTGCCGACTGCATAACAATAGTCATATTTTCTTCTACCGGTGCTACGAATATAACTGCATCATCATCTGCAAGCTTCGTGGCTGCTGTGGTACGCTTTGCTACGTCAAATTCTTTCCCATCCACCTGTTTTAACATGGCTGTCTTCGTTCCAAATAAAAGCTTCTGCGTACACAGTGCTGCCAGATCTGTGATATAAATCAACTGCTCTTTAGAGCTGTCATAATTACTTACATTATCAATCGGCTGTCCCTTGTCACGGAATTTTCCAAACGGCAAATCGACTACCTTCAGCAGATGCATCTGTCCGGTATTGGTAAAGATGCAGATTTTTCCGGTATTCATACAATGAAGTACATAACGGTTCTCGCTGTCTGCTGCTTCTTTGTTACGCTCATAAGCCGCCACATCAATGGTTTTCGCATAGCCAAAACGATCCATCAAGAAGACCACTTCCATCTCTTCCATCTTCTTTTCTTCATAAACAGCAGCTTCCACATTGTCGATACGGGTACGGCGTTCTCTGGAATAGTTTTTCTTAAGACCATCTAATTCCTTCATAATTACCTTCGCCATTGTACTGCGGTTGGTAAGAATATCTTCGTATTCTGCGATATTCTTTAATGTGGTATTATGCTCATCCATCAATGCTTCCACTTCCAGACCAATCAGCTTATAGAGGCGCATCTCTAAAATTGCTGTTGCCTGACGTTCTGTAAAGTTTAACTTCGAAGCTTTCTTTTCGGATTCTTTCGTTTTGAATTTAATATTCTCTGTCACACCATTCATCAGGCAGTTTTTCGCATCCTTGATATTACGGCTTCCTCTTAAGATTTCAATAATTAAATCAATGACATCGCAGGCACGGATTAAACCTTCCTGAATCTCTTTCTTATCCAGTTCCTTTGCCAGTAATGTCTTATATTTTCTGGTAGCAAGTTCATACTGGAACTTTACATGGTGACGGATAATCGGAACCAGTCCCAGAGTCTCCGGTCTTCCGTCTGCTACAGCCAGCATATTGACACCAAAGGTATCCTCTAATTTTGTCTTCTTATAAAGAAGATTGCAAAGGTTCTGTGCATCTGCTCCCTTTCGAAGCTCAATGACAATACGGATTCCCTCTTTGGATGACTGGTTGGAAATATCCACAATATCATTTGTCTTCTTGGTCTCAACCAGACTGTAGACATCATTTAAGAATTTTCCAATATTGGCTCCAATCATGGTGTATGGAATTTCCGTAATAATCAGGCGCTCTTTTCCGCCTTTTACTGCTTCAATTTCTACTTTTCCACGAACTTTAATCTTACCGATTCCAGTCTCATAAATGGAAAGCAGTTCGTCCTGGTTGGTCACAATTCCACCGGTCGGGAAATCCGGTCCCTTGATATATTTCATCATTTCTTCCGTTGTAATATCTGGATTCTTCATATATGCTTTGACACCATCAATGACTTCGCCAAAATTATGCGGTGGAATGCTGGTTGCCATACCAACGGCAATACCCTCTGCTCCGTTTACCAAAAGGTTCGGCACCTTTACCGGAAGTACTTCCGGTTCTTTTTCTGTCTCGTCAAAGTTTGGCACAAAATCTACTACATCTTTATCCAGATCTGCCAGATACGCTTCCTGGGTAATCTTCTGCAGACGGGCCTCGGTATATCGCATTGCCGCCGCTCCATCTCCCTCGATGGAACCAAAGTTACCATGACCATCTACCAGTGGCAGTCCCTTCTTAAATTCCTGTGCCATTACCACCAGTGCATCATAAATGGAGCTGTCACCATGCGGATGATATTTACCCATGGTATCTCCCACGATACGGGCACATTTACGATAAGGTTTATCATAACGGATGCCAAGTTCGTGCATATCATAAAGTGTTCTTCGCTGTACCGGCTTCAGACCATCTCTGACATCCGGCAATGCTCTTGCGATAATAACGCTCATGGCATAATCGATATAAGATTTCTGCATTACTTCCGAATATTCGGTGCGGATAATCTGTTCTTTCGTTTCCATAATCTATCCAATTCCTTCCTGATTTTCTGCTTCTATCATTTCCCATACATCCATAAAAATATGCTGTCAGCAATTCCTTACGGATTCATAGAAATTTATATGTCAAGTTCTGCATCCTTTGCATTATCATAGATGAATTTACGACGCGGCGGTACATCCGTTCCCATCAGCATCTCTGTTACATCCGATGCCATTCTGGCATCTTCGATTTCTACCTGTTTTAACATTCTTGTTTCCGGATTTAAGGTTGTCTCCCAAAGCTGCTGTGCGTCCATTTCTCCAAGACCTTTGTAACGCTGCAAGGTAAAGGAACCTTTGTGCGTCTTACGATAGCGGGCAAGGGCTGCATCATCATAAAGATATTCCTCTTCTCCCTTAGTTGGCATCGCTTTATACAAAGGCGGCATCGCAATATAGACATGTCCTTCGTAAATCAGTTCCGGCATAAACCGGTAAAACAAAGTCAGAAGCAGCGTTGAAATATGTGCTCCATCCACATCCGCATCTGCCATGATAATTATCTTATCATAACGAAGCTTGCTGATATCAAAGTCATTTCCATATCCTTCGGAAAATCCGCAGCCAAATGCATAAATCATGGTTTTTATCTCTGCATTAGCCAATACTTTATCAATACTTGCTTTCTCTACATTTAATATCTTTCCACGAATCGGAAGAATCGCCTGGAACATCCGGTTTCTTGCAGTCTTAGCAGAACCACCCGCAGAATCTCCCTCCACGATAAAGATTTCACATTTGGAGGCATCACGGCTTTCGCAGTTGGCCAGTTTTCCATTGGAATCAAAGGAGAATTTCTGCTTGGTTAAAAGATTGGTTTTCGCTTTCTCTTCTGTCTTACGGATTTTTGCCGCTTTTTCTGCACATCCGATAATTGCCTTTAAAGTATCCAGGTTACGGTCAAAGTACATCTGAATTTCATCATTGGTTACTTTTCCGGTGGCTCTTGCCGCATCCTGGTTATCAAGCTTGGTTTTCGTCTGCCCCTCAAATCTTGGGTCCGGATGTTTCACGGAAATAACGGCAGTCATTCCATTTCTTACATCTGTTCCGGTAAAGTTTGCATCCTTTTCCTTTAAAATGCCAAGCTCTCTTGCATAAGAATTAATCACCTGGGTAAAGGTTGTCTTAAAACCGGTCAGATGGGTTCCACCCTCTGCATTGTAAATATTATTACAGAAGCCCAGCACATTCTCATGAAATTCTGTTGTATACTGGAATGCCACTTCAACAGAAATGCCCTCAGATTCTCCTTTATAATAAATGACATCATGGAGACATTCATTATTCTGATTCATCTCTTTTACAAATCCAATGATTCCATCCGGCTCATGATATTCAATATGTTCTACTTCTTCCCCACGTCTATCTTCATAAATAATAGTTAAAGCAGGATTTAAATATGCAGTCTCATGGAGACGGCTCTTTACTTCATCCTCTTTAAATCTTGTCTTTTCAAAGATTTCCGGGTCCGGCAGGAAATTAATCTTTGTTCCGGTCTTTTTCGTCTTTCCAATTGTCGGCAGCAGTCCGTTTACCAGCTCTACCGTTGGCACGCCACGCTCATAGCGGTCATGATGCACATAACCATCTCTGCTTATTTCTACATCCATATAAGTAGAAAGTGCATTTACAACGGAGGAACCTACTCCATGAAGACCACCGCTGGTCTTATATGCTGCATTATCAAACTTTCCGCCGGCATGCAGAGTAGAAAATACCACACGGGCTGCCGATACGCCCTTCTTATGCATTCCCACCGGAATTCCCCGTCCGTTATCTTCTACGGTACAGGAGCCATCTGCCTCTAATGTAACACGGATGGTATCACATACACCAGCAAGATGCTCATCTACCGAGTTATCCACGATTTCATATATTAAATGGTTCAATCCTTTTCTTGAGACGCTTCCAATATACATTCCCGGTCTCTTCCGGACAGCTTCCAGTCCTTCCAGTACGGAAATACTGCTTGCATCATATGTTTCCTGTTTCGCCATTGTTCCATTCCTTTCTTTCTAAAAACTGCTTCAAAAGAAGCCCTGCGGCTAGTATAACACATGGAGATTTTTTTGGCAAACATGTGTTTTCTTGTTACTTGCGAAAAAAAACAACTACCAAGAATATCTCAGTAGTTGTTTTGAACTGCCAATGACAGATTCCGTCTTAACTAAACAGATTCTTAAAGAAATCTGCAATAGATGAAAACAGATTTGAGAAGAAGCTTCCAATCTTATCAAAGATTCCATCTGCACCAAGGTTCTCAATCTTGTCATAAATGGATTTTGCCTGATTTACAAGGTTGTCTACATCAAGATCCAGATTGCCAATCTTCTTTAACAGGTCTAATAACTGCTCTTTCTGCTCTTCTGTCAGTGTCACATCAAATTTATCTGCTGCTTCATCAATGGCATCACGGATGCTTGCATCATCCGTAAGATTGTTTTCTGCCATCTGCTGTTTTAAGTATGCAACCAGACCTTCTACCGACTCAGCATCTGCTCCGGTGCTGCTTTCAAGCTGTCCGGTTAATACCAGCTCATTTAATGCAGTATCTACATTTTCCTGTGGAAGCTCTTTACCAGTCATTTCCTGATATGCTTTAAATACGCCAACCAGCGCAGCGGTTCCGGAAATATTTTTCGGTCCTGCTACAATGATATCTGCATCTTCAATCCCTGCTGTTACCAGTGCATTTTTATACATACCAACGGTACAATAAGAAATATTCTTTGTGGAAATGTTGATTCCATTTCCTTTCTCCTTCTTTACAATCACAACGGAGGACCAGGACTTGCTTCCAATCTGGGAAGATGGAATATATGCATCCAGATACTGGTGTTCTTCGGAATTGTTTACTGTTACTACGTCATAGTTACCAAGCTGTGCCGGATCAATGCCCATCAGACTTAAAACAGTGTTCTTCTGGTCTTCGGATAAGTCTGCGCCCAATGCCAGATATGGTTTGTCACTTTCCTTGATTACAACATTGTCATCTGCCTTATCTTCTACAGCTGCCGGATTATCTGCAGCTGTTCCGGCATCCGGCGTGCTGCTGTCTGCTCCACTGTCCGGATTTGCTGCTGCATCAGAACTGTTGTTCTCCCCACCTGCTGCAGTACCATTTTCCGATGATGTCTCTGTAGACAGTGTTCCGGTCACTTCTGCTGCGGATGCCTGAAATGGCACTCCAAGAAACAGCATACATGCTAATCCCATTCCCATTATTTTTTTGATATGTTTTTTCATTTTTTCCTCCTTTTTCAGGCAAGGTGAACATTCATCCATGCCAGAATATCATGATATACAACATCACGGTCTGTCTCATTTAAGATTTCGTGACGGTCGTTGTCATATAATTTCCAGGTAATATCCTCTTTGCCGGCTGTGTCAAATTTATTATATACCTTCTTTACGCCGCTGCCGCAGCCGCCCACCGGATCCATCGCTCCCGATACAAAAAATAACGGAAGACTCTTTGGAACTGCTTCAATATTTTCCTGCTGGTTGTCAAAAAGAACTGCCTCAAACAGTCCCATATAAGCATTTACCGTAAATACAAACGTGCATTTCGGGTCTGCATAATAAGTTTTTACTATTTCTTCATCCTTGGTCAGCCAGCTATTGGAAGCATCTTTTCCTGTCAGGTCAAACTGATGATAGTATTTATCATAAGATAATTTCTGCAATAATTTACTTCTGTGGTGCCAGCCAAAAAAAGCTGCCTGTAGCTTTGCAATAAACATGGCAAGCTTTGTGGTATTGTCTGGAATACAGCCGGTTCCCATAATTATAGCACCGGTAAGCCCCTCTCCATGTATCGCAAGATATTTCCGAAGCATATAAGAACCCATGCTGTGTCCCAACATAAAATACGGTACACCCGGATGCTCTTTCTGCGTCATCTCCCGGAGTGTATGCATATCGGCAACCACCGTATCGCTGGGATGCTCTGCAAAATATCCCCATTCATCCTTAGATACAACGGATTCGCCGTGTCCGATATGATCATGACCTACCACCAGAAAACCATTGTCATTTAAAAATTCTGCAAAAGCCCGGTAGCGTTCAATATATTCCACCATACCATGTGTTATCTGTAAAACTGCACGATACTTTCCATCTTCCGGAGTCCATCGTACTGCATGAACTGTGGTTCGCCCATCTGCGGAAGGGAAAGAAAACACTTCCTCTTTCGTCATATAATATACCCCCTGTATGTTATAAATCCCTTATATTTTACAATGATTCTGCACTTTTTACAACCAAAGCGTCCTGCAAAAACCATAATACTCTATTAAATTTTTCTTAAATTCCTAAAGTTTCACCTACAGAACCTGCCACTGGCAGCTTCTTACGGATG
>ULUC01029081.1_pt1 | contig 13049 bp, 8 predicted proteins | sample 1958151 | NCBI WGS metagenome assembly ULUC01 (sample SAMEA4835750, study PRJEB28245) | human gut metagenome | biome: gut microbiome; material: fecal sample | place: Denmark | collected 2008
CCGAAATTCGATGTGTTCAAATTTTTGTCATGTACTTAAGGTTTGTCGGTAAAACATCACGGAGAGTGAAAAAGTTCGATAAATCGGGCGATTGCATTGATATGCGAGGATAAAATATGTTAAGGCGATTGGGTATGAAATGAAAAAATATTATTTTTGTGGAGATGGAAAGGATAAGGAAGATAACATCGTGGTTTTTGTTGGTGCTGATATGCTGTGTGACAGTGTTTCAGTGCCATCATCATGATGCTGCCGGACATGCGTTCTTTCTGGCTTACGGTGACGAAGAAATCACATCAGGATTGCAGCATGGCGACTGCCATAGCCATGACTGCGGAGTGCCGCGGGACGACGGGGCGTCGGATTGCGGAATGCATCTCGCCGATGCGATGACGATAGGAAAATCCGGCCATTCTTTCGGCAGCGATGTCTTATTTGCCTGTGTAATATCGGATTGTCCGTTTGACTTCTCCGCCGAGGAGAGTTCGTGCGGAAATACTCGCAAGATAATCAGAGACTTGGGCTCAGTGACCGTGGGATACGGTCATATAAATCTGTTGCGGGGACCGCCGGGTGCCTTAGAGCTTGTCTAAAATTCATATTGCTTTGCTTTTAAGGGGCTTGCCAGTGTCTTTTTGCTCGCTCTTCAGTCACGTAGCTACGGCTACGCTCGCTCTTTGCAAGCAAAGCGACTTCGTCGATGACATCGCAAGCAAAAATTCATCTGACAATCCCTCTCAAAATCTGCATCATATAAATTTAGACAAGCTCTGAATCTGACACCGGGTTGCATAAAATAACGCCTAATTTTGTTGTACTTTCAGGAGTTCGCATCGCTGTGTGCCATACGCAGCCCGGAGCGGACGTAACGGTATGTGGCGTATTTAAATGAATTTAATAAATGAAATGAAACAAAATCTGACATAGAAATGAAATATTTAAGTTTTTTTATTCTGTCGTCGGCATTTGTCCTTGCAGGATGCGGCAAAGGGGATGGACACGGTCAGGACGTGGATGGCGACGGGAATGCAGACGCAGCCACGCAGACTGAGGCCGGTCGCCATGACGGCGAAATCGAAATACACGACCACCAGGCCGAGGAGCTTGGCATCAAGGTAAGTGAGGTGACGGAAACGGATTTCTCCGTGCCTGTGACCGTTTCAGGTGAAGTAATGTATAATACGGCTAACAGCGGGGTGATTTCGGCACCAATGTCCGGAAGGGTAACCTTCGACAAAGGAATTTCGGCAGGTGTGAAAGTGTCGAAAGGCGCACGCATAGGCAGAATATCAACAGCTGGAATGGCCGGTGGCGACCAGTTGCAGGCGGCTAAGATAGAGTATGAGGCTGCAAAAAAGGAAGTGGAACGTCTGGCGCCTTTGCGTAGCGACGGCATAGTCACCGTGGGCGAATACAATCAGGCGCTCGCCAATCTCGAACGTGCTAAAAACAATCTCTCGGGAGGCGCCGGAAGTATGATAACGGCACCGATGGCCGGTGTAATATCCAGCCTTGCCGCAGGTGAGGGCGGTTATGTCAACGCTGGCGATGTCATTGGCGAAATTGCCGGTGAGGGAGGTATGACGCTGCGTGTAGACGTGCCGGCACGCGAAAGTTCGGGTATCGCCGATGTGAAGACGGCGAAGGTGAAATTTCCGCATCTCGATGATGTCGTAGAGGCTACGGCCATGTCGGGCAAGAGCAGTTCGTCGTCGGCTCCGGGATATATGAGCCTGTATTTTTCACTTCCGGCCATGGACAATGTGGTGGCCGGAAGTTATGCCGAGGTGTATTTGCCTACATCCGATGTCAGGAAAGTTACGGCAGTGCCGTTGTCGGCCGTCACCGACCGCATGGGGCAGAAGATGATATATGTGAAAGAGCCGGGAAGTCCGCATTACCGGCGCGTACCCGTGACCGTAGGCACGAGTGACGGGCAGCTGGTGGAGGTGACGGGCATACAGCCCGGAGATTCAGTAGTCACCGAGGGCGTGACATTCGTCCGTCTCGCGGAAAATGCCGGGGTGACACCTCCGGGACATTCTCACAATCATTAATGCCGGTGCAAGATGCTTAACAGAATAATAAAATTCTCGCTTGATAACCGTCTGATAATACTCGTATTGTCAGCGGTAATACTGCTTGCGGGCATGCTGACGCTGCTTCGTACGGAAGTCGACATCTTCCCCGACCTGAATGCTCCGACCGTGACTGTCATGACCGAGGCTCCCGGTATGGCGACCGAGGAGGTGGAAAAAATGGTGACGTATCCGATTGAGACAGCCGTGGCAGGAGCGCAGGGAGTGGAGAGTGTGCGTTCGTCGTCGTCAACAGGTTTCTCGGTGGTGAATATACAGTTTACCGGAGATACGGAGCCGCTTGTGGCACGTCAGGCCGTCGCCGAATGTTTGGCAAGGATAGAGAACCAGTTGCCGCCGATGGCCGAAACGCCGGTCATCGGACCGCAGTCGTCGATATTGGGTGAAATACTGATAGTAGCTCTCACTTCCGACAGCCTCGGTACCGGCGACCTGCGCACGATAGCCGACCGGCGTCTGCGTCCGATGCTCCAGGCGGTGTCGGGTGTGTCGTCTGTGTCAGTCATCGGAGGAATCGAGGAGGAATACCGGATTTCGCTCGATGAGGACAAGATGCGGTATCTCGGCGTGACGCTTGCAGAAGTCGCCGACGCACTGCGCGATGTCAACGCCAACAGTGCCGGCGGCATAATACAGGGATACGGCAACGAATATGTGGTCAAGTCGGATGTCGCTACTATCGACCCTGTTGAGATAGGAAGTACGGTAGTGCGTGCCGACGGCGCAAGCATCGTCACAGTCAATGATATAGCACGTATAGGCCGCGGCGGTAAATCGCCGAGGGTAGGGCTTGCCTCGTACCGAGGCACTCCTGCGGTAATCATGACTGTCACGAAACAGCCCGGAGTGGGAACGATAGGCCTGACCGAACAGTTGCTCGATGTCATTGACGAGGCGCGGAAATCATTGCCGGCTGAGCTGAATATAGCTACCGACATATTCGCTCAGCGCGATTTCATAGACCGCTCGATTTCCAATCTGTCGTCATCGCTTTTCGAGGGAGCCATAATGGTCGTAGTGGTATTGTTTTTCTTCATGATGAACGTGAGGGCTACGGCGGTATCACTGATAGCCCTTCCGATGTCAATCATCATAACGGTGCTGATACTCCATCTGCTCGGTATTACGGTCAACACAATGACACTCGGCGGCATAGCCATAGCCATAGGTTCGCTGGTGGATGACGCGATAGTCGATGTGGAGAATGTCAGCCGTCGGCTCAGGGCTAACCGTCAGCTTCCGTCCGGTGAGCGCAAGAGCATGGTGAAAGTGGTGTTTGAGGCATCGAAAGAAGTGCGTATGCCCATCTTCAATTCGTCGCTGATAATAATAGCCGGATTCATGCCGCTGTTTTTCCTGTCGGGCGTCGAGGGAAGGATGCTTGTGCCGCTCGGCATAGCGTTTATAATCGCGCTCGGGGCGTCGACGATAGTGGCTCTTACGGTAACTCCGGTCGTGTGCAGTTATTTGCTCGGCACAAAGAAGTCGCAGGCGGCGCTGACGCGTGAACCGGTAACTATGCGATGGCTGAAAAAGGTGTACGGCAATGGGCTGAAACGCGCGTTGCGCCACCGTACGGCACTCCTAATAGCTACCGGGGTGCTGTTTGCCGCCGCACTGGCGCTGTTTGCCAATATGGGGCGCGGATTCCTGCCTCCGTTCAATGAAGGGTCGTTCACTATCAATATCAGTGCGCTTCCCGGCATATCGCTTGACGAAAGCGACAGGATAGGGCGTCTCGCCGAGAAAATAATCCTTGAAGTACCGGAAATAGAGACGGTGGCGCGCAAGACGGGGAGGGCAGAGCTTGACGAGCATTCGCTGGGTACAAACGTGTCGGAAATCGAGGCTCCCTATAAGCTCGGCGACAGAAGCCGCGGCGAGATTGCCGATGACCTGCGTCGTCGGCTCGCAGTGATACCCGGAGTCAACATCGAGATAGGGCAGCCGATATCGCACCGTATCGACGCTATGCTGTCGGGGTCGGAATCTCCGATAGTATTCAAGATTTACGGTGATGATTTCGAGCAGCTCAATCATATTGCCGGGGAGCTCAAGGCAATCATGGAGGGCACGGAGGGGTTGCGCGACGTGGCGATAGAACAGCAGATGGGGCGTCCGGAGCTGTCGGTCACGCCGCGACGTCAGCTGATGGCACGGTACGGGGTGACCCCCGCCATGTTCAATGACGCGCTCCGGGCAGCAATGTCGGGAATTGTGGTGTCGCAGGTGTATCTTGACGGATATCCGCGCGACATAACACTCCGTTATGACATTCCCGAGGAGCAGCTTGTCGACAGGCTATCCGGAATAACGGTGGATACGCCACGCGGCAAAGTCACCCTGGGAGATATTGCCGAGGTGAGATATACCGAAAGCCAGAATACGATAAACCGCGAGAACAGCCGGCGCCGTATACTCGTGTCGGCCAATATCGAAGGACGCGATGTGACGTCGGCCGTGGAGGAAATCAAGCGCAGGGCTGACGACGGGATAGAGCTTCCTGAAGGATATATCATAGAGGATGCGGGGCAGTCGGCAAAGGCCAAAGAGGCGTCGATGCGTCTTCTGTCGGCTTCGGCTCTGGCGCTGCTGGCAATACTTGGGCTGCTGTACTTTGAATTCAAGAATATGAGGCAGTCGCTCATCATATTAATCAACATACCGCTGGCCATGATAGGGGGTATATTCATATTGCAACTTACGGGTGGAAGTCTCGATATTCCGGCTATAATCGGATTCATAGCGTTGCTCGGTATAGCCACGCGCAACGGCATGCTGCTTATATCACGCTACAACGCGCTCACACGTGGCGGAATGACGCCGTCGGAAGCTGTGATGAAGGGCTCGCTTGACCGCCTGACGCCTATAATAATGACCGCACTGACCTCGGCTCTCGCGCTCATTCCTCTCGCATTGCGCGGGGGAGATCCGGGCAACGAGATACAGTCGCCGCTGGCTACGGTGATACTTGGCGGACTGGCTTCGTCGACATTCCTCAATCTTTTTATCGTGCCGATACTCTATATGGCATATCACCGGCGGAGAAAGAAAATGAATGTATCCGCGCATGGTGATAATGCTGCGGAGAGTAGGCATGTAGACTCCAAATAGATTGAAAACGGATTGGAAATGTCGCTGTTGTTTTGCCATTACCGACAAATTGTGTAACTTTGCGGTCGCAAATGGCTGCACAGGGTGTGCAGCCATGCGGCTTGTGCTTCACCGAACTATAAAAAAGATAACCACTTGAAAAAAAACAGGACAAGCTTTATAAGAAATGTAGCTGCAATCTCATTTGTCGGCTTTGCCGGGGTGTGTACATACGCCAACAACTTCGATGCGATAGTCGCGTCGTTGCTCGGTAACGACGTGCAGCTGGAACTCATGCAGCGTCAGGTCGATGCAGCGTCAGCGTCGCTTGACGCGTCAAATGTGCTGTCCGACCCCGAAGCCGAAGTAGAGTATCTGAGAAGCGGAAGCGGTGAGCAGAAATTCAACCTGTCGGTGTCGCAATCGTTTGACTGGCCCGGAGTTTACATCGCCCGCAACCGTCAGATAGAACTTGAACGCAGCGGCCTTCGGCTTGCCTGTGAGGCCGAACGCAACGCGCAGCGCATGAAGCTCCGTACGATATTGGTCGACATCATAGCCGCAAACCGCGTGATTGCCCAAATGTCCGAAACCGTGGAGTGGTGTGATAAGTTGCTTGAGACACTTGAAGCCGACTACAAGCGTGGCGATGTAAGTGTCCTCGAAGTGAACAAGATGAGGATAGAACTCGCCGACTTCAAGCTGAAACTGTCGGAAGCGAAGACCGGTAAGGATGCTCTTTTAGGTGAATTGGTGTCGATGTCGGACAATGCTGACGAGATAATAGCCCGATGTGACGGTCTTGATAATTTCCCTATTATTGGTCTTAAGAGCCTTGAACAGTATATTGAGGAGGCAAAGGCTGCCGCCCCGTCATTGCAAGAGGCGAGAAATGCGGTAGTTATGGCTAAGGCGCGTAAAGAAGTGGCGTCGCGAAGCACGTTGCCGGGATTCAGCGCCGGTTATCGTCTTTCGCATGAGGACGGCATGCTTTTCAACGGCTTCATGGTAGGAGTAAGCGTGCCCTTGTGGAGGGCATCAAAGGAGCGCAGGGCTGCCGCCTCGGAGGAGATTTCGGCGATGTTCGGTGAAAAAGCTGAGGAAATCAAGCTTGAAAAAAGCATTGATGCGACGTACCGCAAAGCCGTGAGCCTCAAGGAAACACTGGAACAGTACGGCACGGCGCTGACAGCGAGCGACAACGTGGGCCTGTTGCGGCGTGCCTACGAATCGGGAGCAATCACGCTCACGGAGTTTGTGCTCGAAGTCAATTATTTCGTGGAAGCGGGTGTGCAGTATACCGAACTTCAGCGCCGGTATTACAATGCGCTCGTCGAACTATCTCGATATGACGATTATACGGAACAATGATGTAAAAAATCTTAATAAAATATAATAAAGCATGTCTGCCTTACGTTAAGGTAATGATGTAATCAAAAAATCAATCATGTTAAAGAAAAAATTAATCAAGATATTCCTGCCGTCGCTATTGCTGCTGACATCGTGCGGAATGCCGAAGAATATTGTTTATTTCCAGGACCTTGATACTGAAAAGGAGATTGATATAGACTATAACAACAGTATCGTGGCTAAGCCTAACGACGAGTTATCGATAATCGTGACCTGCCAGAATCCGGAACTTGCTGCCATATTCAACCTCCCGCTCGTCACTACGCTCGCAGGGCGCGGCAGTTCGCAGGCCTACAACCAGCAGGTGGCCACCTATACGGTAAATAAGGAGGGCGATATAAATTTCCCGATACTGGGCCAGATAAAAGTCGAAGGGCTGACACGTACCGAGATTTCCGATAAAATACAGAATGAACTCATGTCACAGAAACTGCTTGATGACCCGGTTGTTTCGGTAAGTTTTGTCAACGTATTCTATGGCGTGACAGGTGAAGTAGCCAAGCCCGGGCGTTTCCCGATAGACCGTGACCGCATGACGGTGCTTGACGCTCTTGCCAACGCCGGCGACCTCACCATCTACGGCGACCGCATCGGAGTCAAAGTGCTCCGCCGCGAAAACGGTATCCTCAAGACCTACAATCTCGATCTGACCGATGCGGAAAAAGTGACGAAATCGCCCGCTTTCATCATACAGCAGGACGACATGATTTACGTCACTCCCAATCCGGCCCGCGGACGTATGTCGACAGTCAACGGCAACAATCTAATCTCGACATCATTCTGGATTTCAATAGCTTCGGTACTTACCTCCGTGGCAGTTCTTATATTCAAATAAGTATTAAGTACAATGCCGTTACCTCTTTCTCCAAAATAGAAACATTAAAAAAGACGTAGTTTTTCAACGATAAAATCATGTCACTAATAGTCGATACAGACCAAAAGGCAAAAAAAACAAAGGGAATACCTTTTGTGGAAATGTTAAGAATGTGCCTGTCGCATTGGAAATGGTATGCTATTTCATTGTTTATAATCATGGGCTATGCCGTGTATAAACTTGTTAGCACGGAGCCTACATATATGCGTACAGCCACGATTCTCATCAAAGAGGAGACCAAAGGCGGAGGCTTTGGTAATATGGCTGCAGCACTTGGCGATCTTGGCGGTTTTACTCCGATGTCGAGTGTTGACAATGAACTTGAAGCGATACAGTCGCCGGCGGTAATGCTTGAGGTTATAGAGAAACTCGGATTGAACACTGACTATACGGAAGTCGGAGGATTGCGTGAACTGACACTCTACGGTACCAATCAGCCGTTCGTACTTACTTTTGCCAATCCCGATCCTGAATCGTCATTTTCAGTGACCGGCGTGTTTGATAAAGACAAAAAATTTACAATCAATAAAATAAAGCAGAAGGGGAGAGCGAAACAGAAATTTACCGACACTTATACCCTCGACCTCGGCAAGGGTATTGACTCCATAGCTACTCCGGCCGGAACCCTTATTATTTCGCCAAATCCTAAATATAAGGGCGGAGAAATCAAAGAGGCAATGGAAATCAATGTATACTACACGCCGGTTGACTGGCGCGTGCAGGGATATACCAGCCGCCTGAACGCTGTGCTTGCCAGCCGAAAGGCTTCCGTGATAAATCTTTCGATTGCCGACCACTCCAGAGAGCGTGCCGCCGACCTACTCAACACGGTCATTGATGTATACAATGAGAAATGGATTGAAGATAAAAACCGCATGACTGATGCTACCGCTGATTTCATCGGCCAGCGTCTCGATATAATCAAAAATGAACTTCTGGATGTAGACCGCGAGATAACCAACTATAAATCAAAAAACGCGCTTCCTGACCTTCAGGCTATCGTTACCGTTGACCTGGCAAAACAGTCGGAGACAGAGAAGAAGATACTTGAACTCCAGAGCCAGTATACAATGGCCAAGCATCTGCAGGAATTCATCTCAAATCCGGAAAATTACGACAAGGTACTTCCGAGCATGTCGATAACAGGTCTGGCCACAAGCGGAGCGGCCAACGATGAAATTGTCGAGTATAATACAACATTGATGGAACGTAACCGCCTGGTTTCGGCCAACTCGGTAAGCAACCCGCTCGTCAAGGATTTTGACCGCCGGCTCGACGGAATGCGCAAGGCTATAGTGCAGTCGGTAAATACGCAGACACAGCAGTTGCGCACGGCACTCAATGATCTGGAAGCTGAACGCAGCCGTACGTCAGGACGCATAGCCAACAGCCCCACGCAGGCCAATGACCTTCTTGGTGTGGAACGCCAGCAGAAAGTGAAGGAATCGCTATACCTTTATCTGTTGGAGAAAAAAGAAGAGAATGACCTGTCGAAAACGTTTACTGCCTACAATACGCGTATTATCACGCCACCGATGGGACCCGACAAGCCTGTGGCTCCGCGCGGCATGAAGACACTCATGTTTGCTTTCATATTCGCAATGGCAGTGCCGACCGGTCTGATATTCGTGCGCTATAATATGGATACACTCGTGCGTTCGCGAGCCGATCTTGATGACCGTGTCAAGGCTCCGTTCCTCGGCGCAGTACCTTTTGTAGGCAAGAAGCCTTCTAAATTAAAGAAGTTATTTAAGAAAAAGAATAAAGAAGACAGTGCGAGTGAAATCGTAGTCAAGCATGGCAACGGGTCGGCTGTCAATGAAGCGTTCCGCATGATACGAAGCAATCTTGAGCTTATGAATTCCCGTATAGCGGCGGGACGCGAGGATAAAAGCATTGTGACGATGGTGACTTCGGCCATTCCCGGCTCGGGAAAGACATTCGTATCGCTCAACCTTGCTGCGGCATACGCTTTAAAGAAGATAAAAGTGGCTGTAGTAGATGTCGATTTGCGAAAGGCTACTCTATCGAAGAGCTTCGGTGCGCCTCACCGCGGTGTCACATCTTATCTCTCAGGGACTGCCACGCTTGATGACATTATAATCAGGAAAGCATCCGGCATGGAATATCTCGATGTTGTCCCCGCCGGAGCAATCCCGCCGGATCCGGCGGAACTTATCGACAGCCCGCAGTTTGTCGAAATGATAAAGGAACTGAAGACACGCTATGACGTAGTGTTGCTTGACTGTCCTCCCACTGAACCTGTCACTGACTCGCTTATAATCACACGCGCTGTCGACCGTACGGTTTATGTCGTGAGAGTTGGCAATCTTAAGCGAGACTTCCTTGATACTCTTCAGGAATATTATACAGGCAAGCGTTATACCAACCTTACTACCGTGCTCAATGCAATAGATGGCGGTTCGTCAAAAGCCTCTTACGGGTATGGCTATGGCTACGGGTATGGCTATGGCTACGGCAATAAGAGCAATAAATCATAAGACCAATCGGACTGACGCGGCATAAAGTGCTGACACGATATGCCGCGTTGCGTTGTCTCACATCGCAAATTTGCTTAAGAGAGAGTTTGAATTTAAACCGTATTAACAATAAAAGAGAATGCAAGGAAAAACTTCAAATTAATCCTGAGGTCTTTTTTGGTTAATTCCGCCAAGTTTCATCAGTCGCATAGCTCGCTATGCTCCTTCTTCAACTCGCGGAATTCCCTCAAAAAATCCTCTCAGTCTTAATTTGATTTAAATTCAAACACTCTCTTAGAGAAATATAAAGAAAGGAAGAGAAACCGGGATTAGATATGTCAAGAACTACAAAGGGCTTAAAAAACAGTAAGGTAGCACTTTTGTTCTACGTCTTGGAGATGGCATTGGGCTTTGTGTCGCGCACTGTCTTCATACGTTATATCGGTGCCAATGTGCTTGGACTTAACACCACGGCCAATAATCTGCTTCAGTTCCTTAATCTTGCAGAATTAGGCATAGGCACGGCAGTGGCATTTTCACTTTATAAACCGCTGGCTGACGATAACCGACAGGCTATTTCTGAAATAATCAGCATACAGGGGTGGCTCTATCGCCGTATAGCCCTGATTGTGGCAGGTGGCGCTATTGTGCTGATGGCATTTTTCCCTGTTTTTTTCAAGAAGATGGATTTGCCGCTGTGGTATGCTTACGCATCGTTCGGGGTGCTGTTGTATACCGCGTTGCTGACTTATTACTTCAACTACAAGCAAGTGATACTGACAGCTTCGCAGCAGGAGTACAAGATAGCCTACAGCTACAAGTCGGTGATGTTGGCGCGCAGTCTGGCACAGATACTGGCGATGGCGTTTCTGCCCCACGGCTATGTGTGGTGGCTTGTGCTACAGGTGGCGTTCAGCACGGCGGCCACCATCAGCCTGCAGCGTATGGTCAACCACACGTTCCCATATTTGCGGGGGGTCACGGCCGATGTCAGCAAGGACCTGCGCAAGAAATATGCCGTCATAATCACCAAGATAAAGCAGCTTTTCTTCCACAAGGTGGCAAGCTACGTGCTGTTGCAGACCTCGCCGCTCATCATCTATGCCTACGCCAACCTGACATTGGTGGCCATCTACGGCAACTATATGCTCATCGTGCTTGGCATCACTATGCTTATGCAGTCGGTATTCAACGGCGTGGCTGCGGGTGTCGGCGACCTTATAGCGAGCGGCGACAAGGGGCGCATCGTGGCGGTGTTCAAGGAGATATTCACGTCGCGGTTCCTGATAGCCACGACGTTCTGCTATTGCCTGTATATGCTCGCCGACCAGTTTGTCATCCTGTGGATAGGACCGGGCTATCTGCTGCCTACCTCGACGCTTCTTGTCATCATCGCCATCATGTATATGCAGCTGATGCGCACCGTGGTCGACAATTTCATACAGGGCTACGGCATGTTTGCCGACGTATGGGCTCCGGTGACCGAGGCAGTGGTCAACATATCGTTGTCGATACTGCTGGGCTATTTCTTCGGCATCACCGGCATATTGTCGGGAGTGCTGATATCGCTGGTGCTGATAGTGGGTATATGGAAGCCTATCTATCTGTTCCGCTGGGGCATGAAGGAGTCGCTGTTGCCCTACCTGCTGCTATATGTGAAGCATATAGCGGTGTTTGCTTTTGTGGCGTATTTCACCACCGTCGGTCTGCGCGAAATACTGCTCGAAGCCGACAACTTCGCGAAGTTTGCCATCAATGCGGTGATAACGGTAACGGTATTTGTGTTTTTCGAGGGATTTATCCTATGGCTTGTGGCGCCGGAGATGCGTGCGTTCACTCGCAGAATGATAGAACTGCTCCCCATTAAAAAGATATTGCGATGATATTGTGTAAGGAAATAGTACTGGAGAGCGTGTCGACCTTCTGGGCAATGAGGTTATTCTTGTTTGCCATAATAGTGTTCTGCAGCTGGGGCATAACTTATAAGAATAGAGGGAATAATTATTATTGGTATTATGCTTTGCCTATAATAATATTTTATATACTTATACAGGGACTCCGTTATGACCGCGGTGTAGATTATCCACATTATGCAGAAGAATTAAAGGATGATATATATAACGGGACAGATTTAACACGAGAGTTTCTATATGATGTTTTTGTCATAACGGTACGTAATTTCAAAATACCGTTTTATTTTGCGTTTATGTTCTATAGCGGATTACTTATTTCCGGACTTATGCTTTTGGTAAAGCATTTTAGAAAATATGCGTTTTGGATTGTACCTATATTCTATTTGTTGACACTCAGCGCTTCTGAAAATCTTATACGTCAGTTTATTGCAATCTCATTCATTTATTTCGCTTATGCTTATTCATTGGATAAAAAAACGAATAAGATGATATTAATGCTGGCAATGATACCATTGATACATTTCAGCGGTCTGTTTGTAGTAGCTGTATTTCTATTGTTACGATATGTAGATTTTACTAGATGGATTAAGTCTCCAATACCCTTCCTGCTGTTCTTTATAATCCTTACCTTATCTTGGAATATTGCCGGACTTGACAGATTTGCTGATATTCTGTCATCTAATTCAGAGGTTTTTGCTGATACAAATTTTGCTGGATATGTTGATAATGCCGACCATTGGTTTACCGAGGAAGGCGAATTGAGCAGTGAGGGTCCCAGTGTTCTTAAACAATTTACAGATTTCATTTGTAATACGGTCATAATATGGTTCGGTTTCGGAGTCTGTCGCCGCGACAAACGTTTCGCGATTGCATATTATGGAAGTTATATCGCTATAATAATTGGCGTGATAGGAAGTTCTGTAGAGTTGATTAACAGAATGGCCTGGTGGTTATATCCTTTAGAACCGATTATTATAGGGGGCATGCTTGTACCAGAAAAAAAATATACAATAAAAGATTGGTTATTAATAGGAATATTTGTTTTATCTTATTATGTCCGTTTTTTCATGCAGGTGGGTAAACCCGGACTGTTCGGATGCGCGTTTGTGTGGGATATCGTTTAACAAGCAATTGAAAAATATTTAAGTACATGACAAAAATTTGAACACATCGAATTTCG
>ULUC01023507.1_pt1 | contig 12993 bp, 9 predicted proteins | sample 1958151 | NCBI WGS metagenome assembly ULUC01 (sample SAMEA4835750, study PRJEB28245) | human gut metagenome | biome: gut microbiome; material: fecal sample | place: Denmark | collected 2008
TTAAAATATTATGCCGTGGTATCCGATATACATGAAACCGCGAAACATCCGGATAAAGCCCTGGACGCTTATAAAAAGTATATGTATGTAGCTGAGCGTTTTCATGTCAGGATGTTCTCTAACGACCTGCTTTTTGCCGAGAAAAAGCATAAGCTGGAAATATCGAGTCTGATGGAAACGCAAAAGAGAGACAGAATAATCAAATACAGCCTGTTTGCTGTAATCTTCATAATGGCTATCGCCGGAATAATTATTTACCGATATTACAAAATCCGCACTAAACGAATTATTGCCGAGCAGGAAAATTTGAAACTGAAATTGGAAAAGCAGGCAGCCGAACTTGAACTTAACAATTTGAGATTGGAAAAATCAGAACTTGAAAGCGAGCGCAATAACTTGAAAATATTGTTGCAGAAACATCAGGGACTTGATGGGCCAATTCAGAATGTAATAAAGCAGCGTCTTGACATGCTTAACAGTCTTCTCGCAAAAGAAATCTCCGATAACGAATCACATGCTGCAGCCTATACAAAATGGATTGAACATATACGCAAAAACAAAGAGGAGTTTCTAGACTCCACACGCATAGCCCTTACAGCATCCTACCCTGCATTCATGAAGAGTCTCGAGACCTGCGGCCTTACCGATGATGAAATCAAATACGTATGTCTATATGCTATCGGACTTAAAGGCAAAGAGGTCGGAGAATATATGCAACTAAAGCGGCACTACAACATAAGCAGTGCTATCCGCAAAAAGCTCGGCATTGATGAGCACGAAACAAATATCGGGCTATATATCCGACGCCACTTAGACAAGCCCGCTAACACGTCATTATCATGACAGCAAAAAGTGCCCGCTGACGGCATGCCGTTAAACTTTTTGATGCTCCGTTAAACTTTATCGAACCAATAATTTCCAATACACTGAGTTTCAGTCGTATAGAAATGCGGCTGTTAAACTTTTTATTTGTTTGAAAACTTTTCAATTCCTAATTTTATAGAAAATAACCGCTAAAATTTCTTGACAATGAAAAAGCTATTTTTAATTATTACTACGGTCTTTGCAACTGCAATTAGTTCATTTGCGAAAGACTAAAAAATCCCTGTAGTTTTTAATAAGGACGAGCAAACATCGAGTAAAAACACATGGGATAGAGCTCCCATGCGCATATTCGTAGAAGTTTACTACGATTCGGACGCCGGCATTCTCGAAGTTGTGGGGGACGAGACAATTGAAGCCGAGGTATTTCTTTATAATGCGTCTGGAGTAATGGAAAATTACTCTTCATCACTGAATGCCATATTTCCTATTTATTCGTCGGGCGAATATACTATCTTGATTCAAGGTGAGGGTTGGTATGGCGAAGGCCTGTTGACAATATGATTAAATTGCTGCAACAATGTGATAAGTCGACTATAATTCCAACTTAGTAAAGTCTGCACATGTTATTATCCCGGACATTAATAAAATACGTCAGCATATTTCAGCATAAAATAGATAAGGATGACCTTAGGATATTTCTGGAGTCTTCTCCCCATTACCCCAACCTGTTATCTGTCATGCAGACACTGAAGTATGCGGGACTGAATGTTCATGCCGGACAATGTGATTGGGAGAGCCTTCGGCATTTGGATTCCCCATTTCTGATTCATATAAAAGTCAGGGAAAAGGAGGTCTTAGTTATTACTGAATGGGATAATAGTAATAATTGTGTTCGGGTTTTCAATCTGAAAGAAGACAGATGGGAAATCAAACCCAAAGAATATATTGAAAGTATATGGGATAGGGTAGTCATATATACGGATGACAATCCAATAAAGCATGGCTTTAATAAGAATGCGATATTCGTTGTTTTGGCAGCAATTTTTATGTTCTTAGTATTTGGAGCTGTGAGATTTGAGGGAATTACTGTGATTTATTTTGTCCCAGTATTTATAGGTTTAATGACAAGTCTATACTTATATTCGCATAAATGGTTATATGAAAATCCTATTATAGACAAATTGTGCAAAATTTCTCCGATAACAGATTGCAATACAATTGAGAAATCCTCCTATAGTTCAATATTCGGGTTAAGAATGGATTGTATGGCATTGGCATATTTTTTATCCCAGATAATTTGCATGGCCGTAGCAAAACTATTGGATGGACCGGATTCATTATATACAATATATTTTATTTCTGCAATCGTTATCATTCCTATTGCAATATACTCGGTTTACGGACAGATTAGATTAAAAAAAGTTTGTCCGTTGTGTATACTTGTTTTAATATGCGTTTTGACTGAGACAATATTATTTATAAGTATGATGCCGTCACATACAATAAACATAAATCTGATAATATTGTGGGGTGGTATTGCATTGGTTTCTTTGTCAGTATTTCAATATGTTTTCAATATGCGCTTAACGCGGCAGGAATATTTAGCCGATAAAATACAATCGCTTAGATTGAAGCGAAAAAAAGAAATTGTATTGCATGAAAGCCGAGATGTTGGCCTTGTCTTATCCCCAATATGGCTTGGCAAAGCAGACGCATCGCTTAATATTACTACCATAATATCCACGAATTGCGGACATTGCAGGAACTTAGTAGCCAAAATTCTTAAACTGCTTGATAAAGGATTCGAATTTCGATGGAATATTATCCTCGGGAGTGCCAATGATTCGGATTTAAATGATATCTATTCATGGATTCAACAATATATTACTGATAAAAGTAAATTTTTAGAATATATACAAGTTTGGAGTAATTATAAAACTTCTACTATATCTATCCCGAAAGAAATATGCAGAAATGTCAGGATTTCACAAATCAGTCGATATTTTGACGGACAAATATCGGCTTGGGGTATTATCGAATCCCCACGAATTATAATAAATAATCAACTGCTGTCATGTATGTATTCGTCAAAAGACATCGAGTTCTTAATAATAGACAAAACAGAAGAAATACAATGATTAATCATTTAGAGAAGCGGGCTTTGAAATGACTCGTAAACGCAAAATCATACGCGTACAAGAGATGTAATAATATGTAACTAAAAAACAATGAAAAAGATTACAGCAAATGAACTTCAGTCCCTTTTAGGTGGGGCAAAAGGAGATGTGGCTGTATTGGATTATTGCAGTTATCTTCAGTACATAGTTGCTGAGCATAAGGCATATGAAGATGCAGCAGCTGAAGATGCCTGGTGGGATGCGTGGTGTGATGCATATGAAAAATGTGCTGAAAGCCGTCCATGATTATCCTTTGAGAAGGATATCGGTTCAAAATTCAGACGAACCGATATCCTCTCTATCAACCGTATAATTTACAAAATAGCAAATCATATATGAAAGCTAAAATATTTGTGATAGTGATATTGAAAGCCGCTATATGTATTGCATCTCCTCCTGACAATTTGTATGTAAAGGATAGGGAAGATGCGATATTGGAGGTGATATACAATAGAAAGGCGATTACTGATACGACAAGGAGAGAAGAGTCTTTTACTATTGATGACATAATGTTGCGTATCGGCAAAACAAAGTCATTATTCTGTGGAGTTAAAAAATTGTGGGCGGATTCAATTTCGACAGTGGATTTTGTTTCGTATTCCTATATGCTTAGAGCCACATACGAGAAAGATAAAGATAATTTCTTTTTCCTTGGAGGCAGATATTGGTCATATATTTATAAGGATTTGCTTAATAAAGAAGTGACCGAGTGCGACTATTTTGATATGACACATTGGAGGTATAAGGAAGAAATGAAGATACCATCATGGAATATCTTGGATTCCATAACAAACATAGCAGGATATGAATGCCTTATGGCAACTGCGTATTTCAAAGGACGGAGATGGGTTGCCTGGTTTTCCCCTGAAATCCCGATATCTGACGGACCCTGGAAACTTTGTGGGTTACCGGGATTAATCTTGTCGGCTTATGATGATGCCCGGGATTATGAATTTACAGTTAAATCAATTCGTACCTCCGGACTCGGATTGGTCGGATTTATGTATTACAGGCCCGAAGAAGACTATGTGACAGTTACGCGCGAAAAATTCTTTAAGTCATGGCAGAAATATAAGCATGGAAGAGCTTCCGATAGGATTAAGGCCGCCTATGGCATTACTACCCCAGCTCTCTCTTCTCCGAAAAAAACGGTGCATTATGACAGGGAGGAAACTGATTATGAACATAATTAGATTATGAAGCACCTGATATTTGTCATAGTATGCATATTTATTCCATTTATTTGTTGTGCTCGGGTTTTAATTTCCGGGTCGGTTATCGATAGTGTCGACAATACTCCGGTTATAGGTGCAAATGTGCTTATTAAGAACGGCGAAGGTAAACTTCTGTCGTATGGCTCAACTGATAATTATGGAAAATTCACCCTTGCCATTGATTCTGTAAAAACAGACCTTTTTATTCATGTCGCCATGATTGGCTTCAAACCGTACATCGGTTTATTGGAACTTAACGGAGAGCCGATAGTGATAAAGATGGAGGAGGGAGCATTGCAGTTGCAGGAAGTTGTGGTCAAGGCTGACCGTATTCGTGAAAACGGGGATACTATAACATATAATGTCGGAGGATTCGCTCAGAAACAGGACAGGACTATCGGTGATGTGCTTAAACGCATGCCGGGCATCGATGTGGCAGACAACGGAAAGATACAGTATCAGGGCACCGATATCAACAAATTTTATATAGAGGGAAATGATTTGCTTGGGGGAAAGTATGGCATTGCCACTAACGGTATCTCGCATGAAGATATCGGATCGGTAGAAGTGATGGAAACCCCCCAGCCGATGCAGGTGCTTAAGGGTTTGGGATTTTCCGACCGCGCTGCCATAAATCTTAAATTGAAGAACAATGCAAAGGCAACATTTTTAGCCCACGGTACATTGGCTGGCGGATGGTCGCAATATCCTGACGGCCTGCTCTGGCAAGGTGATGTTTTCAACATGATGGTGACCGGGAAATATCAGATGATATCGACATTCAAAGGAAACAATACGGGGCTTAATCTGTCTGATCAGCTTATCGACTTCACTGCCGATCGTCCTGATGAACGTATGGATGGTTACATTTCATTGGCCGTTCCGGATACTCCTGACCTGCAACGATCAAGAAGTTACTTCAATCGTTCATGGATGGTGTCGTCAAGTCATCTTTTGAAGACAAAAACAGGCGGGGAATTCAAGGCGCAGATTGATTACAACAACGACCGTGTCCGGGCAAAGGGGACGACTACATCAACTTATTTTCTCGATTCGGGAGATAAAGTGGTATTGGAAGATAAAAATTCTCTTTCCCACAGGAATGCATTAACGGGAAAGTTCTCATTTGAGGTAAACGAAAAAACATACTTTTTTAACAATATGCTTTCTGCTGATGTGTCATGGGATAATCTTGCGTTAACTACTTCCGGTACTCTGTCTAATACTCAAACCTTAAATAGTCCCGAATATTCGGTAAGCAATCGGTTGAAAATAATCAAGCGTTTCGGTAAAAATAAACTTGTGACATTTATTAGTCGCAATGAGTGGAACTCTCTCCCTGAAAGACTGACAATAACGCACGACGGGGAAATTTACGGACAGAAAATAAAACAACATTCCGTTTATACAGATGAACGCGCCTCATTGGGATTTGTATTCAATCGGGTATTGTTGTCAATCAATGGAGGCATATCCGGTTATTTCAGAAATCTTGATACTGATTTATGGGGAATAGAAATACCATATTTGAATGGTCATGAACAGCTTACTACCGACTACTTGCGTGTTTTCGCATTTCCGAAATTGGAATGGGGTTATAGGAAACTTGAGCTGACACTTGATATTCCTGTCAATTTATACTCATATTTTTTTTCGGGTGGGTTACGTGACAGGACGGAAGTTTTTATTTCACCGTCACTTGCTGTAAAGTTCAAGCTGACACCGAGAATGTCGCTGACACTTCGGGGAAGCGCGCGCCAATCGCCGGCAGCTCTGCATGATATTCATGACTCATCAATATTGACCGACTACCGCTCCTTCACTTCGGGAATTGATGATTACTATTCATCTACCGGACAATCTTTATCTGTTTCATATAATTATAGAAATGCGCAGAGCGGTGTATTCATAATGACAATGGGTAACCTGGGTTGGAACAAATCGAAGTTTAGTACTGTTCGGAACATTGTCGGGGATTATATCTTTTATTCTTATAGCTTCGGTCCATCTGACACACGTAACGTATTGGCGGTTTTGAATGCGAGTAAAACACTTGATTTCATTAGGGGCGCAATCGGATTAAAAGGGAACTATCGGAAAGTGGAAAACAATATGTTGTCACAAGGTATCAATACTGATTATACGAATTATTCATATTCTTTGTCTCCGTTCGTTAATGGTAATATTTCCACATTCTTCAACTGGGATTTTCATTTTACGTGGTGTCGGGCATTGCTTAAAATCTCGGATATGTCTACGAAAATTTCAGATAATTTCAAATATTCCGGAAGTGTGACCATGACTCCGTGTCCTCTCTTGACATGGACAATAGGAGGCGAGTTTTACCGAAATATAGTTGATGCCGGCGAGTATAAGAATATATTCATGCTTGATACAAAAATTACTTTTAATGTCAGCAAACGTATCGGAATAGATTTATCCGCAACCAATATCTTTGACGTAAAAGAATACCGTTATACTTCCTATGGAGACATTTCTATGTATGAACGCTCAAATCGGTTACGAGGCCGGGAGTTTATGATATCTGTATACCTTAAAAAGTGATGGGTATTTTTAATATACATAGATTTAAATGCGTTATGCAGCATGATGCAATGCAGTGTGGAGTAGCCTGTCTTGCTATGATATGTCGTCATTACGGAAGGGATTACAGTCATGAATTCCTTGATGGCTTTTGTCATGCCACCACTGAGGGCGTTTCAATGTTCGCTATTGCAACTGGAGCAAAACAAATTGGTTTGGAGACCAGGACTATGGCTGCGTCGATAAATGAACTCGAAGAAATTGGGCTCCCTTGTATATTGCATTGGAATCAGAATCACTTTGTGGTTTTATATGGCATATCACGAAATGGAAACAGATTTCGGATAGCTGATCCGGGAAAAGGTTTGGTAACCTATTCTCGAAAAGAATTTGAAAATCATTGGATAAGTATTGAGGCCACAGATGGTGAGCCGAATGGTATTGTAATGGAACTCGCTCCGACGAAGGATTTTTATAACCTTAATCATGACGCCACAACAGAGCGTCGTTCCTTCCGGTTTCTTGCGGGTTATCTGAAACGCTATCGAAAGTATTTCATCCATATAATATTGGGTCTGGCGCTCGGCTGCGTGCTCCAGTTGATAATGCCTTTCCTGACGCAGGCTATAGTTGACAAAGGCATCCGTTACAGTGACATCGGGCTGATATGGCTAATCCTCCTCGGTGAACTGATGATTGTGGCCGGACGCACGGCTACCGATTTTCTGCGGCGCTGGCTGCTGCTGCATATCTCGATGCGTATCAACCTGTCACTCGTAGGCGATTTTTTTATCAAACTGCTCAATCTTCCGATGTCGTTTTTCGACACGAAGCTGATGGGCGACCTTTTGCAACGTATCGGCGACCATAGCCGTGTGCAGAATTTCCTTACAGGTCAACTGCTCGGCGTTATATTCACATTCCTGAGTTTCATAATATTCGGCGTTGTTCTGCTGGTCTACAACCCGCTTATATTTGCGGTCTTCGTGGCCGGAAGCGCATGCTACGGAGTGTGGATAGCCTCGTTTCTGCACAAAAGGAAAGTGCTGGATTACGAACTGTTTGAGCAGCAGGCCAAAAATCAGAATATGACATATCAGTTTATCACCACCATGCAGGAAATCAAGCTCCAGGACTGCGAGCGGCGCCGCCGCTGCGAGTGGGAGGACACGCAGGCCGACCTGTTTGCGCTGCAGATGAAATCGCTCAGACTGCAACAGACGCAGGAGGCCGGCTCGATATTCATCAATGAAGTGAAAAACGTGATAATAACCGTGCTTGCCGCCACAGCCGTAATCAACGGGCAGATGACACTCGGCGCGATGCTTGCCGTTCAGTATATAATAGGCCAGTTGAATTCGCCGGTAGAGCAACTTATGGCGTTCGTCTACTCCGTGCAGGACGTCAGGATATCGCTCGAGCGCATCAACGAAATCCATGAAGGCCGCAACGAAGAGACCTCGGCCAACAGTGCGGAATGCTTCGGCGCGGGAAATACGATTAAATTTGACAACGTCGGTTTCAAGTACGACCGGCATGCGCCGGCTATGACGCTTGACGGCATATCGTTCACAATCCCCGAAGGAAAGGTGACGGCGATAGTCGGCGCTTCGGGCAGCGGGAAAACCACGCTGATAAAACTGTTGCTCGGCTATTATCCGGCGACTGTCGGCTCAATTACTATAGCCGGCCGCGATATTACCGCCTACAACCTGCGGTGGTGGCGTAGGCAGTGCGGGGTCGTGATGCAGGACGGCGTGATATTCTCCGAATCCATTGCACGCAATATAGCTGTGGGCGACGGCGAAATCGACCCGTCGCGGCTTGAGGAAGCCGCCCGCACGGCCAACATACATGACTACATCATGGGGCTACCCCTTAGATATGACACGCGTATCGGCCGCGACGGCGTCGGACTGAGCCGCGGGCAGACACCACGCATACTCATTGCCCGCGCCGTCTATAAAAATCCGCGTTTCATATTCCTTGACGAAGCTACCAACGCCCTCGACGCCGGCAACGAAAAAGCCATCGTGGAAAATCTTGCCTCATTCTATCGCGGGCGTACGGTCGTAGTCGTGGCGCACCGGCTATCCACGGTAAGGAACGCTGACCAAATTGTAGTAGTTGACGGTGGCCGGGTGGTCGAGACCGGAAATCATCACTCGCTCATCAAAGCCGGCGGCGCGTACTACAATCTTGTTAAAAACCAACTTGAACTTGGCCTGTGATATGAAAGAAAAATCCAAAGATGACGTGAATGAGAGCAAAAATATTGACGCTTTATTGCGGGAGCACGCCATGCACGCGCATTCCGAAAAAGTGGACCGGTTGCTCCGTGAAGGGCCCGACGAACTTGTCACGTGGAGCACTGTCGTGATGGTGATAGTATTTTTTGCGCTTATTTTTGCTTTAGCTTTTGTGGAATACCCACATTCCCGTGGGGAGTCTATATTGCAGCATCTGATATGGGGCGACAGCTGAATGTGATCTGTCGGATTTACAGTACCATGAACAGTATCGGCGGGAATGTTCCGTCGAGGGTTGTGATTATTTTGGATGAGTAAGTATTGGCACCCTGATAGAGGTGCTTGCCGTCGAATGTGTACAGTATCTTTGACCGGTATGGGTAGGATCCTTCGTAGATATGTTTGCCGTCCCATGTGTAAAGTATTTTGGAGGAGTAGGGGTAGGCGCCCCGGTAGAGGTGCTTGCCGTCCCAGGTGTAGAGGATTTTGGAGGAGTAGGGGTAGGCTCCCTGATAGAGATGTTTGCCGTCCCAAGTGTAGAGGATTTTTGATGAATAGGTATATGCGCCTTGGTAGAGGTGCTTTCCGTCCCACGAATATAGCACTTTGCTGGTGTAGGTGTAGGGGCCGGAGTAGATTTTGGTGTGCGCCGATACGGCAGTCATTGTCAGCAGCAACGTTATAAGCAGAAGCAGTCGTTTCATCGCGGTTGAGGTATTAAAGGTTGCAGTTCACATATTAAGATACCGACTCCAAAGATAACGAAAAAATGCCCGGAAATGAAATCATTTTTCATCCATTTCCGGGCATTTTGTTATTTTATCGATGGCGTTGCAAAACTGATATTGGTTACGTCATCCCGTAGGGCTACTCCCCGGAGCAGCCGATAATGAGGATTGATCCTCGCTTGATTGGCGGCTGCACCGTGGTGCAGCCCTACAGGATGACGTATAATATTTTATTGCGACACCATCATATCGGGTTATTTATACTCGCCTTTGTCGCCGTTTTTGTCGTAGAGATGACCTTTGGCGAATGTGAGGTTGCCCGACTGGTCGCCGCTGCCGTTGTTGAATACAAGGCCTGTCGTGCCCGACGGCACGGTATATTTGTAGATATTGCCCGAGTGCACGATCATATTCACGCCCGGCCATGATGAAGCGGATTCACCTCCCCAGTAGTGTACTTTCACCGTGCTCCAGTTGGTAGCTCCGTTGTCGAAATAGACTACATTGTCGCCTGTGGGAGGAGTCGGGCCGTCACCCGTACTGCCGTCGGGGTTATAGGTGGCGCCGTTGACGTATTCAAGGTTTCCGTTGCCGGCTCTAGTACCGCCTTTGTCGCTGATTATAATCAGTGTCGGCACTTTGCCTGCGGGAGCTTCCCAATAATATTTTCCGTCTTTCTGAGTCATAGCGTCGCCCGGCCACGCACCGGCTGCCGTGCAGTTCTCGGTTTCGTTCCATGCCCATACGTAGGGAGTCCAGTTCTGGGTGTTGTTGAAGTAGACATACTGTTTGTTGGGGTCGGGGTCGGGACCGGGTCCGGGGGTGTCGCTCTTAGTATAGGTGAACGACTGCACGTTGCTCCCGGCCTCGTTCTCGACGTAGGTCGACAAGGTAGTGGTCTCGGTGAAGGTCAGCGGAGAGGTATACACCGTCGACGATGCATTGGCGGCGCCCGCGACGGAGTAGCGTATCGGGGTGCCGGCAGGGTTGACCGACAGTGTCACCGTAACGCTCTCGCTGAATGTCGATGAGCCCGGAGTGGCTGTCACCACAGGTTTTTGAGGAACGGGTGGAACGGGAGGTGTGGGCGTGTCGATTTCATCGTCGGTGATCTGTCCGTAAGCCTCCACGAGCAATACCGGGCCTGATGCCTGCATGGTGACTTTGCCCCCGTCCACTGTAGCGGTAGTGGCCGTGTTGTAACCGTCCATCACCTTGGTGCCGTCAGCGAAAAATCCGTTGACATTGACCGTATATGTCTGTCCGGCCGAGGTGTTGAGGCGTATCACTACAGCGTTGGCATATGCTCCGTCAGTGAACGAGCGGCCGTAGGTGTCTGGGCCGAGATTGCTCTGCGTGCCCGCGCCTACTGCCGGATTGCGGCGGCGGAACTGGCCTATCAGCTGCCAGTGCTTGTTGTCGGCATTGTCGACTGCATCCCAGTTGAAGTCGCTGCGTGTAGCCATCGACTGGTCGGGACAGCCGCTCATATATCCGCGCGATGTCTCGTCGCCGTAATATATCTGTGCGCCGCCGGGGCAGAGCAGGAACATTGTCGCAACCTTTTTCTGGTCGCCGGGACGATGGAGACCGGTGTCGTGCGACGACACGTAGTTGAGCACCTGGCGTCCGTTCGAACCGTTGCAGTAGTTGGCATAATATTCCCAGTCGCTCGTGCTCGGCGTGCGTCCCTGGCTGCCTTCCGAGCTGTTGAAGGCGAAGTTGATCATCGAGTCGAAGCCGCCCGAAGTGAAGTAACCTACGTCGCCGTGGTCCCAGCCGAAAGCCTCGCCGGTCATCCAGAAATCCTCGGTCCACGATTTGGCGTATTCGTCCGCGCGTGAGCTTGCACGCCAGTTGGCGAGCGCGGTCTTGCACGCCTGCTTGAGCTGGTTCCATCGGTTGAGTTCAACGTGCTTGGCCGTGTCGCAGCGGAAGCCGTCGATACCGAATTCCTCCACCCAGCCTGCAAGCCATGCTATGATATAGTCGGCGGGAGCGCCTTTGCCGTCGGCGCGCCATGCGTCGAGATTGGGAAGACGGTAGTCAAGATAGTCGCCGCTGTTTTCCTGCTGCCATTTCAGTTTCAGGAACGGAGGGATATTCACTGCCGAAGTTTTTTCGGTCACGACGTCGGGAAGTCCGGCGAGCGACATGGTGTAGTTGTCGCCCCCTCCGGGTGCGAAACCTGCCGACGATGACCAGCTGCGGTCGCCGAAGGCACGTACCCAGCCTGACCACCAATTGCCCCATTTGCCTTGCGTATCGGCGTTGAACGACACTTCATTGTCGTCCGACCACATCGTGTATTTGCCGTTCGACGGCATCCATCCTGCGGTGGCGGTGCCATTGAAATTGCCGAAATCGTAGTCCACGCAGTCGTCGAGTGTGCAATACCCGGTATGGTTGAGCACGATGTCCATCACCACGCGTATGCCGCGTTTATGGGCTTCGGTGACAAATGAGCGGAACTCTTCAACGGTACCCATGTTGCGGTCCATATACGTCCAGTCAAGAGCGTAGTATCCGTGGAACGCATAATGAGGGAAAGCATCGCCCTTGCCGCCTGTCCAGCCGTGCATCTGCTCGTAGGGAGCCGAAATCCAGATTGCATCCACGCCCAGACGGTTGAGATAGTCGAGTTTCTCGGTCAGACCCTTGATGTCGCCTCCGTGGAAGGTGGCGTAGTCGGGCATATTGCCCTGCGAGCGCTGGCGGTGGTATGACATGTCGTTCGCCGTGTCGCCGTTGTAGAAGCGGTCGGTCAGCACGAAGTAGATTGTGGCGTTCTTCCAGCTGAAATGGCGTCCGCGGAGCACCTGCGGTGTCTTGATTTTTATCGTATAGGCTTGCGATGCGTTGCCCGACACGATATTGTATACTATGGTATTTTCACCTCCGTCGAGCGATGCCAGCGAGTGGTTGTCGTACTCGCGCCCGTTGACAGTGATGGTGACGGTCGCGTCAGATGCCGTCGGCGCAGCCGACAGCGTCATCAGCGACGTGTCGTCAAGCTCGATGCTGTAACTTGTGGTATTGCGGTCGAAATTGACAAGATTATGTCCGTCGACTTTTATCTCAAGTGCCGACAGGGTCGCGTCGCCCGAATTGACGGCCGCACCGGTGGCAGTGAATGCCGTGCCGAGAAGCATCATCGCAATGGCAGCCCTGACCGTGCGGCTTATATTTCTGATATTCATTTTGAAATTGAAATTTCTGATATGGGGTTACTTTTTGATTATCTTCTCTATGGCTC
>ULUC01004428.1_pt1 | contig 12794 bp, 8 predicted proteins | sample 1958151 | NCBI WGS metagenome assembly ULUC01 (sample SAMEA4835750, study PRJEB28245) | human gut metagenome | biome: gut microbiome; material: fecal sample | place: Denmark | collected 2008
CGTACGTTAAGAATGTGTGTTAAACAACAATATTCCTACTTAGTTCCTGTAGAACCGAATCCGCCATCTCCACGAACTGTATCACTTAATTCCTGCACTTCGTTAAAAGCAGCTGTTATATAAGGAGCAAGTACAATCTGTGCAACTCTGTCACCTGGTTCTATAGTAACAGCGGCATCAGAGTGGTTGTGTAGGGCAACTATTATCTCTCCCCTGTAGTCAGAATCAATAACACCTACTTTGTTGGCAGGAGCAACACCCTTTTTGCATGCCATACCGCTTCTTGCATAAATAAGACCAACAAGACCAGCGGGTATCTCCATGGCAATACCTGTTTTGATGAATTCAGTTGTGCCAGGTTTTATAGTGACTGCTTCTGTCATACCTGAATAAAGGTCTGCACCAGCTGAGTATTCAGTTCCGTAGGTTGGTATAATAGCATCAGGTGTAAGTTTTTTAATATTTACATTTTGTTTCATAAAAATAAATCCTCATTTCTATATATTGTGATTAGCATAAATAGCTTTAGTAACCATCAGCTATGACTACATGCCCCTCCTTAAGCGAGGTTTGTACATCAATAGTTCTCTGGTTAGATGATCCTTTGAATTTTAACATCATATCCTTTAGTTGTTCAACAAACTTCCCATCAACACATATGTCGATGAAGGACAGCATTCTTGCAGTCTCTGGGTATGTGTTATACATACGCTCCATAATATCTTTATCAAACAGATAGCCTGTAAAACACCATATATTCTTATCAGGATATATCTGTTTTACTCTTTCTAATAAAGGAAGAAGTCCTTTCTGGTTAGCTGGTTCGAAGGGCTCACCACCAAGAAGAGTTAATCCTGCTATATAAGAAGGCTTCATTGATTCTATTATTTCATCAATAGTTTCATCAGTAAATGGCATGCCATAATTAAAATCCCATGCAACCTCGTTAAAGCAACCCTTACAGTGATGAGTGCAGCCGCTTACAAATATACTTGTTCTTACGCCGGGACCATTGGCAATATCATTATATTTTATTTCAGCATAATTCAAAGTGTACAGTCCTTTCTGTGAATAAATTTACCTTCATGCTTAGTACTGATTGCTAACTTAAAGCAGGTAAAGGTCAATTAATATGTATAATATCATAAAAAGGACAATCTTAACAGTAGTTAGCAGATATTAATGTGAGTATAATAAGATATAAGTTAAATATGAAAAAAAACCGGTAAAAACCCATGTTAATACAGTTTTGTTGTGTTAAAAATGGTTTGCACAGTGGAATAACAAGGAGGAATAAAGCATGTTAGATATTTATCTGGATAAGTTATATAGGTATCCAAGAATTCAGGAATGCGTCAGTGTAGCAGTTCCATTTAAGAAAGGTGAACTTAAAAGCATATCAGAGATAGCAGTATTACAGAATGGAAAGGAATGCATTATACAGCCTGAAGTGACATCAAGCTATGATGATGGAAGTGTTAAGTTTCTGTTTATAAGCTTTATGGCAGATCTCCCAGCTAACAAGCGCACAAAAGTGATTCTTTCTGTAAGCAGTGAAGAGTATGATAAAGCTGTAGAAGCTTCTAAGCTGTCTTATGATAATCCTATAGAAAAGGATGTAAATGTACACAAAGCTGCAGTGTGTGTAAAGAAGACAGAAGCAGGTTATACAGTAAACAGTGGTGAATTAGAGTTTGATGTATCTGATAACTCTGAAAGTATATTTACAAGGTTAGTTGATGGAAGAAAGATATATACCGAAGAGAATTTTGAAGGACCGGTTTTAAAGGACCGAGAAGGAAATGATTATAAGATGTCTATAGGAGAGTGGCGTGTAGTAAAGCCAGGTCCTGTAGAGGTAACACTTTCAGCTAAGGCTTATAATGTTGTTGAGGCTGATAAAGATGGAAATAAAACTGATAAAGGCGGAAATACAGCTTCTATAGATAAAGAAGATATAAAATATAAGAAAATAGAGTCTGAGATACGAATCACAGCCTATGCAGGAAAACCATGGGTAAACATATCATATAGAATAATCAATACATCAGACGAAGAACTTAATATAAAATCACTAGTATTTTATATTAAGAAATCAAAGGACAGCATGATAACAGATAAGCTTGTACATATAGATATGGCAGCTGGCAACGATTCAACTGGATGTGGAGATATTCTTACAGACAATTCTAATAACAATGGACCTATATTTATGACAAGAGGAATAGGAGAGCTTGATATGATAGAACACAGGGCTCCTGTTTCAGATATCAGGACTATAGTTGCCACTTCAAACTATAAGACAAGCTTTATCATAGGTAAGAATGGTGAAGAAGTAAATGAGACAATAGATGACAGCTATCTTATAAAAGAGGCTAATGAACATTATGCAGAAGTGTTATATGGAACATTTATGGCTGACTATACAGATGCTGATGATGGATTCTGCGTAACAGTGCATCAGGCACAGCAGAATTATCCTAAGGCAATCAAGTCATGTGCAGAGGGTGTAGCGGTCATGCTTGTGCCAGAGGGCGTAGGTGAGATAACTATGCAGTCAGGTATGGCAAAAGAACAGAACTTCCTTATACACTGGCATAGTCCAGAAACTCATATATGGGAGATAGATAACAGAAGTCTTATATATCAGATGCCAGACAGACCATATATAGCACCTCAGATATTTAAAGAGTCTGGTGTAATGCTTGATGTATTTCCTGATAAATATGATGAAGATGTGGAAATAGCACTTATGGCAAAAGCAGATGGACATTCAAGATGTTATGGTATGCTTAACTGGGGTGATACAGTAGATATGGGATACACAGTCCAGGGAAGAGGTGGCGGAAAACCAGTCTGGAGCAACAATGAATATGATTATCCGCATGCCTGTGCACTTATGTATGCTAGAACAGGAGTAAGAAGATTCCTTGATTATTTGATAGTAGCAGCAAAACACTGGATGGATGTTGATATATGCCACTATAGCAGCAATCCTTTAAGAATCGGGGGACAATGGGAACATACAGCAGGGCACTGTAAGAATGGTGTTATGGTATGCTCACATGAATGGGTTGAAGGTCTTCTTGATTATTATCATTTTACAGGAGATGAGAGAGGATATGAGGCAGCTGTTGGAATCGGTGAAAATGTCTTAAGACTTCTTGAAACTCCGATGTATCAGGTGCCAGGTGAAGCCAATGCAAGGGAAACAGGCTGGGCGCTTCGTACACTTATAGCACTTTATGTAGAAACTAATGATAAGAAATGGCTTGCTAAATGCGACTGGATAATAGACAGCTTCAAGAAATGGGAAGAAGAATATGGAGACTGGTTATCACCATACACAGATAATACAGCAATAAGAGTAGGTTTCATGATATCAGTTGCAGTCGGAAGTGTTATGAGATACTACAGAGTATTCCCAAGAGAGGATGTAAAACAGATGTTAATACATGCGGTGGATGATCTTGTAGAGAACTGCTATATGGATAACGGACTGTTCTACTATAAGGAACTTCCTAGTCTTGCAAGAAATGGTAACAACACACTTCTGCTTGAGTCACTTGCTATAGCTTATGAGCTTACAGGAGATGCCTCATATTTGAAGTATGGACTTAAAACATTCAGAAAAGCCATAAATGAAGCATCTGGTGGATCAGTAGGCGTAAAGACAATAACAGACGATGCTGTCATATGTAAGGGTGATTCAGGAAAAGGCTTCGCACAGAGCTTTATACCATTGACTACATTTTATAATGCTATAAGTAAGAATGATATGAGCTTCTAATTGTTCCTGTTCTAATTGTTCTTGTTATAATTAATCGTACAATCTAGTACATCGTTTCGTAAATAACTATACCAATCGCGCAGGCAAGTGAAAGGTGTAGTTATTTCGAAAACGATGTACTAGTATCACATTAATAGATTATATAAAATAAGAGAGCCTCTGTAATGGTAGTATTTATTTATTATACAGTAATTATTATCATTACAGGGGTTTTTGTATCAGGTAGAAGCTTAAATAGAACTTATAATTCAAGCTTAAATTGAACTTATAAGTGACATTTGGGCATTGATATGTTAAACTGAAATAAATCTGTAGATTTTAAATAGCATGATGTATGAATATAGTAAGACATATAAAATATTCAAGATTAAACACGCACAGAAAAGAAGTTTAGTGATAAATGAGCGTAGAAAAGAGGATTAGTGTGAAAAATAAGATTTTTCACACGCAAGAATGGAGGATTATTATGAGAATAGGTATCAGAGCACATGATGTTGCATATGCACCACTTGATGAGCTTATCCCTAACATACATAAGCAGGGATTTCATTGTATGCATATAGCACTTTCAAAGTCTATAAAGGAGTTTAAGCCGGGAGTTGAGACTATGACACCTGGACTTGCTATGTATATTAAGGAGTTGTGTGCAGAGAATAAGGTTGATGTGGCAGTTCTTGGATGCTATCTTAATCTTTGCAATCCTAATCCTGAAAAGCATAAGGAGATAGTCGAGAAGTATAAAGCACATATAAGATTTGCAAGTATACTTGGATGTGGAGTTGTTGGAACAGAGACAGGTGCTGTCAATGAAGAGTACAAGTATGAACCAGCGAATCATTCAGATGAGGCACTTCAGTGTTTTATAGATAACCTAAGACCTATAGTTAAATATGCAGAACAGTTTGGCGTTATAGTAGCTATAGAGCCTGTATGGAAGCATATAGTCAACACAGTTGAGAGGGCAAGAAAGGTGCTTGATGCTATAGATTCTCCAAACCTTCAGATTATATTTGACCCTGTTAACCTTCTTTATACAGGAAACATTGATAAACAGAATGAGATTATAGAAAAAGCATTTGACCTGTTATTAAAAGATATCGCAGTAGTCCACTGCAAGGATTATGTAGTTGAGAACGATGAGCTTAAGTCAATAGCAGCAGGAACAGGTGGACTTAATTATCCACTATTGCTTAAGAAGATCAAGGAACATAAGCCATATGTTCATTGTACACTTGAGAATACTGTTCCAGAAAATGCAGTGGCAACAAGAGAATTTATGGAAAAGTTATACGCTGAGGTATAATTATAACCATTATCGAACGAGTAAATTATAATATAATAAAACAGTCATATACAGGCTGTGCACCCGGATTATAGATACACGAGGGGAGAGATTATATGCCAGAGAGCAATATAGAATTAGCAGGAAATAAGAATATTAAGACAAGCGAAGTAGAAAAATCAGTGGATACGCCGGCAGATTTTACAAGCCCGGAGGAGCTTTATAATGACCTTATAGAAAAAGTTAAAATGTACCATCCATCATCTGACCTTTCAGATATAGAACGTGCATATAAGGTTGCAAAAAAGGCTCATGAAGGTCAGTTTAGAAAGTCAGGTGAGCCATATATTATACATCCACTTTGTGTTGCTATTATATTAGCAGAGCTTGAGCTTGATAAAGAGTCTATTATAGCTGGTCTTTTACATGATGTTGTTGAAGATACTGTTATGACAAGTGAAGATGTGGCAAAAGAATTCGGCGATGAGGTTGCACTTTTAGTAGATGGAGTTACAAAGCTTACACAGCTTAACTATCAGCATGACAAGATAGAAGTGCAGGCAGAAAACTTAAGAAAAATGTTTCTTGCTATGGCTAAGGATATAAGAGTTATTCTTATAAAGCTTGCCGACAGACTTCACAACATGCGTACAATGCAGTACCAGTCACCAGCAAAGCAGGTGGAAAAGTCCAGAGAGACTATGGATATATATGCTCCTATAGCACATAGGCTTGGTATATCTAAGATTAAGGTAGAATTAGATGATCTTTCCATGAAATATCTTATGCCAGATACTTACAATGACCTTGTAAAGCAGGTGGATATCAACAGACCGGGTAGAGAAGCATTTATAAAGAGCATAATCAAGGAAGTCGGTATGCATATAAGCAATGCCGGTATAGAAGCAGAGATAGATGGAAGAGTTAAGCATTTTTTCTCAATCTATCGAAAGATGGTTAACCAGAATAAGACACTTGATCAGATATATGATATATTTGCAGTGCGTATTAAGGTTGACACAGTTAAAGACTGTTATGCGGCTTTAGGTGTAATACATGAGATGTACAAGCCTATTCCAGGAAGATTCAAGGATTATATAGCTATGCCGAAGCCTAACATGTATCAGTCACTACATACAACACTTATAGCATCCAATGGCCAGCCTTTTGAAGTACAGATAAGAACATATGAAATGCATAGAATAGCAGAATATGGTATTGCAGCTCACTGGAAGTATAAAGAAGGCAAAACAGGTGAGACAAACAAGAGTGAAGAGGCCAAGCTTAGCTGGTTAAGACAGATACTTGAATGGCAGAGAGATATGTCAGACAATAAGGAATTCTTATCATCTATTAAGAATGACCTTAATCTGTTTTCTGATTCGGTATACTGTTTCACACCTACAGGAGATGTAAAGACACTTCCGGCAGGTTCTAACCCTATAGACTTTGCTTACAGTATTCATAGTGCCGTTGGCAATAAGATGGTAGGTGCAAGAGTTAACGGAAAGCTTGTTAATATTGATTATGAGATAAAAAATGGTGACAGAATCGAGATTATAACTTCACAGAACTCAAAGGGACCAAGCCGTGACTGGTTATCTATGGTTAAGTCCACACAGGCACGTAACAAGATCAACCAGTGGTTTAAGCAGGAACTTAAGGAAGACAATATAATAAAGGGTAAGGAACTTATATCCAACTATTGTAAAGGAAAGGGCATAGTTCTTTCAGAGATAAATAAGCCTGAATTCGTAGAAAAGGCCTTAAGAAAATATGGCTATAAGGACTGGGATTCTATCATGGCTGCCGTCGGACATGGAGCTTTAAAAGAAGGGCAGATAGTCAATAAGCTTAATGAAGAATACTTAAAGACAAAGAAGGCTGAGATTACAGATAAGCAGGCACTTGAACAGATAGCAGCAAGTGAAAGCAAGGAAAAGGAGAAGGATAATAAAAAGGGCAAGGGTGGAATCGTTGTTAAAGGAATCCACGATGTTGCAGTCAGATTCTCCAGATGCTGTAATCCTGTTCCAGGTGATGAAATAGTAGGCTTTGTTACAAGAGGAAGAGGTATCTCAATCCACAGAACAGACTGTATCAATATACTAAACTTCCCGGCAAGTGAGCGTGCAAGACTCATAGAAGCAGAGTGGGAACAGACAGAGAACAAAGATGAAAAATACAGTGCCGAGATTAACATATTTGCAGGTAACAGAAAAGGTCTTATTGTTGATATATCAAGATTGTTTACAGAAGCTAACATAGACGTAAGATTCATGAACAGCCGTGTAAACAAGAAGAATATTGCAACTATTAACTTAGGATTTGTGGTATCAGGTAAGGAAGAGCTTAACAGACTTATCGACAAGCTAAGAAAAATAGATGGTGTCACAGATATTGAGAGAGCTACGGGCTGATAAAGACAAGTACCGGCAGAAAAGGTATTATCTGAATTCAGATAATGTAGAAGCTTGTGTGCAGTGGATATAGCAATATAGAATATAAATAACAAACATAATGTGTAAAATATAGCATATAAATGTTACAGTTTAGAGCCGTTGTCGGGATTATTCTTGATAACGGCTTTTTGATAGCATATAATGGTATTACGATGATATATAGGTTCTCGTAAATTGCAAAGCAATGGGTTGGGCTATATGCATTAATTGGTGGCAAATATTAAAAATAATAATATAAAGAAAAGGAAAAGTTATGTATAAAATAGATTCAAGAATATTAGGAATGGTAGGCACTAACTGCTATCTGTTATGTAATATGGATATTAAAGAGTGTGTACTTATAGATCCAGCAGACAGCCAGGATGAGATAAGCAGAATGATAGATGAATCAGGATGCAGCCTTAATGGAATATTGTTAACACATGGACATTTTGACCATATTATGGCAGCAGATGCCGTAAGAGATAAATATGATGTTAAAGTATATGCATCATGTGATGAGAAGAATACACTTGAACAGCCACATATTAATCTTGGTGAAGCATATGGGCTTAAGCTTTCAGTAAAAGCAGATGTATGGCATAAAGATGGCGAAATACTTAAACTTGCAGGCTTTGATATAGAAGCACTTCATACTCCGGGACATACAGAAGGTGGAAGCTGTTATTATATAAGAGAAATAGGAGTGCTTTTTTCAGGAGATACATTATTCTGTGGCTCAGTTGGAAGAACGGATTTTCCTGGAGGTAGCATGAGTGAAATAGTGCGTTCAATAAAAGAAAAAGTAATGGTACTTCCTGATGATACGAAGGTATATCCGGGACACGGAGAAGGCACAAGTGTTGGTTATGAAAGAGAGAATAATCCGTTTCTAGTGAATTAAGATTTTCAATTTCGAATTGATTTATAAATTTTATATTTTATTATGTATATATAGACTAGACAGAATATTTAATATTGTGTGCAGGTGGTGTTTTTTTGGGAAGCTGTATACAGAGAGGAATAATGATGATATATATTAAAATAGACGATAATACATTTTATGATGATGCCATAGTGCTGGTGCGTTCATTCTATCCCAGAACAGAAGTTACAGCATATAAAGAAAGCGATAGTTCAAGTGATAATCAGAAAGACAAATTAAAAAATAATTTGAAAGATAATTCAAAAAACGATTCAAAAGATATGTCGGATGATATGGTTATAGACATAAAGGTACCAGATGTTACAGGACTTAACAAAAGCCAGATGCATGATAAGTTCAAGTCATATCTATACGACTATCTTAGTAAAAAGACCGGAAAGACACTTCCGTGGGGATATCTTACGGGAGTGCGCCCAAGTAAGATAGCATATATGATGCTTGAAGATGGTGAAAGCGAAGAAACGATAAAAAGACATTTTATGGATAAGCATAAGGCAAGTGAGCAGAAAGCAGAACTTGCACTTAATGTGGCCAGAAAAGAAATGGATATATTGAATCGTATAGATTATAAAAATGGTTATAGTCTGTATATAGGAATTCCATTCTGCCCAAGTATATGCTTGTATTGTTCATTTTCATCATATGCACTTGGAGCCTATAAAGATTACGTTGATAGTTATCTTGATGCACTTATTAGGGAAATGGAATTCGTATCAGGAGCCATGAAGGGGAGAAGACTTGATACAGTATACTTTGGTGGTGGTACACCAACAACGCTTAGTGCAGCGCAGCTTGACAGACTGATAACAGAACTTAAAAGACTGTTTGATATAGATGGATGTCATGAATTCACAGTAGAAGCAGGTCGTCCAGATAGTATAACACTTGATAAGCTTAAGGTGCTTAAGAAACATAGTGTTGGAAGAATCTCTATCAATCCACAGACGATGAATCAGAAAACGCTTGATCTGATAGGCAGGAAGCATACTGTAGAACAGATAAAGAATGTATACAATATGGCAAGAGAAGAAGGCTTCGATAATATAAATATGGATATAATACTTGGTCTTGTCGGTGAGGATGTTGACGAAGTAAAGCATACACTTAGCGAGATACAGGCTATGAATCCGGAAAGTCTTACGGTACATTCACTTGCCATAAAGAGAGCAGCCGCGCTTAATATATGGAGAGATAAGTACAAGCAGCTGTCAACAAAAAATACGGATGAGATCATAAGAATGACAGAGGAAGCAGCAAAAAAGCTTGATATGGAACCATATTATATGTACAGACAGAAGAATATGGCTGGAAACTTTGAAAATGTAGGATATTCAAAGGAAGGTAAGGAGTGTATATATAACATACTTATTATGGAGGAAAAACAGACCATAATAGCATGTGGAGCCGGAGCAAGCAGCAAGATTGTATTCCATAATGAAAGCGATGACAACCATTCAGTAAGAATTGAGCGTATAGAGAACGTCAAGGATGTAAGGAATTATATTGGCAGGATTGATGAGATGATTGAAAGAAAACGGGAATTCTTTAAAGATAACCAGTTCTAGGAAGATATAAAATATAACAGTTGTGAGTTTGTCAGATAAAGTACATAAGTGGGGCGAAGCATTAAAAGACATGTTTTTAATGCTTACACCCCACTTATTGTTTAATATTTAATCGGGCAAAAAACTACTACAGCTTTTTTTTAATAGCCTCTCTTTTATCAATATCAATATCAAGTATGTCCATAGCTTCATCAGCAGATTTGCCAAGCTTTGTCATGATATTTTTAATGGCATCGATAGCTGCGGTTATACGTCCTTCTTCAAGTCCAGCGGAACGTCCTTCCTTAAGTCCAGCAGCACGTCCTTCCTCAAGTCCGGCAGTGCGGGCTTCTTCACGGAGAATCTCCATAACGCCTTCTTCATCGTATTCAAATATACTCACATCAATCACCTCTTCTCTATGCTTTATAAAGAAATCTGATAGAATATCCTCTTTTATACATTCATCTACAGCTTCGATAACTGATGTCCTGACATCCAGACCGGATAAATCCATTTTATTACGTACTTTGGTGACAAAAGTCATATAATCTCTGAGTGACTTGCAGCGGTTTAATATGTTATCCGTGAATAATCCGTTTATGGCTGGTCTGATATTATTATCAAAAAAGTTGTCATCAGTAGTGCTATGTATAATATCAGTTGCATCTTCAGCAGGATTAAGATTAATAACCGTAACGATTAACTCAAGCTCTGGATGCTTTGTAGGATGTTCAAACATATCTGACAGCTTAAGAATTTTAATACGCTCTTTCATACGTTCTCTTCCATTATAGAATGTAATAAAATGTGGAGTTGGAATCTTAAGCATACTTCTTTTATGAAGCATATTATTAGGAAATATATTCCTGTATACTTCTGAGCCATAGTGTAAGAACCTTAATGGCATATTAAAATTAAGTGATGACTGCTGTTCAAACATATATAACTCATAGCTGAATACAAATGAGGCATCATTCTTATACTTCATATACACGCCACCTTTTAGCGTTGTTATGCTAAGATTATCAGTGTCTGTATGAGATGAGTTATTCAGGGCATTGTATAAATCCAGTAAATTCTTCTTATCTGAATATAATAGACAAAATACGTTATCACTATATCGTTTGGTTGTAGTAGAGGAGCTACTATCATTTTTAATAATTATATTGTTATCAGTGTTTTTGTTGTAATAATTATTATCTTTATCGTTAATTTTCATAAGCAAAATCTCCTTAAAACTTCATTTATTCAATAAGTAAAATTAACAACAGGCAATTCTGCTATGAAATCATATATATTTTAACATGTGGTCAAATATATAACAAGTGAGTTGTTACATCAGGTACATCATATGATAAAATGATTATAATATAGAATCATGCCTTGTTGTGTATATATGGGTATAATCTGATAATAAAATGCTGTACTGAATCCAGTGTGATACATAAGAAATGCATAATATAGAACTTTAATATAAGCGTATAATACACATTCAAGACTTAATTAAGTATAGTTATACTATATAATGTGCGATTTAAAATGTCAATAGATAATAAATAAAAAATACAAAAAATATATAGGATAAATATATAAACCTTGATGGACTTATAATAAAATAGAAAGTCTGAAATACATACAGAAGAATCGTTACCAAAAGAGCAAAATAAAGAGGAGAGTGATGAGAAAAACAGATACATAGAAGCGGTATATCATATATATGCAAAGGCAAAATTCTGTCCGGCAGAAAAGTGTGGAAAAGTGAATATGTAAGAGATGTGCTGGAAGAATATCGCAGAAAGATATAAAGAGAATGCAGAATACTTAAGCACAAGATACACTAAGGCAGCAGATATATACTATAGATTGTATTATGTGTATTGTGATGAGACTACGTGGCAGAGGGAGAGAGCGGAGAATGGGAGATGACTTAGTATCTTTTGAAAGTGATAGTAGTTGCTTTTCAAGTATCCCGTGATTCAGAAATTACACTAAACAATCTGACATTGTTTGTAGGTAGAAATTCAATTGGAAAGTCTATGGTGATTCAGGCAATTCTGACTTTTGTTCAGGAGGGAAATTCAGATTCAGCAGTGTTATGAGAATGTTTGGCTATAGAAGAGGAGATAGGTTCAGGTAAATATAATAAAGTAATAATGGTGGACAGATAGAGAATTAATTTCATCTGTCCACCCCACCATCATTGTTATATGGATTTGTTGACATGTAAACAGTAACATGCTTATTGTATTTTTTTTAATAACTAGTATAGCAACTTGACAATTATATTTTGTGTGCATATAATTTTCTAGATTAGACCATTAATATATGATAGAATATTAATGAAAATTTAATTTGTTAAACATCATACATGAGCATGTTGCTAGTTATTATCATAAGCAAAACATATTATTTCGAGGCGAAGGGGATAGTAACATTTAAACGACTTCACATCATATATGAGAGTTTTATACATAATGCGGAGGAATAAATGAAAGTAGTATTATTAGCCGGTGGATTTGGAACAAGAATAAGTGAGGAAAGCCAGTTTAAGCCAAAGCCTATGATTGAGATAGGTGGTAAACCAATACTTTGGCATATTATGAAAGAATATTCGTACTATGGTTTTGATGAATTTATCATATGTGCAGGTTATAAGCAGTATGTGATAAAAGAATGGTTTGCTGATTATTTCCTTCATAACAGTGATATTACATTTGACTTTACAAATGGTAAAGATGACATGATTGTTCATGAGCAGCACTGTGAGCCATGGAAGGTTACTGTAGTT
>ULUC01041726.1_pt1 | contig 12791 bp, 8 predicted proteins | sample 1958151 | NCBI WGS metagenome assembly ULUC01 (sample SAMEA4835750, study PRJEB28245) | human gut metagenome | biome: gut microbiome; material: fecal sample | place: Denmark | collected 2008
TGCGGCGCGACATCCTCCACGCCCTTAAAACCATGCACCGATGAGCCTGCACGAATATCATATCGACGGCATAGTCATTATTACGGGAAACTACGATGACATACGCATCGCCGGCTTTTCCGATGCCCAGAACGCCGACGTGGAGCAGTGCCGCAACGAAAAGCAGCGGCGCGAGCGAGCACTCATCTATACCCTGCTAAACCATGCGGGGCGCAATCACAAGAGTTTTTCCCATATAACCGGCGCCTCCCTCGGGCACTACGACTCCGGCGCGCCGTTCCTGAAAGGAGAAGACAATCAGGCTCCCGTCACAGGCATATCCCTGTCGCACTGCCGCAGCGGGGCATGCATAGCATTGGGAGCCATCACGCAGCCGTTCGGCATCGACATCGAGGACGTTTCCGACAAACTCGCCCGCGTCGCACCGAAATTTATCAACGCACGCGAGGCAACATTTATCGAGCATGACATGTTGTTAAGTGCGTGGACCGTCAAGGAAGCCGTCTACAAGGCCGCCGGCACACCCGGACTCTCACTGCGCGACGGCATAGACATCCTGTCAGTCACGGCGGCAACATCCGAATCGCTCTCTGGCCACGATTTTCCGCTGGAGGCGACGGCAGCAGCCGCAGGCGCCACGTTCCGCTGCCATATCCGCCCGGAAGGCAACCGCTGCATCACCGTCGGGCGCCTGATATGAAAGCGGCATTACCGGGCCAACGGGCAAAAAAATACGTTCATTTTACTAAATTTACCTAAAAAGTAGATATTTGTCACAATTTTATTTAAATTAACGACATTTATAAAGAAAAAATATTGTATTTTTGCAAAATATCTTATCAAATTATAATCTGACTGTATGCGCAATTTCTCACTATCGCTTCTGCTGGTAATGTTTGCAGCAATGTTCATGACATCGTGCGACGATGACGACGACTACTGGTACTCTCCCCTTGAAGGAAGCTGGACCATCGTCGACCCTCCGGGCGTGGACTATAACGAGTACACCTTTTATAGCGATGGCACAGGAGTATATTACATAGAGGATTACGCCGGCAACTCGACGTATTACTTCACATGGGAGACATTCAACAACAATCTATACGTATACTTCAATATGGGCGAGACATGGCGCTTCACGTGGCTGATACGCGACGGCTATCTGTACCTGTACTCCCCGGGGTCAGGCGTCCCGCTGGTCTATGCGCCGTTCTGACACCGCCTCCAGCCGCGTAGCGGACATCAACAAGTTATCAAACAAAAGAGGCCGTCACGGCAACCATGCCGCGGGCCGGAAATAAATAATTTTAAGTAACTGTTCAAAATTATTTTAATATTATGGCGAGAGGATTTTTCAGGCGATTTCCAGTGAGGAAGATGGAGTGTAGCGAGCTACATGACTGATGACGAGATGGAAAGCGGCGAAAAAGACTCCAGCAGAATATTAAAATAATGAGAACGGTTAATATAAAATAATTTTAAACAGTTACTTAAGGTAGAAAGATTATGTCAAACAATTTGAAAGAAGCCGCATTGGACTATCACCGCTATCCGCGCCCCGGAAAGACGGAGGTTGTCCCCACCAAACCGTACTCCTCGCAGAACGACCTCGCACTGGCCTATTCGCCCGGCGTGGCATTCCCCTGCCTGGAGATTGAGCAACACCCGCAGGACGCCTACGAATACACCAACAAGGGCAATCTCGTGGCCGTGATTTCCAACGGTACCGCAGTGCTCGGCTTAGGCGATATAGGCGCTCTCGCCGGCAAACCGGTGATGGAGGGCAAAGGCTTGCTGTTCAAGATATTTGCCGGTATCGACTGCTTCGATATCGAAGTCAACGAAAAAGATCCCGAAAAATTCATTCAGGTGGTGAAAGCGATAGCGCCGACATTCGGCGGCATAAACCTCGAGGACATCAAGGCTCCCGAGTGCTTCGAAATCGAGCGCCGTCTGAAGGAGGAATGCAACATACCCGTGATGCACGACGACCAGCACGGCACCGCCATAATCTCGGCCGCCGGCCTCCTCAACGCTCTCGAGCTCCAGAATAAGAAAATCGGCGAAATACGCCTCGTGGTAAACGGTGCCGGTGCGGCTGCCGTAAGCTGCACCCGCCTCTATGTGGCCCTCGGCGTCAATCCCGCCAATATCGTAATGTGCGACTCAAAAGGCGTAATCAACCGCAAGCGCCCCAATCTGTCGCCGCAGAAAGCCGAATTTGCCACCGACCGCGACATCGACACTCTTGCTGAAGCTATGGTAGGCGCCGACGTATTCCTCGGCCTGTCTGTTAAGGATGTCGTGACCACCGAAATGGTACAGTCGATGGCCGAGCGTCCCATCGTATTCGCCCTCGCCAACCCCGACCCCGAAATCTCCTACGACAAGGCAATTGCGTCGCGTCCCGACCTGATTTTCGCGACCGGACGTTCCGACTATCCCAACCAGATAAACAACGTGCTCGGCTTCCCCTACATATTCCGCGGCGCCCTCGATTCGGGAGCGACACAGATCAACGAGGAGATGAAACTGGCAGCCGTACGCGCCATCGCCGAACTCGCCAAGCAGCCCGTACCGTCGGTAGTCAACGCCGCCTACGGCATGACCAACCTCAAGTTCGGCCGCGATTATATCCTCCCCAAGCCGCTTGACCCGCGTCTGCTCACCACCGTGGCACCTGCCGTGGCACGCGGCGCGATGGAATCGGGCGTGGCACGCCGTCCCATCACCAACTGGGAGGAATACGACGTCAAGCTCCGCTCGCTCATGGGTGTCGACAACCAGCTGTCACGCCGTTTCACCGACGCGGCCAAAGCCAACCCCAAACGCGTCATATTCTCCGAAGGCAATACCGACTCGATGCTCCGCGCCGCCTCTACGGCAATGCGCATCGGCATCTGTACGCCGATACTCCTGGGCAACGAAGAGATGATTGAAAAACGTGCCAAACGTCTCGGCATAAGCCTTGACGGCATCGAGATAGTCAATCCGCGCCACGACCGCGAGGCCGACCGCCGCCACGAGTTCGCTCTCAAACTCGCGCAGAAGCGCCAGCGTCAGGGTGTCACCTACCCCGAAGCGCTCGAAAACATGTTCGACCGCAACTACTTCGGCATGATGATGGTAGAGGAGCGTCTGGCCGACGCCATCATCTGCGGCACATACTCGTCCAATCCTCTCCCCGGCGAAATCGCCAAGGCGGTAATCGGCATTCGTCCGTGCTACAAGCACTTCGCTTCGCTCCATATCGTCGACACGCAGAAAGGCATACTCTTCATCGCCGACACCGCCATCAACCAGGCCACCGACGAGGATACGCTGTTTGACATCGCCCGTCTGGCACGCAACTCGGTGGAGTTCTTCTCCCACGACCCGAATATCGCCATGATTTCGTTCAGCAACTTCGGTTCAAGCTCGATGCCCGAGTCAGTGAAGGTGCACAACGTCGTAGACCGCATGCAGGCCATGTACCCCGAGCTTCCCATCGACGGCGAGATGACCCTCAACTACGCCCTCAACCAGGAACTCCGCGACGCCACCTTCCCCTTCACCCGCCTCAAAGGCAAAAAGGTCAACACACTCGTGTTCCCCAACCTTTCAGCCGCATCTACAGCCTACCGCATGCTCCTCGAGATGGGCGTAGGCGAAGCCATCGGCCCGATCCAGATGGGATTGAACAAGCCCGTTCACTTCATCAACGTCGACACCCCCGTACGCGACATCGTCAACCTCGTGGCAATGGCCGTACTCGACGCCGCCGTGCAACAGAAACTTGAAGCAGCCACCTGCGTCAAAGTCGACAAGTAATGCAATTCCCACCGTAGGGAAAAATGACAGACAGACATACAACCACATTGAGACCGGCGGAGAGTCCTTGAATGGACTCTCCGCCGGTCTCAATGTGGTTGTATGTCTGCTAAAAAAGATACCGGATATGACGTTTTTTATTCTGCTACACCCCTATTACATGCCCAATAGCCATCGCCAGACCGGAACCACATGGATTTTTCCTGTTTCAGCAATGTCAAGTTCTTCACTTTCGTCAAGAGTTATGATGAGTCCGGTTTTTAGTGAGAATGTTCGCATTGCTTCGCATAACCCACATATTTCCCGTTTCCGAGTCTTTTCATCGTACATAGAGACTGTGACCTGAATGGCTTCTGTCACAGTATACCCATTACGGATAATGAAGTCACATTCCGCTTCGCCGAAATAATAAAATACGTCTGCGCCACGTCTTTGCAACTCAATAAAGACAGTGTTTTCAAGCAAGACGCCTAAATTCTCCGAAACATTGAATCCAATTTTGTTTATGATTGCATTATCTATGCAATAGGCTTTTTTAGGACTTCTCAACTGTACACCCAAAGAGTAGTCATATTTTTGTAATTGGCTGATGATGTATGTGCTTTCCAAATGCGAGACGTACGACTTTGCAGTGTCCGCCGATTTGATTCCGGCCTGTTTCGCCAAAGAGTTATAAGTGAAACGGTGGGTGGCATTGCTGGCCAGATAAAACATCAGTTCCTTCATCTGCTGTTCGTTAGTCAGCCGATTTCTCACGAGTACATCCTTGTAAATTATGTCATTATATAGAGATGTCAGATAGTTCATGTTTTGTGAGAAAATATATTGCGGGAAGCCGCCCACGTTAAGATATTCGCGAAACAATTTTATCAACATCGAGCGGCCTTGAGTAGTGAACATCACTTTGCGGTCAACCTCTACATTTCTTGCTGCAAGAAATTCTTTGTAAGAAAATGGATATAGTGTGTGAGTGACGTGACGCCCGGTAAGAAATGTGCCAAGCTCCCGACTCAGCAAGTTTGCATTGCTGCCAGTGATGAACACCTTTTTCCCACTGCTGTAAAGGCGGTTGACAAAACGCTCCCACCCGATGATATTCTGTATCTCGTCAAGATAATAGTCGTGCTGTGTGCCAAACTCTTCAGCAAAGACTTCAGAGAGCGTCTGGAAGTCGTCTACGGTGAAGTGTATCAGACGCTCGTCATCAAAATTCAGAAAATAATCCTTGTCTTCTCGTCTGTTCCTGATTTGCTGCAACAGTACAGACTTGCCGCAGCGCCGCACACCGGATATTACAAGCACTTCAGGGCATTCTGTCAACTGTGAGTCTATCTCTCTTAAGGTGGCCTTTTCAGGCATCCGTTGTTTCTGCTCGTATATTACCTGTCTGAGTTGATCTTTACTTATCATTTTCGGCATTGTTATATTATAGTGTAAAGTTATAAAAACTTTCCATTATAAATCGCAATTTTTACCAAAAACTTTCCATTATAAATCGCAATTTTTACCAATGTGCTTCGATTTTGGGTGCATGATCAAAGACTGTGTTTAGGCATAGATGTTACAGGGGCGGGGAGAGATGAAAAATTCGCTATTGGTATCCGAAATTTTAGAACAATGATTTAAGAACTTGTCTAAATTTATATGATGCAGATTTTGAGGATGATTGTCAGATGGATTTTTGCTTGCGATGAACGAGCGTAGCCGTAGCTACGTGACTGAAGAGCGGGCAAAAAGACACTGGCAAGACCCTCAAAAGCAAAGTAATATGAATTTTAGACAAGCTCTAAGAGTGTGTCTTATAACAAAAATCACTATACAGGTTCAATATGCTTTTTTGTAAAAAACATACTATCAACCCAAAATCTAATTCTATCGAATAACCTTCATTTATTATTGAATCCCAATCGAGAGGAAATCCGTATGCACTTATTACCTTCTATCAGGGTTTTCCAGTAAACTTACGTTCTCACATCCGATTGGTGAGTCTTTGACAGTGTCAGGAGTGCCTGCCAAAACTGTGCCATCTACCTCCACTATCCCTATATTATCAAAATTCTCCCAATCAGATGGTGGTCCGTATATGTTAGGTACCAGTTCCATAATTCCGAATTCTCCATCTTCCACTATCTTTATCTCTTCATTTTCAGAAATTTCAGCAAAATTATCCTCGCTTTTTTCAGGATTAATATTTGATTTCGGTATATCCATTTTACTATGTTTTGATGTTGTTCACGATACGACAGGATTACATTCCCGAGGTCGCATTCAGTAGTTTTTTATAATGGCATGTCATCAACGTACCGTCGTCGTTACGAAGATGCATCCCGTTCCCTTTACATTTGTCAAAGACTTTGCATTCAACACATTCACCGGTCTTCATCCAATCATGGTTCCGGTATAGCCCAAAGCGGGTTGTCCATACGTTCCAAAACGAATCACAATAAATATTACCTTGGTTATAATGGCTACGGATACTCAGGCATCCGGAAATATCTCCGTTGCTTAAAACTGAAGCCGTATTTATTCCCGCCTGACAACGGAAATGATGCTTTCTGACTTTCATTTCATAATCTCCGAGATAGCCTTCGCAAGAATATGACAGTTCAATCAGCCCCTCGAGCCGTGTCCGCACAATAAAATCCATGAGTTCCAGAAGCTGGCTATCCGTCAACTGCAATTCATCATTATCCTTGGCACGTCCCATCGGAACGATTGTAAAACACCGCCAACGGACGACCCCGGCTTCGACCAACATTCTTTTAAGTTCTGGGAGGCTATTAAGATTGCGTTTGTTCACACAAGTAATAACATCCCACACAAGGTGTGGTGCCTTACGTATATGTTGAATGGCATTATATGCCCTGTCAAAACTCACGTCAGACTGGCGCAACCAATTGTGTTGTTCCGGAAGTCCGTCGATATCAATCGCCAATGAGCAAAGTCCATTTCGAGACAATTCTGTCATCATGACGCTGTCAATCATCATGGCATTCGATACCATTCCCCAATAAAACCCTTTTCGAGTAATCTCCCTGCCACACCTGATTATATCGGGTCGAGCCAAAGGTTCGCCACCCGCTGTAACGACCATGGTTTTTATGGCTTGTTGATGGGCTTTGACCTCATCAAGCACAGGCAAGAAATTTTCAAGGGGCATGTCAACAATATCAGTGGTCTTCTTGCAGTCACTGCCGCAATGGAGACAACTCATATTACACTTTAGTGTACATTCCCAAAACAGGTGACGGAGAGGATAATTTCTAACATTCATGACTTTGCCATAGAATAGATATATGATTTGTTCCAATGCTGTTTACTTAGAAGCTGTCTTGAAAGAAATTTCAAAACAGCTTCTAAAGTACATGGCATCAGCCAACCGCTGACAGGATGCCTCACAGCATTCGCGTCTATATTCCAGCTATTCCGTTTTTTTGACGCGGGGACGGGTGTTTTTTTTAGGCTTGGCGGCTGCTTTTGTGCGCTTTTTGGGAGCGGATTTTTCGGCGGCTGTCTCCGTATCAGTCTTGCCTTCGCGGAGGGCATGCTCCTCGTTGTAGTGCTCTATGTTGAGGCGCATGGAACTTACCTCTTTGTTGAGCGTTTCGATTTCGCGCGCCTGGTTGCGGATTGTGGTAAGGAGGGCGTTGAGTTCCTCGTTTTCAATCGACAACGGGTACTGCTCCTCCACGCGCACTATGAAGTCGGCGAGCACGTTCATGTAGTTGGTGAACGCCTGATAGGGCGAGTCGTAGGGTGAGTAGAGCGAGTGGATTTCGCCGTCGGCCTGATGCTTTGTCGACATGTAGAAGAAGTGGTCGGAGGCCTGGAGATAATACCAGTCCTGCTTCAGACGGCGGTCGTCGCACAGGCGTACGCGCTCCGACACTGAATAAAGTTTGTCGAACGCCTCTTTCTGGAGCTGGTTGCCGAGCCATGCCGAGGTGTCACGCGCCTCATCGGCCCACGACATCGGGAAGGGTACGCCCAGCTCAGCCACGGCCTTGATTTTGGATACGGCTTCGGTGGGTGTGATGAACTCGATGCCTCGTTCGGCGGCGAAGCGTGGAAGCGCCTCAAGGAACTGGAATATGCCTGAATCTCGGTTCTGCAGCTGGCCGAACGTCTCCATGGTCATGAACAGGTTGAATATCTGCTCCTCCTGCGGAGTGTCGGCAATCCAGCCGATATATTTGTCGGCGGTAAGGGGATATTCGCTCCAGTTGGTATTGGAGAAACGGAAAGTAATGTCGTCGGAGAGCTTGTCGTTTTTCAGCAGCATCTTAAGTTTGGGCGCTGAAGCGGCGGCATAGACGTAGTTGGGCGATTTCCAGCCGAGTATGTGCTTGGCGCCTTCGGTGATTACCCCCTTGTAGCCCATGGCGAGTATCTGCGGGGCGAGGTCGTCGCAATAGATAAGCTCGGTATTGCGCAACACTTTGGGATGCACGCCGAAAAGTTCATGCACCTTCTCATCGTGCACTTTCACCTGGTTGGCAAACTCCTCCGGGTCGGCGAGCGACGACAGCGAGTGCGCGTAGGTCTCGGCAAGGATTTCGACACAGCCTGTCGATACGAGTTTCTTCAGGAGGTCGAGCAGTTCGGGCACATACACCTCAATCTGCTCGAGAGCCACGCCCGACACAGAGATGGCGCACTTGAACTTGCGTCCGCTCTCCTCAATCATGCGCAGAAGCGACTCGGCGGCGGGGATATATGATGTATGGGCTATACGGGTGATTATGTCGTCGTTGGCAAAGTCATCGTAATAGTAGTGGTCGTTGCCGATGTCGAAAAAGCGGTAGCGTTTCAGACGGAACGGCTGATGTATCTGAAAATAGAAGCAGATGGCTTTCATATCTTTATTTAGTATTGGTTGGTGTTAGTAATGAATAATTTTAAGGTCTTTAGGAAGCTATTATAAGGTCTCTAAGGTCTTTAAAGTCTTTAAGATCCTTAAGGCAGCTGATGACCTTTTCAGGGGGGTGGCGGTTTCAGTGGAACCGCTTCATGCAGGTCAGGTGCGGCCGAGCACTTTGTTGTAGATGTCGATTACCTTGCGTCCGGCCTTGTCCCACGTGATCTGCGCCACTTCGGCCATGCCGTCCTCGCGCAGCTGGTTGTACATGGCGGGATAGTTGCAGATTGAGTAGACCGCATCGGCCATGGCGTCGACGTCCCAGTAGTCGGTCTTGATGACGTTGTGGAGTATTTCGGCGCAGCCTGACTGCTTCGATATGATGGAGGGAACGCCCATCTGCATCGCCTCGAGAGGCGATATGCCGAACGGCTCCGACACCGACGGCATCATATATACGTCGGACGCTTTGAGCATCTGGTACACCTCTTTCCCTTTCTGGAAACCGGGGAAATGGAAGTGGTCGGCTATGCCGCGGCGTGCGGCAAGGTCAATCATCTTGTCCATCATGTCGCCCGAACCGGCCATTACGAAGCGTACGTTATGGTCGAGTTTGAGCACCTTTGCGGCAGTCTCGACGAAGTATTCGGGACCTTTCTGCATGGTGATGCGTCCGAGGAAGGTGACTACCTTCTCCTTCGGGCGGCTGACTTCGACATTGAGCAGCTCCTCGCTCAGCGGCACCACGGCATTGTGCACCGTGGTCACCTTGGCGGGGTCGATGCCGTATTTGTCAATCACTGTGCGGCGCGTAAGCTCCGACACGGTGATGATATGGTCGGCACGGAGCATGCCGTCGCGCTCTATGCCGAACACCGTGGGGTTGACGTTGCCGCGCGAACGGTCGTAGTCGGTGGCGTGGACGTGGATGACGAGCGGCTTGCCCGTCACCTGCTTGGCATGTATGCCGGCAGGATATGTCAGCCAGTCGTGGGAGTGAATGATGTCGAAATCCTCGGCACGAGCTATCACGCCCGCCATTATGGAGTAATTGTTGATTTCCTCGAGGAGATTGTCGGGGTAACGGCCGGAGAACTCTATGCAGCCCAGGTCGTTGGTACGCATATAGTTGAAGTCGGCATATATTTTGTCGCGGAGACGGAAATACTCGTCGGGGTCCATGACCTTGCCGATACGGCTCTCGACGTAGTCGCGGCGGACGTCGCGCCATGCCACAGGCACTTGCGACGCGCCTATTATCTTGGCGAAGCTCTTGTCCTCGTCGCCGTAAGGTTTGGGGATGACGAAAGTGATGTCCATGTCGCCGCACTCCCACATGCCTTTGGTGAGTCCGTAGCTTGCAGTGCCCAAGCCTCCTAAAATGTGAGGTGGAAATTCCCACCCGAACATTAATGCTTTCATGATGTGATATTATGTTAAGTGGGTTGTTGTCAGGCGTTCAGTCGTTTAAGTGTGCGGAGCGTGCGCAGCACCTCGGCCACGTTGGTGGCGTGGGATATGGCGCCGCGTCCGTCGTAGGGCGGGTTGCCGTCGTAAAGCTGCGACAGCGAACCGATACAGCCGTTGGTCATCTCGTCCTCGAAGCCGATGAGCATGCGGTCGATGTATGACACGCCGCTCATGCCGAACACGCGCAGGTAGGCGTCGGCATAGAAACCGATGAGCCACGGGCGCGCCGGGCCGTTGTGCATCGTTATCTCGCGCTCGTAGGGATTGCCGACATAAGTCGGACGATAGCCGTAGCTGCGTGGCGACAGTGTGCGGAGGCCCTTGGGTGTGAGCAGTTCGCGGGTCACAACGTCGAGCACACCTTTGCGCTGACGACGGTCGAGGGGCGAGTTGTCCAGTCCGATGGCAATCGCCATGTTGGGACGCACCGACGGGTCGGCGAAAGAGCCGTTGACATAGTCGTAGAGATAGCCCGATTCGTTGAGGAACATGTCGATGAACGGCTGCTTCATCTTCTCGGCGGTAGCTTTCCAGCGGTCGGCCACCGATGCGAGTTCTGGCTTATCCTCAAGCATCTGCACGCCGAACATCAGCGCGTTGTACCACAGCGCGTTGAACTCCACCAGATAGCCTGAGCGGGGTATCACGGGACCGCGGTCGGTGGCCGAATTCATCCACGACACAGCCTTGCGGCGGCCGTCGGTAACGACGAGTCCGTTTTCATCGACACGGAGATTGGAATAATTGTTGTCGAGGATAAAATCAAGCAGATTGGTCACGAGAGCCTCGTAGCGGGCCGTCGCCTCGGTCATGGATACGCTTTTGGCGTATTGCTGTACCGTCCACACTGCCCACAGCGGTATGTCGGGCATGTCGATGCCATGGATTTTGGCCGACGGCTTGCCGCTGTTCATATAGCGCGTAAGCTCGTGGGCCATTGTGTCCATTATCTCCTCGAAGTCCTTGCGGTGGTCGATGGCGAGGGTATTGCCCGGGAGCGACATCAGTGTGTTGCGTGCTATGATTGTGCCCCAGGGGTAGCCCGACAGCATATAGTGGCGGTCGCCCTCCTTGAAATAGAACTGCTTGGCGGCATTCTTCAGGCAGTTGAAGAACGACGTGCGCCGCGTGCGCGATGCCAGTTCCTTCTCATATAATGAAGCGAGCTGCCGCGGATTGATTTCGGAAATACCGGCCGAGAAGATAATCGACTCCCCTTTCTTGATGTTGACCTGGAAATAACCGGGCACGTAGAGGTCCTCGCAGTAGGGCACTCCCCTCTCGAGGTCCTTTATGTATTCGATGCCGTTGTACCAGTGCGGGTCGTCGACCCATTCCGGTTTTCTCGACAGCTGCATGCACAGCTGCGGGTAGCCGTTGTAGAGCGAACAGCTGACGCCGTTGTTGACCGGTGTCATTGTGCCGTTGATATTGCCGTTGGCCACACACAGCTCATTGGCCTCGCGGAATGCCAGGAACGGCCGGAACTGCAACGTTGTCGGGGAATGTGCGTCGACGAGGGTGTAACGTATCAGTATTCGGTTTTCTTCCGAAATGAATACCATTTCTTTTGTAAGAATCACGCCGCCCACACGGTAGGTGGTGCGTGGCACTGTCTCACAATCAAACTCGCGTATATACTTGTGCCCGTTGGGACTGTATATGCCGCCGCGGTAACGGTGAAGCCCGAGATTAAAAGGCGCTCCGTGTTGTATCACGGTCTCGTCGAGCGACGACAGCAGCACATGAGGGCTATACTCCTCGCGTCCCGGCATCGGAATGACGAGCAGACCGTGCTGCTTGCGGGTGTTGCAGCCTACCACCGTGGAGCAATGATACGCTCCGGCACGGTTGGTACGCAGCATCTCCTTGCGAAGCGACTGCTCGAGATTAATCATCTGGTTTTTGTCAAATTTGAGATAACTCATAGGATTATGGGGTTGTAAAATGTTAGTTGTGTTATCAGGGTTTTACGAATTTCATGGATACTGATAAATTCAACGAAAATAAGTAAAAAATGATTATTAAACAAAGTTTTTTTTAAAATTATTAAAAAGTACCCGTTAAAATTTAACTGACATACATAACTACATGGATTTCTTAAGGGAATAAGGCTGTTGCAAAACCCAATTTTACCAAACCGCAACGGTTGCAAAACCTGATTTTACCAAAGAGCATGTCACAGAATCCCCAAATATCCGGATTTGTTTTTGCTGTTATTTACGGAGGGAGCAGGCGCTCAGGTGGCGGTGGCCGATGCGGCAGTAGAGGCATTTGCGCTTTTCGCAGTATTCGCGGCGGAGCTGTACTATTGCCTGCGATATGAATGCCGAGGTGATGGAGATGCCGGCGGCGGCGAACATGGTGGTGAAGCGGTTGCTTTCCGGCCGGAGTTCGTGGAGCATCTCGGCGATGTCGCGTGCACGGGTATAGTCGCCGTTGTAGTTGGCGTATGCGTAGGCGAGCGGTATTACAGCGTTGATGATAAGGAGGTTTATCGATGCCTGCGACAGCGCGGGGGCATTTGCGGTTGCGTTGTCGGCGCCTAATATCGAGTATGCTTCGGCGGCATTCTCAACCGAGAGCATGCGCGCAGTGAAGTCGCGATGCCGGCATATCAGTCCGGCAAGATAGGATATGCGCCTGTAGGGGG
>ULUC01006309.1_pt1 | contig 12618 bp, 10 predicted proteins | sample 1958151 | NCBI WGS metagenome assembly ULUC01 (sample SAMEA4835750, study PRJEB28245) | human gut metagenome | biome: gut microbiome; material: fecal sample | place: Denmark | collected 2008
ATCCGCTCCTATGGAGTAGGCCTTGCCATAGCCGACCAATCGCCCAGAAAAGTCGGGACAGACATAGTGGCACTCACTGACATAAAGGTGGCGTTCCGTCTCGTCGAAAGCCAGGACAAACAGATATTGGCCGATGCCACCGGCATGAGCCAGATTCAGACCGACCGTCTGGCCCGCCTCAAACCCGGCGAGGCCTACATCTTCTTCAACCGGCTCGAAGAAGCGGAAGAAATAACCACTCCCGACTATCGCCTCGATAACGGAATTGCCATATCATTATCTGACGATGATATACGCAATCGCTCCACCTACTGGCGACAACGACGCGACAAGCTGCGGCCCTATCCGGAATGCGCCCTGTGCCCTTATTGCAAGGATACCTGCGATTACAACCGCCGCATCCTCGCCAGAGAAGTGGCCCGCCGCATCTTCAGGAAGCACATCGGACCGGGCTGCCGGGATTCAGCCAAGCTGAAGCACGTGCTCGCCAATATAAGCAACATGATTAAATCCGAGCTCAACAGCGAGCCATTCAGCCGAGAACTCCTTTCCTGCGTCAAGGTCTACCTGTGGCGACATATCCATTACGATACGAAGCTGCATGTGCCTTCCAAAATAATCAAGGCTTCTTTATCTAAAGGATGACCGAACGGTATATTTTAAATTTCCAACTTAATATTATTAAACATACGCTTATGGATGAATTTGATGACAGCTCTGCTGATATGAATATGGACGCCGATATATCGGCCGATACGGACGCTTCTGATTTTGATGAATGCGACATGGACGAAGATTCATTCCAGGAAGATACCGACTGCGGAGATTCTGCGCCGGAGGCTGACTCAGACTCCTCTGATGACATAAACACGGACGCCGATATATCGGCCGATACGGATGCTTCTGATTTTGATGACAGCGACATGGACGAATCTTCCTTCCAGGAGGATACCGATAGCAGCGATTCTGCGCCGGAATCTGACTCCGACAGCTCTGATGACATGAACACGGATGCAGATACATCGGACGATACGGACACTTCTGACTTTGATGACAGCGACATGGACGAATCTTCCTTTCAGGAGGATACCGATAGCAGCGATTCTGCGCCGGAATCTGACTCCGACAGCTCTGATGCAACAGGGGAAACGGACGACACCGGCGACAACCCGATAAATCCGGATTTCAGCGAAGACTCAGCTATGGACGACAGTTCATACGATATGTCGCGTGACAGCGGTGACTATCAGGAGGAAGAAGAGGATGACTACGGTGGCTCTGACGAATGTTTTGGCCACGGGGGAGACGCTATGCCTACCTATGACCCCTATGCCACCTACGAAAGGTCGCACTTCTGTGATACCGATGAACGATACATGGATGAGCAGTCCGAAGTAACCGAAGCCACCAATGCCCGCGCCCGACGCGAACTGGAGGAATTTGACCGACTCCAGCAGGAGGAGCAGGAAGAGGTGGAAGAAGCTCGCCGAGAAGCTGAAGCCCGTGAAGAGGAGGAGATAAGGGAAAAAGAGGAAGAGGAAATCCGCGAGAGGGAAGAAGCTGAAAAAGAAGACATTCGTCGGAAAGAGGAAGCCGAGGAACAGCTGGCCCGCGAACAGGAAGCGGCCGCTTCGGCCGCCCGGCAGGAAGCCGAGGAACAATGGCAGGAAGATCAGAACGAACTCGAAGCCATTGAAGACGAAGCCCGACAGGCTGCCAATGAGTCTGACAATGAATTATGGAACGCAGAAGACGACCAAGTGCGTGAAGGACTTCGCGAATACAACAATGAGGCACACCGCCGCCTTGAGGAGGCCGCTTATAATTCGGGACAGCATTTTCGCGGATTTTAAAACAAGTGATATATAAACAGATAAATCAACATTTCACAATCTAAAAACATGGGACTTTTTCATAAAAACGAAAAGGAAGCAAACTTTGCAGGAGGCAGTAAGAATGTGATGGAGTCAATCCAGCGCCAACATGACACCAACACTCTAATCTATTTCGACCCCCGTGAAGACTTCAACACAAATTCAGTTATTACCGTAGCCCCCAACGAGCAGGCCATTTTCATAAAGAACGGTGAAATTTTCGGTGTGCTTCCAGCCGGACGCCATGAGGTAAAAACCGAAAACTATCCGGTGCTGAGCCGCATACGCAACATGCTCACCGGAGGCATCAGCACGTTCACTTGTCAGGTATATCATGTAAATACTTCGGAGCAGAAGATAAGCTGGGGAACATCAAGCGCAATTGAGATTCAGGATTTCTTTCTTGGACGTGGCGTCATTGGCGTACCAACTCTCATTCGCGGTGCCGCCGAATTTCGTGTTCGTTTCAATATACAAGAAGATGTCAATGCCGCCGTACAGACATTCATGCGTCTGATGGGCGACAAAAGCACATATACCTCCGATGACCTCAGTATGCTGTTTCGGGCTCAGATATCACAAGAGGTAAGCGACGTGGTAGGACGCACACTCGAAGCAATTTCCATGCATCGCTCAATCAATGCCATTTCAAGCCAAGTTAAAAGTTTTTCTAAAGAATTAAAGCCTGAGTTCGATCAGCTGTTCAATGAATATGGTCTTGAACTGGTGAATTTCTCTTTTTATAACCTTTCTATCGATAAAACCGAGGAACGCCAGAAGTATCTCGACCGCCTTATCGCAGCCGCCAATGTGGCCGACCAGAACTACAATCAAGCCGTGCAACAGGAATTGCTCAAGGACGTGGCAGTCAATCCCGGTGCAGGAGGCATAGCAAGCGCAGGCGCCGGTCTCGGCATGGGTATGGCCGCAGGCAACGCATTCGCCCAGATGGCTTCAAGCGCTTTCGCAGCCCCGCAACAGCAACCGCAACAGCAGCAACCGGGCGGATTCGGAGGAGGCAACAGGTTCGGTGCTCCCGGCCAACAACAGGCGTCGCCCGCTCCTGCCAACGACCCGATGGAAGCTCTGCGCCAGGTCAAACAGCTTTTCGATGCCGGCTACATCACGGCCGAACAATACAACGCAAAAGTGGCTGAAGTGATGAGCCGTATCTAAAAATAATCCTAATCCCCATACAATATGAAAAGTACAATACTAAAAATTGCGGCGGGACTGATATTCCTTGCTGTCTTCAACATGATTTTCTTCTTTGGAGGCATAGTCAGATCCGAGGCCAACTGGTGCTCGTATGCTTTCATCACATCAGCCTACCTCTGTCTGCTGGCCACTCCCCTGTTTGCCAAAGGATGCACCTCGGCCATACTCAGCGCAAGCCTTTGGCTCAGAGGTTCATTCTATTTCTTTACCGAGCTGGTTGTAGGTTTTGTTTTCATAATCGTAAATCCGGAAAGCTGTCAATGGCCACTGATAGTACAGGGCTGCCTGCTTGGCATTTTTTTGGTACTTCAGATTATGAGCGTGATGGCCAATGATGCCACCGAGTCATCATTGAAAGAGCAGAAAGCAAAATCATTCGCCAAAATGGAACTCATAAACACACTTTCGCAGCAGGCCGCATCAATCTCCGACCCTACAGTAAAAAAGCCGGTCAACCGATGCATCGACGCCCTTACCAACTGTCCCCTGCAGTCATTTCCGGAAGCGGAAGAAGCAGAACTGTCTGTCAGAAATTCGGTAATGATGCTTTGCTCCTCTATTGATGAAGGCGACTCCGCTCAAATCAAAAGCAACTCCGACAGACTGTTCAGAGCCATTCAGAACCGAAATCTGATAATCAATCAGTGCCGCACACGATAATCAATCTTATTTCATTAACATAAACCAATTAAAACTCATTTCTATGGCAGAAACATTAGAACTGCAACAGGTGATTTGCCCCAGCTGCAAACAGGTAATCACATCGTTCAACCCATTTCAGGCCCAGGTGGAATGCCCGTATTGCCACAACAAAGCATTCAATCCTCTCGTCACCGCAAAAAAAGTACCGGTGCCCGAACGCCTTATCGTATTCCGTACTTCAGAAAAAGATTTCGAAAATCAAATGGTCGAAAACCTCGTGGAACGCGATTATGTGCCAACCGACATCTTCCAGTGCATCAACCCCGACAATGTAATCAAGGCCTATTTGCCCATGTTCCTCTACGAGGGAAAATACCAGTCGTCATGGTCGTGCAAGGTAGCCGTCGAGGTCAACGAGGTGCGCGCATCATCGGGCGGAAACAAAGTCGAGAACAAGAAAGTGAAGAAATTCCTTCCCCACACCGGCACGTCGCAAGGCAACTTCCAGTTCCTTTGCCTCGCTTACGAAGGCAATGACATTCCCGAAGAGCTTCGTGAGTTCTCGAAGCAGTACAGCTACAACGTAATGGCATCAAAAGAGTACGACCCTGCCTTGCTTGGACTTGAGGCCGAGGAATCGCCCCTTACACTTGCACTTGACACCGACACCGACATCACCTGGAATAAATACGGTGACGGACTGGTAAACGAACTCGCTGCACAAAATGCGCTACAACAGCTTTCAGGCGATGAAATCAAAGATTTCAAAGCAAGCAACAGCTACGAACTCAAGCACAACGGCCGTTATGTGCTCGCGCCGTTTTGGTTTGTCTACTATACCTACAATAATCAGAAACACTTCTTTATAATGGACGGCCTCGGCGACAACAACTCTATGTCGGCACCAGTCAACCAGGAAGAAGTTGACTTTGTAAAAGGTAAGGAAAAAATCAAAACAATCGTCAGCTGGCTTTGGCCTCTGTCAATCCTGGCCTGGTGGCTGATCAACTTCACGGCCGCCATCATCGTGCTGGCGGTATGGTTTATAGCGGCATTTGTCGTCAAGAAAAAGATGAACAATGAGATAAATGCACGCCTCGAATCTTCCCGAAATATCCGAAGGCAGGCCGCCCTTGCCCTCGCCACCCGATGATAGAATATCTGAATTATGAACATGTCTCATAAAAAGTGTTAAGGCATATATAATATCCGATACCAGCAGTCGGTCAGCCCCAACAGCTGACCGACTATTTTATTACTGTACCTAAAGCTATGCTGCGAATTGATGAATTATAAATTCGTTTTAAGGAATTCCCGAAGATTGACATGCTCGATTCCGGGATATTCACTGAATCCTCCGCTGACAGGGTCCATCGAAACTACAAACTTCGGATAATTGTCCTTTATAGCGGCAAGATTGCCAAATTCACGCTTGATAGTGTCATCGGAAGCAAGCAGATACGTCACCTGAAGATATATCCGCTTGTCTGATTTGGTTGCGACAAAGTCAATTTCCCCGGCTCGTAGAATGCCGACCGAGACTTCAAATCCTTGTCTCCGTAGATGATTCCATACCACATTTTCCATGATCTTCTCAATACTACCCCTTATATCCGACACACAAATATAGTTGCGGATGCCATGGTCTGAAAAATAGTGTTTGTTGTTCGATTCAAGGAGCATCTTCCCGTGTATATCGAAGCGTCTGACAGGGATTGCGAGAAAAGCATCCCGGAGATATTTGAGATAGTTCGAAGCTGTCTCATCGCTAATCTTTTCGCCTTTGGAAGTCATATACCTGACTATATTTGCGACCGATACAGGCTTCCCGATGTTGTCTGCGACAAAACGTATTATATTTTCAAGTTGCGTGACATTGCGAACTTTTTCCCTGCTGACAATATCTTTAACAAGAATAGTGTTGTAAACACCTTCAAGATAATCGTTTATTTGCGATTTTTCTTCGGTTTTAAAGGCAAGTAAGCCCGGCAGACCGCCAATAATGAGGTAGTGCATGAGAGCGGCGTCACTATCTTCCATATTATGGAATCGCAGAAATTCAAGATACGAGAGATTGTAGATTTTTATCTCGATATACCGCCCCGACAGTCGCGTACCCAACTCACTCGAGAACATGTATGCATTGCTTCCGGTGGCAATCACCTGACAGCGGTTTTCCGCATGAAAACTGCGGAGTGCGTTTTCATAATTTTCAATTTCCTGAACCTCATCGATAAGGAGATAATTATCCCCGCCTTCAGGCAACCGGACAGCTGCATAGTCATACAAATGTTCTGCCGTCAGGATGTCGCGAAATTCCTGATATTCCTTATTGACGTATACAACATTTGCTCCTGGGCGATTCCGCTTTATCCAATCCCGAAACAGTTCGAGCACCTTGCTCTTCCCGACACGGCGTTGGCCGACAAGGATAAGCATCATACCGCGGTTAATCAAACCGGCTATCTTTTCAGTGTATTGTGGGCGTGGAAAAAGTTCCATAAAAATAACATTTTCCGCAAATATACTAAACTATAATCGGCAAAACAAGAAAACATTGCAATATTTCCCGATTATAACCGGGGGAAATTGCAACAACAATTGAATCCCCGATTATATTCGGTGAAATGAGCAGAAAAGTTGTGGGGTATTTTTATAGGTTAACTAACATCGCGCTATTTAGTTCCACATCCAAGTCATAACAAGCCCTCCCTCATCAGAATGGAGTGGTCGAATCCTTATATATGGTTTCTCAGAAGATGGATCGTACAAATTCCAGTGATAATAATTATATTCGGGATCGCCTTCATCATCTATAAAGGGTTCACCATAATATAAGGATATTTTTGATACCAGTGAGTCAATAGTTTGTTTGTTTTGTTCACTCGTTATAAAAACAAAACCTCGATTGAGCGCAAATTTGACCCCCGCAAATTCAATCACAGCATATTCAAACTCTTTATCTTTGATGATTGTGTCGCACTTTAATATTCCTGCAGCTGACAGCTCTCTCATGGCTATTTCTTCATCTAAATGAATTGATGTGTCAAATATGCAGACTGTTGAATCAATATTTACAACCTCATTGGATTGATTATATTGAGAAATTGTTCTTAATGTATTTGAATGTGTATTACTTTTTATTGAACAAGAGGTTATGAATAATGCAAATAAGCTAATAAAGTATAGAAAAAGTTTCATCAGTAAATTTACTTTAATTTTATTCTTGGTTTATTAAGAACCATATTTACCGTCAGTTAGTAGAGAAATAATGTTCTGCTTCATATTTAGCAGATGTCAAAGTTGCCCTTGCCGAATTAGTACTACTGTTATTTCCATAGTTCTTTACAAATATCGTAAGAGTATTATTTATCGAATTATACCTTTCAGTGAAATCAGCCTCGGAAGAAAAATATATAACACCATTTTTGAGACTGGTAGCCCTCCGGTCAATACTTTCCGAGACAGAATTTTTTGCTTTCTGAACCGCAGAATTTAGCAGGGAGTTAAGTTCGGCATCATTTGTCAACGGATAACGTTTATACTCCTTGACCTTTTTTTCAAGCTGCTGAATCCCGGCTACAGTTGTTATCGACCCGGCGTTACGACACGCTTTCAAAGCGGCACGATAGTCATTGATATTGTTAATGATTTTCATTAAATTAGGTTCATAGAAGTTGTTCTGCGGAAAGATTTCCTTATAATATGAAGCATGCGATTTCATATCTTCAAGAGGGAAACGACCCCATATTGAGGATTGAAAAAGAGTATCTGCCTTATCTATTAGACTCTTGACAGCAGTATTATATGCCAATAATTTAAGAGAATCTATTTCAGCAACCGACGTAGGGCGACTACCATCTTTGAGGATTAAGTTTCCCTGTATATCAATCATTTGATAGATAGAGTCGAATGCATTACGAGCGACTCTATAATCCTTCCCTTCGATTCTCTGGGAGATGGCCGACATAGCTACCGGCTTAAATGGATCGGGTTTGATTGATTCACCCTCATAACCTTTAATCGCATTAAAAAGCCACAAGGTCAGAAGGATTATTCCACTTACAAATACAGCTAAAATTATCAATTTATTTATTGCGATTTTCATATTCAGAATTTTTATGATTTCGGTTGGATATCAATGGCATTCTTGCGTATTTTTCAATTACATTCAGAGTTTTCTTTTTCGATAAAATCACATAACTGATTCAAATCAATAGTATTAGAATTTTTTCTCAGTTCTTTCGAAATTAAGTCTATTTTTGTTTCATCACAATTTGTAACCGCTTTATTCAACATTAAATTACCGGCATCGGGACTAAAAAATATCGTATCATTTTTTATTTTATCCAAATCCCAATCTAAAACATTATCAAAAAATGCTTTTGCATCATTCGATTTCAGATTCGCTTTATTCCATATACCATTTTCTTTTAAGTATTTTTTATCTTTTTCAATATCATTGCTATTGTTTTGACTAACGACTTGCACTTGTTGGGGCTTATCCTGTTTTTCGGGATTTTCAGACGTTTCAAATAATAACGATTTGACTAATAAAATTACCCCTGCAACCAAAACGACAATGACGAAAATCAGGAGGAAGGTCTTAAATAATCGTCTATAATCTCGAGGCTCTTTGTCTGCTTTCGACAGATTAATGTCCTGACGCTGATTATATGATATTTTTTTTATTGTCTCATAGGCAGGTGAAGCGCTATCTACTTTTACCGTTATCGGAGTTTCTTCAAAATCAGGCCCCGATACTTTAATTGTAAAATCTTTTTCTTCTGCTTTAGATCTAACTGTCATAAACCCTCTCTTTATATCGTTTTCTGTAATTTTAATTATTTTTTTCTCACCATCTGCACAAGTCAACTCCTTCGGTTCGGATATGTCTTCATAATCCACAGGAAGAATGCCTTTTGATGCCTGAAGACAGTTTGTTTTTTTAGTATTGCCAAATGCTCCTTCGATTATCCAATTGATTTTAATTTCGTATTTGAATTTGATTCCTGCTTCTTCTGCAGTTTTTTGATAGACAAATCTGTCTACTTCATATTTCAAATACGTACTATCTAATCCGGTAATCTTTCCATGATAAATGTAAGATCTATCAATTATCGGATCGAAATATTCCATTTTAACTTCACTTCCCGAGAGTTTTAATGAATACAACCTCGATTTAAGTGATTTATACAGATAATTACGAGAATTGGCTGCTGTTTTAACAATATCATTCGGAAAAGTATCCTGAGTAATTCCATTCCATGCAGACAAAACAACTCCTTTTGAAGATATACATCCTTTTTGATAAGGATTTTCAAAGAAATAGTCCTCAGATGACACCCCTGTCAGGAATATTCTTTTACTTGAAAGTTCTTCATTAATAGAAATTTTCTCAATATCCTTAAAATCGCACTTTCTTATAATTTCATTAATATCAACATCTGCTAAAGGATTTTGAAACTGTCCTTGAGGCAATTCGTTATCATATCCATCGACATACTTTCCAATGGCAGTCAATGTTTTTCTTGCCAAGTCCTCAAGTACTTTTGCAAGACTGTCGCCCCTGTTTGGCAACCTCCACCCGGCGCGAATAAATATAGCAATAGAGGCCCCACGGGGTCCATAAAGTTCATTCAAAAATTGAATGCCATAATCAAAACCATCTTCGGTTGTCCTAACGATATATGAGTATTCTCTTGCTTTATTTTTTTTACTGCCGGCGTTAATTGCTCTCGGATCAAAATCTTGAAAGAAAAAAATATTCGGTCCAAAATATATAACTTTTTCGTATTCCTCTCTTTGGCAATTATACATGCCGCCCTTGACAATTATATCCATAATTCACTTTTTTATCCTTTCAATATGCTTTTTAACCAACCATCACTTTCCGGTCTGGATTTTAAAAATAGTTTTTGTAGCAACTTCTTGGTATCCGTACCATCGAATTTACAGATTTGCTGTGCATAAACATCTCCGATAGAAAACGTTATCCCACAAAAGTCTCCTATATAAGATTTGGTACAGATTTCTTCAAGATTAGCTTTAAATGCAGAAAATTGCTCATCAAAATATTCTTCTGCATGTTTTGGCCTATCCTCTTTATCGCAAGGCAATTTGTCAGCTTTGGTCATAAGCAAGTAAATTCCTACTGTTGACTTTGAAAAAACCTTGAGCCCTTCTAAAACTGACATCAAAGCTTGCAAGCAGTCAGGAATCTCCACACGTTGCCCTTTAATTTCAATTGTTTTATTATGTGAACCGTACTCAAAAATAAAAAAATGAATCTTTGGCCGATTTCTGTTTTTTAAATACGTTAAAAGCGTATTGAAATTTTTAAAATAGTCATTCCCGTTTGTAGAATCATTTATAAGGGCTGACTCTATCTCGTTCTTCGTTTTACCCTGCAGTTCATAAGCCTTTTCGATTAATTCACCAGGCAAATCAATAAATGTAAATGGAGTATATAAACCTTTAGGATTTTTCTCCTTATCCGGATTCTTCAAAGCTAATGCCATTTCATGAATTTGTTCTTTGTCCGTCGCAGGCGGCAATATACATAAAGATGCATCTTTTTTGAAGAGATTTTTCAATGCATCTCTATATTTCGCACCTTTACATGGTAATGGTTTATATAAACCTTTTTTATTTATATAGCTAAGGGCTGTACCCAAGGCGCAAGTTTTGCCACTTCCACCAATTCCCCAAAAATAAACTTCAGTGCCGTTGCCGGTCAAATGTTCAGGTATTTCAGATTTAGGCAATACAGGAGATTCTTCATACTTTCTAAACATCTCAGTTATTGGTTCCCCATAGATTTCTATTACATCGCTCCATGTTATTTTATTATCTATAATCGCTTTTCTGATGCCTGATATATTTACTGAATTTTTATCCTGTAGTAAACCATTTAAGAATTTATCTTTTTGACTTACATTATCTATTCTAACTCTCGCCTCCGGCGCAAATTGTCCATTGGGAAATTTGAGTAAATATTCGCGATAACCTTCAGTTCCTTTGCTTTGGCAATTTTCCCAGGTTTTCTTGTCTTCATAGTTTTTTATCAGACTATCTATTTCTTGATCGTGCACACCGGGATGGTTTATTCTGTAATTAGAGTAAGCCTCAACTGTATCCGTTTTTTTCGCCAGATACCAATCAAAGTCATTTAATATATCATTACAGTCCCTATAATGGTTGCCATTGGGAAAATCAGATTTATATTGTTCAAAATCCGATTTTCGATTGGAGTCTGCAATATTTTCCCATGAGCTATTATCAAGGTCCTTCAAAATTTTTTTGGCATTTTCGACATTTTTGCCTTCTCGGAAATCCTTTATAAAGCTATTTAATTTGCGTGGAGTTAGTGAGTTCCTTGCCTCTTCAAATTTTTTATTTTCAAAATCTGAAAGAATTTTTCTGATTTCAATAATTTTTTCCACCGGGAAATTATTTAAATCATATAAATCAGAAACTGTTATATCATAATCATGCGATTTAATCACATTGGCTAATACCGATGGGGTAAACTTTGTATGATTATTGTTTAAATCATTGAGAATTTCTTGTCTTGTAGCCATAACTCAACATTTTTAAATCCATGTAAATTCTTTGGATGTTTTGTCTACCTTGTTATTTTGTTCATCTACCCCATATTCCCAAGAATCTGTAAGGAAATATGGAAGCAGAATAACTCCGAAAACAATAAAAGTTATCAGAATAGCTATTATTGAAGGAAAATGATAATGGGTAAATTGAGCCGTACATGTATCGATTGAAGTTGAAAATTCCTTTTCAACAAAAGGCTCAAATGATTCATCTTCGAATCCATTTGATGACAATGTGCGATATTCATCAATCCAAGAAGACACTACTGACCTCAACTTGCGAAGATTGTCGGGTGTCGCTACATTCCAAAGGCTCATTTCCTTACTGTCATTAAGCCATTGCTGACGTCCTTCAACTATTGACCGACGCGATTCCGGCAGAATGATACGACGCAAAGCCTGTGACTTAACCGAAATCACATAATCATATTCGTTTTTCGGACGAGTTGTCAGAAATGATTCCTCTGACATTTCCACTTCAGGAGAAAGGATATTCTCATAATCTTTTATTCTTGAATTGGCATATTCGGCATAGCGATTATCCAGATTGCTTGCATAATCGAATACTTCCTCTACATTTTCTTTTATATCTTCCGATTTACCCAATACATCCAGAAAATTGGTAAATGGAATGGCAGCCAAGACAAGAACAACAAATATAACTGCACCTAAAGCTATCTGCACGCTCTTTCCAAGGAATTTGTTGCGTTCCGCTTTTCCATAGCACATTCCGAAACAACATAAAGATACAATTACTAAAATCCCAATGGCTATCCAAACAGGGGTTTTCGAACTTGTTGTTTCATGGTATAGCATGCCTAAAAAAGCAATGTAACTAAAAACAAGCACTGCCAAAAGAGCCAACACCATAGCCCAGTTGAATCTTTTTTGTCCTATCATTTACAAGAATTTCATTCGTCTGTCCCCTCTGACGATATAAAAATAAAAAGCGTGGGAACTTTACTTTTGCTTGTTCCACGCTTCGAGGCTCCGGAATTTGCCCATTACTGTCGAACAAGCAACGTAGAGCCCACGCCGATATGGGTTGAAGAATTCAATTCATACCGATGGAGACATCTATCGCTACCTTGTCCTTGACAGTAATTGAAATTTTCCGGATTTCGAAGCGTCAAGAACAAAGCGTCAATAAACGCTTTTTTCTAAAAAAACATGTACCCACCCCGAGCCCGATACTTCAAACAGTATCATATCGGCGTAGGCGTTACAGATAATTCTGTAACAGCGACAAATTTACATATTTATTTTAAAATATT
>ULUC01050169.1_pt1 | contig 12589 bp, 12 predicted proteins | sample 1958151 | NCBI WGS metagenome assembly ULUC01 (sample SAMEA4835750, study PRJEB28245) | human gut metagenome | biome: gut microbiome; material: fecal sample | place: Denmark | collected 2008
CTTGCCACGCTCCTTCATGTAGCAGCCGTAGATGTACAGAATATGGTCGCCAGTAATGACATTGCCCTTTTCATCCACACACAGGCAACGGTCAGCATCGCCGTCATAGGCAAAACCGATGTCCAGCCCCTTCTCTACCACGAACTTCTGCAAGCCCTCGATGTGGGTGGACCCTGCATTGTTGTTGATATTCGTACCGTTGGGCTGTGCATTGATGACGTAGGTGTCTGCACCCAGCGCATCAAACACAGACTTAGCAATGTTCCAAGAGCTGCCGTTGGCACAGTCTAAACCGACCTTGACCCCCTTGAAGGAGTAGATACCCAAAGAGATCAGGTAGCCCATGTAGCGGTTACGACCGGACACATAGTCCACGGTGCAGCCGATGTGCTCGCGGTGCGCAAAGGGCAGCTCCGGCCAATCTTTATCGAACACATGCAACTTGCCGTCGATGTAATCCTCCACCAGCAACAGGGTCTCCTCCGGCATCTTCTCGCCGTAGCAGTCAATCAGCTTGATGCCATTGTCGTAGTACGGATTGTGGCTGGCCGAAATCATGATACCGCAGTCAAAATCATCCACGCGAGCAATATAAGCCACGGAAGGCGTGGTGGTAACGTGCAGCAGATAAGCATCCGCACCGGAGGCGGTCAGACCAGCCACTAGACTATACTCGAACATATAAGAACTGCGGCGGGTATCCTTGCCGATGACGATGCGGGCAGGCTCGTTGTTGCCGTTGCGCTCACGCAGGGCGTTGTAATACCATCCCAGGAAACGGCCTACTTTGTAAGCGTGGTCAGCGGTCAGAGTGATTCCAGCTTCTCCACGGAAGCCATCGGTTCCGAAATATTTTCCCATTATGTAATTGTATCCTCATTCAAAGAGTGAATATGCGAATATGTATATGCTTTAGCCGGGAGGATATCCCGTTGCCTGCTGCTCACCGCGAAGAGGTAACATATTTGAGCAACGTAGCCATGTGGCTTAACACATGGCCGATAAATCCTCGAAAACGCAGAGTTGTTTATCACGGAAGATTTTTTTCTATAAACTCAGAAACTATCTTTTCGTATTTCTCTGGATTTGTTCTATAGCATTCCTTATGTGTTGCACCAGAAACTATATATAAGTCTTTTTCGCCTTGACAACTGTCATAAATCTTATATGCCATCGACAGAGGTGCTTGATTATCTTTATCACCATGAATAATTAGAATTGGCACATTTGTCTTTGATACCGCTACGCTTGCATCTGCGTCTTTCAAGTCAAAATGGCCTCAGATTTTTGTTCCTACATTTACCATCTGAGTAAATATATCACTTAACAATTCATAATGTAGTTTATTCTTGCTCCCTACCTTTATCATTTCTAAAGGCGTTGTAAAGCCCGCATCATCAATGATTCCACAAACAGACTTTGGTAAATTCAAGTCACTACTCATCAATACGGCAGCTCCACCCATGGAAATCCCCATAAGATATATCGGCACCTGTTCTCCAAATTCGGAAGCAGCCCAATTTGCCCAGGCACAACAGTCATATCTTTCCAACACACCAAGTGTTGAAACGTCGCCTCCACTTTCATTGTGTGCTCGTAAGTTCACCAACAGAAGATTCCATTCTTTTTCTTCTGTTATTCTATAGATTGGCACACTATTCGTATAACAATTGCTCCAAAGCCCATGAAAAAAGATTATGACTGGCGCATTTTTCTTTCTTTCATAATAGTGACCAACTAATTGTACTCCATCAGATGCCGTAATCGTAAATGTTCTATTAGGCTCATTTTTTATTTTATATGCTTCTGTAAGAATTTCATACTGCCAGTCATCAGCAATTCCTAAATCCGGCCATCTAATTTCTCTCCGCAGGCAGGCTTTCTGAAAAGAATATTTACTTATTCCCAGCAGTGCCAATACTCCAATACTTAAAATAAACAGGATTATTAGAATTCGTCTTCTATTCACACATGTTTTCATCATCATAATTCCATGTATTGTACAGAATCTCCATATCGCTTAGTCAAATTTATCACAGAGAAGTCGCAATGTTCGAACAGCACAATCATGTTTTCACTTGACCGATAATCAGATTCAAATCGTGTTTATTTATAAATGTCCTACATTAATCCAACTTCTTTTCTGTATTCCGCATACTCAACTCCGAGGCAGTGTATCCTGCATCGTGGTCAACATCCGCGTCAGGCAACAACGCCAAGATAGGAAGAAGAACTACAGATGCAATCAGCAGGATTCCGCATCCTCGTTTCAGGTTTGCACTCAAACTCCGTAGCCTCTGCTCTTAATGGTTTCCACGACCTGAGACACATACTTTTGGCAAGTATCATGGTCAGGGGCCTCTACCATCACACGCACGACAGGCTCAGTGCCCGACTCACGGACAAGGATACGGCCAGTGTCACCCAGTGCCTCGGCAACCTTAGACACAGCTTCCTGCACGGCGGCATCGTCCTGGGCAGCCTTCTTGTCCGTCACACGGACATTTTCCAACACCTGCGGATAGATGGTCAGAGGTTCAGCCAGTTTGCTCATGGGAACCTTCTTGGCCAGCATTACTTCCATCATTTTCAGACTGGTCAGAATACCATCACCGGTGCTGGCGTACTTGGAGAAAATGATATGACCGCTCTGCTCACCACCGATACGGCAGCCATTTTTTGCCATGTACTCATAGACGTACTTGTCACCCACTGCGGTCTTGGCGTAGCCGATGCCCCTCTCATCAAAAGCCTTATACAGGCCAAAGTTGGACATGACCGTGGTAACGACGGTGTTAGTCAGGAGTTTCCCACGCTCTTTCATGTAGCAGCCGTAGATGTACAGGATATGATCGCCGGTGATTACATTACCCTTCTCGTCCACGCACAGGCAGCGGTCAGCATCGCCGTCATAGGCGAAACCAACATCCAGACCCTTCTCCACCACAAACTTCTGCAGCCCCTCAATGTGGGTAGAGCCCGCATTGTTGTTGATGTTCAGACCGTTAGGCTGTGCATTGATGACGTAGGTATCGGCTCCCAGAGCATCAAATACAGACTTTGCGATATTCCAGCTTGAGCCATTGGCACAGTCCAGACCGACCTTGATACCTTTGAAAGAGTAAATTCCGAGGCTGATCAGGTATCCCATATACCGATTGCGGCCAGAGACATAATCCACAGTGCATCCGATGTGTTCACGATGAGCAAAGGGCAACTCAGACCAGTCCTTATCGAACACATGGAGTTTCCCGTCGATGTAGTCCTCGACAAGCAGCAAAGTCTCTTCTGGCATTTTTTCGCCGTAGCAATCAATCAGCTTTATGCCATTGTCATAAAACGGATTGTGGCTGGCGGAGATCATAATACCGCAGTCAAAGTTGTCCACACGAGCGATATATGCCACAGACGGGGTAGTCGTGACATGAAGCAAGTAAGCATCTGCACCGGAGGCTGTCAAACCTGCAACCAGGCTGTATTCAAACATATAGGAGCTGCGTCGAGTGTCTTTACCGATGACTACACGCGCCGGATTGGTATCTCCATTACGCTCACGGAGCATATTGTAATACCAGCCCAAGAAACGACCTACTTTATATGCGTGGTCGGCCGTCAGAGTCACGCCAGCTTCGCCACGGAAGCCATCGGTTCCGAAATATATTCCCATTCTAGATATTTGTCCTCATCCAAAGAGTGAATAGACGTATATATGCGCTTTAGCCGAGAGAGTTTCTCGTTGCCTGCTGCTCACCACGAAGAGGTAGCATATATTTGAGCAGCACAGCCATGCTAGATGCATGGCCATTTTCTTCTTTACAGTTAAATAGTATCCATAATTTTCTCCAAAATCTTGTATAGGGAATTCACCATTATATTGATAATCGAACTTCTCCTGCATTTTTATTCTGTATGCCCAGCATAAATTTATAAAGTATCCAGAAATTTCGTTATTCCTCACATTCTTCTTTCAAGATTTTCACTGTATGTTCCAATCCTTCTTTTGTACTAAATGACTGACGGAATCCAAGTGACTTTAGTTTATTAAATGATAGTGAAGAGTTGTTCATTGGATTAAATGCCTTGATTTCCTTTTCCGTAGGCTCCACATATGACAGGCTAACATGCCCCGTCTGTGCATAAATTTCAGCCATCTCTCTAATTGTCAGAATTTCTTCTGTGCAAATATTATATGCTTCTCCGCTATATCCTTTCAGTAAAACAATTAATATCGCCGCTGCCGCATCGATTGTGTAACAATAAGACCTCTTTTGTAAACCGCTGCTCTTCATTTCCAACGAAAGTCCCATTGCAGCTTTGTACGCAAAATCAGAAGATATTCGCTTGTCCATCTTCGATGCAGTAGGCCCGAACACATGCCCAGGGCGAACTATAACTGTGTCAACCCCATATTCCGAAGTAAAAGATTTACAAAGAAGCTCCGATGCCTGCTTTGCAACTGCATAAGAGGAACGTACTGAATCTAAATCAATAAATCCGTAAACGCCCTCTGCAAACTGCTCATCCGTTTGCTTTCTCCCATAAATCTCGCTAGATGAAATATAAACAACACGTTTCGCGTTATTATGCCTAGCATACTCCAGTATATTTCTTACACCAGTCAAATTAGACAACATTGTCTCAACTGGTTCGGAGACGTATTTATCCGGACTTGCCACACCAGCACCACAAACAATGTAATCAATATCGAAATTAAAATTTACAGTCTCAAGCGCATCATACTCTACAAAGCAGATATCTTGATACTGTTGATACTTGTCATCAAATCTTTGTTTATTTCTTGCTGCCAAATAAATTCGAACATTTAAATTCTTTACACGATTAGCCACTATCAGCAAATCGACTATTGATGAACAAATAAGACCAAGTCCACCAGTTATTAAAATCGATTTGTCCTTCATTTTTGACAGATCTAATCTAGATACTGCCTTTTTCAAATCAGCGTTATATAATTTGCTATCAAGAACCGTCATTTTAGCCACACATCATTCTTTGCACTCAGTAGAGCCTTAAAAATCTCAATGTCTTCAACTGTGGTAATTTTCAGATTCTTCTCAGAACCCTTAGAAAAAAATGTTCTCTTGCCCAACGCTTCCATCAACGAACAAGAAGCCGCAGTGTTTGTAATGCCAAGCTCCTTAGCTTTCATATGAGCATCCCACAGGTCTCCTAATTTGTAAGAATGTGGCGTTTGAGTTCTCTGCAAATTTTCACGAGGAATAGACTTGTCAGAATCCAACTTGTTTTCAGAAACAAACACGACTTCCGTACAAGGAATCGTTGCCACGGCAGAACCATACTGCTTCTGCTTTACAAGATTATCTGTGATAATATCCTGGCTTACCAGAGGACGGTTTCCATCATGCACAATTACAACATCATCATCCTTGTGATCTTTCCGAATCGCCTTTAGTCCATTAAAAATAGACTCCTGTCCAGTTGCTCCACCGGTTACAACATACTTCAATTTCGTTATATTGAACTGTTTTGCATACGCCCAAAGAATCTGGTCCCATCCTTCCAAGATAGCAACACAAATCTCATCGATATTGGGGTGCTGCTGGAATGCCTCCAAGGTATAGATAATAATCGGTTTATTATCAACATTCAAAAACTGTTTGGGGATATCCTGATGAGTGCGTGATCCAATACCACCAGCCGTCAAAATTGCAATGTTTGCCATATTTTTCCTTCTTTCCAATTCAAACTCACTAAAGCACATTTTTTGATATTTCACGAATTAAACTTTGCTTTTCCAAACCACATAAGATGAGTGCGTTGATTTTCTTTTTTCAGGCGGTGGTGGGATCATATAATCAGATCCATATATGCTTCTTAAGACATCATCAGCATCACGAGGTACTGGAAACAATTTTCCCTCAAACACGCTGCTTGAAGTTCCCTTAAAACTATCTGACCGAGCCTGTTCAATCTTGTGACGGTAAAGTCCCATCATGCATCCTGCATATTCTGATTTATCAATATTCCAAATGCCCGCAAAAGTATTTACAATTCTTGCCATTGTTGGTTGCTTTACAAAAATCTGGTACAACTTTATCGCATATTTTTTTAGTCCCTTTTTTGTTTCTGGATTCGCTCCTGAGCTTACATACATACGGAACAAAAAATCTTGAATAATAAAATGTATTTTCCTAATAATTTCATTATTTGAATAACCATCGATTATGAAAATGTCTATGTCTAGCCCCTGCTCAGGACTATATGGTTTTCCTGATATATTATCGATTCGCAAAGTTCTCTTATCCCGTAACTTTCCATATGGAGAACGATAGCCTTGTATACGATCATAAAACTGTAGCTCGTATTTTTTATTATCTCGAAACGTCTCGAGAAGTTTCTTGAAATTTTTTCGAGTCATACACACATCGACATCGTCATCCCATGGAATAAAACCTTGATGCCTTATTGACCCCAACAGCGTACCAGCATGAAGAAAATACTGAATTTCATTTTCTTTACAGAAATCATCAAGAAATACAAGCATGTCGAACGAATTGGAGAATATCTCCGTTTCTGACATTCTCTTTTCATCTGCAGTCATATATCTATCTCACCCCAATAACTCAAACTTTCTCACCTTCACATCACTTCATAAAAAATTTATCTTCCAGCATCAGGCACAGGCAGTGATAGATAGGCAAGTGCAGTTCTTGTATCATATAGGTTTCCGTCTGCGGAGCCTTGATGCATACATCACTCATATCCTTCAGTTTGCTGTCCTTTGCTCCCGTCAGTCCAATGACCTTCATTCCCTTAGCGTGTGCGGTTGTCGCCGCAAACAGCACATTTTTGCTATTGCCGCTGGTGGAAATGCCAAGGAACACATCCCCGGATTTACCGTAGCCATTGACCTGCTGTGCAAAGCAAAGCAGCGGTTCACAGTCATTCATATAAGCTGTGGACAGGGCAGGATGCCCATCCAATGCAATTGCGGAAAGTGCCCCCTGCAGATTTTCTGCCAAAACAGAACCAAGCTCCTGATTTTCTTCAACCAGCTTTTCTGCGAAATCTGCTTCAGGCTTACGAGGCAGTTTGAAACCCTTCATCAGCTCACCAACGATATGCTCCGCATCTGCTGCAGAACCACCATTGCCAGCCACAAGAAGCTTCCCACCGTTCTTATAGGACTCCTCCAGCAAAAGGTATGCGGCAACAATATCATTCTTCGCCGGTTCTAAAGAAGGGTATCGTTCTACCAACAAGTCGATATGTCTCATCAATCGGTTATCCAGTTCACGCATAGTAGTACTCCCCCTCTTATTTCAGGTACTGTTCTACAAAGTCCTTCAAAGACAATACCGTCACAGTCTGTCCGTAGGATTCAGAGCCAATCAAAGCAGTCTGACATCCGGCATTCTGACCCGCCTTTATATCATTTTCCCCATCGCCAATCATCCAAGACTGCGACAGATCAATGTTAAAATCCCGTGCTGCATTCAGCAGCATTCCAGGTTTCGGTTTGCGGCAATCACAGTCAAACTTCAGTTCTGGGCGCTCCCCTTCATATCCCTTATGCGGATGGTGCGGGCAGAAGTAGATTGCATCCAGATATGCGCCCTCTTTGCCTAGAAGTGTTTCCATTTTGTTGTGAATCACTTCGAGTTCTTCAAAGGACACTTCCCCACGGGCAATCACAGGCTGATTCGTAACAACAATTGTCAGATAACCGGAGTCGTTTATCTTTTTAATTGCATCTGCAACGCCGTCCATCAACTCAAACTCGGCTATGTTCCGTAGGAAACCCACATATTTATTGATTGTACCGTCCCGATCAAGGAACACCGCTTTCTGCTTGTTCTTCAGATTCTTACCGGAAACACGACCAGTCTTGTAATCCTCGCATACAGAGTAATAGCGTTCAGGCGTACCCATGTCCTTCACATACTCCGGACTATCGTAGCAGAACATCTTTCCGGTTCCTGCCAACGGCTTAAGAAGCTGCCGATCCAGATCAACCTTGATAGGTTTTCCGTTCTCTCCCACAGTGCCAACCTTGTCCGTATCAATCCCAGAATGTTCCAAAATGGTTGGATTGATAACATGAAGTCCAGCATTGACACGATTACGATAGTATTCCGGTCGTTCATCTTCCTTAGCCAGCCATTGCTCGACAGCTCCATTTTTATCAGCAATAATGAGTCCGCTATCGTAGGGATGGCTATTTGGATGCGTGAAAAGAGTAACCAAACCGCCATGCTGCTTATGAAAGGCTACGAACCGATTGAAATCCACATCGAACACAGCATCAGCATTCAACAACAGAAAATCCGAATCCAGCTTGTCCTTGATTTTGAAAAGCGCACCGGCATTACCCAGCGGATCCTTCTCAAAATAGTATTCAATATGAACACCGAAGGGCTTCCCTGTTGCCGGAGATACGCCTGAACCATCTCCGAAATAGTCCATGATGATGTTTCCGAGATGAGAAACGGTCAAAATAATGTCTGTGAATCCTTGGTCGCGCAGACACTCCAGCTCACGTTCCAGAACAGGCTTTCCTTCGATTTTTATCATCGGCTTGGGGATATCACTGGCAACAGAGGAAATCCGGGTGCCCCTACCGCCTGCCATTATTACTGTTTTCATCTTAGACCATCCTCACTCGAATTTAGTTCTTAGGCTCATAAGTTTCCGGCGAATAATGAATCACTCTAGTACCGCCGTCTTCAAACTCAAATGGGATGTACATCAAATCCCGCATTGCCCAACGAACAGCATCCTGGTGATCCGGCTGCACATAGAACACAAGGAATCCTCCGCCACCAGCACCGAGCAGTTTTCCACCCAGCGCGCCGGCAGCTATTCCTTTTGCATAGAGTTCATCAATACTATTAGTCGAAACAGCAGAGCCGGTTTGACGTTTCAGTTTCCAAGTGTGATCAAGCATTCTGCCAAAATCATCGAGGTCAGTGTTCTTGTCGGTCAAAACACGCTCCGCATCATCAACGAGTGCAAGCATTTCCTTAAGTTGAGCAGTCCTATCCTGCTTACCTACAGCGTTTGCTTTCTGCACATCGGAAGAGAAACGGGTAAAGCCCGTAAAGAACATCATCAGATTCTTATTAAGCCGCTTTTTGCGTTCCGGCGAAATGATAACAGGCAGTACTTCGTAGCCATCTGCATTGAAGTTAATGCGGTTGAAACCACCAAAGGAAGCCGCAATCTGATCTTGCCAGCCACCGGCCTCCTGACACAAGTTTCGCTCAAGGTAAATTGCTTCGTCCGCCAACTTTTTCTTATCAGCATATTTCCCCTTGAGTGCATAAAATGCATTCAGCATTCCAACCGCAAAAGAACTAGAAGTACCGAGACCAGAACGTGCCGGAAGGTCAGCTTCATATGTAAGACGAATCTCATGCATATCCAACATCTTCATCGCATTGCGAATAGCAGGATGCTGGATATCATCAATATTCGTCACACGCTCGGTTTTTGAATAAGAAAGCTCTGTAGAATAATCGAAGAAACGCGGCAGATGGCGAACATTGACATAGCAATACTTGTCGAAAGTAGTCGAAAGCACCGCACCGCCGTTTTCCTTGAAAAAGCTCTCCATATCGGTGCCACCACCAAAGAAAGACATCCTAAAAGGGGTCTTGGTAATAATCATCAGCTTTTCCTCCACACCATCTTATTCACAACACCAGTGTAGCTCTGGATGATTTTGACGACCTTATCGGACACATTCTCATCCACATAATCCGGTACGGGGATACCAAGGTCACAGTTCTTGTTCATCTCGACAGCAACGTCCACTGCCTGCAGCAAATGGTCGCCGTCAATACCGGCAAGGATAAAGTCACCCTTATCCAGTGCTTCAGGACGCTCCGTGCTGGTACGGATGCAAACCGCCGGGAACGGATGACCTACACTGGTAAAGAAGCTGCTCTCTTCCGGGAGAGTACCACTGTCAGAAACCACGCAGAAAGCGTTCATCTGCAGGCAGTTGTAGTCGTGGAAACCCAGCGGTTCGTGCTGAATGACGCGCTTGTCCAGCTGGAAACCACTCTGCTCCAGGCGCTTGCGGCTACGTGGATGACAGGAATACAGGATGGGCATATCGTACTTTTCGGCCATCTTGTTGATAGCAGTGAACAGCGACTTGAAGTTCTTCTCTGTATCGATGTTCTCCTCACGGTGGGCAGACAGCAGGATATACTTGCCCTTTTCCAGCCCCAGACGAGCATGAATATCAGATGCTTCGATTTTTTCTAGATTCTGATGCAGCACTTCTGCCATCGGGGAACCGGTAACATAAGTACGCTCTTTGGGCAAACCAGTATCAGCCAGATAACGGCGCGCATGCTCGGAGTAAGCCATATTCACATCAGAGATAATGTCGACAATGCGGCGGTTCGTCTCTTCGGGCAGGCACTCGTCCTTGCAGCGATTACCGGCCTCCATGTGGAAGATGGGAATATGCAGCCGCTTTGCGCCAATCACGGATAGGCAACTGTTGGTGTCGCCCAGGACCAATACAGCATCCGGCTTGATGGCAACCATCAGCTTGTAGGATTCTGCAATGATATTGCCCATTGTCTCACCAAGGTCTGCACCGACCGCGTTCATATACACTTCCGGATCAGCCAGCTGCAAATCATGGAAGAACACACCGTTCAAGTTGTAGTCATAGTTCTGACCAGTGTGAGCCAGAATGACATCAAAATACTTGCGGGTCTTATTGATGACGGCGGCCAAACGGATAATCTCCGGACGTGTGCCAACAACAATCAGCAATTTCAGTTTACCGTTATTCTTAAAAGATACGTTGCTATAATCAGCCATTGTTTATCTCCTCTCACACCGGCTCGAAGAAGGTATCTGGGTGGTTCGGGTCAAAAATCTCGTTGCAGGTCATGACCGTCACCAGATTCTCCGTCTCAGACAGATTGATGATGTTATGCGTCCAACCGGGGATCATATGGACCGCCTCAATCTTGTCGCCGGAAACCTCAAACTCTACCGTTTCACCGGTATTGATATTGCGCTCCTGAATCAGGCCGTGACCGGCCACCACGATGAACAACTCCCATTTGGAATTGTGCCAGTGCTGACCTTTCGTAATACTGGGGCGGCTGATGTTGATGCTCACCTGTCCGCAGTCAGTGGTGTGTACCAGTTCCGTGAAAGAGCCACGGTTATCCACATTCATCTTGAGGGCATACTTGAACTTATCTGTCGGCAGATAGGTCAGGTACAGGGAGTACAACTTCTTGGCAAAAGAGCCATCCGGCATCTTGGGCATCATGAGCGTGGTCGGCTGTGCCTTGAACTCCTGCAACAAATCTACGATTTCGCCCAGAGTGACCTTGTGGGTCACGGGGACACAGCAGTAGCGGCCATCTTCTTTCAGAACCGTTTCCACGCCGTCAAACTCACAATGCTGCTCCTTGCCTTCCAGCAGGTCAAACATCCCTTCTACCAAGTCGTCAATGTACAGCAACTCCAACTCGGTAGTGCGGTCGTTGACGGTGAAGGGCTCATCGTTGGCAACTGCCCAGCAGAAGGTGCTGACGGCACTGTTGTACTTGGGACGGCTGTGGCCCATCAGATTCACAAAGCGGTAGACCGCCACCTTTACCCCAGTTTCCTGAGAATACTGGAAGAACAGTTCCTCGCCCGCCTTTTTGCTCCGACCGTACTCGCTGTTGCCGAAGCGCCCAGCCAGGGTGGCCTGAATAGAGGAGGACAACATGATGGTGGCCTTGTTGTTGTACTTTTTCAGGCAGTTCAGCAAATCAGAGGCAAAGCCGAAGTTGCCCTTCATGAAGTCTTCCGGGTTTTCCGGGCGATTCACGCCAGCCAGATTGAACACGAAGTCTGCTTTCTGGCAGTACTCATCCAACTCCGCCGGGGTGGACTCCAGATCATACTCGTAGATTTCTTCAATAGTCAGTGCCGGGCGGGTCTTGTTCTTCCCATCCCGGATATTTTTCAGGTTGTTGCACAGGGCGGTTCCCACCATGCCCTTGGCACCTGTGACTAGAATGTTCATCCTATCACCTCTTTAGTGGACTGCGGTGCAGTCCGGAATATCTGCGCCATCCGGCACAGATGCATTGTTGCATATGGTGCAGTTGCTGCCAATGCGGGCAAAGTTCCCCACAGTGGCACCTGTGCGGATCACACTGTTAGTGTAAATCAAAGCGTAGTCCCCTACCGCTGCATCACAGTGGGCTTCCGTTCCGGCATTCAGCAGAACACCGTTCCCGACAGATGCACCGTTCTGAACACAAGCGTTTTGCAGCACCACACAGCCGCATCCCAGCTTGGCGTATGGACTGATGTAGGCACTGGGCGCAACAATGTTTGGGAACGCATAGCCAAGGGCTTTCGCCTTCTCATACATCTGTGCTCGAAACTGGTTGTTGCCGATGCCGACCACTAACAAGTCGTAGTCCTTCCGCAACTCCGGAAGATCAGCAAGACCGCCAACCACCGGAATGTCACAGATCTCCGTGCCCACGGCTTGTCCATCATCCACAAAAGCACAGTCATATTGAAGCATCGCCTGTTCTGCAACCATGCGACCGAAGCCACCGGCGCCAAC
>ULUC01034214.1_pt1 | contig 12472 bp, 10 predicted proteins | sample 1958151 | NCBI WGS metagenome assembly ULUC01 (sample SAMEA4835750, study PRJEB28245) | human gut metagenome | biome: gut microbiome; material: fecal sample | place: Denmark | collected 2008
TATGTAAGTTTATAACATTCCGCAACCCTTATTTGTTTCGCTTTTCCCAGTCGGCTTTCTTCAATGAATTCAGTACACGCTGTGAGGAGTCGGAGAGTAGGGTAACGGCGCTCGCCAGAATTACGATATCTTTAATAACCAGACGTCCGGCACCGGACAGCAAGGGGAAGCCGTATTCTCCGCTTCCCAGGTTCGGAACCCAGACTTCGGGAGTAGTCACCAGGAAGGAGAGAGTGCCAAGCGTCATGATGATGGCCAGTGTGTCGCCTACAAGTGCCACTTTGGGGAAGAAGATGCCTAAGAAAACCAGAATTCCGATGGACATAATCAGAGCTCCCAGTCCGTAAGAGAACGTGTAGGTCCTGTTCGCTTCGTGCCATTCACGGTTGGCGGGGACATAGGCGCCTTCAGGGTTTTTGTGCTCTTTATACTCGGGTGCGTCTTTGGCATAGAAGAAACTCATAAACGGACTGTTGGCTACGAACGGAACAATGCCGTCGGCTTCGTAATGAAAATACTTCAAACCGCCGATCCATACGAAAACAACGAGGATGGCTACGCGGATAAACTTTAGTCCGAAACCTTTCAGACCGGATGCTACTGTGAGCAGAGTGATAAATTTCTCTTTCATGCTATTTCTTTTTATGGGTTTAACTTTCTGATGCAAAGATCAGGGTTTTCCCATCGGTGCGAAATAGCAATATCGCCGTATGAATTGTCAATTCTTCCCTTCTACCGAATTTCGGTATTGTACGGGGCTTTCTCCGGTCATATTTTTAAAGAAACGGCTGAAGGAAGATTGGTCTTCGAATCCCAGGATGTCGGCAATCTCCTTCGAACTCTTATTACTATATAAAAGGAGTCGCTTGGCTTCCGCTTCCACCCGTTCGTGGATGACTCGCAGAGGTGACGGCAATTTGCAGGAAGAAAAGATGTTTGAAAGGGTTTTGGGCGATTTGTGCAACAAGTCGGCATAGTCCTGTACCTGTTTCTTGGTCCGGAAGTGTTCGTCCACCAGGTTATAATACTGGCGGATGATTTCGAAGCTGTATTCTTTTTCCTGGGTAATGTTCAGCCGTTGGCGGGCAATACGCGTGCTTTGGATAATGAAACGTTTGAGCAGGATGCGGAGCATTTCTTCCTGAAGGTTGTCCGACACGGTGAACTCACGGTCCAGCAATCCCACTACGTCTTCCATCGACCTCCGTTCCGATTCGTTGAGCATGAAACGAACGACATGCGAAGAACCGTTGAACAGGAATCCGCTGCATGACACTTCGTGGTCATTGCCGTAAATGCAATAGAAGTTACTGTTGAACAGAACCGTCAGGTACTCTCCGTCGATCGAGAGAAATTCCAGGTGCTGGAGGTTGGAAAGGGAGATGACCTCGTTCTCGGCCAGTATCACTTCCTGATGGTCTATCTCGAGGGTGATGCTTCCTTTGCGTACCCAGATGAATTTATATAAACTCTTTTCTTTCTGCAGGCTCTTTTCGGTGTGATAGCTGGTAGTCAGTGCCAGCATACCTTTCAGTTTGGTCTGGTAAGTTCTTATCATAATCAATCCTCCATGGCTGATGCGTCAAATGACAGGGGTAATAAATGTCCGATGCTTTGTACTTCGTAGATACACTTCTTGCCATAAAGCAATATACGGATGGGCTGTTTATATCGTTTCTCTGTTTCCAGAATCACCTGGCGACAAGCACCGCAGGGCGGGATAGGAGTGTCGATAAAGTCCTTCTCGGTACGTGCAGCGATGGCAAGTGTCACCACAGCTTGGTCGGGATACTGCGAGTTGGCATAAAATAGCGTGGTGCGTTCGGCACAGAGTCCGGACGGATAGGCCGCATTCTCCTGATTGGTTCCTGTCACTACCACACCGTTGGCCAGCAGTGCTGCCGCTCCTACCGAAAAGTGCGAGTAAGGTGCATAGCTGCGCCGGGTTGCCTCGATGGCGTCATCCAATAAGGCACGGTCTGTATCATTGAGTTCATCATATTCATATACTTTGATTACAGAGGTAATAGTCAGGTCTTTCATGTGCGTAGGTGGTTTATAGTTCTACAAATCATGTTACAAAGTTAGAAAAGAGATTGATAATCCCAATTATTTTTATGATTTTTGTGCCGCATAACTTAAGATACACAAATAATAGATGAATAACAAACTCCTCAGGCTGATTGCCATAGTTACAGTCCTTGCTTTTGCTGCAGGTGCCCAGGCGCAGCGCAGGAATTCCCGTTACGTAGATTATATAAATAAGTATAGTGCCCTGGCCGTGCAGCAAATGAAAGAGCATAAGATACCTGCCAGTATCACACTGGCTCAGGGATTGCTTGAGAGTGGTGCGGGCATGAGTACGTTGGCTCGTAAAAGTAATAATCACTTCGGCATCAAGTGTGGCAGCAATTGGAATGGGCGTACCGTTCGTCATGACGACGATGCCCGTAACGAGTGTTTTCGTGCGTACCGCAATCCCCGCGACTCGTACGAGGACCATTCTGCATTCCTGAAGCGCGGAGCCCGCTATGCATTCCTTTTTAAACTGAAGATAACCGATTATAAGGGGTGGGCGCGTGGTTTGAAAAAGGCCGGATATGCCACCGATCCTTCGTATGCCAACCGTCTGATAACGATCATTGAAGATTACGACCTCTATAAATATGACCGTAAGGGGGGATGGAGTTCGTCGAAGAGTGAACCGACGGTGCTCAATCCGCATCAGGTTTACATAGCAAACGGCATCGCTTATATCGTAGCCCGTGACGGGGATACCTTTAAGTCTCTGGCCAAAGAGTTCGATATCCGCTGGAAGAAGCTGGTGAAGTACAACGATCTGCAGCGTGACTATACTTTGATGAGCGGTGACATCATCTATCTGAAAGAGAAGAAAAAGCGGGCATCCAAACCTTATACGGTCTATATCGTAAAAGACGGAGACTCCATGCATACCATTTCGCAGAAATTTGCCATCCGGCTGAAGAACCTGTACAAGATGAACCGCAAGGACGGAGATTATATTCCTGAAGTGGGAGACAGGCTGAGGCTGAGATAGGCTTCACTTCCGGCTGCGGAGCATATCGGAAATGCGTTGACAATAAAAGGGTGTAGCCTTCCCTCACGGATGGTTACACCCTTTTGCCGTCGGGGCTACACCCTTTCCGTCGGATGGCTACACCCGGATCATGGTCTTTTCTTGCCGGACTTACAATCGGTTATCGGAAAAAGGGAGTACTGCTTTGTTACGAAACTGTACAGGGTGTTCATTATCGGACACCCTCTTTCTTTTTTTTCCCTTGAAACTCAATGCTTTCCTTTTTTGGCACAAGGTTTGAATATAGAGGCATAAAGAACAGTGCAAATTTATAATTAACTATATATGGACAGAGAAATTCCTAAAGAGGTGCGCAATAAAGAGCGTAATAAAAAGATTATCCGTTTTTCGGCTATCGGTATCGCCGGAATAATAGGTATCAGCGTACTGATTTCGTTGTTGCGTACAGGCGTGCAGAAAAAGGACCTTGTGTTTTCTACCGTCGATAAGGGTACGATTGAAGTCAGTGTCAGTGCTTCGGGCAAAGTGGTGCCTGCTTTTGAAGAGATCATCAATTCACCGATCAATACCCGCATCGTGGAGGTGTATAGAAAAGGCGGTGATAGTGTAGATGTAGGTACGCCCATCTTGAAACTCGACTTGCAGAGTACGGAAACCGACTATAAAAAGCTGCTGGACGAAGAAGAAATGAAACGTTATAAGCTCGATCAGGCAAAAGTGAACAGCCAGACCAAACTGAGCGATATGGCGATGCAGATCAAAGTGTCGGAAATGAAACTTGCCCGGATGAAAGTGGAACTTCGCAATGAACAGTATCTGGACAGCCTTGGAGCCGGTACGACCGACAAGGTGCGCCAGGCCGAACTGAGCTACAATACTTCCCGCCTTGAACTGGAACAGCTTAAACAGCAATATGCCAACGAAAAGCAAATAGCAGCCGCTGACCTGAAGGTTCTTGAACTCGATCTCAATATGTTCCGTAAAGGACTTGCCGAAATGAAGCGTACCCTGGACGATGCCCAGATTCGTTCGCCGCGCAAAGCCATCCTTACTTACATCAACAACCAGATCGGCGCCCAGATTCCGCAAGGCGGACAGGTAGCCATTATTTCCGACCTGAGCCATTTCAAAGTGGATGGTGAAATAGCCGATACTTATGGTGACCGTGTGCCAGCCGGTGGCAAAGCCATTGTAAAGATAGGCAGCGAGAAACTCGAGGGAATCGTGAGCAGTGTCACCCCGCTTTCGAAGAATGGGGTTATTTCATTCTCCGTGCAATTGAAAGAGGACAACAACAAGCGGTTGCGTTCGGGACTTAAGACCGATGTATACGTGATGAACGCTGTGAAGGAAGATGTGCTGCGCATAGCCAATGCTTCTTATTACGTAGGCCGGGGCGAGTACGATCTGTTTGTGATGACTTCGGATGATGAAATCGTAAAACGTAAAATCCAGTTGGGCGACTCCAACTTTGAATTTGTAGAAGTGGTGAGCGGATTGAACCCGGGCGACAAGGTAGTGGTCAGCGACATGACGAACTACAAAAATAAGAATAAACTGAAAGTGAAATAATACTCCTGAAATATCTTTTGAATGAAGCCCCCTTAGGTTTTAAACTAAAGGCCTGTTGGTTTTAAACCAACGAGGTCTTGGTTTAAAAGGTAAGCCGTGTGCCTTTTAATATGCAAAATTATGATAACAATTTATCTCAAACAATCCTATAACTTGCTGAAGGAGAACCGTTTCGTAAATGGTATCTCTATTGCGGGTACAGCTTTGTCGGTGGCGGCCGTGATGCTTATTTATCTTGTCTACCAAGTAAATTTTTCTGCGTATGCACCCGAGTCTAACCGATATCGGATTCTGTTTGTGAGCAGTCTGCAGGCATGTGGGAGTGACGGTCATCCCATCAACAACGGTGGTATGAGCCATAAGGTTGTGCGCGAATGCCTTTATCCTTTGCAGACTCCCGAGGCAGTGACTGCTTTTACTTCCGGAGATCTTCCGGTCAACGTACACGGACAGCAGTTTTACGATAAATATGCTATCAAGTTTACCGATGACGGTTTTTGGCAGGTTTTCGATTTTACTTTCTTGGCCGGCGGTCCTTTTACACATACCGATTGGGAGTCGGGCATACGCAAGGCAGTCATTTCTGACAAGCTGGCGCGCAGACTGTTCGGTACTGTTGAGGCAGTGGGACAAACTTTGCGTATGAATTATGCCGATTACCGGATATGTGGTGTGGTGAAAGAGGTCAGTCGGGCTGCCGAAAGTTCCTATGGTGATGTGTGGATACCCTATACCGCCAACGCTTCTTTATTGAAAGACAATATCTCTTATTGTGAAGGTACTACCGGAGAGTTTCAGGCTTGCATTCTATCGCGTTCCCGGTCCGACTTTGAGGCCATCCGCCGTGAGATGTTGAAGTTACAGTCAACTTTCAATGCTTCGCTCACCGGTACGAAGCTGGATTATATGCATTCTCCTTTCACTCAATGGCAGGCTGTATTGGGCACGAATGGCTTCAGTGAGGGAACCGTGGGCGAATGGTTGAAATCGACCGGTGCGGTGATCCTTTTTCTTTTGTTGTTGCCAGCCCTTAATATAATAGGTATAACCCTGACACAGTTTCGCAAACGCCGTAGCGAGATTGGAGTTCGTAAAGCGTTTGGCGCATGTTCGTTCTCGTTGGTAGAACAAGTGGTGATCGAAAATTTACTGACCTCTTGCATGGGTGGCCTGATCGGGTTGCTGCTGTCATTCGGCTTGCTGTCACTCTGCAAATCGCTTTTCTTTTCGGGAGATGTTTCGCTGACGCACGACATGCTGATACAGCCTCTCACTTTTGTGGCAGCTTTCTTTTTTACGTTGATATTGAATCTGCTGAGTGCTGCGATTCCTGCCTGGCGAGCTTCGCGGATGCCTATTACGGAAGCGTTGCATGATATGGAATAATTTTTAAAAGCAAAGACCCATGATGATAAAGCAAATATTTAAAATGATATGGAACCAACGTCGCTTGAACGGCTGGATATGGATGGAACTTCTGGTCGTATTCGTGGCACTGTGGTACCTGGTAGATATGTTTGTGGTACAGTTGTATTCTTATACCCGTCCGATGGGATATGATATCACGAACTGCTGGAAGCTTTCGTTCGATGTGTATCCCGAGGATGCCGACGAGTATGTCAATGACACCACCCGGACCCAAACCGAAGGGGAGGCATTGGCCAAAATCCTTGAACGCCTGCGTCGTGCACCGGAGGTGGATAATGCTTGCGTTGCTTTCTACTCTTCACCCTATTCCGGTGGCAACTCCTGGACACAGATCATGCCCTGTACAGCCGACAGCAGCAAGTTCAAAGAGCAATCTTATCATCAATATATCGTTTCTGCCGAATTCTATGATGTATTCCGCATCAAGAGCCGTGAGGGGAAACCGCTTAGCGAACTGCTGACTCAGAAACAGTTGTCGTATTTTATAACTCCTGCGTTGGAGAAAGATTTTTTCGGCTCACAATCGGCAGTAGGACAGAAGGTGCGTTATCCGGGCAGTACGCGGGAGATTCATATTGCGGCGGTAACAGCTCCGGTGCGCATTACAGAATTTGTAAAGCCGGAACCCGAACTTTTCTTTACGATGTGGCCCAAGGAACTGGAACGCCAGGTAAATGCTACCGGAGCATCTAATATGGAGGTTACCGTCCGAATGAAAGAAGAACTGACATCGGAACAGATGGGACATTTTCTCAACCGTATGAAGAATCAGTTGACGGAAAACAATCTCTACATAACCGGCATGGAAGATATGAAGCAACAGCGCAGTGATCGTCTGCAATACGAATGGCGAAAGATCAGTATCAACCTCCTGCTGTCTGTCTTCATCCTGCTCAATGTACTTTTCGGTATAACGGGAACATTCTGGCTGCGCATCGAGCAACGGCGCTGCGAGACCGGCCTGCGGATGGCACTCGGCAGTACGCGCCGGCGGGTAGGGTGGTTCTTTACTGCCGAGGGGTGGCTATTGCTCACCACGGTGGTTCCGTTGGTATTGGTTGTCATATTCAATATGGTACACATGGAGATTCCCGATTTATATAATCTCTCTTTCACTTGGTGGCGCTTTGCGGTCAGTTTTGGTGGGGTGCTGCTGCTTATGGGACTGATCATTGCACTGGGCACCTGGTTGCCTGCCCGCCGGGCCATGAAGTTGCAGCCGGCCGAAGCGTTGCATTATGAATAATTATTAAAATTACATATTATGATAAAACTTTATTTAAAACAATCGTGGATGCTGATCCGGCAGAACAAACTGTTCAGTAGCCTCTATGTGCTGGGCACGGGGCTTGCCATTGCCATGACAATGATCATTGCCATCGTGTATTATATTAAAATAGCTCCTATCTATCCGGAAGTGAACCGTTCGCTGACGATGCGGATGAAAGGGGTAAGCGCCATGCATGTCAAAGGAGGGGGAAATTCATATTCCTGTTCTTATGAAATGCTGAAAGACTGGTTCTATCCATTGCAATCGGCGGAGCTGGTTACCGCTGTAAACGAACATTTTCTGACCCGGAAGGGCTCTTATATACAACCGGCCGGGGGAGGCGAACAAATACCGGCTCTGGTAAAGTATACCGATCCTAATTTTTTTCGGTTGTTCGAGTTTGAATTTCTGGATGGGAAGCCTTTCTCAGAGGCCGATTTAGCCAGTGGGATTCGTAATGTAGTACTTTCTGACCAGATGGCCCGCCGCATTTTCGGCAGGACCGATGTGGTAGGGCAGACGTTTAAGCAAGACTTTAAGGAATCCAAAGTGGTCGGTGTGGTACGTGAGGGTAGTTATCTGTTGCCGGCATCTTACGGACAAATCTATATGCCGTATTCTTGTTTGCCGGGATACGACAAAAACAATGATGGAAGTCATAAGGTCGGTACTTATGTCGTTTACTTCAAGGTTCGTCAGAAAGAAGATATGCCGAAACTTTATGCGGAAGTCAACGAACTGGTGCGTAAATACAATACTTCCCAGAAAGAGTATACAGTAGATATCTTTCATCAACCGGATCCGTATTGGCAGACATGGTTCAGAGAGGGCAATACGAACGAGATTGACTGGGCATCGGTCATTAAACTGTATGGAGGGGCGCTTTTGGCGTTGTTGCTGGTGCCTGCCATCAACCTGAGTGGCATGATATCCAGCCGTATGGACGATCGCCTGGCGGAAATGGGGATACGAAAAGCGTTTGGAGCCAACCGGAAACAATTGTTGAACCAGGTGTTATGGGAGAATCTGCTTCTTACCTGTATCGGTGGATTGATGGGACTTATTGTTTCGTGGGGACTGCTTGTGCTGGGGCGCAATTGGGTGTTTAGTCTGTTTGACAAATATCCGACAGTCATATCCGACGGAGTCGATGTGGCTATCAATCCGCAAATGCTGTTCAGTCCTTTGATGTTTTGCGTAACGTTTGCTTTTTGTTTGATACTGAACCTGCTTTCCGCATGGTGGCCCACATGGTGTTCGTTACACAAAGATATTATTGATTCACTAAACGAAAAGAAATAAAATATGATACGACTAATAATGAAAAACCTCTGGGCCCGCCGCCGGAAAAACGGATGGTTGCTGGCCGAATTAATATTGGTATCGATTGTCACATGGGTGATTGTTGATCCGTTGGTGGTGCTGACACACGACCGGAATTTGCCGGAAGGCTATCGTCCCGATCACCTTTTCCTGCTTCAGTTGGCTTCATACCCTGCCGGGTCGGAGCAATTCCGTGCCGAAGAGAATGATACATTGGCGCGTAAAGCCAATTTCGAACGGTTGCTCAATAAACTCAAACACTACGAGGGAGTCAAGTATACTACTTTCGTCTTGAACGAACAGTATCCTTCGGCACTTTCCATAAGCAACGGCAACACGATGTTCGATACCATTCCGGTCCGCACTCTCCGTCTTGCCTTTATACCTCATACCGATTATTTCCGGACCATGGGGATGGAGGGAGCCGAGGGTATGACGGCCGAACAATTGGATAACCGTGATTTCCTGTGGACCGAATCGGTGCTGACAGCGGATATCTCACAACGGCTGAAAGACGGAAAACCGCTTTACGGACGCCGCCTTGGAAACGGGGACGAGGAAGACTACCGGGTGGGGGGAGTGATAGCTCCTGTTCGCTACCGGAGTTATATGCAGCCCATGCCCATAGAGTTATATGTGTATGAAGAGTTTCCTGATTATATGTACTATTATATTCCGCTGATAGCTTTGCGTATAGACGATCATTTGTCGGAGAAGGTTTTCTTGCATCACTTCCGTGAGTGGATGAATAAGGAGTTGACAGTCGGTAACTATTATGTGAAGTCAGTGCAGTCGTTTAGCGACATTCAGGAGCAGCATGAATTTTCCGAGGGTATCACCAATCAGTATCGTCTGAACCTGGCTTTGGGTATCTTCTTTTTAGTGAACCTTTGCCTGGGAGTAGCAGGAACTTTCTGGATGCAGACCCGTTCACGCCGTGAAGAGGTGGGCATCATGCTTTCTTTCGGCGGTACTCCTTCACACATCACCCGCCTGCTGTTATACGAGGGTTGGATACTGACCACATTGGGTACGTTGACCGGCTGTTTACTCTATTTGCAATACGCATTGAGGGACGGACTTTATACTACCTGTAACAGTGCGGAAGAGGCAATGCCTGCTTACTGGATCAACCACTTCGGCCTGCATTTTACGGCAGTTACTCTGATCGTATATCTCTTGCTGCTGATTGTAGTTTCCATCGGAATCTGGATGCCGGCACATAAACTTAGCCGTATCAGTCCGGTAGATGCGCTGCGTGACGAATGATCACTCGTTAAACCCATAGACAGTATGATTAAACTTTATTTCAAACAAGCCTGGCAACTGCTGAAACAAAATCCTTTGTTCAGCAGTGTGTACGTGCTTGGTACAGGATTAGGCATTGCCATGACCATGAGCTTGGTGATCATTTATTACATCAAGATGGCACCGGTCTACCCCGAAGAGAACCGGAACCGAATCCTGGTGAGTAAAGGGATGACTGCGATAGAGCAAGGCGATGAAAATAACTGGTTCAGTTCGAATGTATCTTTTCAGACGGTGAAACGCTTCTATTATCCGCTGAAGAGTGCCGAGGCTGTGGGGTGTTCTTTGGACGGGCATACTACATCGCTGCTTGAACTGCCGGAGAGTAAAGATCTGAAAGAGGTACAGGTGAAACTGGTAGATGCCGGATTCTGGAAAGTTTTCAGCTTCGCTTTTGTAGATGGTAAGCCGTTCACCCGGGCTGATTTTGATTCCGGATTGCGCAAAGCCGTTATTTCCGTGACGTTGGCTCGCCGGCTTTACGGAGATAATGCTCCGGTGGGCCGTACCTTTGTTCTCGACTCGGACGAATATCAAGTGTGTGGCGTGGTTAAAGATGTGTCCTTCATTACTCCTGCTACGTATGCCGACATCTGGTTGCCGCTGACGGTAGATGCTGAGGTCGTAGAGGAGAAAGAGGGTAGTTATGAGTTGATTGGAAATCTGAGTGTTTATATGTTGGCACCCTCTGTCGGTTCGAAAGATAAGGTTGCCGGGGAAGTGCGGGATGCGTTCCGTAAATACAATTTCTCTCAGAAAAAATACAAGGTCGATTTATATGGACAGCCCGTATCTTATTGGAAAAGCACTTTTTATGAATATTGTAATTCGGCACCCGATTGGGGAAAACTGATACGGACGTATGGGACTATCCTGCTGGCTTTGCTTTTTGTTCCTGCACTGAATCTGGCAGGAATGATCGCTTCGCGGATGAAACGTCAGCTTTCTGAAATGGGTATACGTAAGGCTTTCGGGGCCTCCAAAGCTTCGCTCCTGATGCAGGTCTTTTGGGAGAATCTGTTTCTTACGGGGCTCGGAGGGTTGTTGGGCTTATTACTTTCGTATCTGATTGTCTATTGCGGGCGTAATTGGTTACCCGACCTGCTAAGTGCATATTCGGATGTGATACCCGAGGGAGTTGACAGTTTCTTAACTCCCGGTATGTTGCTGAATCCTGTGGTGATAGGCATTACATTTCTGGTCAGTTTGATACTGAATGTGCTGTCGGCTTTGATTCCGGCCCTGCATGCTTTGAAGAAAGATATTGTATATTCGCTTAACGATAAAAGATAAATAGCTATGAACCTGATGATGATACTCCGCCAACTGTGGAACCAGCGTGCTGCCAACGGATGGATTCTGGGCGAACTGGTGGTTGTGACTTATTTCTTATGGGGAGTAGTCGACCCTGTGTACGTATTATTGTCCGACAAGGCATTGCCCGACAATTACGACCTCACTGATACTTACTTGCTGAGCATAGGTGCATACTCTGCCAATCATACCAGATATAATCCGGAGTTGGATTCGGACTCATTGAAACAGGTTGATTTTATGCGTATTGTAGATCAGGTACGCCGCTATCCGGGAGTCTCTGATGTGACTATCAGCTTTTTCAATTCATATCCGCAAAGCGGTACCTGGAATGGAGGACAGCTTTTCAATGATACGATCTTTGCAAAGATACAGCAGATGACATTTCTTTCCGGCACCGACTATTTTGGGGTCTTCCGGATACATGATGCCCGGACGGGAGAAATACCTCCGGTGCTTGCGGAAGGAGAACAGGGAATCTATCTGACTCCTGACGTTGCCGAAAAACTGTTCGGTGAAAAGTATCCGCAGAACAAATGGATACATTGGGGAGACAGTACCCGTAAATCTCCGTTGACTGCTGTAATCGATCCCTTGCAAATCAGGAGTATCAGTCAGCCCGGTCCGTTGGTATTCAAAGCTACTTCTGAATTAATCCATCTTCCGGGAGCGGCCCGCATCTGCTTCCGCGTACGTGACGGACTGGCATCACCAGCTTTCACCGAGACTTTTAAGCGTGAGATGCGTCCGCGGATGCAGATCGGAAACTATTATCTGGCGTCACTCACGGATTTTGAAACGGTAAGTAAACACTTTGAGTATTATATGGGAACTACGGGCACTATCCGTTTGCAGATCATCCTTGCTGCATTTTTTCTACTCTGTGTGTTCTTGGGGATGGGCGGTACTTTTTGGTTACGTTGCAACTCACGGCGGGAGGAAATGGGAATTTACATGACGATGGGGTCTACTCGCCATCGGTTGATCCGGCAATTTCTTCTGGAGGCCTGGTGGATGGTTACTATTGCATTTGTAATAGGAGCCTTGGCGCAATTCCAAGTTGTATATCTCAATGGTTTTGCATTTCCGCCGGATGATCCGAATCCGGATTATATACAGAATCGTCCGGTGTTACACTTCCTTATTGTATCAGCCATTTCATATATTTTGATCCTGGCTGTTTCGTTTGTGGCTACTTA
>ULUC01011765.1_pt1 | contig 12382 bp, 11 predicted proteins | sample 1958151 | NCBI WGS metagenome assembly ULUC01 (sample SAMEA4835750, study PRJEB28245) | human gut metagenome | biome: gut microbiome; material: fecal sample | place: Denmark | collected 2008
TTTTCAACCGCGGAAAGTTAAAGCCGAGTTTTGCAACACCCCGGTGACGGTTATGTAAACCGACTGCCTCCGGGCGCAACCTGTATATGCCACGCTGTACCACAACACCGCCATTCCCGGGTTTCCCTATATATGTCAGTTTTAATCAATACGCTGTGCGAAATTTTCGTGCATTGTTGCTTTGTGTGAAAAAATTTGATATATTTGTCGGTGCATATCGCCTGCGGAAGCCCGATATGGGCTGAGGGGCGGGTGCTGACATTTTTTTGAAGCGTTTACTCGACGCTCTTTCTTGGCTTGTTGAAACTTCGCAACTTTCATATCGTAGTCGGGAATGCAGCAAACGGTAGATGCCTGTGGATTATGTATATTCAGTCGACAGTTGCGCGAAGGAGCGCATACTGCCGATGTATAAGCATATTCTGCGTGAGGCTTCTGCAAGTTTGCTCGTTCGACTACGATGGGCAATGCGAAGGCCTCAACAGGCGGAACGGGCAACGAGTACGGTCTCGCGCTTTTTATTATTATAAACCAGTCTAATGCCAACGCGGGGATCCGGCGGCTCCTGTAATTCATCATGAAAAAGAAATTTATGCTTGCAGCTGTAGCTATCGTAGCCGCTGCCTCAATCACACTCGCATCATGCAGCAAAAATCCTTGCGACAAGGCTATCGACATGGTAAAAGATGCCACCGAGCAGGTAAAGAAAGCCAAGTCAATGGAAGAAATTGACAATATCGGCAGGGAACTTGAATCCAAATTTGACAAGATGGAGGCTGAATATAAAGACGTAAAGCCTACCGAAGCCCAGCAACAAGAGATGACAAAGGCATACGAGGAATTGGGCGAAGCCGTAGAGCAGGCCCGCGCCAAGTTCTATTGATCATAAGTGGAGCGGGGGCGTCTCGCCCCCGTATTATTATTTTGGTAAATTACCACGAGGGGGGACTCCCTCGCCCCACTCTTAACACTTATCCATAACAATTTATATCTAATATTTAAATATTTATGAAAAAGATAAACCTGCAATGGATTTTTTCATTGCTCATAGTAACAGTTCTTACCGGCTGCGGTAGAATCTCATCATTCAGGGATAGCGGAGCCGGCGAGGAGGCCAGAGACACTTCTATAACTGATGCTGTCATTGCGGAGGAGGAGGTTTTCCCCGATATGACACCTCAACAGGTAATGGATAAATTCATCGAGGAGATGATAGAAGTAGACAAAATGATGCACTCCGGTGACATGGACGGAGCAGAAGAAAGATTTGACAGCGCATGCTCGGAAGCGGTGATGTATATTGATTGTATGTCGGAAGAAGAGCGTTCGGATGCTTACGAATATTGGACACAGATTACCAAAAGTTCTCAGATACGGAATTTGGATTCATTTAATTTTGATACACCGACCGGACAGAAATTCTGCAAATGTATTGAAGAAATGCGCATCAAGCAAGATGAAAATTCAATATCATTAATCGGCAAGATGATAGAATTCACCGATAAGGCAGGGACACGTTTTATATTACATATCAATGAAAGCGAAGCCGAACCCGGTTATCCGCGAAACGAGGGGACATGTATGCTTTATCCCGTAGATAGGGATGAAGAATATTCCGGTACGTGGAAATTTCAAAGCAAAGACATCGGGATGTCGTCGATAAGGATTAATATTAAAGATGTCAAAGGATATGACGAAGATTGGAACACGGTAGACCGTGGCGTGGATTTTGGCGGAGCCCATGATTACCATAACAGTCATTACAATTTCTATCCGAGTTCATCATCAGATGAATTTTATATCGTAAAAGGGAAAATATGGCCATATTTTATTCAGACCGATGGTTTTGGCGAGTATGAACAATTCGCATTGTCGTATATAGCTCACACCAAAGAACCTTCGGGAGAATAACCATTTGAGAAACAAGACTATTTCTATTTTTGATTAACCTATATTATTATGAAAAAGTATTTTATACCATTGATTATTGCAGGGATTATTACCGGGTGCGGTAATAAGAACAGCGCTGCGGTCGGTGCTTCTGCCGATGGTGCAGGGGAGGCTGAGTCACAAAAGGTTGAGGCGAAGCAGCTGTATGCTCCGGGCAATATTTCCACGCCATATTCTATTTCGGATGTGCCGGTCATGGACGTGGATATTGTGACTATTACACTTGACAATGGAGGACGTGCCCATCTTGCATTTCGAGGGGACGGCGCAAGCGGAATTCCGACTAAAAAGCTGCGGCGAATGGTGGCACTTCAGGCGCTTCTTTACTCGGGCGTTGACCGCGCGGAGATTACCGAGGAGCAACTTGCTAATTTTGCCGCGTTGGACGACATCGGTATGACCGTGCAACAATGGCGCGATAATTACCGCAAACCGTTGGCGCAACTTAAATCAATAAACGGCAACGGCATCATGCCGCAAACCGACGATAATTCTCCTAATATGTATGTCAGGGATTGGCTTAGAGTCATTCAAATGGTATTATATAATGTAGACATGGGAAGTTCCGAACAGGATTATTCGCTTACTCCGGTTTACGATGCAGATACAGAGGAGGTTGATTTATCTGAGACTGAAGAGGCGGCAATGGAAGAAGAGGAAGAAGTAGTGGTAGAAGAAGATCCTTTTTATATGGACGGGATGTTATGGAATACTAATACGATGCCGGAAAGTACAATATTTCCATTAGGATTTAATACGGTGATTATCGCTGATAAAGAATGTCCCTATTCTTTCATTGACCGGTTATTATGTGATATTAGAGTAGGGAGGGCTTTCAAGTTTATGACTTCACAATTCGGGGATAAAAATGACGGAGGATGGTGTCTTTCATTCCGAGGTGCCGGCGATGGATGGGATGAGCTGTATAGAATAATGGAAGTGAATATAGATCCGATAGCAAGTTCTGTCAGGACACTTTTCATGATTGTTGACAATAAGCGTGATTCATCGGGACAACCGATTAATTACTTGGAAGACGGGCATAGACAATTTGTAGCTAAAGTGTGGAACGGTAATCATACGATAAACGAGGCTCAGGATTATGAATTTGTAGATTGTCGTTTGAGTGATGAAGAGCCTGTGGACGGACTGCCTAAGATTCTTCATCAAAGGAATCAAGATATTCGAGAGATTGTTAAACAATGGAGGGAAAAATTATACCGCAATGAAATTTCTGCTGAGGAGTATCGTAATTCATTGAATAAATTGCCAGTGGATTTTGAGAATGATTCAAGGACTTTAATCGTGCTGATAAAGATGGCGCCAAGTGCTACGTATGAGGCTTTTGTCGCTGCCATTAACGAGATGTATATAAATAATGTACTCTATTGGCGCATAATTTCTTCTATTCCTGAGTAATTATAACAATATAGACAGACAGTAAAAGTGAATATGTAGCAACTTATTAATAACTTAAAAAAATAAACAAAATGAACCAATCAACAACAAATCCGGCGAGAATAAGCGGAATGTTCAGCGGAGCGGCGATAGGCGCGACTATTGCGATGCCGATTTTAGCGCTTTATACATTTTTTGCGGTATTTGAGGTAATAGAAATCAGTTCGCCGTATGACTTTTTTTCTGCAGGGAAAACAATGGCAACCATTCAATTTATAGGCACTCTTATCTGGGCAGGCTGTCTTGCAGGCTGTCTTTCGCCGGCAAAACGGTTGAATATCTCTTCGCTTGGCCTTGGATTGTGCATTGCGGGCGCTTTAATCGGGGGCATTTTGCAAATGATTGTATTCTATGTCAATGATGGAGAATTGTTTGGTAAAATATGGTGGTCATTAGGAGAGAACGGGAAAGGAGATGGCATGACGTTGTTCATTGTCTTCAGTATGCTTGCCAACGTACCTCTTGCAATAGGCTCGTTCTTGTCCGGCAATAATTTACCGGCCATGAAAAAAGCGACTTTCGCATACGCTGCCCTTACTGTTTTCCCTTTAATATTATTAGTGTTGTTGGATCCCTTAAACGGGAGAAAGGGGCAAACAATCGCTATCATGTTATTTGTACTTCTGTTTGCCGGTATAATCGTTGCTCTTATGGGATGGTGGGGTGCTGTCGGGCAAGCTAAATATCTTGAAGATGACGGTGAAACGGACAAAAACGGTCAGGATGTACGGTATAACGAGCCGGTTCAGCCGGCTATAACCGCCGAACAGAAAAATATGCTGTCGGGAATGAGCAATCAGGAACTTACCAATGTAGTGAACAATCCGGCGCTTTATGCTGCCGGTTTTGTAGATGCCGCACGTAAGATGCTTTCAGTACGGCAGGCGATGGTATCGTTGAACAATATGACTGACGAGCAGATGCTTGCGGCTATCCACAATAACCCGCAGGGTTTCTCCCACGACGTTCTCGACGCTATATCTATGGAACTTCTCAGACGTGAGGCTCCTGCATTCATCAACGAAGTAGCGTCGCTCTCGACCCCCGAACTGCAGGCGATGGTCTACAATGCCGGTGCCTACTACGACGGCTACATAAAGCTCGCCAACCGCGTGCTCAACGAACGCATCAATCTTCCCCGGAAGGCGAGACGCCCCCGCTCCACTCAAGTAAACAGCGATGAATCGCGTCCCTGTAATTGGCTGTGATTGCTGATTGTAGGGGCGCGATTTATTTGCGGGAGGTGAGGAGGCGGCTCAACTCGCCTATCCAGAGGACGAGGGAGGTTGAGCCGAGGATTATGAGCCAGTCGGTGAGGCGCAGGGGCACTACGTTGAAGAACCGGCCTCCGAACTGGATAATCAGTATCTGGCCTATGAAGATGCATAGCGCTATCAGTTCGAATTCGCCGCATCCCTTGAGGTGGAAGGCGCTGCGGCGTGTCATGTAGGCACGGGCGTTAAACATGTTCCAGAACTGCAGGAACACGAAGATGGTGAAGAACATGCTCAGTTCGTAGGGTGTCAGACCTTTATCGGCGCCAATCCTGACGTGAAACAGGTCGGTAAGCGAAGTGATGTCGGCATGCTCGAAGATGTAGAGCAGTCCTAATAGCAGGATGAAGAACAGCCCGCCCACTCCGATTATCGCGCGCCACATGCTACGGGTGATTATGAACGCCGAGCGGTCGCGCGGCGCGGCCTGCATGACCGACCGCGACGGTGGCAGCGATGCAAGCGCCATGGCGGCGAAAGTGTCCATGATGAGGTTGACCCACAGCATCTGGGTTACGGTCAGCGGTGAGTCGGTGCCCATAAAGGCGCCCGACAGCACTATGAGGCAGGCGACGACGTTGACGGTCAGCTGGAACAGCACGACCCGCTGTATGTTCTGATAGAGGGAGCGGCCCCACATCACGGCGCGGCCGATTGACGAGAAGGAGTTGTCGACGATGGTTATGTCGGAGGCTTCCTTGGCTACCGAGGTGCCGTCACCCATCGACAGTCCCACGTGGGCGGCTTTCAGTGCCGGGGCGTCGTTGGTGCCGTCGCCAGTCACGGCCACGACCTCGTTGCGTTTCTGGAGTGTCTCCACAAGGCGTTTCTTGTCACCCGGACGGGCACGGGCTATCACTTTCAGGCCGTCGACACGGTCATAGAGTTCTTTATCGGATAAGGCGGCGAATTCCGGGCCGGTGATGATGGATTCCTGCGTGTCGCTGTCGTCGACAAGGCCTATCTGACGCCCGATTTCGCGTGCGGTGGCCGGGGTGTCGCCGGTCACGATTTTAACCTTTATTCCGGCATCGAGGCATTCTTTTACAGCTGCGGGCACATCGGCGCGCACGGGGTCGGAAATGGCGGTGATGCCGATGAATTCGAGGTCGACGCCGGCGTTGCGCGATGCGAGTTGAGTGAGGTCGGGGAGCGGTGCGCCGGCAGGCAGCTCGGCGTATGCGAATCCGAGGGTGCGCATCGCCTGACGCTGATAGTCAAGCAACTGCTCGTTGATTTGAGCGGGCGTACGGCCTCCGGCAATCCTGTCGCACAGCGAGAGTACGATTTCGGGTGCGCCCTTCACGTAGAGCACCGGACCGCCCGTGACGGCCGATTTTACAATCGTGGCCATGAATTTGCGTTCGGTGGTGAAAGGAAGTTCTTCCAGCCGCGGAGCTGCGTCGCTCAGTGCCGTATGGTCAATGCCGTCGGCATGCAGGCGCAGAAGCAACGCGCCCTCCGTCGGGTTGCCGAGCGCTTTGGGGCGTTCGCCCGACAGGTCGAGTGTGGCGGTGGAGTTGACGGCGATGCCTTCGTTGATTATGTCGCGCGGAGTGTTGCCCCAGAACTGCATGTCGGCCACCTGCATCTGGTTTTGGGTCAGTGTGCCGGTCTTGTCGGTGCATATCACGGTGGCGGCGCCCATCGTCTCGCAGGCGTGCATCTTGCGCACGAGGTTGTTGGTGCGGAGCATGCGGCGCATGGAGTAGGCGAGCGAGAGGGTCACGGCCATCGGCAGCCCCTCGGGGACGGAAACTACCACCAGCGTAACGGCTATCATGAGCGTCTGCAGCAGGTAGGCGGCGAACTCCATCGTCAGAAAACCGTCGAATTCCGGGCTTAGATAATACATCAGGCAGCGGCCGGCGATGACGAGTCCGCCGACTATGTAGCTCATCTTCGACACGAGGCGCCCGAGTCGGTCGAGCTGCTCGTTGAGCGGGGTTTTTACCGATGAGTCAATCTGCGCTTCGTGGAATACCTTGCCGTTTTCGGTGGCGTCGCCCACCTTGTCGACTTTGAATATGCCGTGCCCCTCCATTACCTTGGTTCCGCGCAGCACGTAGTCGCTTTTATAAGTGGCCTCGGGGTCGAAATCGTCGGGGTTGACGGTCTTGTGGCAGGCGGGTTCGCCGGTGAGGGTGGACTCGTCCATAGTGAGTGTCACCGCTTCGAGCAATTGCCCGTCGGCGGGAACCTCGTCGCCGGTGTTGAGTATCACGATGTCGCCGACAACGACGTCGCGTTTGGGTATTTCTATCGTGTTGCCGTCGCGTATCACGCGTACGGCCTCCTCGTCGTTGACCTGGTTGAGTATGGCGAACTCACGGTCGGCTTTCGCCTCGAATATGAATGCGAGCCCGGTGGCAAGTATGATGGCCATGAATATGCCCGTCGGCTCGAAAAACACGGTGGTGCCTTCGTCAAGACAGAAATACTCATAGAGCGATATGCATATCGACAATGCTCCCGCAACGAGGAGGATGATAATCAGCGGGTCGCGAAACTTCTCCAGAAAGCAACGGAAAAGCGATTTTTTCTTTGTCGGAGTAAGGACGTTGATGCCATGCTCCTGACGGCTTTTGATAACTTCTGTCTCGGTCAGTCCGACAAGGTGAGGTTTTTTCTCCATTCTTAAATGAAAATCAGGCTATATATGATAAATAAAACTTATGATATACTGATATACAACTGTTGCATGCCGACGGTTCATTCGGCCGGCTGATTGGTGCCGTAGTCTGCCGCTTCCACGGGGTGACGCAGCACTTCGGTAGCGCCTTCAAGCCATCCGCCTGCCCATTTCACGAGTGTGAAGATGGTGAATATGAGGAGTGCGCCTTCGCATAAGCCTAATACAATAAAAGAGTCGATGGCTGCTGAAAGGATGGCTGTGACGATTCCGGCGAAGAAGCAGTAGACGCCGTAGCGTGCGCCGCGTGCGCAGTTGCGCATCGCTTCGATATTGGTGGTCGCCGCGATGGTGGCTGTCTTGTTCATGATGACGAACAGCGAGATGATGGTGAATGCGGCTAAAATGATATATATCAGGATGAATATTATGCCTAAGGTGGCCCATCTTCTGATGTCGGTGTCGGCAGTGTTGACAAAGTCGATATAAGTTCGGGATGACGATGGAAGGGCTATCGCCATGATGAGGAAGACAGTGCCTATGATACAGTAAATCAGGAAAAACAGCTTGAGGGTGGCGAATGCGTCGCCCGCTTTGGTGATGCCGAATGCCTTGTGGGCCTGTGCGAATCCGAGGTATGACATGATATAGCCTGCGAGACCGATGACGGCGGCCATGATGAGTATTATCTTTGCCATGCCCATGCCGTCGGTGTAGGATGAGGCGCTGTTGATGCCTATGATGGCGGCTAATGCGGAGAGTAGAATCGTACCGCCGATGGTGACGATAGGTGCCCAGCCAATCTTGAGGAAAGCGCTGCGCAGCACTGAAGTTTCAGTAATTGTTGACATGTCGTTGGGAAAATAATAGTTCTTATACCTCGCGGTGGATTGTGTAGTCGAGAATGTCGGCGAGATAACCGGTCACGGCCTTGTTGTCAAATCTGTCGAGAATCGGGGCGGCCTGCGCCTTGAGGCTTTCCATCGTGGCGTATGCATAGTCGATGCCGCCGTTGGCCTTGGCGTATTCGATAAGGCGGTTGATGTCGTCGGCCGACAGTTCCTCCTGCTGCGAGAGTTGCAGCATTGCGGGACGCAACGCAGACGTGTCAGTTTCGAGCACGTGGAGCAGCGGCAGGGTGATTTTGCCCTCGCGCAGGTCGTTGCCTGTGGGCTTGCCTATGTTCTTGTCTTCGTAGTAATCGAAGATGTCGTCCTTAATCTGGAAGCAGAGGCCGAGCAGACGTGCGAACTCGCTGATGGCGGCGATGTCGGCGTCGGAAGCGCCTACGGCATAGCCTCCCATCTCGACGCATGCCATGAACAGCGAGGCGGTCTTGCGCTCGATGGTCTGCATGTAGGCCGGCTCGGTGAGGTTGTGGAAGCGGGCGCAGTATATCTGGTCAAGCTCGCCTATCGACAGCAGTTTGCCCAGACGCGCTATGGCGTTGATGATGCGTATGTCGCCTGTCATCATCGCAAGCTGGAGTGACGACGACACAAAGAAGTCGCCCACGAGCACAGCGATATGGTTGTCCCAGATGCCGTTGATGGTCGGGGTGTTGCGCCGTATCTTGGTTTCGTCGACAACATCGTCGTGTATGAGCGACGCGTTGTGCAGCAATTCGACGGCAGCGGCGGCCCTGATGACGTTCTCGTTGACATCGCCCAACAGCTTGGCGCTGAGTATCACCAATATAGGACGTATCTGTTTCCCTTTCGTGCGGAGATAATTGTCGACAATGCGGTTCATCAACTCGTTGGGTGAGTCGAGTGTGGAGGCGATCAATTCGTTAAGCGCCTTCAGTTCGGGAGTGATGAGCTGTTGTATTTCTTTTATTGACGGCATAAGTGACCGCAAATTTACTAAATTTTTTTATAATCACGAATTAAAAATATCTATTTTCAGGATAACCCACCCGAAATGGTTCAACAGTAAATAAATTTCCGGTGGAATTAGATGATGCCACAAAAAAACATTATTTTTGTGGCAAAATATAATTAATTATGGGTGCAAACAGTTCTTACAAGGAGATGCATTATATTGTGGAACAGGCAAACGAGGGGACAATATTTATTCCTGACGACTTCACAAGTTGTGGTACTCCCGATGCTGTACGATCGGGATTAAGCCGTTTGTGCCGCAATGGGAAATTGTGTCGCTTTGCAAAAGGTATTTACTATATACCTGCGTATGACAAATGGGATGGTACGCTACGAGAGCCATCATTAGACGACATAGCATTAAAAATAGCGCAACGAGATAATGCGCGTGTCATACCGACAGGAACTTATGCACTTAACAAATTAGGATTATCCACACAGGTCCCGTCTAATATCATTTATATAACAGATGGTTCTGCCCGACAGATGAGGTTTGGAGAGGGAAAGAGTATCACATTCCGGCATAGCAATGACTTGGGGAATTTCGCTTATCAATCTCAGCTGATGCAGCTTGCAGTCCTCGCCATGCGTGAGATTGGCGAGAAAACCATAACAAATGACCAAAAGGAGATAATAAAAAAAATGATAACAGAACATGTTTCGGAACAGGATTTTAATCACGATATAGTGCTTGCTCCGACATGGATAAGGACAATATTGCAGCGATGAAATTCATTGATTTATCAACGGAAGACCGTGTAGATATACTTAACCGTGTTTCCTCGGAGTTGAATATAAGACAACGCGAGGTCATAGAAAAGGATTGGTGGGTTACGGCAGTTCTACGTGCAATGTTCAGTTTACCGTATGCCAATCATCTGTCATTCAAAGGCGGTACTTCGTTGAGTAAGTGTTGGCATCTGATCGACCGATTTTCAGAGGATATAGACATTGCCATTGACCGGGAATATCTTGGCTTCAGCGGAACACTGTCCAAGACGCAAATCAGCGACAAGTTGCGTCGTGCTGCCTGTTCCTTTGTCCGTGAAACAATGCAACACGATTTAGCTGCACAGTTGTACCAAAACGGCATATCAAAAGAAAAGTTCAAGGTTAATGTGGATATTACCCCAGTCTCCACGACCGATCCGGAAATTATAAACATCAATTATGATTCAGTTTTCTCCGTTTCAATAGATGGCATGGACGGCAATCAATATATTCTGCCTAAGGTAAAAGTGGAAGTTAGCGGCAGGTCAATGAGTGAGCCTGTAAGTGAGATTATGATTGATTCAATGATTGACCAAGTATATTCGAAAGCTCCTTTCGCTGAACAGAAGTTCATGGTACGTGCAGTACTTCCCGAACGCACTTTCCTTGAAAAGATATTTCTGCTTCATGAGGAATTTGCCAAGCCAAAGGATTTAATCAGAATAGAACGCATGTCACGGCACATGTATGACATCGGCCAGATGTTGAAAACTCCAATTGCCGAGCGTGCTGTCAATGATGCACTGCTTTACCGTCAAGTAGTAGAACATCGTCGCACATTCATAGGCTTGCGCGGTTTCGATTACGACACACTTTATCCAGCAACGCTAAATATTGTTCCACCTCCTTCTGTTTTTGAACAATGGAAATCAGACTATGAGAATATGCGGTTGCATATGATTTATGGTGAGTCGGCATCATTTGAAGTGCTGGTCAAAGAATTAGAAAAATTAAACAGCATAATTAATCAAATAAAATAAATATGGACAATTCAATTCAACAATATGCCATTGGAGAACTTCTGGATTAGGTTCTCTTTTATTGACTTCGGCTGTATGCCTTTGAACGCCAACGTATATCTGTTTAATTCTTGTCGCTGCATAACAGATTGATTATATGATTGTCATCGGGGGCTTTAGATGTTCCTCAACTGTATTGTCGTAAAAATTGAGCTTTCCGGCATATCACGGCTTAAATGGTTTGACTTTCAGCTCAATGACAATGTATACTTTGATATTTCATTCTTTGATACTGCCACGTGATGTGGCATTTTTATTTTATATGGTATATTGGATCTGTCATTTGTGATTTTGCACCAGGTCAGTGCAGCTTTTCCAAAGATTCGATCGGGAAAAATATTGAAGATTTTTCAATTTTGCAAAAATAGATATTCAAATTGTAATATTTTCAAAAATAATGTATATTTGCACTCGCAGACCGCAATACAGAAGCCCGGTCGGGGTTCGAGTGGCGGGATGTGGACATTTTAGAAAGCGTTTACTGACGCTCTTTCTTGACTCATCGAAATCTGGTAAATTTCAATCTTCGTCAAGAATGCAGCAAACAGTAGATGCCTTTGTGGATAGGTATATTATGCCGATAGCAAGCGTGAGAACGTTGGTTGTCGGCGCATACCATAATCTGCGTGAGGCTTCTGCAGGTTTGCTCGTTCAACGAAGATGGGCATTACCAGAGCCTCGATGAGTGGAACGGGCAACAAGTACGGCTCTCACGCTTTTTTGTTATATTAAATGCCAATGAGGAGTGCCCTGCGGCTCAAATAATAAGATGACTTTTAAAGAAGCTTTAGCCATTGCGAATCAGAAATCAAATCTTGTTGGAACCGTAAATTCAGAAGGCGCAACATTAGATGAAATCATTATTGCTCCCTCTAATCCTACTGAATTTGCTCAATTCGAGAAGTTGTATAATGAGACACTTGATGCGCAGAAATCGATTGTGCCATTTATGCAATCTGATTTAATTGTACTTGGAGTATTTGACAAATACCGCATTAGAAAGGAGAATATAATTTTAGTTTCCGAAGTTTAACAGATGAAACAATGAAACAAATTTTATCCCTTATAATGCTCACATGCACCTATATGCTATGTGGAGCACAGGCAACGTTTTTAACTGTTGATAATAAAGTTGCAGGAACATTATCTCAACGAATACTTTATGATGACAAACTAACAGTAGAAAATCTTACAATTACTGGAGAAATTAATGCAGATGATTTAGCGTATATCAAAGAATTAAATTCAAAATATAAACTAAAGGGAATAATTGACCTGTCAGATGTAATAATTGTTAGTGGTGGACAATATCCATATGGAAATGAATTTCTCTCTACTGTAAATAATGTATTTAATTTAAGTACATGACAAAAATTTGAACACATCGAATTTCGG
>ULUC01047274.1_pt1 | contig 12373 bp, 9 predicted proteins | sample 1958151 | NCBI WGS metagenome assembly ULUC01 (sample SAMEA4835750, study PRJEB28245) | human gut metagenome | biome: gut microbiome; material: fecal sample | place: Denmark | collected 2008
GTCATACATTATATTATTTCGCGAGGGGCGGAGCGATATACCAGTTGATGAAGGATACGCCCATTGCCGAAGATTCGGCCTTGGTGCCGAGCACGAACCGGCCGTCTGCGGAAACGTAGTTGATGTAACCGGCTGGGATGATGATGCCGTAGTTGTCATATACCCAGTCCTGCGTGCTGCCCAGGTCGGTTCCCGTATTCAGGTCGTACACCGCACCCGACGAGATGCCCAGCGTGCCGATGCCGATAAAGCCGATACCGTCGTCGGTCACGTGTACGCCGGTCGATTCGCCGTAATCGCTGACGATGGTCGTCGTCTCGGTCTCGGTGTTGTAGAAAGCGGCCGTCTGCGTCGTGACTATCGAAATCCGGTCATCGGCGGGTGTTTCGGTGCGGTACGAGCTGGCAATCCATTTGCCGTTGGGACTGATTTTGGTGAGCTGTGCCTGGCAGATGAGACCGTTTACCAGATGCGTCGTATATTCGGTACCGTCGCTGTTCTTCATGGTCTCTTCCCATACTTCGCGCACGTCTTCGCCGACCCATTTCGGTTTTTCGGTATTCGCACCGTTGTTTACCCAGTAGAGCATGCCGAAGTCCAAGTTTTCCCACGAAGTGCCGTAAATGATTTTGCCGTTTGCGGAGATGCCGCGGGCCATGACACCGTACCATATCTCCTCGTTCCGGTAATTCAGGTCGGGCAGCGGCAGTTCCTGCGCCACACCGTCCGTCCACAGCAACGGTTTGCAAAGCCCTTTTCCTATAGCATCTTCACGCGCATAACCTACCCAATACACACCGTCGGCCGACGTGCCCTGGATTTCGGGTTTGCTGGTGAAACCTGCCGGTGCCTCCGGAATGAAGATATTGCCGGTGAGGTCGATGGCTATCTGGCCGCCGCCGTCGCTGATGAAGAGCAGACCCTGGTTGGTGATGGCCATGGTTTGCATCAGGTAATAGAGCGATCCGGGGAAGGGGCCGAACTCATAGACTTCGCCGGTCTCCAGGTCCACGATGGTCGGGGTAAACAGATAAGAGTCGTCTGGTGCGATGGAAACGGTGAAACCGCCGGCATACTTGCCGCTGGGCGACATGGCAGCCCCCATCTGGAAGGTATCCAGTTTGCGGTACCGTGCGATGGCGCTGTCCTTCGGAAGCTGGTTTACCTGAATCGTCTGCAAGGCCTCTCCTGCGGCGATGGTGACGGTGGTACTGCGTTCCGCACCGGTGTCGTTGTCATCGACGGTCAGGATGAGTACCTTGCCGTCTTCGCTCTGCGTCGCTTTCACCCATGTGGCGCCGGGCGTGGCTTCGTATGCAGCGGGCGAGGCCTTGACGGTGATTTCGAGCGGCTGGTTGCCCTCGCCGAGGAACGAGCAGGCCACCTGGCTCAGATTGACATAGTGGAACGTCTCTTCCGTTTTTGTACATCCTGACAGACAAGATAGCAGCAACGTCGCTGCGGCGATTCCCGTAGTGAAGAGTCTTTTCATGGTTGAAGTAGTTTTATTAGTGTATAGGTTCATATCGGCTACGGCCCTGCCGGGCTATAGTCTTTAGTAGCAAATATATTAATAAAAATAATAATAATTATGTATGTTTTTAAATTTACATATTTCTTGTTTTTGAGTAAAATTGTAACATTGGCGGTTTTCGTTTCCTCTCTGAAGGTGATGGGAAGGGCAAGTCGGGCGCGGGTGAGATGCGGAGGGCCGTCGGTACCGTTTCTTTGCGGAAGGGCACGCATTCGAGGGGAGATGCGTCCGCGAACGGCATGAAAAAAGCCGCGGCCAGGGAAAAGGCCGCGGCTTTATGCTCTCAGGGCGGGTTACCGCACCGTTACCATACGTTCACCCGTTTTTCGGGTGCGAGGTACATCGCATCGCCTTCGGTGATGTCGAATGCGGTGTAGAAATCGTCGATGTTGCGGAGCGTTACGTTCACCCTGTTCTTACCCAGCGAGTGCGGGTCTATCTTGGTCAGACGCAGTATCTCCTCCGGACGGATGTTCTGTGCCCATACCGTAGCGTAGGAGATATAGAAACGCTGGGCATCGGTATAGCCGTCTATCGGTTCGGGGCGCTCCTTGCCTTCGAGGCTGTTCTCGTAAGCCATGCGGGATACGAGCAGGCCGCCCTGGTCTGCGATGTTCTCGCCGAGGGTGTAGCTGCCGTTCGCATAGACGCCCGGAGCCACCTCCACTGCGTTGAACTGCTCTACGAGGATGTCGGTGCGTTCCTTGAAACGTGCGGCGTCTTCTGCCGTCCACCAGTCGTTCAGGTTGCCGTCCTTGTCGTAATTGCGGCCCTGGTCGTCGAAGCCGTGCGTCATTTCATGGCCGATGACTACGCCTATCGCACCGTAGTTGACTGCGTCGTCGGCATCCGGGTTGAAGAACGGAGGCTGAAGAATGGCGGCCGGGAAGCAAATCTCGTTGGTCGTCGGGTTGTAGTAGGCGTTCACGGTCTGCGGGCTCATGAGCCATTTGTCCTTATCGACCGGTTTGCCGATCTGCGAGAGCATGTAGTCCATCTCGAAGATGTTCGAGCGGCGCACGTTCGCCCAGTACGAATCGTCCTTGATGTCGAGGGCGGAATAGTCGCGCCATGTGTCCGGATAACCTATCTTCACACGGAAAGCGGCGAGTTTCTCCTGTGCGCGGGCTTTCGTTTCGTCGCTCATCCACGGCAGCGCCTCGATTCTTTCGCTGAGAGCCGTTTGCAGGTTGCCTACCATTTCGAGCATTTTCTCTTTCGACGATGCGGGGAAGTATTTCTCTACGTAGAGCTGGCCGAGCGCTTCGGAAAGGGCGCCGTCTGTCGTGTTGAGCGCGCGTTTCCAGCGCGGCTGCAACTCTTCGCGGCCCGACATCGCGCGGCCGAAGAAGTCGAAGTTGGCGTTCACGAAATCGTCGCTGAGGTAGGGAGCGGCCGCGCTGATAAGGTTATACTCCAGATAGAGCTTCTGCTCGTCGAGCGTGACGTCCTTCATGGCCTTGGCCAGGTCGTTGAAGAACCCCGTTTGTTTTACTACGATATTTTCGGCAACCGGCACTCCGAACGTGTCGAAATAGATGTTCCAGTCGAGCAGTCCGTTGGAGTTCACCCATTCCGTGCCGGTCATCTTGTTGTAGTTTTTATGGGAATCGCGGAGTACTTCGCGGCTGTAGGATGCGTCCGCTATCTTGTCCTCTATCTTCAGTACGGCCTTTACCGCTTCGTCGGCCTGCTCGGCGCTGTATCCCACCAGCGTGAAGAGCGTGCGGATGTACTCCTTGTAAGCATCCTTTATCTCTTTGGATTCTTCCGACAGGTAGTAGTCGCGGTCGCCCATGCCGAGGCCGGACTGGTAGAGGGCGGGAATGTTCATGGTGCTGTTCTTCTCGTCGGCATCCACGAAGGTGACGAAATAGGGGAAGATGCCCTCGCGGTGCAGCGTGGCAATCATCGCCGCGAGTTCCTTGTCATTCTTGATGGCAGCAATCCGAGCCAGCTCCTCGCGTATCGGTTCGGCGCCCTGGGCGTTGAGCGTCACGCTGTCCATTCCCAACTGGTAGAGGGTGGTTATCTTCTGGGGTATCCCTCCCTGCGTCTGGTCCATGGAGGCGGCCTCGTTCACTATCGTGCGTATCTGGTCGAGACTCGTATCGCCGAGCCGGTCGAAGATGCCGTAGCGCGAATACTGTGCCTGGAGCGGGTTGTTCTTCATCCAGCCGCCGTTGGCGAACTGATAGAAGTCCGTGCCGGGTTTTACCGAGAGGTCCATGTTGGTCGGGTCGAGTGCCGGTACGGATGCGCTCTTTTTCTCGTTGCCGCAGCCTGTCAGTCCGGCGATGCCGGCTATCAGCAGAGCGGATGCAATCATTGCTTTTCTCATATTTTAAACGTTTATCGATTTGTGTGTTTCGCTTTTCACGCAAAGGTAGGCGAAAATGTGATAGATTGTTATTGCGCGGGTCCATATTTTGGCCTGCAGGGGCTTCGGAAGGGCATTTCGGGCGGCGGATTATTTCGGGCGGGCACCGAAATGGCCGTCGCTCTCCCGTCGGCGCGAATCGAGTTTGACGGCGACGAAAAAGAGGAGCGTGAAGGCAAACAGCGACGACCCGCCATAGCTGAAGAGCGGCAGGGGAATGCCTATCACGGGCATGAGGCCGATGGTCATGCCTACATTAACGAGTACGTGGAAAAGGAAGATGGAGGCCACTCCGTAGCAATAGACCCGGCCGAACGCCTCCTGCTGTCTCTCTCCCATACGGATGAGACGCAGGATGAGCCAGCAGAAGAGCCCCAGTACGACGGCCGAGCCGACGAAGCCCCACTCCTCGCCCACGGTGCAGAAGATGAAGTCGGTGCTCTGTTCCGGAACGAAGTCGTATTTGGTCTGCGTTCCCTGCAGGTATCCTTTCCCGAAGAAACCTCCGGAGCCTATCGCTATTTTGGACTGATTGACATTGTATCCCCACTCCTGCGGGTCGCTTTCCACGCCAAGCAGGTTTAGGATACGTTTCTGCTGATGGAGCTGCATATGGTCGAAAACAGTGTCCACGACCTGGGTGAAGGCAACCGAACCGACGAACATTCCGATGCATATCAGAACGTTCTTCAGTTTCGCCCGCCAGGCATAGATGCCGACCGCAATGAGCGAGAGGCCCGCGGCGGCGAGCAGGCATCCGTAGAAGCCGGCCTCTCCCCGGGTGAGCAGGGCGGCCGCCAGATAGATGACGGCCGAGACGAGCGCCACGGCGGCCAGATACCGCACCTTGTCCCGCCATCCTCCGTTCATGAACCCTTCGATGAGGGTACAGATAACGATGACCGCCGCGAGCAGCGTCGCAGGGTTCCAGAGGAAGGAGAAGACGAAGAGGAAGACCACCATCCCCAGTGCGACGTAAACCCACGAATTGAAACCTTCGCGGTAGAAGACGATGAGAAAAGAGGCGAACACGATGGCCGAACCGGCGTCGTTCTGGAGCAGGATGACGGCCATGGGGGCCGCCAGCAGGAGCACTGCGAACAGCCGGCTCCGCCAATCGGCCATGGAAAAGCTGTAGGAGCTCATGTAACGAGCGAGGGCGAGTGCCGTCGTAAATTTGGCGAACTCGGCGGGTTGCACGGAGAATCCGCCGAGGCGGAGCCACGATTTCGCGCCGTTGACCTCCGTGCCGATGAAGAGCGTTGCCAGCAGTACCGCGAGCATGAGGATGTAGGAGGGGTAGGCGAGGATGTGGTAGTAGATTTCGTCAATCAGCATGATGACCACTGCTGCAAGTACGCTGACGCCCATCCATATCAACTGGGAACCGTAACGCGAGTCCATGGAAAATCCTGCCCGGGCTGCATCGTCGAACACTGCGGCATAGATGTTCAGCCAGCCGAGGAGCATCAGCGAAAAGAATATCGCCACCGAACCCCAGTCGATGCCGTTGCGGGCCATGCGGTTGTTAGTGCTGCTGCCTGTCATAGTAGGGATAGGATATGGTCGTGTTCTTCACGTACTCTTTGAGGGCCGGCCTCGATATGCTGTCGGTCAGGTATTGTTCCACGATGAGGCTCGCTATCGGAGCGGCAATCGTACCGCCGAAACCGCCGTTCTCCACATAGACCGACACCGCTATTCGGGGATTGTCCATGGGAGCGAAGCAGAGGAACGTCGAGTGGTCTTCGCCGTGGGGATTCTGGGCCGTCCCCGTCTTGCCGCAGATGTCCAGCCCCGGGACGTAGGCACGACGGCCCGTCCCGCCGTCCGCATGCACCGCGTCGTACATCCCTTTGACAATATGGTCGAAATGGCGGCTCTCCACCTTCGTATAGTGTCTGTCGTAGAAGCGGGAGTCGACGGAGTCCCTTCCATCGATGTGTCTGACGATGTGCGGCGTGTAGTAGTAGCCCCGGTTGGCGAGTATCGCCGCGAGGTTGGCCATCTGCAGCGGCGTGCAGCCGAGCTCTCCCTGTCCGATGGAGAGAGAGATGACCGTCAACGAGTTCCAGCTTCCGCGGTATATCCTGTCGTAGGTCTCCCGTGTAGGAACGAATCCGGAAAGCTCTCCGGATAGGTCGCTGTCGAGACTGCGTCCGAAACCGAAACTCTCCACGTAGTCGTCCCACACTTCGAGGGCCTGTTTCGGGCTGTCGTAGCGGTTGTTGTCCAGCACGGCGCGGAACGCATAGCAGAAATAGGCGTTGCACGACATCTGAACCGCCTGCCGGAGGTTGACCGGCGAGTAGTGGTTGTGGCACTTCACGCCCTTGCCGATGGTGTATCCGCCGTGGCAGGGATATTTCCGGGAGGGGGTGACGACCCCTTCCTGCAGGGCGATGAGACCGTTGACGAGCTTGAATGTCGAGCCGGGCGGATAGCGCGACATGACGCCCCGGTTGAAGAGCGGCCGACGCGGATTGGCGAGCAGTTTCATGTAATTGTTGCCCCGGTCGCGGCCGACCAGTTCGTCGGGGTCGTAGCCCGGACTGCTGACCATGACGAGAATTTCTCCCGTTGCAGGCTCTATGGCGATGATGCTGCCCACCTTGCCCTCCATCAACTCTTCGCCGAGTGCCTGCAGACGGGCATCGAGCGATGTGGTGATGGCCGTACCGGGTATCGCTTGCAGGTCGGCCGCGCCGTCCATGTATGGGCCCTTTTCGATGCCGTGCACGTCCACGATGCTTACCTTCATCCCCTTTTCGCCGCGCAGCACCTCTTCGTAGGTGCGTTCTATGCCCGACATGCCGCGATAATCGCCGGTTTGATAGTAATCGTCGCGGGCTATCGTCGCCGCGTCCACCTCGCTGATATAACCGAGCAGGTTGCCCGCCATCTTGCGTGGATAGGAGCGCATGGTCCGGTAGACGGTATAGAAACCGGAGAATTCTCCTTCGTCGAAAAGTAGTTTGGCCTCAAGGCTCATCTGTTTGACGATGACCGAGGGGCGGCGACGCGAGTATCGGGCGGCCTTGTCGAGCTCGGATTTCAGCTTTTCGGGCGTAACGCCCGCGATGCGGGCCAGGGCGAGCGTGTCGAACTCGCCTACATCGCGCGGAATGGCCATCAGGTCGTAGGAGGCTATGCTGCGTACGAGCAGTTCGCCGTTGCGGTCGTACACCTCGCCGCGTGGCGGGTGCTGCACCTCTTTCCGCAGCACGTTGTTCTGGGCGGCCCTTTTGTATGAATCGTCGAGTACCTGTATCTGGAAAAGACGCAGGAGCAGGATGGCGAAGGCCACGATAACGAATAAGGAGATTATTTTCGCCCTGCGGTTCATCTGTTTTATTCTCTCTGTGCCGCTGCCGGCATACGGTTTCTGATATTCTGTTCTCTTTCGTCCGGTTTCCGTATCATGTCTGGGAGCCGTGCGACCTGCCGGTCGGCAGGAGGCTGGCGACGAACCAGACCAGAAGCGTGGTCGTTACGGTGCTGCCTGCTATTCTCAGTAAAGTGAATCCGAAGTATTTGAAGGTCATCGCTTCGAAAAGAAAGAAGACCGTACAGTGTACGGCGAGGGTCGCCGCCGCATAACGCAGCCATTTCGTGCGTCCCGTGTTGAGCGGCAACGGCATGAAACCCTCCCGGGCCGCATCCTTGCCGACGGTCAGGCTGAACAGTGCAGGGCGCAGGAATCCCGTAGCCGTGGCGGCTATGGTGTTGAGGCCGGCCATGCCCGACAGGAGATCGACCGACAAGCCGAGCGCGAAACTCAATATCAATAGCAGTGCTCTGTCGATATTCGCCGGCAACAGGATGATGCATCCGGCATACACCAGCGGATAGAGGTACGGCGATACGGTCAGGTTGTCGAACAGGAACACCTGCAGCAACACCGATACGATGAATATGAGTCCGTATTCCGCTATTTTGTGCATACCCTTTCGTTATTTCTTTTTTTTGTCGGCATCGGAGAAGTGTTCTCCCGCGAGGGTTTCGAGCTCTTCGTAGTCTGTGTATTTCACGAGCAGCACGTCGGACAGTGCGTTCATCTTCGCGCCGAGCCGTATCTTTATCACATGGTATATTCCGTCCGGCGATTCGCTCACGGAGGCTACCGTACCGATGAAACAGTCGGGCGGGAACCGCAGCGAATAGGCCGACAGTACCGAGTCTCCCCGTTTGACATCCGCGTAACGGGGGATGTCTACCATGGTCATCTCCCGCGGGTCGGTGCCGTCCCAATAGACCGAACCGAAATATTCGCTGCCCTTGAGGCGGCCACCTATGCTGAAACTGCCGTTGAGTACCGACATGCAGACTGCGTAATGGTCGGAGTGCCTGCGGACATAACCAGCGACGGCACCTTCCGGCGACAATACCGCCATGTTCTCTTCGATGCCGTCGGCGGTACCTTTATCTATCACGAAAAAGTTGTCCTGCCGCGCGATGGAGTTGCTGACGACCTTTGCAGTTCCGAAGAGATATTTCATTCCGTCCGTCCGGGCGGCCAGTGTATCGCCTGCGGGTATGGCGGCATGTAGTCTGGTCTCGGCTTCGGCGAGGCGTTCGAGCAGCACGGCGTTTTCGCGCCGCAGCGAAAAGTAGTCTCCCGCCGAGGCGAAGAAGCCCTCTATTCCCCCGGTCACCCGTGCGGCGCCGGCGAGCAGCGTGGCGCGGGTATAGCTGGTCGAATTGGCGTAATAGCTTATCGCCCCTGCTTCGAGCAATACGAAGAGGAATACCGCATAGTACCGTTTGAAAAAGCGTACGAGCCTGTACATCTTGGCCTGTTAAAGTGGCGCCTGCCGTTTCGAGAATGCGGCAGGCGTCGTGACTCTTCACTGGTGGAGTGTGGGGCGGCCGTGCCGTTTCCGTTCCGTCGGCCAGCGCCTGTCATTTCATGAGGAACGAGAACTGGTTGATGTTCTTCAGCGCGATTCCCGTACCGCGTACTACGGCGCGCAGCGGGTCTTCCGCGATGTTGAAATGGATGCCGTTCTTGGACGAGAAGCGTTTGTCGAGCCCCTTGATGAGGGCGCCGCCGCCGGCGAGGTAGATGCCGCTCTTCACGATGTCGGCATAGAGTTCCGGCGGAACCATCTCCAAGACCTTCATGATGGCTGCGTCTATCTTGAGGAGCGATTTCTCCAGCGCGTAGGCTATCTCCGTGTACGACAGGGTAACCGTCGTGGGGAGCGCCGTGAGGATGTTCGGGCCCGTTATCACGTAGTCGTCCGGAGCCTCTTCGAGTTCGGGTACGGCAGCACCTATTGCCATCTTGATATTCTCCGCGGTGCGTTCGCCCACCCGGATGTTGTGCTGCTGGCGGATGTAGTTCTGGATTTCTTCGGTAAATACGTCTCCCGCCACGTCGATGCTCTCGCTGCATACGATACCGCCCAGCGATATGCACGCTATCTCGGTCGTACCGCCGCCGATGTCGATGACCATGTGCCCTTCGGGTGCCTCCACGTTGAGGCCGGCACCGAGTGCGGCCGCCATCGGTTCGTATATCATGTACACCTCGCGGCCGCCGGCGTGTTCGGCCGATTCGCGGACGGTACGTATCTCTACGTTGGTCGAACCCGACGGGATACAAATCACCATCCGCAGCGACGGGCTGAAGAGGTGGCCGCTCATCTTGACCTTTTTTATCATGCCCCGCAGCATCAGTTCGGCCGCATTGAAATCGGCTATCACTCCGTCTTTGAGCGGTCGGATAGTCCGTATGTTCTGGTGTGTCTTGCCGTGCATCTGCTGGGCCTGCTCGCCGATGGCTACCACCTTGCCGGTGTGTATGTCCATGGCGATGATGGAGGGTTCGTCCACGACGACTTTGCCGTTATATAGAATAAGGGTATTGGCGGTTCCCAGGTCTATCGCCAACTCCTGTGTCAATGAAAATAGTCCCATTTGTCCGGTCTTTGTATTGTATTCCCTGCCTGATTTTACCGATTGGCATCTGATTCCCCAATCAATTTACAAATATACTAATCTTTTTCTTTCACCGGGGCGCGAAATGCCGTAATCGCTGTCCGGTCGTTAAAATAGGCTGCGGATACCGGTCGGAACGGGGGCGTGGACGGGGAATTTACAGGATGCCTTTTCCGCAGCGATACCAGGTCAGGGCAGCCCTTTCGAGCTCCTGCATGAAGACCTCCTTGCCATCGCAGTAGCCTTCGATATCGTCGGGAAACCGCCGGGCCAGGGACTTTTTCAGCTCTCCGTAGCGGTGTGCCGTCGCAGGGTGTGCGCGCAGATAATCCCTGAAGGCGAGGTGCCGTTCGATGTCGCGGACATTGTTCCGGCCGAAAATGTGTACCTGGTGTGTCCTTTCGTCGCCGCCTTTGCGGTAGTAACGCCGGCCGGGAATGCCGAATTCGCCCATGCATTCGTAACCCAGCACCTCGAACGAGGCGTCGAACCGGTCGATGGCCTCTATACTTCTGACCGTCGGCATGATGTCGATGACGGGTTTGGCCGCGAGGCCCGGTACGGAGGTACTGCCGATGTGGTAGATGGCCACGAGTTCGTTGCCGAGAATGCGTGCAATCGTCGCCGCCTCATGTTCGTAGGCGGCCGGCCATTCGGGATTGTAGGGTACGACGCGGATGTTCATCTGAGTTCGTTCTGTGTCGGACGTATGTCCTCCGGCGGGCAGCCCTTTTTCGGCGGGTGCCGTGGACGGAGGTTGGTTGTAGAGGTAGCGGTTTTCGCGGAAGGTGTGCGGTGGTCCGAAATGCTCTCCGGTTTTGGGGAACTCCTTGTCCGACGGTCGGCCGGAACGGCGGGTTGTAGCCGGGATTACTGCCCCTCGTCTTCGAGGCAGGAGGCCAGCGCCGCTGCAAGCGCTTCATATCGGTTCGGGCGCGGCAGGTCGGGACAGACGATTTCTCCCGAGGGGGCGAGCAGAATGTATCGGGGTATCGTGATATTCCTGTTTTGATAGACCTTTTGGGTGATGTCTTCCAGCAGGGATTGACCGGCCCGGATGTGCCACCCGGCGAGCGCATGTTTTTCGACGGCCTTCGTCCATCTGTCGGCTGTCTCCGGTTTGTCTATCGAAATATATACCAGTTGCAGGCTGTCGTACCGGGCGGTTATTTCGTGCAGTTGTTCGGTAAACCGGAACTGCTGTCGGCAGGGGATGCACCAGCTCGCCCAAAGGTCTATCAGGCAGTAGCGGCCGCAGAGGCCGGGCAGCGAGACTATCTCGGCGAGGGTTTCGATTTCGTCCGTGACGTAACGGATTTCTCCGTCGTCTCGTGCGTGTTCCGTTGCTCGCCCTTTGCGCTGCCGTTCGAGCGAGGCGATGATGGCGGCGGATTCGGAACCGGGCGTCAGCGTGAATTCCCGGAGGGCGTGGTGGAAAGGCTGGAACGCCCCGTCGACGGTGCCGAATAGTTTGATGGTCGTCTCCTTTTCGGCCGCGAGGAAGATGCGTGCCGGTTGGCCCTTGCATGTACCGGCTGCGAGAAGCAGCGCCAGGCAGGCAGCGAAGATTGATGTTCTCATAAGAAAACGGGCGGTGATACGTTTGGTTGCATGTTGCAAATGTATCCGTTCCATTTGCGGAAAGCAACGGAATAGAGCGATATTTGTATTCTCCCGGGCGGGAATATCCGACATCTCGTGGATATTTGGTCCGATTGTGGCAAATAAACGTTAAATTGCAGTGCGTATGCCGGTCGTTTGCGGGAAGTGCGGGGCCGGGACCCGTTTCCTGTCGGTGGCATCTGTTTTGCACCGTCGTTCGGTCCGCATGGCCGCAGCGGCATGCGGAAGCGACAACGGATTGGAACGGACATGTAAAGAGTGATGATATGTTGAGGTTCGATTATGGAATGGCGGCGGCCGGTGTTCCGGTTTCCGCCATCGAAGCGCTCGGCCGGCGTGCCGGGGAGTGCAACCGGATGCTGGAAGAGGGTACCGGCGCCGGTGCCGATTTTCTGGGGTGGGTTTCGCTGCCCTCTTCGGTGACGGAGACGGAGCTGCGCCGGGTGAAGGATGCGGCGGAAAAGTTGCGTGCCGTGGCGGATGTGGTTGTCGTGGTAGGCATAGGCGGTTCGTATCTCGGCGCGCGGGCGGTGCTCGAAGCGCTCGGCAATCCGTTCGCCTGTCTGCGGCGGGAACGTTCGGGGCCGGATGTGGTCTTTGCCGGACAGAATATCAGCGAAGATTATCTGTATGATTTGCTGGAAGCCTTGCAGGGGCGTTCGGTCGGGGTAATCGTCATCTCCAAGTCGGGGACGACCACCGAACCGGCGATAGCCTTCCGTATCCTTCGCGGCGAGCTCGAAAGACGTTACGGAAAGGCCGGGGCGCGGGAGCGCATCGTCGCGGTGACGGACCGTTCCAGAGGAGCCTTGAAAGGACTGGCCGACCGGGAGGGGTATGCGACCTTCGTTATCCCGGACGATGTGGGGGGGCGTTATTCCGTCCTGACCCCC
>ULUC01000950.1_pt1 | contig 12256 bp, 8 predicted proteins | sample 1958151 | NCBI WGS metagenome assembly ULUC01 (sample SAMEA4835750, study PRJEB28245) | human gut metagenome | biome: gut microbiome; material: fecal sample | place: Denmark | collected 2008
GGTGAAGCCCAGCGCATGGTAGATAACGCCATGGCTTCGGCCAAAGCAGAACTGGCCAGCATCAAATTCCGCTATGAGGAAGTCGGCGTACCCTATGGCTTTGAAATGTACTGGGGCAGCAACGGCAGCAAGCAGACAATTTCTGTACCGGCCAACTCTAATAATACTTATCAGATGAAAAATGATGAATGGTCTTTGCAGGTCAACGTCAAGAAAACCGACAGCGAAACCGGCAATCAGATTGCTGCCGATGCGCAGTATGAAATTTTCCAGTGGGATGTTGTAACCGGCAAATATCAGCCCACAGGTGGCTACAACACTTACAGTATCCAGCGCCAAAATAACGGCACTTATGCCGTTATCAACAGCGCCGCTTACGCAACCACGGATTCCATGCGGCACACCCTTTACTATACCCAGCGCAACATGGGCAAATTTGTTATCGCCGAAACCAAAGCGCCCAACGGCTACTTCGGTGATTGGACGAATATCGACCACCCCGGCACTGCCAATACTCCGCTGGGCAAGCGTGGCTACTATATTGAAATCACCGAGGATAAAGACAACTCCGTGATTTGGCTGGACAATGCCGACTACAATGCAGACATTGCCGTTACCGACATGGGCGGCACAAAACTTGTCACCAGTGCGGGGGTAGAAACCACCGTCACTATCTATGATACTGCCAAAGACCCCCGGCGCACCTACAACACCGACAACAGCGGCAAGGCGGCCAATGAGGACAACTATAGTAGTGCGGTCAACTCAATTTGCCAGACAGTGTCTGGTAAATTTAAGAATCCCAATATAGAGGGTACAATATTTTTCGGATTAGCATTCAAGGTCCAATGCAAAAGTGACTGTGGTGCAAAGTGGATCTCTGCGCCACAGTCACTTTTGCATTAAGCAAATCAACATAAGCCATAAATCAATATTTTAGTTCAGCCCGGACAATGATCGCATAACAAGGTCAATGTCCTTGTTTTCCAGTTCCTGAATGATATGGAGATAGGTCTTTTGGGTGGTTGTCATGCTGGAGTGTCCCAGTCGCCTGGCAACACTCGCAATAGACACGCCGGTGAAAAGCAGCAGGGAGGCGTGGGTGTGGCGCAGACCGTGGATAGAAATGACCGGGATATTGCACCTCTCGCAATGGCGGCTCAAAACATCATTGACGGTGGAGTTGTAGACTTTGCCATCCACAAAAATAGGTTGATCCTCCGGCAGTCCTTTTACAAGCTCGGAAAAACGGATAACAGACTGCCAATCAATTTGAATTTTACGAACCGATGACTTGTTCTTTGTCGGCTGAAACCCACTGGCGCCCTTGTAATCCCATGTCTTGCTGATGGAAAGGGTCTGATGATAGAAATCAAAGTCCTTGGGGGTCAGGGCCAGTGCCTCCGAAAAGCGCATTCCGGTCTTGGCCACCAAAAGAATGAAATAATCCCAGTTCACTTCATCTTTTAATTCAAGCGAGGCAAGGAGCGTGTGCAGCTCAAATTGATTAAGGTACTTGATTTTCTTTGCAGACGGTGCCTTTCCCTTAATAATCGCTTTCCGCGTGGGGTCACGGTCAATCAGTCCCTCGTCCACTGCGTCTAAAACGGCTCCTTTGAGTTGGTGGTGGAAGTCCATTGTTGTCTGTCGCTCATGGTATTCGGCATAATCATTCAGCAGCTGCTGATACGCAATGCGGTTCAAATCGCAAATTTTCAAATCCGGGATAAGCTTTTCAAGCCATTTTTGCGTCATCAGGTACTTATCCATTGTAACCTGTCTTATCGCCCCTTTCTTGTATACAGTAATCCATTTTGCATAATATTCACAGAACTTATCTGTGCTTTGTGCTTCGTTAAGCATATTGCACCTCCGTTGTATGTGTGAATATGGCTTACGCTGATGAAGGGTGATGAGGTTGTCGAGTTGATCTAAATAAGTACCGATCTTCCGTTGTTCCTCGACTGAAGGTACAGCTATTTCAATTTTCAGAAAATCGGACTCGTGTATTCTCCATTGTCCATAGATGACACCCTGACGCCATTTGACCATAGTATTTATAAAGTCTTTTCTGACCAATCTTCTTCCTAAAAAATCCGAGTCAGCAATGCCAGTTGGCTCAAAAATGCTATATACCGGTGAAATGCAGGCTTTCCCGTACTTATTCAGACCTATTGAGCCGGTTTCAAGGTTGTTGGAGCTATATATGAAGTCGCCTTTCTCTGTTTTCTTATATAGCTTGTTTACCGTGTCCGTAACTAAGGCACTTCGGTCATAACGCTCGCCTTTAGGGGCAACACCTTCATTTGCTATGAATGCCATAAGGGGATATTCGTCGCTCATTGGTGCTTGTTGATTACGCTCTATGAGCAAATCCCCCACCTTCCGCTGTTCCCAAGCGTATGTATTTTATGGCATAAGCCACAATTTTTTGTGGAAACCTTAGCTATCTGTGTTATAATGGAAATAACTACTTACGCTTTTCCCAAGAAAGGGTATTTTCTAAAACAAAAGGAGCTTGACCGATGAACAAACAACAGCTTGCGCAGAAGATTTGGGCTTCTGCTAACCAGATGCGCTCCAAAATCGAGGCCAGTGAGTACAAAGACTTTATCCTTGGTTTCATTTTTTATAAATATCTGTCCGATAAAGAAATCGAATTTCTGAAAGACAACGATTATGACGATGAGCTGTTGAAAACCGTAACCGAAGACGACCCTGAAACCGTCAAATGGGTGCAGGAAAACATCGGCTATTTTATCTCCTACAAAGATTTCTTCTCCACCTGGCTCGGCATGGGCAAGGATTTTGATGTTTCCAATGTGCGTGACGCGCTGTCGGCGTTCAGTCGGCTGATCTCCCCCACGCACAAGCGTGTGTTTGAGAAAATCTTCAACACACTGGAAACCGGTCTTTCCAAACTGGGCGACAGCTCCGGCACCCAGACCAAAGCTATCAGTGGCTTGCTGAACCTGATCAAGGATATTCCGATGGACGGCAAGCAGGGCTATGATGTGCTGGGCTTCATCTATGAATATCTTATCAGTATGTTTGCCGCCAATGCCGGCAAAAAGGCGGGCGAGTTCTATACGCCCCACGAGGTTTCGCTGCTGATGTCTGAAATCGTGGCAAGCCACCTGCAGGGCAAGAACGAAATCAAAATCTATGACCCGACCAGCGGTTCCGGCTCGCTGCTGATCAACATCGGCAAAAGCGTTTCCAAGTATATGGCTGACGCAAACAATGTAAAATACTACGCGCAGGAGCTGAAAGAGAACACCTACAACCTGACCCGTATGAATCTGGTAATGCGCGGCATCAAGCCGGACAACATCGTTACCCGCAACGGTGATACGCTGGAGGAGGACTGGCCCTACTTTGATGATGCCGACCCCATCAACTCCTATGACCCGCTGTATGTTGATGCCGTAGTATCGAACCCGCCGTATTCGCAGGCATGGGATCCCACCAACAAGGAAGGCGACGCCCGTTATGCCCGCTTTGGTCTGGCACCCAAGGGTAAGGCGGACTATGCCTTTTTGCTGCACGACCTTTACCATATCAAGCCCGACGGCATTATGACAATCGTTTTGCCCCACGGTGTTCTGTTCCGCGGCGGTGAGGAAGGCACGATCCGCAAAAATCTGGTTGAGAACAACCACATTGACGCCATCATCGGTCTGCCCGCCAACATTTTCTTTGGCACGGGCATTCCCACCATCATTATGGTGTTGCGCCAAAAGCGCGAGCGCGAGGATGTACTTATCATTGATGCCTCCAAGGGGTACACCAAGGAGGGCAAAAACAACAAGCTCCGCGCCTCCGACATCAAGCGCATTGCCGATACCTTTGTAAAGCGTGAGAGCATCCCCAAATTTTCCCGCACGGTCAGCCGTGAGGAAATTCGCGCCAACGACTACAACTTAAACATTCCCCGCTATGTGGACTCCTCTGAGGCGGCGGAGCATTGGGATGTATACGCCTCTATGTTCGGCGGCATCCCCGCAGCAGAGCTGGACGAGCTTTCCGCGTACTGGGCGGCGTTCCCTGCGCTGCGCGGTGAATTGTTTGCTGAAAACGGAACGCCCTATGCGGCGCTGACCGTTGAGGACATCAAGTCGGCTATCAAAAACAGCCGCGATGTAACCGCCTTTGAGGACGCCTATCGCTCCGCCTTTGCTGCGCTGCCCGCCTATATGAAGGCTGTCCTGTTGGACGGCATGGACAAAATTGAGATTGCCAAGACGGAAACCACCCTCAGCGAGGATATTTTTGCGCGCCTTGCCGACATTCCGCTGATTGACAAGTACGAGGCCTATCAGCTGCTGGACGACCACTGGAACACGATTGCCGTTGACCTTGAAATGATCCAGACCGAGGGGTTCGGTGCAGCCAAAAAGGTAGACCCCCATCTTGTCACCAAAAAGAAGGGCAACGAGGAGCAGGAAGTGCAGGACGGCTGGGTTGGGCACATTCTGCCCTTTGATCTGCTGCAAAAAACGCTGTTGAAAGATAAAGCTGGCGCGCTCCACGCGCTGGAAAATCAGCTTGCCGAGCTTCCCGCCGAATATGAAGCCCTGCTGGATGAATTTACCGAGGACGACAAGGACGCCTATAAAGAGTGCTTTACCGAAGAAGGTGATGCCTTTGTGCCGAAGGAGATTGCCAAAAAGGTCAAAGAACTGCGGCGGGACCGCACCCCCGAGACACAAAATGCCTGCCGCATTTTCAGCCGTGTAGAGGAACTGACCAAGCAGGAAAAGGCACTAAAAGCCGAAATCAAATCTGACGCAGCATCGCTGGAAGCCCTGACCAAAAAGACCATTGAGGGGCTGACCGATGCGCAGGTGTTGGAGCTGCTGGAGCAAAAATGGATTGTGCCCTTTACGAACGAGCTTGCCAAGTTGCCCGATGCCATGGTGGACAGCCTTGTCAGCAAGATTCAGACCCTGCAAAATAAATATAGCACAACCTTCTTTGATGTGGAAAGCGAAATCCGCGCCACCGAAAAGCAGCTGGCCGCGATGATGGACGACCTTACCGGCAGTGAGTACGACCTGAAAGGCCTGAGCGAGTTCAAGACGCTCTTGTTGGGTGACTGATATGGCAAAACAGAACAAACCTGCCATCCGATTCAAGGGATTTACTGACGCTTGGGAACAGCGGAAGTTGGGGGAAGTTGTCAAAGAAGTAACCCGCAATGACCCAACATCGGAAGCCCCTATAATGATGATTACGGCAAACAACGGCTTTATTGAGCAGTCAGAAAGGTATGCTTTTGATAACGCTGGAGAAAGTTTGAAGAAATATATTCTTCTCCAAAAAGGTGAACTTGCCTATAATCACGGCGCATCAAAGTTGCGTCCATTTGGCTCTTGCTTTGCGCTGACAACAGCAGAAAGTGCCCGTATACCGTTTGTTTATCATTGTTTTTCTGCGGAAAACAAAAATGCAGAGTTTCTGTCAATAGAGTTGAATGGCTCTGAAGTTGAGAGTCAGCTTCGCAAGATTGTGTCGTCTGGTGCGAGAATGGATGGCTTGCTGAACATCTCGTTTGATGAATACTCTACTGTGACTGTGCTACTTCCTGACATAAAAGAGCAAGAACACATTGCCGACTTTTTTCGTAATCTCGACCACCTTATCACCCTTCATCAGCGTAAGTATGACAAGCTGCAAGTTTTGAAGAAAGCCATGCTTGAAAAAATGTTTCCGAAAAATGGCAGCAGCGTCCCCGAAATTCGATTCAAGGGATTTACTGACGCTTGGGAACAGCGAAAGTTGGGGGAGATTCTGCAAGAGCGTAATACTCGAACCTCTGATTTTGAGAGTAACCCCCTGTACAGCTTGACAATCGAAAGTGGTGTCACGCCCAAAACAGACCGTTATGAAAGAAGTTCCCTCGTGACCAAGACAGAGGATTTATTCAAAACTGTAAAGCCCAATGAGTTTGTTACCAATCCAATGAATCTAAGATTTGGAGCACTTGGATACAATAAAAATGCTTTTACTGTAAGTGTTTCCGGCTATTATGATGTGTTTTCGATTGATGATGACAAATGCAGTGGATTTTGGAATGCATATTTCAAAACACCCACGGCGATGAATATTTTTGATAACGCTGCAACTGGCTCTTTAATTGAAAAACGTCGTGTAAAATACTCGACCCTTCAACAACTTGCTTTTTATATGCCAAATGATTTATCTGAAAAAGCTGAAATTGGCAAGTATATGGATACATTCGACCACCTTATCACCCTTCATCAGCGTGAGTTAGAAAAGCTGCAAAATATCAAAAAATCCATGCTCGAAAAGATGTTTGTCTAAGGAGAATCGTGAAAAAATGGGAAAAATTATTTTATATCACGGCACTCCCGACAAAATCGTTGTGCCGAAATTTGGCGGCGGGGATGATAAACACGACTATGGCAGGGGCTTTTACCTTACCGAGAACATCGAACTTGCCAAAGAATGGGCGGTCTGCCGCCCGAACGACACAAACGGCTGGGTTCACAAGTACGAGCTGGAAACCGCCGGGCTGAAAATTCTGGATTTTCAGCAGCACAGTGTTCTTGCGTGGCTGGCAGAGCTGATGAAGCACCGGGACGCCGCCGACTCTAAGCGATACCGTATGCTGGCAAAGAAATTTATCGAAAAATACGGCATGGATACCCGCGATTATGATGTGATTTGCGGCTGGCGCGCAAACGCCTCCTACTTTTACATTGCCAAAGAGTTTGTGCGCGATAATATTGATGTGGATATTCTGGAAGATCTGCTGTCGCTGGGCGGTTTGGGCATCCAGTATTGCATCAAGTCCGAGGCCGCGTATGCAAATCTGAAAGAAATAACCGACGAGTTGCTTGCCGTGGACTACACTGAATTTAACGACAGGTACAATCAGCGCGACATAACGGCAAGAAAACGGATGCGCGAACTGGTGGATTCCGACGCGAACACGGTCACAAAGGTGTTCAGCACACTGTTTGAGAGGTGAGGGACAATGCGCGCGTATGCAAAGGAATATGTAAGCGATGTAGTCGAAAATCAGGGCAAGCTCTTTGACCTTGTGGCACAGAAATACCCTGACAAGGATACTGCGGCTTTTATCAATTCCTATATGGCAAGCAAAACCAGAAAAAGCATTGACGAAGCCAAAGCCTATGTAAACACGATGAGCGCCCCCGAATTGTGGGATTACTTTTGCAAAACCGAGGACTTTACACTGAAGGACGGCAAAGCCATCGAGGGGTTTATGCCGGACTGGATCGGTGAATTTTATGCGTATTATCAATGGTATTATAATCTGCCCAGCAGCGAGGTCGTAAAAAAAGTGCCGGTTGCTTTTCTGGAAAAAGCATACGGCGGGCTGCATGATCTGGAACTGGATTTGGCGGTACAAAAAGTCGGTGAAGTATAATGACGGTTGTTTGCTTTCATAACCCCAGTGAGGAAAACGGATATTTGAGCAACTGGTACCCCTGCTGCTTTACGGTGGAGGGGGTGGACTTTTCCTCCATAGAACAATATATGATGTACAAAAAGGCTGTCTACTTTGGTGACAAAGCTGTGGCGGCCCAAATTCTTGCAACCGATGATGTTGCCGAAATCAAGGCGCTTGGCAGACTGGTTGCCAATTATAGCGAGCGTTATTGGAACGGTATTCGGCAAATCGTTGTTTTTACAGGGCTGCTTGCCAAATTCACCCAAAATGACGACCTGAAAGCGCAGCTTGCCGCCACCAAGGATTCCGTTTTGGCTGAATGTGCGGTCAGAGATACCATTTGGGGCATCGGCTTGTCGATGAAAGACCCGGACAGGCTGGATATTGGCAAGTGGAAGGGGCAAAACCTGCTGGGCTATGCCCTGATGATGGTGCGCGAACGGCTGTAAAAGCGCACACAAATACCCGGAAAGGGGCAAAACAAATGACCTTTCAAAAGGAATCGGACTTTGAAGAAGCGCTTATAAAAATCCTGACGACTAAAGGCTGGGAGAGCACAATTCTGAAATATCCCACCGAGCAGGATCTGATTCGCAACTGGGCAAACATTCTCTTTGACAATAACCGCGGCATAGATCGCCTTGGCGATTACCCCTTGACCGATGGCGAGATGCAGCAAATTGTGGAGCAGATTCGGGAACTGCGCACACCGCTGAAGCTGAACGGCTTTATCAACGGCAAAACGGTTTCTGTCAAGCGCGATAACCCCGATGACAAGGCACATTTCGGCAAGGAAGTCAGCCTGAAAATCTACGACCGCATGGAGATTGCCGCCGGGCAAAGCCGCTACCAGATCGTGCAGCAGCCGATTTTTCCCGGTAAATCCAAAATGCTGAACGCCCGCCGCGGCGATTTGATGCTGCTGATCAACGGTATGCCGGTGTTCCATCTGGAATTAAAGCGCAGCGGTGTGCCGGTAAGTCAGGCATATAACCAAATTGAAAAATACGCCCACGAGGGTGTGTTTACCGGACTGTTCTCGCTTGTGCAGATTTTTGTGGCAATGAACCCGGAAGAAACCGTCTACTTCGCAAACCCCGGTCCCGACGGCAAATTTAACACCGATTACTACTTCCACTGGGCGGACTTCAACAACGAGCCAATCAACGATTGGAAAGAGATTGCCTCCAAGCTGCTGTCCATTCCCATGGCGCATCAGATGATCGGCTTTTACACCGTGGCCGACGATGCGGACGGCGTGTTGAAGGTTATGCGCAGCTATCAGTATTATGCTGCCAGTGCGATTTCGGATGTAGTTTCCAAAACGAAATGGGACAGCGGCAAGCAGCGCGGCGGGTATATCTGGCACACCACCGGCAGCGGCAAGACGATGACTTCCTTCAAGTCCGCACAGCTGATTGCCAATTCCAACGATGCGGACAAGGTGGTTTTCCTCACGGATCGTATCGAGCTGGGGACGCAGTCGCTGAAAGAATACCGCGCCTTTGCCGATGAAAACGAGACCGTGCAGGCAACAGAAAACACCTATGTATTGATTTCCAAGTTGAAAAGCATTGCCACCGCAGACACGCTGATTGTGACATCTATTCAGAAGATGAGCAATATCCGTGACGAGGAGGGCGGCAAAAATGCCCGCGATATTGAGTTGATCGGCAAAAAGCGATTGGTGTTTATCGTGGACGAGGCGCATCGCTCCACCTTTGGCGATATGCTGGCAATTATAAAAGAAACCTTTCCTCGCGCGATTTTCTTCGGCTTTACCGGCACGCCCGTGTTTGAGGAAAACGCCAAAAAGAACAACGCACAAACCGATGTGTTTGGCAATGAGCTGCACCGTTACAGCATAGCAGACGGCATCCGCGATAAAAATGTGCTGGGCTTTGACCCGTACAAGGTACTTACCTTCCGCGACAAAGATGTGCGGCAGGCTGTTGCACTGGAAAAAGCAAAGGCAGCTACGGTTGCAGATGCCCTGAACGACCCTGCAAAAGCAGCTGTGTACTATAAGTACATGGACAACACGCAGGTGAAAATGTACGGCGAACCGGGTCCGGACGGAAAGTGGATCAAGGGGATTGAGGATTATCTGCCCAATACACAATATCTGACGGCCGAGCATAAGCAGACCGTTATCGAGGATATTAAGGAAAACTGGCTGACCTTGAGCCACAACGGTAAATTCCACGCGATTTTTGCCACAAGCAGCATCCCGGAGGCAATCGAATATTACCGCATGATGAAGACCACCATGCCGGAATTGAAAACAAGCTGCCTTTTTGACCCGAACATTGATAATAACGGCGGCGCGATTTACAAAGAGGACGGGCTTGTTGAAATTATCGAGGATTACAATAAGCGCTATGGGCAGGATTTTACAATATCTACCCATGCACGGTTTAAGAAGGATCTGTCGCTGCGTTTGGCGCACAAGGAGCAGTATAAGCGCATTGAACGCACCCCCGACCAACAGCTTGATTTGCTGATCGTTGTTGACCAGATGCTGACCGGCTTTGACTCCAAGTGGGTTAATACCCTCTATATGGATAAGATGCTGGAATACGAGAACATTATACAGGCGTTTTCCCGCACGAACCGATTGTTTGGACCGGATAAGCCGTTCGGCGTGATTCGCTATTACCGCAAGCCGCACACAATGGAGCAAAATGTGCTGAAAGCGGTGAAGCTGTACTCCGGCGACCGCCCAATTGGATTGTTTGTTGACCGCCTTGCCCACAACCTTGAAAAAATGAACGAGGTGTACGGCGACATTGCGGAGTTGTTTACGAGCGCGGGTGTGCCGGATTTTGAAAAGCTGCCGCAGGACAGGAGCGTCTGCGCCAAGTTTGCAAAGCTGTTCCGTGAGCTTAACGACTACATGGAGGCAGCGCGTGTGCAGGGCTTTACATGGAATCAAAGCGTATATCATTGCCCGGACGATGCTACCGATGAAACCATTGATGTCGAAATGCTGTTTGATGAGTCGGCCTATCTGATTTTGGCACAGCGCTATAAGGAGCTGTCCGCCGAGCCGTCGGACCCTTCCGATGATAGCGATGCGCCGTATGATTTGGTGGGCTATTTGACGGAAATCGACACCGGTGTGATTGATTCCAACTATATGAACAGCCGCTTTGATAAGTACCTGAAGCTGCTGAATCAGGCGGGTGCATCGGGAGAATCCATAGAACAGGCAAAAGCTGAACTGCATAAGTCCTTTGCCAGCCTGACACAGGAAGAACAGAAGTTTGCCAACATCTTCCTGCACGATATTGAACGCGGTGACGCCACACCCGAACCCGGCAAGACGCTGCGGGATTACATCACCGAGTACCAGTGCCGTGCGAAGAATGACCAAATCCACCGTTTTGCCGTTGTGTTTGGCTTGGATGAAGAAAAGCTCCGCAATATGATGGGTCTTGGGCTGACGAAAACCAACATTAACGAGTTTGGTCGCCTTGACGAACTGAAGAAAACCGTGGACAAGGCAAAAGCCAAAGCCTATTTTGAGAAAAAAGAGGGCGTAAAGCTGATACCGCCCAAGGTAAACCAGAAAGTGGACAGTTTGCTGCGGGAATTTATTGTAACCGGCGGCTTCGAGGCGTAAGGCTGCATATTTATAAGCGATAAGTCAAACAAGAGGGCCAAGGAAAATCCGAGGCCCTTTTACTTTTGCTTGGGAACAGCGGAAGTTGGGGGAAGTTGTCGAACGCATCACACGCAAAAACGAAAATCTCGAATCAACTTTGCCACTGACAATCTCCGCGCAGTATGGTCTAATTGACCAGAATGAGTTCTTCGATAAGCGTATAGCAAGCAAGGATGTAAGCGGTTATTTTCTTGTTAGGAATGGTGAATTTGCTTACAATAAAAGTACATCTTCCGATGCTCCTTGGGGTGCAATTAAGCGTCTTGACCGTTACGAAAGTGGCGTATTATCAACGCTTTACATTGTTTTCAAAATTTTGGATGAGAGAAAGACCAGTTCTGATTATATAGTCACTTATTACAACACCGACTTGTGGCACAAGGGTATTCAGGCCATTGCAGCCGAAGGCGCGCGAAACCACGGCTTATTGAATGTTGCGCCAGCGGACTTCTTCGAAACAAACCTAACGATGCCGAAGGATTATGCCGAACAGCAGCAAATTGGCTCTTTCTTTCAGATGCTTGACCACCTTATCACCCTTCATCAGCGTAAGTTTTATGTTTCGATATTGGTGTGATGTAAACTTTGGATTTATAGATGTTCGATTTTCCCATGTGTAGATTATCGTTCCGGCTATATAATCCTACGCTCAAAATATTCAACCTACGTATATTTTGATAATATCTGTTCAAGAACTTGAGGTTGATTAGAAAAGAGGAAAATGTCATCCACATATCTGAAAGCAGCATAATCGACTTTATAGAAAATACCATCTTTTTCAAGCTCTAATAGGATTTCGTTATCAATATGTTGAAGAAGAATCTCCGCCATCATCCTTGAAAATTCAGGTCCGACCACGATACCATTTGATGAACGACCATTATCGAATGTCAAAATAGTAAATAACCGTCTTCCGAACTAGAAAATGTGTTTTTGTCGGACGGAATTCAAGAATGTTCTTAAACTGGAATGGGCGGAGGAAGTGGTGGTGAGAGAGATTGTGTATGCAGAATAAACTCTAATAGTATTAGAGCGGTATAAAAAGCCAATATCTTAAATATTATTCTTGGATTTTGAAAAATATCTGCAAATTCCGAAATTAAAATTTGACTTTCCGCCTAGAATAGAGTACACTGGATTCAGAA
>ULUC01000135.1_pt1 | contig 12249 bp, 10 predicted proteins | sample 1958151 | NCBI WGS metagenome assembly ULUC01 (sample SAMEA4835750, study PRJEB28245) | human gut metagenome | biome: gut microbiome; material: fecal sample | place: Denmark | collected 2008
TATATGCAGCTCGCCACGTAGTAGCCGCGGTTTTTAACCGCGGTAATCGAAATTTAAAAATTTTATGAATATCATCGAACTGGACGAAACCGCTTCGACCAATACGTATCTGCGCGGAATGACCGACGCGCCCCACGGCACTGTCATCGCCGCGCGCCGTCAGTCGGCCGGACGCGGACAGCGCGGCAACACGTGGGAATCGGAACCTGACGCCAACCTGACCTTCTCCATCTTAGTGCGACCCGTCGGCATACCTCCGGTCAGGCAGATGGCAATATCACGCGCCGTGTCGCTCTCCATAGTGCGCTGGCTCGACCGCTACCTCCCCGACGGCATGGAGGCGTCAATAAAATGGCCCAACGACATCTACGTAGGCGACCGCAAGATTTGCGGCATACTCATAGAACACGTGCTGACCGCCGGGCGCATCGAGCGCACCGTAATAGGCGCAGGTATCAACATCAACCAGAAAGCGTTTTACTCCGACGCCCCCAACCCCGTGTCGCTGACCCAGCTGACCGGCCTCACCTACCCGCTCGACAGCATGCTCCGCGAAGTATGCTACGACATCATATCACTCGTAGAAGCCGAAGACCGCGCCGGCGGTGACCTCACCGCAACCGACTACATGTCGCGTCTATGGCGCCGCGACGGCTACCACCCCTACCGCGATGCCGCCGGCGACTTCACCGCCCGCATAGCCGACGTAGCACCCGACGGCACCCTCACCCTCCTCCGCCCCGACAACACCCTCTCCCGCTACGCCTTCAAAGAAGTCACGGCGATACTGTAAGATGCACTACGCCATATATTTCTGATAATCCATCATATTAGTCGCCCATCAATAAGCCTATATAGAAGATATTCAAAAATACAGTATGTGGAATATAACAGAAGGAGGACGATTCTCTTTCGTCCTCCCCTTTGTCAACAACTACAAAACTGCTGATTTTACAAGTTTACATCTTGTGAAGTATATGCATCAACCGGTGTTGAGGCAGGAATCTCGGCTTGACCTCCTTTAATAAACCAACAGAGAAAAAGAGAAAGCACGAGTTTATTTTTACCTTCTTGGTTAAGTTGACCACCGGTTAATGGAATAACTGTACCGTTATTTAAAACCAGTTCAGTCGGTTTCACAGAAAGTTCGCCTTCCGAACCCAACATTCCGCTTTTTTTCATTTTAGTGACCTGCCCGCGAGCAATAGTATTGGCAGGAATTACCACCTCGTTTCCAATCTTTACAGCTCGGCGGACTTTGAATTCTACCGTTTCACCATAAGTCACGTCACCGGATTTCATAAACATTGTTGTTTCCAACGGTACCATAGTTCCCGCCGGAAGAATTGATTCCGCTTTACTTGCAACAGCGCATAAGATGCATGCAAGCATAAAAATAATCTTTTTCATTTTGTAAATGTGATTTAATAATTGTCAATAATGTTTCTCTGTCGCAATTTGTTTATGTAGTTGTTATGGATAAAGTCATTATATCTGTTAGCACTTTTTGATGCTCCGGTAAAATTCCCAACATAAAACGCAAGATTTAACGAGCAAAAAATCGCACCAAGTCCCCATTGATGATTATCAAAAGATTGGTAAACAGTATATGCCAGCAACCCATTTATAATAAAAGCGGTTATTGCCGTTTTATAATTCTTGGTATATGCATATCCTAAACCGGGTACAATAGACAAGGCAGCCGCCAATGCCGGTTTTTTCCACTTTGTCATTAGCATTTCTTTGGTCGCAGAAATATTATATTCTGATATTGACAAATATTCAGGACTAATTTTAGCAGCATCTTCAAAACACTTCAACGCTGCATTATAGTTGTGATTTCGCGCATATAGGTATCCTAAATAGTTAATATCCTTATATTTATAATCCTTATCATCAATCGTGATAGAAATATCAATTGCCTTTTTAATATTGCCCAAAGAACTATACAACCGAGAATATTTTCTCAATACCGCATTGTTCTTTTTCATGGCATCGGGAAAATGTTTAAATGCAATGATACCATCTTCTTGTCGATTTAAATACTCATAACATAGCAACTCAGCAGCATATATATCAGGCGAAACAGAATCCTTGTTAATATCTGTAATGTATATGGTATTAGACAATGCCGCTTCATATAATTTAGCATCAATAAGAGCTGAAATATATTTTTCAATATTATTCTCCGGCTTCAACACAGATCCGACATAATACTGCTCTTCAAATGCTAATGTCCTGTTTTCTTTCATTCCAAAGGGGAAATCAAGTGCACACGTCTCACCAAACTGTATTGTCTTGGGATAAAATTCCAAATCATGTCCACATCTGGTCATCCTTTCGGCAGTACCAACCATCGCCGGCCAGAAGGACCGATTGGAAAACTGTATAAGACCATAATTGGAACAGGACGGATACATCGTACATGAACCGCCACGCATACCGCTAACATAACGTTGATAAAGCAAGATGTATTCAGCAACCGCATTAGTCTTAGCTACTGATACCGAATCATTTATTGCATAGTTACGCTGTTGTGTAATTCCATCCCGAGTCTCTTGCGCATAACCACCCGGGACATAAATAATTATAGACAATAGCAAAAGTAAACTTCTTGGACAGAAAGTCTTTTTCAGATGCATCTCACTAAAACCGACCGACGTGCTTACTCCTCGGCAACAAATCAACAAAAAAAAGCGTGCAAGCCATACTTGTTGCCTGTTCCACCACTTGAGGCTCTGGTATGCCTATCTCAGTAGAACAGACAACGCAGAAGCCCACACGCGTATATGACTATTGGTCTTGCTCTCGCAAAACACAAAAAATCATATCCGTAGGCATCTACCATTGCCGTATTCCTGACTGAGATTGAAATTTACCAGATTACAAGTGGTCAAGAATAAGCGAAGTAAACGCTTTCTATTATATTTAGTTGCTTCCCACCTCGCTTTACCCCGACCGGGCTTCTGCGATGCGGTCTACATTGCAAAATTAATAAAATTTTACAAGTACATGCTATTTTAGACTAATTTTTACTCTAAATTGTTCTCAAATGCCTTAAATCATCAAATAGGGGACATTTATACCTTTATACTCCGAGTGTTGAAACCGGCACGACGAGCACATTATCTTTGCGACGATACGCAAATGTTCCCGATGCCGTCAACACCATCAGGAATGATGGCTGTGCCATTCTGGCATAATCAATTTTTGATACAAGCCGTTGCAAATTATTTGCAGCTTCTTCTATAGCTTTTTCACCACCTAATTTTATCTCAATGAGGGCATATTTTCCATTAGGCAGATGAACCACGGCATCACATTCCAATCCGTTTTTGTCGCGGTAATGGTATACATTGCCGCCCAAAGGTTGTGAATAGATTCTTAAATCGCGTACGCAAAGCGTCTCAAATAAGAAGCCGAACGTCTTGAGATCGTTCATCAAATCTCCGGGGCCTATACCCATAGCCGCCGTCGCAATTGACGGGTCGACAAAATATCGTGTCTCGGCTGAACGTATAGCCGTCTTTGACTTAAGATTAGGATTCCAGGCCGGCATATCCTCAATAACAAACATTGACTTAAGAGCATCGAGATAGCTTCTTACAGTCTTGTCCTCAATCACATTGGCACCCCCGCCATTAATATCGTCAACAATCTGCCGTATAGACGTCTGAGTCCCTTGGAACCGAGCATACGAACGCATCAGTCTTTTAGCACGTTCAACACTCCTTTCCACTCCGTCAACCTGACGTATATCAACATTTACAACTGCATCATAATAGTCTTTTGCTGGACTTAATGCTACATCTTCCGCCAAATCATTAATTACCGGCCACCCGCCACGACATAGTAAAAATGCGATGCGATGCAAATCACTTTTTGTCTCACACCCCACTAAAGTCTGAGGATTGGCGAACAGACCGGCTAAACTGATATCGCCTGTCGAATCATTTGACTCAAACAGCGACATCGGCCGCATACGCAACCATGCAAAACGACCGGTACCCGAATGGGATATTCCGCTTCTATCGGCAGGCTTTGCCGACCCTGTAAGTATAAACTGCCCCATGCCCCCGCGATGATCGATAGTGTAACGTATGGCATCCCATATCTTTGGTGTCAACTGCCACTCATCTATGAGTCGCGGTGTTGGACCGTCGAGTATCAGTTCGGGATTGTCTTCAGAGAATAAAATATATTGAGAACGCCGACGAGGGTCGTCCATAAATACGGCACTTTTACTATGATGCTCAGCAGTTGTTGACTTACCGCACCACTTCGCACCTTCCAAAACAATTGCACCAATACTTTTCAGACGCTTTGAAATCTCAACATCAACGACTCGGGGTCTATATATTCTTTCCATAACTTATTGAATTATAGAGGCAAATTTACGCAATAAAAAACATATTTCCAAATTTGGCCGGTTATTATTACCGAATTTGGCGCATTTTCATTACCCAATTTGGCCGATTTTTATTACCGAATTTGGCTGTTTGTGTGTTGAAGTGGCGGTGGGGCATTGTGCTTTCGGATAAATGCATTAACTTTGTTGGTGCTGTCGGAGTCAAGGCCGTAATTAGTGCAGGTTTGGCGCTATGAGGCAGCGTTGTGACTTATCAAAAACTGAACGAATATATGCGTATCGATATACTTACTGTACTTCCTGAGATGTTTGAGTCGCCGCTCGGGTGCTCGATATTGAAACGTGCCCAACAGAAAGGACTTGTGGAATTCGGCATCCACAATCTGCGCGACTATTCCACCAACAAGCACCGCAAGGTCGACGACTATCCTTTCGGCGGCGAGGCGGGCATGGTGATGCAGATTGAGCCGATTGACCGCTGCATCGCGGCTCTTAAGGCCGAACGCGACTACGACGAGGTGATTTTCACTTCGCCCGACGGCGAGCTTTTCGACCAGCCGATGGCCAACTCGATGTCGATGCTCGAAAATATCATCATACTTTGCGGCCACTACAAGGGTATCGACTACCGTATACGCGAGCATCTCATCACCCGCGAGATTTCAGTGGGCGACTATGTGCTGACCGGGGGCGAACTCCCCGCCATCATCATCTCCGACGCCATAGTGCGCCTCATACCGGGCGCCATAGGCGACGAGCAGAGCGCGCTGAGCGACTCGTTTCAGGACAATCTGCTTGCACCGCCGGTCTACACCCGTCCGGCCGACTACAACGGCTGGCGCGTGCCCGACATACTCCTCTCGGGCCACGAAGCCCGCATCAGCGAATGGCGCCACGAACAGGCCGTAGAGCGCACGCGCCGCCTCCGCCCCGACCTGCTGAAATAGCACGTCATTCAACAGGACAAGAGATTTTTATATTTAAACAACAGGACAAAAGCCTCGACAGGAGCACAATATAATACTTTTTGTGCTCCTGTGCTTTTGTTTTTTATTAAACAAAAGGACAAAGGAACAAAAGACCGATACACTACTTTTGTGCTCTTGTGCTTTTGTTGATAAAAAAATACCTGAAAATATGGGGACAGTGTTGTAGAGTTTGGCGGCTGCTCCAGGGGGCAGCCCTACAACCGGAGTGAGATATTGCAAGATGAGTAATAATTTAAGTAAAAATTTGTTTATTATGGGTTGTTTAGGCGCATTAATTGCTAATTTATGTCAAATATAAGATTTTTTATTTGAAAAATTATGTTTTATAACATAAAAGTTATATCTTTGCATCAGTTTTTCATGGTATTAGATTTAAGGTAAGAAGATTATTCGTCGGGACGACGAGTAATTTTTTTTTGCAGTAAATTCTAATTTCGTAAATTTGTATCTCTCCAATGCCGCAATGACATGCCGGGCATGAGTCACACAGCCTGACGTGGCGGCGGCAAAACTATCGGAAGCTCTCAGGCGTTGAATTTCTGATAGAGTTCCAACTATAAAAAAACAAAACAATATGGAAACAACAAGACAAGCCAAAATAGCCCGCCTTCTCCAGAAGGAACTGAGCGAGATATTCCGCCGGCAGACATCGAAAACCCACGGCGTAATCGTATCGGTAAGCAACGTACGCGTGACGCCCGACCTGAGCCTCGCAAGAGTCTATCTGTCGGTATTTCCCTCGGAAAAGGGTGAGGAAATCCTCAACAACATCAACAACTCCACCAAGACCATACGCTACGAACTGGCGCAAAAAGTTCGTTTCCAGCTACGCAAGACTCCCGAACTGGCATTCCACCTCGACGACTCCCTCGACTATATCGAGCGCATCGACAACCTGCTCAAGAAGTAATACATCAATAAGAGGAATATCCGTGCGGACGTTGCAAAAAGAGCAGCGTCCGCATTTCTTTTATATAAATTTGATTTTAATATTTGACTTTTTTTGACAAAATGCATTGTAAGATTATATTTTTTTAGTAATTTTACAATCTCTACCGTGGAGTATCGACACAGTGCATCTGACAATTTAACCAAATACGATAAAAATTTATGAGAAAGCTCCTGTTTTTACTGTTAATCTCTCTTGGAGTATTAACTCAAATGAGTGCTCAGACTGTCTATGAGCAGCAATTTTCAAGCGCATCAAGCATTAACGATTTCACGATATTCCACAACGGCAGCGGAACAAAGGACTGGGAATACAGATCCGGGTATCTCCAATTTTGGGATTACCGTTACACCGATGTTGAAGCATGGGCTATCACACCGGGAATAAGTTTGGAGTCTGAGAAAATATATCAGCTGTCGTTTGAAACATGGAATAGCGGCACGCACGAACTATACGTCTATCTCGAAACCACCAATAATAAGGACGAAATAGACATCAGCAATCAGGATTTCCTGATACATGAAACTATAACGGCCACCAGTTCCTCAAAACTAACCAAAGCCCTCAAATTTTCTGTGCCAACCACAGGCACCTACTACTTAGGATTTGTCGACAAAGAGGAACTCACAACATCAAACAACTTGTATCTTGACAATATCAAAGTCATTGAAGTAGTTGAAGCGCCCAACGCCGTCACAGGCCTTACCGCCACAGCCGCCGAAAACGGAGCCATGAGCGCCATACTGACATGGACCAACCCCGCCACTACCGACATGGGTAACGGACTGAGCGAGATTTCAAAGTAGAAGTTTACCGCGGCACCACCTCTTACAAGACAGAGTTAATTTATACACTTACCGACAGCAAATACCTGACACCCGGAGCGGAAATATCATTTACCGACGAGGCTGTTGAGTCGAGAGGCGTAAACTACTACGAAGTGGTAGTTTACGCCGGCGAGGGCACATCGCCGGCCGTGTCGGTCAAGAGCCCGTGGATTGGCCCGGACAGCTCGCTGAAAGCGCTCGGCACGGTGAAAGCGTCGGTCAACGGCGACAACAACGTTGTGCTCGACTTCGCGATACCCGAAGGCAGCAACGGCGCTTACGTCAATCCCGCCGACGTGGCATTCAAGATTGAAAGGAAACTGTCAAGCGGCAATTCCTATACCGTCATCGATGCCGCATACAACGGTGCGCTGCCGTATATCGACACGACAGCCGAGCCATTCAACATCTACACATACCGCGTGAGCACCATTTACAACGGCTCAACAGGCACTGCAAAAACATCAAACGATGTGACAGTGGCAGGCGTGGCTACAGTGCCCTACAAGCAAGGATTTGACGACAAAAACACGTTCAGTTTCTTCACGACATTCAACGGTGGCAGCGGCCTGACAAGCAAATGGACATACTACAGCTACAGTATCCGCTACTACAACGGCGGACGCTATGGCGACAACTCGGCCGACGCATGGACAATCACACCAAAAATCAGCCTTGAAGCCGGCAAAGTGTACCGTCTGAACTACGACGCCTGGATATCGACAGCGGGCGAAGCCAACTATAAAGACCTATTCGTGACAATAGGTACCGAACCTACCGCCGAAGCCCAGACGGTGCTCAACGAAGAGAATGCCACCGTGTCAAACCTTTCATCGGCTACCGATGAGAAGACCCGTTCAATCATCATCAAAGTGACCGAGGACAACGATTACAACATCGGTTTCCACGTGTATGGGCAGACGAGCACCGCCTATATCTATCTGGACAACATATCGCTTGAAGAAATAGTCGAAGTACCTGCTGCAGTAGCAGACCTCACAGTCACCCCCGACGCAACCGCACGGCTTGAAGCGCTCGTGGCATGGACCAACCCGACACTCACCAACGCCGGCGGCGAACTTACCGAAATCACCAAGGCCGAGCTGCTCCGCGACGGAGTGGTAATCTACACAAAAGATAATCCCATTGCCGGCGACAAGGAGACTTACACCGACAATGATGCCGCCCTGACAGCCGGTAACCACACGTATACCGTGCTTACCTACATAGGCGAAAACGCATCGGAAGCCTCCAATGAAGCCACCGTATGGATTGGTCCCGACGACCTGAAAGCAGTGGAAAATGCGAAAGCCGAGCTTGCTGAAGACGGCGCATCGGTCACCGTCAGCTTCGATGCCCTTGACCCCGCCACCGGCGGCGCTAACGGCGGCTATATCGGCGAAGTGACGTACAAGGTGGTACGTATGCCCGACGAAGCGGTCATAGCCGAAGGGGCCGAAGGCAGCCCTGTCGTAGACGACACCATAGAAGGTCTGTCGCTCGGAGCGTATTATTACGAGATAACAGTGGTACGCGGCGCCGAGGAGAGCGATGCGGCTGCAACCGGTAAGATAGTGCTTGGCGACGCTATAACGCTCGGCAACGGCGAGACATACAGTTTTGATTTCTCAAACGCCGATTTCTTTGATTTGTGGACTAACACACAGAATGAAACTATAACCCACAAATGGAAATACAACAGCACATACAATCGTCTTGAGTCATCAACCTACGAAGCCACTGTTTTCTCGCCAAGATTCCGTCTCTACGTTGGCAACTACGAATTAGAATATGGCGCTTCAGCCTACAGAGGAACATCACCTACCGGATTAACTATATTCCTTTCCAAGGATACCAGTTCATCAATAAATACTGATGAAACGGGAATAAATACACTCAATGGAGAGGCCCCCAAAACGATTGTCATTTCCAACATAACATTGGACGGCTCTTATGAAGAGAAATTTACAAACGAGTTTGCTATCAGCACACCCGAAACCTATCATATCGGTTTCCAACATAATCCGGGGAATGAGGGCTATGTACCGGAAGCATATTTATATGGCGTCAAGCTGACCGCCAAAAACGTGACCGGCGTAGAGAATGTCGGCACAGGCAACAACGGCATGGCCTACGACATGTCCGGCGAGGCATTGATTACGCCCGAAGGAGCGTCGGTCGAGATATACGGCATTGACGGCAAACTCGTGCTGGCGACGGTGTCCGACGGACGTGTATCGCTGTCTAATCTTGTTCACGGCGTGTATGTGGTACGCATCGGAGCAGACACATTCAAGTTTATCAAATAAATAATCACATTCACATTCGCTATGACCGGGCGAAGGCTTTTGAAGCCGGAGTCCGGTCATAAAGCGTCAATCAAACCAATTACACATAGAATATGAAAGATAGAAAGAGATTAATCCTCGGAGTGCCCGTGGCATTGGCCGCATTGTGTGCGATGTCGCAATATCCCGAAATTCGTGTGGCCGGTAATGCCGACGGATGCATTGTTGAAAAACCGTCAATAAAGGTAAACGCCCGGAGAGCATTGGCCGTGCCTCAGGCTGGAAGCGACCTGAAAGCGTCGTTCACGATACGCGGCGCCGGCGTGGAACAAACCGTATGGGACGAGGATTTCGAGACTTCGGCCACGCTCCCCGAAGGTTGGAGCACCGACCAGACTACAAAGACCGTGTGGAGCCTGAAAAAACCGACAAGCACATACAGTGATGCGGGAAACGCCCGCTCGCTCTATGTAGAGGGTGATTACCGCGCGTACAACCGTGAAATATCGTCGGCCACATCAGCACCTTTCGAGGTGCCAGACGAGGCGATGCTGCGCGCACAAATCTACTATTCCATCAATTATGACGATTACTGCCGCCTGATAATAAGCGTATCGGCCGATGATTTCGAGAATGACATCACCGAGATATGGAACAGCAAGGACGGCACCGGCGACAAGGCCGCGCACTGGCACGCGATTGAAGCATCATTGGCAAAATATGTCGGTAAAACAGTAAGACTGCGCTTTACCTACAGCTGGGGAGCGAATGACGAGAGTTTCAAGACCGGCGGCTACATGGGCTATTTCTACATCGACGGAATCGCCGTCACAGCCCCCGGAACAGTCGACGGCATAAATGTCGCTACCGGAGAGACAATCGATTTTGTCGACACATCGACAGGCGACGGCATCACGTCGTGGGAATGGTCGTTCCCCGGAGCTACACCCCCCACCTCGACCGAAAAGAATCCAACCGTGTACTATACACTCGACGGGGCGTATGACGTGAGTCTGACGGTGACCGACGGAGCCGGACAACGCTCTACGGCGACACTTCCGGCATTTGTGACCGTGACAGGCCACAAACCTACAGCCCGCATGTCGGTTTCCGACGGATTCAGATACCTGTCGACGCTTTGCCCGATGGTAGCGCCTTTAGCCGATGTCACATTTACCGACGCTTCGGAGGGTTATCCGACGGAGCATTCGTGGAAGTTCATAAAATACAATGACAACACCGGCGCTTTGGTCACTTCGGAAGAGAAAGAAGGAGCGGAAGTCAGCAAGTCATTCCAATACCTGCACAATTGGGACATCGAGCATACTGTCTCGAACCAACACGGCACATCGAAAGTCACCGAGACCGTAAGCGCCGAGTATTCAGGCAATATCACAAACTTCCGCAGCGGAGACTTCGCCACGACATTCGACCTTGAGGGAATGGGTACATTCCCCGGCAACAACAGGATGAAAATGACCAAGTTTGCCGAAAAATTTTCCAAGCCTACGACCCCGTTGATGGTAAGTGGCGTCAACGTATATTTCGCCACAGCCAAGGCCGACCAGGTAGCCGACCAGATAGCCAACATCGGCGTGCATCTTTATACGAGTGAAAACGGCCTTCCGGGGGAGTGCCTTGACTCGTGGTGGTGGCAGATAAGCGACCTTGACGCATCGAGCGACGCTTCGGTGGGCACATGGTTCCCGTTTCCCGAGCTTCCTGTCGTCGACGATGAGTTTTTCATCGTAATCGACGGCTTCACCGACCTTTATGAAGATACCGACGTATCAATCTATATGGCCGATTTCCGGGGTGAACATAACACCGCCTACATGTACAAAGACAATAGCTGGGTAGATGTAAGCACCTATTTCCCTGCAGGCCGCAACCATACGTCACTTCTTGCAGTGCCCTCGGTAAGCCACTCGGTAATGGCTTCGGCCACCGGCGACGAACCCGTGCTGACATTCAACGCAAAAGGAGGCAAAAAAGAATTCTCCCTATTCTCGTTCTTAGGCTACAAAAGCCCTGTCGAGACAGGAGCTGACTGGTGCCGCGTCACAAACGAGCCCAACGGGATGACCGTCGACAACCTTGCCATTGAATGTGACCCGCTGCCTGACGGGACACCGGATCGCGAGACAACCGTCACGCCTACCGACGGCCACTCTGTATATACAATTACGGTGCGTCAGATCAAGGACAGCGGCATCGAAGGTATTGACGCCGACAGCGACGGGGCACCGTTTGTGACAGACGGATTGCGCGTAAGTACGACCGACGGTACTGAAATCACGCTTTACACAGTTCAGGGTGTCAGATTGGCTTCAGGCATTACGGTAGAAGCTCCGTCAGCCGGCATGTATATCGCAGTTGCCGACGGCAAAGCCGGAAAAGTGCTGCTCAAATGACGGAATCGGGCACGTCGGACGGCTCTGACCCGTCTGACTTGTCCGACACGTAGGTTCCTTTTATAAGCGACTTATTTTTATAATTCATTGTAAATTGATAATTTTGCAGGGTAATTACCCTGCAAAATTATTTTATATACGTTTTGAGCCGCCGGTCATTATCCATACGCATTGCGTTGCGCTATCTGTTTTCACGCAAGAGCCACGCCGCAGTCAATGTGCTGTCGTATATTTCGATGGCAGGGGTAGCTATTGCCGCTACGGCGATGGTGATAGTGCTGTCGGTGTTCAACGGGTTCTATGATTTCACGGCACAGAAAATATCACGGTTCAGCGCGCCGCTTGTGGTGACACCTGTGGAGGGTAAGACAATACCCGATGCCGACTCCCTTACATCGGTTATAGCCGCTGCG